>Ga0114983_1000593_pt1 | contig 15224 bp, 10 predicted proteins | sample Shrwel_input2_RT_FD_87182 | JGI IMG/M metagenome (GOLD analysis project Ga0114983, IMG submission 87182) | Subsurface microbial communities from deep shales in Ohio, USA - Utica-3 well 1 S input2 RT | ecosystem: Environmental > Aquatic > Deep subsurface > Shale gas/oil reservoir > Produced... | reverse complement strand
GGCGGCATGACAGCCAAACGTTATGGTCGAATCGGTGATTCACCTGTGATAGGTGCCGGCACTTATGCCGAGAACGGTGTCTGCGCCGTTTCGGCGACCGGCCACGGTGAGTACTTCATCCGTTTCCATGTGGCCGGCGATATCTGCGCCAGGGCCAAGTATCAGCAAAAGTCGATTTTGCAGGCTGCCGATGAAGTGATCAACCAGCGGCTGATCTCTGCCGGCGGCAGTGGCGGAGTGATCGCCATTGACCAAAGGGGCAATGTGGCAACGCCGTTCAACACGGAAGGGATGTACCGTGCCTGGCGCAAGAGCAATCAAGCGGCGGAAGTGATGATCTGGCGGGATAACTAAAATTTTGGATTGAGGCAATCGCTGTTGGCTTGAACCCCAAGGGCAAAATATTGGCTACACTGAACAATGAAGCCGTTTTGAACTTGGGGAAAACTATGGATTCGATAAAAATACGTGATCATATGGACCGTCAGCCCGTGCTGCTGAAGGCGGATATGTCGATAGCCACCGCGGTGGAAAAACTGCTTGAGGCCAACAAGGGCGGGGCGCCCGTGGTGGATGCAGCAGGAAGCCTGGTGGGTTTTTTGTCACAGCAAGACTGTATGGCTGCCATGCTCAAGAGCAGCTATCACTGCGATTTGACCGCCGTGGTGCGCGACTGCATGCGCGCCGATGTCCTTTGGGTCAGACCGGATGACAGCATGTTGCAGCTGGCCGAGCAGATGCTGGGGCAGAAGCCGAAAATATACCCAGTGGTGGAAGATGGCCGGGTGGTGGGCACCATCAACCGTACCAATGTGCTCAAGGCCATGAACAGCTATATGCAGCAGTGTTATTTGACCCCGGCCTGACAACTGCGCTTGATTTGACTGAAATTTGGGCATTATCAGTCAGTAAGCATACCCAAGACGGCGTATCCTTGTTAGGATCGCCGTTTTTGATCCCCAATGGACACAGGTTTTGAACGCTAAGCTGCACCCACTCTCCCGCGAATATCTGGATCTCTGCTTTCAAGCCGATGCGGCGCGCATTCGCCGCAGCTTATTCCGCTTGAAAAAAAGCCCCGATACAGAAGCCAAACAGCAAAAACTCGCCGAGCTCAGTGAAGCCGCGGTGCAGGCTTATGAAAGGGCGCAGCAAAGGCTGGCAGACAGGCCTGTCATCGAGTATCCGGATGAGCTGCCGGTGTCACAAAAGCGTGATGAAATCGCCTCGGCCATCATCAATCATCAGGTGGTGATAGTGGCCGGTGAGACAGGTTCGGGCAAGACCACTCAGCTGCCCAAAATCTGTCTCGACTTGGGGCTTGGCAGTCGTGGTCTGATTGGTCACACTCAGCCAAGGCGGCTGGCGGCCCGCAGCGTGGCCAGCCGGGTTGCCGATGAACTCAAGACAGAGCTGGGTCAGGCAGTGGGTTTTAAGGTTCGTTTCGCCGATGCGGTTTCCCAGGACTCCTATATCAAGCTGATGACAGACGGTATCCTGCTGGCAGAACTGGCATCGGATAAATGGCTCAGTCAGTATGATTGCCTCATCATAGACGAGGCCCATGAGCGCAGTCTCAACATCGACTTTATTCTGGGTTATCTGAAGCAAATTTTGCAAAAGCGCCCGGATCTCAAGTTGATCATCACCTCGGCCACCATAGATGTGGAGCGTTTTTCCAGGCATTTTGACAATGCGCCCGTGGTGGAAGTGTCCGGCCGCACCTATCCGGTGGAAACCCGCTATCGCCCCCTGTTGCAGGATGACGACGCCGACTTGGATCTGATGGACGGCATCTTTGCCGCCGTCGATGAACTCTGTCGCGAAGGCCCGGGGGACATTCTGATTTTCATGAACGGCGAGCGCGAAATCCGCGATACCGCCGAGCAGCTGAAAAAGCGTAACCTGCGCGATACCGAGATCTTGCCGCTTTATGCCCGTTTGTCATACGGCGAGCAGTCCAAGGTATTCAAGCCGCATCCAGGACGGCGTATTGTATTGGCCACCAACGTGGCCGAAACCTCGCTGACTGTGCCAGGGATCCGCTATGTTATTGACCCTGGTACTGCCAGGATAAGCCGCTACAGCTATCGCACCAAGGTGCAGCGTTTGCCGATTGAGCCCATCTCCCAGGCCAGTGCCAATCAACGCCAGGGACGTTGCGGTCGGGTTGGGCCGGGGATCTGTATTCGCCTTTATGACGAACAGGACTTTATCAATCGGCCAGAGTTTACCGATCCTGAAATTCTGCGTACCAACCTGGCATCCGTGATCCTGCAGATGCTGGCCATAGGCCTGGGTGACATTGAGGGTTTCCCTTTTATTCAGCCTCCGGATCCGCGCCACATACGCGACGGTTTCTTGCTGCTCGAAGAGTTGCAGGCGGTGAGCAAGCACAAAGGGGCGCTGAAACTGACCCCGCTCGGGCGCGATCTGGCGAAGATCCCGGTCGATCCCCGCCTGGCCCGCATGGTGCTTGAGGCCAATAAGCTGGGCTGTCTGCATGAGGTGATGGTGATTGTCGCCGGGTTATCGATTCAGGATCCCCGTGAGCGGCCACATGAGAAGAAACAGGCCGCCGATGAGGCTCATCGCCGTTTTGCCGACAAAGACTCCGACTTTGTTGCCTGGCTCAATCTGTGGCAGTACCTCAAAGAGCAGCAGAAGAGCCTGTCATCCAGCCAGTTCCGCAAGCAGGTGAAGGCCGAGTATCTGGCCTATTTGCGTATTCGCGAATGGCAGGATCTCTATGCCCAGCTGCGTCAGAGTGTGCACGACCTCAAGTGGCGCCTCAACAGTCAGGCCGCCGAATATGAGCCACTGCACCAGGCGCTGCTCTCGGGGCTGCTGAGCCATATCGGCTTCAAGGATAAAGACAACGAGTATCTGGGGGCCCGCAACCGGCGCTTCTTTGTGTTTCCCGGCTCGCCGCTGGCCAAGAAGGGCCCCAAGTGGATTATGGCGGCCGAGCTTACCGAAACATCACGCCTGTTCGCCCGTACCTGCGCCCGTATCGATCCTGTATGGCTCGAGTCTCTGGCGGTGCATCTGGTCAAGAAGCAGCACAACGAGCCCCATTTCGAAGCCAAACAGGGCAGTGTGATCGCCCTGGAAAATCAGGTGCTCTATGGCCTCACCATAGTCAACCGCCGCCGGGTACAGTTTGGCCCGCTGGAGCCGGTTAAGGCTCGGGAAATCTTTATTCGCTCGGCTCTGGCCGAGGGTGAGCTACGCTGCAATGAAGCCTTCTTCAAGGCCAACCAGGCGTTGCTCGAAGAGGTGGAAGATCTCGAACATAAGTCGCGGCGGCGCGACATTCTGGTGGATACAGATGCCTTGTTCGCCTTCTACGATGAGCGCATTCCACAAGGGATATACAACCAGCCCAAATTCAACACCTGGTGGAAACAGGCCAGGAAAGAGACCCCTGAGCTGCTCAATTTCAGCCGCGAACTCTTGATGCAAAGGGATGACACCCATGTATCGGCATTGGACTTCCCCGACAGCTGGCAGCAGGGCAATCTCAGCCTCAAGCTGAGTTACCATTTTGAACCGGCGGCCGAGGATGACGGCGTCTCTGTGCTTATTCCGGTGGCGCTGCTCAATCAGTTGGATGATACCGATTTTGACTGGCAGGTGCCGGGGCTTAGGGAGGAGAAGTGTGTTGCCCTGATCAAGTCCTTGCCCAAACCGCTGCGGCGCAATTTTGTGCCTGCGCCGGATTATGCCCGCGCTTGTGTGCAGGCGATGGAACCTTTTGCCCAGCCTTTGTTGCCCTCCCTGTGCAAACAGCTGTTGAGAATGAGTGGCACCCGCGTCAATCCGGAGGATTTCGATCTCAACGCCATTGCCGACCATCTGAAGATGAACTTCAAGGTGGAAGACGACAAGGGCAAGCTCTTGGCCCAGAGCCGGGATCTCGACAGCCTCAAGGCATCATTGCAGGGGCAGGTAAACCAGGCGATACGCAAGGTTGCCGACAAGGGCATAGAGCAAAACGCCCTGACCGAATGGAGCTTTGGCGATCTGCCGAAGGAATATCAAAGCCGCAAAGGCAGCTATGAGGTGAAGGCGTTCCCCGCCTTGGTGGATGCCGGTGATACAGTTTCTATCAAATTATTTGATGACGAACAGCAGGCGCTTTCCCACCACAGACAAGGGCTGAGAAAGCTGCTGCTTATCAATATTCCATCGCCGGTGAAACATCTACAGCAGGCCTTGCCCAACAAGGCCAAACTGGCGATGTATTTCAATCCGTTCGGCCAGGTGCAGATACTGATAGATGACATTATTGCCGCGGCAATTCAGCAGCTTTTGGATGAGCAGCAGTTGAATGTCCGCAGTGCTGATGACTTTGCCAAAGCCAAGGAGATCGTCAGGGCCGAGCTCAATGAAACCGCAGCGGCCATCGCCCTTAAGGTGGAGCAGATTTTGACCTTGCACCAGAAGATCCGTAAGCGTCTCAAGGGCAAAATCAGCCTGGATATCGCCTTTGCCATGAGTGATATTCAAAGCCAATTGGACGCTCTGGTGTTCAAGGGATTTGTTGAAGCTTCCGGTTGGCGCCGCCTTGGGGATCTGATCCGCTATCTCAAGGCGATTGAGCTGCGCCTGGACAAACTGCCGGTGGATCCTAACCGTGACCGTTTGCACCTGTACAGCATTCACAACGCCGAGATAGAGTTCAAGGCCGCGCTTGCCAAGGTGCCGCGTAGCCAGGCGGTACCGGAGGCGCTGGCCGAGGTGCGCTGGATGCTGGAAGAGTACAGGGTCAGCTGTTTTGCCCAGAGTCTGGGCACTGCTTATCCGATATCGGAAAAGCGCATCCTCAACCAGTTGCAGCAGTTTTAACTGAAAATCCAGCTGACAGCCGCGTTTGGCTCCTAAAGTGGACGCGATAAAAAAACAGGCGGGCCCAGAGCACACACAGTGCCTGCTGGTGCCCGCCTGGTAAACGGCCATATTTCCTACCGCGGCTATTGTCGAACGCCGCTTATTCCCAATCAAATTTGCATGTTTTGATTAAGGCTTGGCTCTCATTCCGGCTATTGTTCACCTTGCCGCTCAATAGCCGAAGTTTGCAGCCTTGGGCCAATGTTTTTTCACTTCAGTCTTGATAAAGGCCTGCTTCTCCTCGGTCAGTTTCTCCAGATCCACGCCTATGGCTGCCTGCGCCTTGGCCTTGGTGCTGTAGTCCGGATAATCGACTCGGGTTACGCCAAGGTCGGCATTCAGCTTGCTCAATATCTCTCTGGCAGCGCGGATCTGCTCTAAGCCCTTGTTCAGCAGGGCTTCACCCTCTTTGGCGTTGTGGGCGTGAATACCGTGGGAGGACATGGCAAAGTCCCAGCGCCACTGCGCATGGCGTATCCCCATAATGGCCTCTCCTATCTGTTGCCATTGGGCACCGGCCTTCCAGGCGGCACCGGCTTCATAGTGGGCCTTGATAAGCAGTTCCTGTAACTGTTGCGCCTTGGTCTCCAGTAGCGCCTTGTTGTCGGCAATCAGTTGGGTAATGTGTTGCTGACTCTGGTGACAACTGCTGCAATTGGCCGCTTCAAAGTCCGGCAGATGGTTGGTTATCTTGTGGTTGGTGAAAGATTTGCCGTCGGCGCTGGTTTCCTGGGTCATATGACAGGTGACACAACTGATTCCAGCCTCGGCGTGGACGCTGCGGTTCCAGTGCTCAAACTCGGGATGGCGCGCCTTCACCAGCGGCGTTCTCGATATCGGGTGTACCCACTCGAAAAACTGCCGGGCATCATAGTACTTTTCTATCTCATCGGCGCTGTTGCCGAAGATCCAAGGGATATTGACCTTGTCCTGGCGCTCAGGCTGGAAGTAGTAAGTGATATGGCACTGGCCGCAAACCTGTGATTGCTGCATAGACTGATTTTGTTCGCCAAAGGGTTTGTGCACTTTGGCCATGGCATCCTGGGCATGAGGTCTTGGCAGTGTCAGTTCAGCTGAGCCTTGGGTATGGCAATCGGAGCAGTACACAGGATTTTGGATTTCCGGACCCAGCTCGGCAAAGCTCTTGGCAGAGAAGCCTTCTACACCCAGCTCTTTCATCAGCCTGGGCGCATCCGGCGTTTTGCAGGTCCAACAGCTGGCCGATAGGCCTGTTTCACCAGCCTTGGGGCTAACACCACTGCGTAGACTGTGACTGACATCGGCGACGGCAAAGTGGTGCCCTCTGGGGCTATGGTACTCCTTGGCATAAGCCGAGCCGGCCCAGAGGATCACGCTGGCGGGGTTTTTCTCAAGCATATCTTCCCGTTGCATCTCCTCAGAGGTTTGCGCCCAGGTCTGATATTGCAGGCTCGATGTTTTATCTGCTGCGACAACGGAAAATGACAGACTCAAACCGAGCACTAAGGGCAGTGTAGTAGGGTGGGTAAAGGGGTTCACGACAGGCTCTCCTTGGTTGGGACGACGCACAAACAGGCGTTTGAAATTTGGTCCCTGAAATCAAAAAAGATACAACTAAAATGCATGATAATGCTAAGGAGCTCTGTCTGTAGTTGCAACCGCAAGATATTGTTTTTACTGAATTCTGTGACCTGAAACAGGATTCAGTTTCTCCTTATATAGCCGTTTTATCGCTTTAAAGCCCGCCCAGCCTGGACACTACTCCCTAAGGGATATTTTGCTTATTTCGTTGGTTTTTTAACCGTTAGTTATTGGCGAAATAGCCACTTCTTTGCTGTATTTCATGTGAGCCTGAATAGCTAAAAGCGGAAAATGTCGAAATTACAATCGATTGAGGCGGTTGAAATAAGTGATATCCGTCTTTTACCGGCTATTTATATGATCCAGATCAACAGTATCAGGTGTTTACCAACTTGGGGGTATACAGTTTGTTAACACTTTGGCTTTATGATCAAAACCGAAAACAAGTTGCATTTAAAAGGCGGCTTTAATCTGCCGGGCTTGGCGGCCGTTGCCCTGGAATAGCACAGCAGCAAGCCATCTTCATAGCGCCTAGGAGGAGCCATGAGCGAGACACCGAGTACTGATGAAAAACGTCTGGAACTGAAGATATTTATCTTCCTGACGGTTTTTTTGGCGCCGCTGTTGTCGGTTTTGCTGGTCAGCGGTTTGGGCTTTGCCATCTGGTTTAGCCAAATTTTAACCGGTCCACCGGGAGCCGGTTAACGCAAATATAACGAGAGTCCTTAAAACAGGGGAACCAGATGAGTAGGGAATTGCATGTCAGCAGCCTGATCCTTCAGGTGATGCCACCCAAGATGGCCGGCGTTCGTCAACAAATTCTGTCGTTCGGCAATGCCGAGTTGTCGGTTAACGATGAAAGTAAGCTGGTTGTGGTGCTGGAAGGCCCGACCGAACAGGCGATCCTCGCCACCATGGACAGAATCAATGCCCTCAAGGGCGTGATCTCCACCGCTATGGTGTATCACCAGTGTGAACAGCTCGAAGAGGAAGAGCAATGAAAATGAACAGACGCGAATTCATGAAGGCCAATGCCGCCATGGCGGCAGCCGGGGTCGCAGGATTGGCTTTACCTGCCACAGCCAGCAACCTGATCACCAGTTCAGAACACACCAAGCTTGATTGGAACAAGGCGCCGTGCCGCTTTTGCGGTACTGGCTGCTCTGTGATGGTGGCCACCCGCGAAGGCCGGGTCGTGGCGACTCACGGTGATGCCAACAGTGAGGTCAACCGCGGCCTCAACTGCATTAAAGGCTACTTCCTGTCGAAGATCATGTATGGCCATGACAGGCTGCAGACTCCCATGCTGCGGATGACAGACGGCAAATACGACAAGCACGGTGAATTTACCCCCATCAGTTGGGATCAGGCCTTTGACATTATGGCCGAGAAGTGGAAGCACACCATCAAGACCAAAGGGCCGACGGCGGTGGGCATGTTTGGTTCAGGTCAGTGGACGGTTTGGGAAGGTTATGCCGCTTCCAAGCTGATGAAGGCGGGTTTCGGCTCCAACAATATCGATCCCAACGCCCGTCACTGTATGGCCTCGGCCGTGGGCGGTTTTATGCGTACCTTTGGCATGGACGAGCCCATGGGCTGCTACAACGATATTGAAGCTGCCGACGCCTTTGTGCTTTGGGGCTCCAACATGGCCGAGATGCACCCAATCCTCTGGAGCCGGGTCACAGACAGACGCCTTAGCGCGCCCCATGTAAAAGTCTCTGTGATGTCCACCTTCGAGCACAGAAGCTTTGATTTGGCCGACTTGCCGATTGTCTTCACGCCGCAAACCGACCTGGCCATACTCAACTATATCGCCAACTACATCATCAGTAATGACAAGGTTAATTGGGACTTCGTCAACAAGCATGTGAACTTCCGCAGAGGCACAACCGATATTGGCTATGGCCTGCGGCCCTCACATCCGTTGCAACAAAAAGCCAAGAACGTGGCCACCGCCGGTGAATCTACCCCGATGGACTTTGATCAGTTCAAGGCCTTTGTCGCCGATTACAGCTTGGAGAAGGTCAGCAAGCTCTCGGGCGTACCCGAGCATAAATTGCTGGAGCTGGCGAAACTCTACGCCGATCCCGAGGTGAAGGTGACCTCATTCTGGACCATGGGCTTTAACCAGCATACCCGAGGGGTTTGGTGTAACAACCTTATCTACAATATCCATTTGCTGACCGGCAAAATAGCCACCCCGGGCAACAGTCCGTTTTCACTCACAGGTCAACCTTCAGCCTGCGGTACTGCGCGGGAAGTGGGCACCTTCTCCCATCGCTTACCGGCGGATCTGGTGGTGAATAATCCAGAGCACCGCAAGATTGCCGAGACCATCTGGAAAATCCCTTCCGGGATCATTCCGCCCAAGCCCGGCTACCACGCGGTAGAGCAGAACCGGCGCCTGAAAGATGGCGATCTCAACTGCTACTGGGTGCAGGTGAATAACAATATGCAGGCCGGCCCCAATATCAACGAAGAGGGCTTGCCAGGATACCGTAATCCGGAAAACTTTATTGTGGTGTCCGATGCTTACCCAACGGTTACCACCCAGGCCGCGGATCTCATTCTACCCACCGCCATGTGGGTGGAGAAAGAGGGCGCCTATGGTAACGCCGAGCGCCGTACCCAGTTCTGGCATCAGTTGGTGTCAGCGCCCGGACAATCGCGCTCGGATCTCTGGCAGTTGCTGGAGTTCTCCAAGCGCTTTACCACAGACGAAGTCTGGTCCGAGGCTGTGTTGGCGGCCAATCCCGAATACAAGGGCAAGACCTTGTATGAAGTGCTGTACCAGAACGGCAATGTCAATAAGTTTCCTCTCAGTGAAAGCGATAACAAGTATCTGAACGACGAGGCCAAGCACTTTGGTTTCTATGTGCAAAAAGGGCTTTTTGAGGAATACGCCACCTTTGGCCGTGGTCATGGTCACGACTTGGCTCCCTTTGAAATGTACCACCAGGCCCATGGTTTGCGCTGGCCTGTGGTTGACGGCAAAGAAACCCTCTGGCGCTACCGTGAGGGTGCGGATCCCTACGTTAAACCCGGCAAGGGTTTTGAGTTTTACGGCAAAAAAGACGGCAAGGCGGTTATCTTCGCGCTGCCATACGAGCCGGCGGCAGAATCCCCGGATGCCGAATATGATCTCTGGCTCTCTACCGGGCGGGTGCTGGAACATTGGCACTCAGGCTCCATGACCCAGAGGGTACCCGAGCTTTATCGCGCCTTCCCGGATGCCGTGTGCTTTATGCATCCGGATGATGCCAAGAAACGCGGCCTGCGCCGAGGGGATGAGGTCAAGGTGGTATCCCGCCGCGGCGAGATACTGACCCGGGTGGAAACCCGCGGCCGCAACAAGCCACCGGTGGGTTTGGTGTTTGTCCCCTGGTTCGATGCCAGTCAGTTGATCAACAAGGTGACTCTGGATGCCACGGATCCGCTGTCCAAGCAGACTGATTTCAAGAAGTGTGCCGTGAAAGTGATGAAGGCCTGAGGAGGATAAGAAGATGAAATCGAATCATACCCTGTTGGCCTTTGCTGCACTGATGACCGCGCTGTCTGTCAATGCTGCCGGCATTCCCGAGGATAAGGTGGCGACTTTGCGCCAGGCGCCGCTCAATAGCCAGCCGACGCCACCTGTGATGCAGAAGGTGAGAAATACGGATATCAAACAGACCCGTAACTACCCGATGCAGCCGCCGGTCATACCGCACAAGATAGACGGCTACCAGCTGGATCTTAAGGTCAACAAGTGCATGTCCTGTCATGCCCGCAGTCGCACCGGTGAATCGCAGGCGCCTATGGTGAGCGTGACTCACTATATGGACAGAGACAACAACTTCCTGGCCGAGCTGTCACCCAGACGTTATTTCTGTACCCAGTGCCATGTGCCGCAACTGGACGCCAGATTGATGGTGGAGAATGACTTTGTCGATATGGATCACTTGCTCAAGTCCGGGGCTGAGAACCCATCCAGCCATTAGGAGTCGCTATGTTTGAGAAACTGAAACAGATATGGCGGGTGCTGAACCGGCCCAGTGTTCACTTCAGTCTGGGTTTTTTGACCCTGGGAGGCTTTGTCGCCGGGATCATCTTCTGGGGTGGTTTCAACACTGCCCTGGAAGCCACCAACCAGGAGGCCTTTTGTATCGGTTGCCACGAAATGGAGAACAACGTCTATCAGGAGTTGAAGACCACTATACATTTCACTAACCGCAGCGGGGTGCGGGCGACCTGTCCGGACTGCCACGTTCCCCATAATTGGACCGACAAGATAGCCCGTAAGATGCAGGCTTCCAAAGAGGTGTGGGGCAAGGTGTTCGGCACCATCAATACCCGGGAGAAGTTCGAGTCCAAGCGGCGTGAACTGGCCGAGCATGAGTGGGCCAGACTCAAGGCCAACGACTCGCTGGAGTGTCGAAACTGCCATAACTTCCAGTATATGGACTTCACCCGTCAGTCACAGCGGGCGGCCAATATGCACTCCACCTCGCTGGCAAGCGGTGAGAAGACCTGTATCGACTGCCACAAGGGGATAGCCCACCACCTGCCGGATATGCAGGGAGTGGAAGGCTTCTGAGCCCAAAGCTCTGGGCAGATCCTATTGCTTCATGAAAAAGCGCGCCGAACTTTCCCGGCGCGCTTTTTTATCTGTTAAATCGCCAGTCAAAAACCATGATTAAGCAACGCCTTATTGGCCGCTCTGCTGTTGCCGACTCAGGAGTTTAAGCTCTACTTGATTGCCGTCCGGATCGTAAATATAGATAGAGCGGCTGTAACCCCGGGCGCCATATTTTTCCGAAAAGCCTTCATGGTGCACGCCGTGTTGCTCCAGGTGTTGCAGCACTGAGGCTTCATCCTTGGCGGCAATATTGAGGCAGAAATGCGCCATATTAAGGCCTAAAGGTTGATCGCTTCTTGGCACCAGATCGATAAGGGCGCTGCCGAATCTCAGTTGCAGCAGGCGAGGGGAGTCGAGCCGCCGCTCGAAACGAGCCCCCAGCACTTGGGTGTAGAATGCTTGGCTGGTTTCCAGACTGCTGCAGATCAACACCAGATGATCTATATCTATCGCACTGAACATAAGCTCTCCTGCATGCCGTCACAACTATTGTCAGCTTAGCAGGATAAAGAACACCCGCGCGAGTGGCGGGTGTGGTTTTGCTTCAGTCCGGTTGGTGCTTGGCTCAGGACGGGGGCTTTACTTGAGCGGTTCGCTCAGCTGGCGTCTTATGTTACTCACCAACCACTCGCTGACATCATGGCCATTGTTGCTGAGCATCTTGGGGAACATGGAGATGGGCGTCATGCCCGGGAAGGTATTGATCTCGTTGAGCAGTATCTCGCCTTCATCGGTAAGGAAGAAGTCGATACGCGACAGGTGGGACAGCTTCATGCCCTTAAAGGCACGAATGGCATAATCGCGTATGGTATCGATTTGCGCTTGGCTCAGTTCGGCCTCGACCTTGGTTACCGCCTTGCTCTTGGCATCATACTTCTCATCGAAGCTGTAAAAGGTGTTGTTGGCGCAGATGATTTCACCCGGCACTGTGGCAATCACTTCACCCTGGTATTCATATACGGCCACTTCCAGCTCCCTGGCTTTGATGGTCTTTTCCACTACCACGTAGGGGGAGTAACTGAAGGCCTGCTCCAGCACAGAGGGGATATCATCGCCATTGTCCACCCGGTAGCAGCCGACGGATGACCCTTGGGATGCTGCCTTGATAAACAGTGAGCCCCATTCATTCAAGGCCTCACGGCAGCGGGTGTTGGCCACTTCACCGGCTTCACTGAGAAACAGATAAGGGGTATTGGGGATGCCGAGCGCACTGAACCACATCTTGGCCGTGACCTTGTTGAAGCAGTTGCTGCTGGGTTCGGAGCCGCAGCCGAAATAGGGCAGGTTGATCAGATTGAAATAGGACTGAATATCGCCGGTCTCACCCGGATAGCCGTGAATGCAGGGGATCACATAGTCCACCGGCCAGCTGGGCTCGGCCTCATCGAAGCGCACTTCACGGCGATTGGTCAGCTCGCAAACCTGGCCCTGCTTGGTGTGGTAGTGGCCGGCGGCGTCCAGCTCCAACCTGAGCACTTCCATGTCGGGAATATTTGCCAGGCAACTTTCGATATAGTCAGCCGACATCAAAGAGATACTGTGCTCGGCGGCCCCGCCGCCACAGAGTAACAAGATATGGGTTTTGCTCATGAATTCTCCTGACTGAGCGGCCTGATAAATAACCTTGGCCGATATTATGCCTGCTTAGACAGGCCTTGAGTATAACGGCAGCTGACGCAGGCTCTCATCTGGTTATTTTGCCGCCAGAGCGAAACGGGGCCGTATGGCATCTGGCCCGGTTGTTGTTTTCGCTATCGTCCCGGCTACAGCCATAATCTCTGCCACAATCACTGCCACAGCCTATCGGCCAGCCCCGAGGCCCGGCGCGTGAGGCGACGACAGGCGCCGTCAAACACTGAGCTGTTGCCCAGGCAGCAAAAATGTTGTTTGGCGCGGGTAATGGCGGTGTAGATCAGCTCCTTGGTGAGCAGTTGCAGCTGCGCCGGGCTCGGGCTCGGCGGCAACACCAAGGCCACAGAATCAAATTCACTGCCCTGGGACTTGTGCACTGTCATGGCAAAACAGGTCTCGTGGCCGGGAAGACGCGCCGGCAACACCTTGAGCACACTGCCGTCGGCCTGAATAAAGTGCGCCAGCAGCTTGTTGCTGTCTCGGTCGGGCAGAATAACGCCGATATCGCCGTTAAACAGCCCCAGGTTGTAATCGTTGCTTTGGATGATCAGCGGCCGGCCCGGATAAAACTCCTGCTGCGGGGCGATCAATCCGGCCTGTTTCAACACTTGTGTCAGTTGCCGATTGATCCCCTCGACACCGAAATCGCCGCCACGGGTGGCGCACAGCAGTCGAAAGCGGTTGTAACGGGCGATGATCTCCTCGGCGCTGATGTCCGGCCTGTGCACCACTTCCAGATAGTCGCGGTAGTGCTCACAGGCTTGGCTGAGAAGCTGAGACAGCCCCTGCTGCTGTTTACCGATTTCCAGCCACTCAAGCTCCTGATAGCCGCCATTCCAGGCATCAGTTATCGCGGTGCCATCACTGAGGTTGACCGCCTTGGCCAGCACGCCTATGCCGGCATCGCCGCGGAATCTGTGGCTGTGACGCAGCATACAAAGATTATTGCCTATGCCGGGGGCGAGATTGACGCAATCGCTGAGGTCAAAGCCGGTGAGCCTTGTCAGTGTTGCGGCAAACTCGGCGCTGTAACGCATGCGCCAGTCCTGCTGGTGGCGCAGACCGGCGCAGATATCGGCGAGCACGGCGCCGGCTTCCACAGAGGCCAGCTGATCCTGATCCCCGAGCAGTATCAACCTGGCATTGGCGGGCAGGGCATCGAGCAGCCGGTCCATCATAGGCAAGTCCACCATGGAGGCTTCATCGACAATCAGCAGATCCAGATGCAGCGGGTTGTCCTGGTGATGACGGAATTTGTGCGAGCCGGGGATCACCCCCAGCAGACGATGCACAGTGGCGGCTTCTTCGGGGATCTTGTCTATGGCGCCAAGGTCAAGCTCGGCGGCAAAGGGAAGAAGTTCTTTGGCCAGGCGCTGTTTGGAGGCCTTTATCGATTCGGTCAGGCGCGCAGCCGCCTTACCCGTGGGGGCCACCAGACGTATGTTCATCTCACTGCCGAGACACAGGAGCATCAGCAGCTTAGTGACTGTGGTGGTCTTGCCTGTGCCCGGGCCGCCGGTGATCACCGCCAACTGGCGACAATAGGCGGTGGCGGTGGCGACTTTTTGCCAATCGCGTTTGCCGGAATTTTCTCTATCAGTTTGAGTTTCGCTATCAGTTTGAGCAGCATCATTAGTCGCTTGGCCAGTATGGCTGGCGGGCGGCAAAAACAGGCAATCCAGCGCGCGCCGCACTTCGTCGGTGGCGGGGTATTCAGTGGCGGCCATGGCGGTGAGTCGCCGGGCGACCCGGCACTCAAAATCATAATAGCGTTTGAGGTAGAGGCGGCCAGCGTCGAGGATCAAGGGTTTGTCTTCACCCGGGGCGCCGACGGCGGCAAAATTGGCCACCGCCAGCTCAAGGCTTGCCGGGTCGGTATTGAGGCGCACACTGGGGTGGGGCTCTGCCAGCGGATTATCAAACGCTATGCTCCCCAGTGGCAGGCAGGCGTGCTGCGATGATAACTGGCGGCTCAGCAGGGCGCACAGCAGCAGAAACAGCGGCGATGGCTCTTGGTGAATGGCGGCCATCTGCTGCGCAAAGTGGCGGTCGAGCGCCGTCAGCAGCCGCTGCTCTTCCCATTGCTTGAGCAGCGCAGTAACAGCTTGGCTGCTTTGCAGTATTGATGGGCTATCTGTCATAGACTCAACTCCAACTGAGGGGTGCTCGAGGGCGATTCGCCCTTGAGTAAGGCATCCAGGGCCAGGATCACCGCTTCATTCGGCCTGTCCACAAACACCCCAGCGCCGGGATGAGCCGCTGACATGCCCCGTAAAAACAGATAACAGCAGCCGCCGAAATGGCTTTGATAACAATAGTCCGGCAGTTTGAGGCTCAGGTATCTGTGCAGCGCCAGGCTGTAGAGCAGGTACTGGAGATCGTATCTGTGCTCGCTGATAGCGGCGGCCATCTTGTCCTGGCGGTAATCGCTGAAATCGTCCCCAAGATGGTTGGATTTATAATCGGCAATATAGAAACGGCCCTGATATTCAAAGGTAAGATCGATAAACCCCTTGAG
>Ga0114983_1000592_pt1 | contig 15230 bp, 13 predicted proteins | sample Shrwel_input2_RT_FD_87182 | JGI IMG/M metagenome (GOLD analysis project Ga0114983, IMG submission 87182) | Subsurface microbial communities from deep shales in Ohio, USA - Utica-3 well 1 S input2 RT | ecosystem: Environmental > Aquatic > Deep subsurface > Shale gas/oil reservoir > Produced... | reverse complement strand
TTTGTTTTGCCAGATACCCGGCCAGTTCGGCGAATTCCTCCGGGCTCTGGGCATAGAGATTGGCGATTATCGCGGTCTGTTGCCAGGGGAGATAGGGGAGTTTTTCCCGGACAAAGGCCGGTGCGCCGATGTTTTGCAGCCCTATTGCATTCAGCATCCCGCAGGGAGTCTCCGCGATGCGCGGTGTGGGATTGCCGCTGCGGGGTTTGAGGGAAAGCCCCTTGACCACTATCCCACCCAAGCCGGAAAGGTCGCCGTAGGGAGAGAACTCCAGGCCATAGCCGAAGGTACCGGAGGCGGTTATTATCGGATTTTTGAGCCTGAGTCCGTTTAAGTCAACCGAAGTATTCATTTTCGGGTCCTGGACGTTTGATATGAATTTTTTCCCCCTGATCTTTTTGCATGCCAAACACCGGGCCTCGCGCTAAAAGTATCCAAAAAGATCAGGCGAGGAAATATAAAAAGTCCACTCGCTGTGTCGGAGAGCCTCATTTTCTACATCCTGATGTCGTTAATGGAGAAAACCGGCCCATTCTTGCAGGTGGAGATATAGCCGCCCCGGCCGTCCTTTTGCACGCAGCCCAGGCACGCCCCCACTCCGCAGGCCATGGTGTTTTCCAGGGAGATTTGGGCCTCCGTCCCGGTCTGCAGGCATTTCCCCCGGATGAATTTAAGGAACGGACTCGGGCCGCAGGCAAGTATCCTGCGTTCCCCGGCCCGGCTTATTCGTTCCCGGATGATCTCCTGAAAACGACCCAGATCTTTTTCCGTTTTTTGTCTGAATATTGTCTGCTCCGGGATCGCCTCCGGAATCTCCTGCAGGGGGTAGTTTTCCTTCTCGGCCGTGTATCCGAAGACAAGCCGCAGATTCTCCGGGTGCGGATGTTTTTGCATAAGCCCCATAAAAGGGGCCAGGCCCATGCCTCCGGCCAGAATGAGCAGTTCGTCCTCTGCCTTAAAGTCAAAACCGTTCCCCAGCGGTCCCCAGACGTTTATGTGTTCTCCCGGCATAAGGCGGGAGATAAGGCGCGTGCCTCGGCCGGCAATGCGAAAGAAGATGCGCAGGCCGTCTTCCCCGCTGCGGCAGATGGAAAAGGGGCGGGGCCAGATCGGGTCCAGCTCCCAGGACCGGGGCCGGAGCATCACGAATTGTCCCGGGGTATACTCCCAGCCCGGATTTTTAAGATACAAACTGAAAAAATACTTTTCCCCGTGGGGGATGATCTCTTTTACGGGCAGGGAAATGTATTCCGGCTGGGGCATGGGTCGTTTCCGTCCTTTTCTGAAAAAGTTGTAAAAGGTTTTTACCGCCCGGCCATGTTTTCGGCCATGGCCCGCAATTCATCTCCACCCCCGGCCATGCGGGCCAGTTCCTCCCGGCTTTCCTTTTCTCCCAGGCGGCGGCACTGGGTGCTGGTTTCCCGGTCCCGGATTTTTTTGCTGACCAGAAAGTGTCTGTCCGCCAGTCTGGCCAGCTGGGGCCAGTGGGTAATAAGGATTACCTGTCGGGTGGCGGAAAGTTCCCGGATATGCCTGCCCACCTTGTTCAGGGTCTCTCCGCCGATGCCCGCATCCACCTCGTCAAAGAGAAGAGTGGGCAGGTTGTGTTCGGAGCGCAAACCGACCAGGGCCAGCAAAAATCTGGAAAGCTCCCCCCCGGAGGCGATCTTGTCCAGGGGCTGCGGGCTCTGACCCGGATTGGGTATCCACATTATGCGCGGCCTTGATTCCTCCACTCCGGGATAGATTTCCTCGGCGAAAAATTCAAAATGCAGGCTAATTTCCTCCGGAAAGCCCAATTGGCGAAGCGAGGACTCCATGGCTTCCTTGAGCGGCCCGCAGGCACTTTTGCGGCCGGTACTGATTTTGTCGGCGATCCGGGAAAGTTTGTTTCGGAGTTCTTCCTGTTTGCGGGCGAGCTGTTTCAGGGTGAGCTCTCCCTGATCCAGAAAGGAGAGGTTGTCCTGTATTTCCCTCTCCAGATCCAGGATCTGGTTCATATCCCGGTTAAGCCTGCGTTTAAGGCTGGAAAGCTCCCACAGGCGCGACTCCACGGACTCCAGTTCCTGCACCCCTTCCTGCATGGGTGCGGAGCGCAGCCCGGATTCCAGTTCGCGCAGATAGTCGCTTACCTCCTGCATCTGCTCGGCAAATGGCTGAAAATCCTGGTTATCGCGGGCCATTTCCTCCACTTTGCGGTGCAGGGCCAGGATATTGTCCAGCACCCCCCCCGAATGGATGATGTCCAGGGCGGAATTTATGTTTTCCGTAAGATCCGCCCGGGAGCGTATCCTCTTTTGCTTTTCCTGCAGTTCCTCTTCTTCTCCAGCTTTGGGGCCGACCTTATCGATTTCCTCCTTTTGATACAGCAAGAAATCCTTTTTTTCCGCAAGACTTTTTAGCTCCTGCTCCACCCGTTCCTTTTCCGCGTCCAGTTCGCGCAACTCGTTCAAGGTGTTTGATTTTTCCCGGAAAAGGTCCCCGCCGTCCCAGAAAAGGTCCAGGATGCGGGAGTGATAGGCCGGTTTCAGCAGTTTTTGCTGTCCGTGCTGGCTGGTGTGGATGAGAAGCTTTTCCCTGAGTTCGGCCAGCTTTGTCTGGGAGCTTAAGCTGTCGTTTACAAAACATCGGCTGCGGCCGGTTTCCGCGGAGATCTCCCTTTTGAGCATAAGTTCTTCTTCCCGGCTGTCCGCGAACATGGCCTCGACCACCGCCTTGTCCCGGCCGGGGCGGACCATGTCCGTAGATATTTTCGCTCCCAGGATAAAATCCAGGGCCCTCAGGATAAAGGATTTGCCGGCTCCGGACTCCCCGCTTAAAACATTAAGCCCCGGAGATAGTTCCATCTCCAGATCCTCGATCAGGGCCATGTTTTTTATCCGCAGCAGTTCAAGCATAATTGACCTCGTCCAGTGCAGTACGCAAAAGACCTTTTTTATCCAGGCGTTTCAGGCGGGAGTGAAAATGTTTTTCCTCTCCCGCTCGTGCCGCGTTCTCCTGGGCCAGGATAAGCTCCTCCAACCCCTGGCGCAGGCGGAACGCCTTTAAATTTATCCGGGCCAGATCCAGATTGTATTCCCAGTCTTTTTGCCGCTGAAGACTTAGTTGGGATAGAAACTGCAGCACAATCGGTTCGGAGCCGGTTACATTCCCGAGCAGGCTCTTTATGTCCGGCAGCAGGGAAGGTTTTGCCGGATTTTGGGCCTGCAGCCAGATCAGGCATTCCAGGGCGCTTTGCGGGAGATGCTGCCTTGGATCATAGAAAAAACCGGGCCGCATCATCTCCCCGGCGTTTACCAGTTCCCGTACCCAGCCCCGGACAAGTTCGGCCCGGCCTGAAATCTTCGGAACCGGCCGGCCGCACCTTTGACAATGCCGGAGAAAGAATCCCTTGGCCAGTTTGAGACTCCCGGCATGCATGGCTGCGAATGAGCATCCTGTATTAAAAAGCAGATGAAAGTCAAACTGCTCCTTTTGGATTATGGGGACCAGGTGTTCCAACACCTTTTGGTCGTTGCGTACAGCCTCCTGGATGCGGAAAAAAAGGGTCTCGGCAGTAACCGGAAGAGAGTCGGGGGAAGGGAGATTTCCGAAAGGATGTTTTTGGGAGCTGTTTTCCTGCAGCCACAGGGCGGATATCCATGTCCAGACATTGGGGTTCACGTTTTTCCCCCGGGTCAAGTCTTTGATAAGCGAGTCCAGCTCGGATGCCCTGTGCCGGGGAAGATGGCTCCTTTGCACCCGGTCCTGCCCGGCCGCGGCGATTATTCTCGCCTGTCGGGGGTGCTTGAGATAGTATTCGAGCAGGCTTTTTAGTTCGAGCACGTCCTTATAGGTCGCGATCTCCCGTCCCGGCTCGAAAAGTGAACAGAGGTCCTCCCCCAAGTCCTGGGAAATTACCAGGGCCCCGCAGGAGGCGGCCTCAAAAGTGCGGAAGTTGACCTCGCCGAAGATGGCTTCATTCGGGACCAGCCGGGTGTGAGCGTAAGTGTCCAGCATGGCCGAAAAAGGAATGTCCTGGGTTATATGCGGCCGGAAATATTCCCGCAGAAAATCGGACATCCACTTGCGCATCAGGCGGACCTCGGTGATGCGGCCCACAAAGCTTATGTCCCGCTCCCTTTTTTCCCAGGGCACCCAGCCCCGCTTTACTCCGTACCAGGGAAGCCAGGCCGTGTTTTTTAGGCCCATGCGGGTCAGTTTAGGGGGCCAACTTTTCTGAGTGGTCAGGAATAGATCGAAATTTTGGGCGTAATAGCGCTGCCAATAGGTGTTCAGGTGGGTGTCAATGGACCAGAATACCTTGGGGCAGGAAAAGGAAATTGTATTAGAGACAAGCACCCTTTTCCCCAATGTCTCCTGCTGAACCACGCAATCCGGAGTGAAGCCGGTCCTGCGGTACAGAGCCTCCACGTCGAGTATCGCCCCGGGGGGAGGATTGCACTCCAGGAGTTTGTGCCCCATCTTTTTAAGTTCCCCGGCCAAGGAGAGATTTATAGTAAGGATGTTCATATTTGCTATTTCACTGCTATGCAGGGATTTTCCCAGATTTTCAGCAGGAACAACTTGACAGACATGGCCGGGAAAGACAAGTCTTATCCCCGGGTACATGCGGGTTGCAGGGTAGGCCGTGCGTAAGCCCAAATTTAAGATTCGATCTGTGTGTTTAAGGAGTGCAGTTTATGAGCGCACGCAGCGGGAAGAAGCCGGAATTTGCCGGTTCCGGACTGCAGGACTGCCTGCGGGGGCTGGACAAGGAAGGGATTAACCTGGCCCTTGTCCGTTTGTGGGCGGCCTGGACCGATCTCTTCGGCCCGGAGATGGCCGGGATGCTAAGGCCCCTGGGGCACAAGAAGCGGGTTTTAATTCTTGGTTGCGAGGATTCGCTGGTCATGCAGGAGATGAATTATTTCCAGGGGGAAATACTAAGCAGGGTAAATTCCTTTTTGCAGACGGAATATTTTGACAAGGTCCGTCTGGAACTGCTAAAGGAGCACACCCCTTTGGACGAAATCCGTCCCGGGGTGAATGCGCCCAAGCGCACTCCGCGGCGCCCCCCCAATCTGGGGGGATTAAAAGGGAAGCTGCCGGCCGGTTCCCAACTGGCCCGCTGCTATGAAAAATACGTTGCTTTTTTTGAGGCGCGTAAGAGATAATTTAGGAGGACAAAGGTATGGCAGAAGAAATCAATCTGGATCTAAAAAAGCCCCTGGACAAGATGACCGCCAAGGAGCTCAGGCAGCTGGCCATTGAAAAGATACCCCAGATAACCGGTGCTTCGGGCATGGACAAGGATGAGCTGGTAAAGGCCATCAAGGAAGTGCTGGGCATGGAAGAAGGCGAAGAGGGCGGCTCCGCGTATAAGGCGCAGATCCTGAATCTGAAAAACGAAATCAAGAAGCTGCGCGAACAAAAGGCGGGCACGCCCAAGAAGGATAGGCAGAAACGCAAGGCCCTGCGCCGCAGGATTCATATCCTGAAGAAAAGGACCCGTCGTCTGGCCGAAGCCTAGTATGAGGACTTTTTAAAAGCGTATTCGGCTATGTCCGAGGATTCGGGCCTATTTTCGCATGGCCTGAAGCAGGCCCTGAAAAGCGCCCCGTCGAAGCAGTTAATTGCTTTGCCGGGGTGTTTTTTTGTGATTTTTGGGGCCCCTTGATTGCCGGGAGGGGACTAAAGGGCGGCCTGGGGGCTTTGCAGCCTTGATTCTTGACGTTTTTTCTTTTGGGTTAATCTGAAAATCCGCTTGAAATTATTTCCCCGGTGTGGGAAAAGCAAAAGCGTTATCCGAACTTAAAAAGTTTACTGTCGGATTTGTTTATCTGTAAATGCAAAAGATATTTTACCGGGCGAGAAGGATATAATTCAGACGGCTTGCCCGGATGCATATAGTCCGTAAATGCGTTAACCATTTTAAAGAGTAGATTTTTATTTATAAGCATCCACCATTTTAGCGAGGTGAGGTATGAGGCTTGGATATCTTTTATTGCTGACCGTATTTTTTCTGGGTTTTTGTCTGCCCTCCGGGGTTAGGGCCGAGGGGGATTATGTGGGAACCGAGACCTGCGCCGGGTGTCACGAGCATGAATACAGCAATTTTATGGAATATTCCACAAAACCGCATTCATGGAAGCATATCATGAAAATGAAGCCCAAACTCACGGACGCGGAGTTTAAGGAGTGTCTGGAGTGTCACACCACGGGCTATGGCCGGGGCGGCTTTGTCTCCCGTGAAAAGACCCCGGAGCTGGCTGATGTCGGTTGCGAGACCTGTCACGGACCAGGGAAGGAGCATGTCCAGAGCGGAGGAGACCCTATGTTGATCAAGGCCAGGATATCGCAGGAAGATTGCCGGCGCTGCCACAATGAGGAGCGGGTGAAGGCATTTGATTTCAAGCCGCTTATTTACGGCGGAGTGCATTAAGGAGGGATCATGTTCAGACTTTTCAGCCGAAAGTTGAGTTATAAAACTGCCCTTCTGGTCAGTATCGTCAGTGTTATTGTCTTTGCCGTGATAATTGTTGTGATGGGCATCTTGCAAAAGGATATGATGACCGAACAGCTGGAAAAGGATATGACCCAGTTTTCCCAAACCCTGTACATATCCATAGAAAGACCCATGGTGGTGGGCGATGATGAAGGGACCAGGCACGAATTTAAGAGACTGGGCAAGAAATTCCCGAGCGTTTCCATCTATTTGACCGACTACAAGGGGAATATCACCTATAGTACGAACCAGGACGTCGAGCGCAAGGACATACTCAAGGTATTTGAAAATGATAAGGTAACGAGTATGGCCCGGGCCTCTCTGGAAAAAAAGACGGAGGACAGCGTTTTGACCGCCATAAACGGAAGCGATGTTTTCGTCCGGACCATGTCCATTGAGAATTCCCGGTCCTGTCATCATTGTCACGGCTCCGCGCACGACATCCTGGGCGAAATGATGGTTGTTCAGGATGTAAGCGGCAGCGTGAGCCGGATGCGGGCCGAGATATACGCCATAGGCGGAATATGCGTTGCGGCCCTGGTACTGCTGGTAGTGGCCCTGAACCTGTTTTTCCGGCGGGGAGTAATCGGCCCCATCACTCATCTGTCCGAGGCCAGCGATCAGGTCATGCACGGTGATTTCAGCGCCGACTTCCATGTCAAAAACAATGATGAACTGGGCAGACTGGCGGATAATCTGTCCAATATGATCGATAAACTCAAGCAGGAGCTCGGCTTTTCCAAGGGTATCCTGCGGGGGATGCCCTTGCCTTTCTTTGTCTGCGACACCGAGGAAAAGATCACTTCCACCAACAAGCCCATGCTGGATCTTTTGGGCCTGGAAGGCGAGTTCGAGGAGTACAAGGGCTGGCAGGTGAGCGAATTCATCCTCAACCAGGCCGATGTGGAGACTTTTGCCTCCGAGGTGCTCAGAACCGGGGAGTCGGTTTATGGCCAGCAAAAGACCCTTGAGACCCGAAGTGGTGAGAACCGGGAAGTGCAGTCCGAGATAGCCCCCTTAAGGGATCTGGACGGCAAGATGCTCGGGGCTTTCGTGGTCATGACCGATCTCACGGACATCAAAGAGCAGCAGAAGAGAATCGAGGCCCAGAACGAGGTCATCGCCAGGGCCGCGGAAGAAGCCAATGAAGTCTCCATGCAGGTGTCCTCGGCAGCCGAGGAACTTTCCTCGCAGATAGAGGAGGCCACCAAGGGCACGGAGAATCAGCGCTCCATGACCGGGGATGCGGCCACAGCCATGGAGGAGATGAACGCCACCGTTCTGGAGGTGGCCAAAAACGCTTCCGAATCCGCGGAAACAGCCGATGCCACCAAGGAAAAGGCCCAGGAGGGCTCCCGGGTGGTGGAGGAGGCCATAAGCCTTATAAATCAGGTCTCCACCCAGGCCAATGATCTGGCCGAGAATATGAAGGGACTGGAGAGCCAGGCCGAGGGGATCGGGAATATCATAACCACTATCGAGGATATAGCGGATCAAACCAATCTGTTGGCCCTTAACGCGGCCATTGAGGCGGCCCGGGCCGGGGAAGCCGGTCGCGGTTTCGCCGTGGTGGCCGACGAGGTCCGGAAGCTGGCGGAAAAGACCATGAGCGCGACCAAGGAAGTGGCCAACTACGTGGGCAGTATCCAGGACAGCGCCCAGAAAAATATGTCCAATACCGAGGAAACGGTCAAGATTATCGAACAGGGCACGGAAAAGAGCAACGCGTCGGGCCGGGTCTTCCAGGAGATTGTGACCATGGTGGAAAAGACTTCGGACCAGGTCCGCAATATCGCCACCGCCTCCGAGCAGCAGTCCTCGGCCAGCGAGGAGATAAACAATTCCACGGATCAGATAAACCGCATAGCCGGGGAGATCGCCGATTCCATGTCCCAGAGCCATGAAGCGGTAAGCACCCTGGCCGATCTGGCCTCCAGGCTGAAGAAGATAATCGAGGATATGCAGAAATAGAAAGACATTTAAAAAGGCGGCCGGATCTCTCCGGCCGCCTTTTTAAATTGTGCGGGATATCAATATACCTGTATATCGCCTCCGGCCGCCTTTTTTTCCGGGACCTTATCCAACTCTTTCTTTTGGGCGTTGAGTTTTTTGGCGTCCCTGATCTTGGCGTTTATGCGCACCTTGCCCTCCACAAAGAGGTCGTCGTCCCCGAAGCGTGCGGCTTTGGCGTAGTAATCCCGGGCCAAAAGATAATCTTGAAGCGTCCCCCGGGCCTCATAGGCCACACCCAGGTTATACAGGGCCGGGGAAGAGTGCGGGTTCTGATCCACGGCCATTCTCCAGCATTCCATGGCTCCGGACCAGTCTCCCTTCTTGGCGTACTCCACTCCCTTGTCCACCATTTCCCCACCGCCGAAAAAGCCGCCGGAAGTGCCTTTGGCCAATTGTACTTCCATGGTGTATCTGGTGGGGGCAATCTTGGCCACCAGCTTCGTGGCCGCCCGCCGGGCCAGGAGGTTTAGCGTGGCCTCTTTCGTGGGCAGCTGGTCGATCCCCTTGTGTTTTTTGGAGGAGAAAAAGGAGTCGTTTTTTTTCTTCCCTCCGTATTTTTCCTTGGAGGTCTCAACTATTTTCTTCGTGGCCAAAACGCGCCGGGTGTTGAGGTCGATGACCTTCATGGAGGCGCTCAAGGAGGCGGTGCGCACCACATAGGGGACCGGCCTGAGCACGGTGCGCATAATCTCCTCGTTTTCAATATACTCCTCTCCGGTGAAGAAGTTTTCCTTTTTCACCTTACGATACTTTCCGGTCCCTTCCTGCATCTGGACCTGGTCCGTTCCCCGCACATCGTCCACCTGGGGGGCGGTGTACGCGGTTATTGCCGCATCCGCCTGGATCTGTTTGAATTCGGGAACATATCTGGGATCATCCATCTGTTCCCATTGCACCCGGTCCAAGGCATTATTCTGGCTCAAATCCAGCAGGGTGAAGTGTCGGACTTCGTTTAGTTTGTGATAGAAGTCCTCCCGGACTTCTCCCCCGTATTCCCCTTTGAACGGGAGTATGGCCAGGGTGCGTACCCCGGGAAGGCTTACCTCCGCCGGGCGCACCGCCTGGATTTTGGTTTTAGGTGCGCAGGCTGTAAGCAGGCTTAGAGCAAACAAAAGGAGAAACACAGCCGGCAGGCGGGGAACAATTTTTGCGAAAGACATGGCTGACTCCTATTGAATGGTTATGTTTTCCTCGGAAAAGGGATTGTCCGTGCCTTTTTTAAAGAACAAAAACCTGTTTCCCTTGGCCTGCTGGGTCTGGAAGGATATGTTCTGACTGTTTAAACCCTGGTGCAGGTTGCGCTGGAAGTTGAACTTTTTACCCTGGTAGTTGACGTCCACCTGGAAATTGCCCGGGGCCTGCTGCCGGACATTCAAGTCCTTGACTCCGTTTATGTTTTCCAACACCCCGTAGATTTTGTAGATTTCGGATTCGGAGAAATTCCTGAACCACACGTCAAACCGGGCTCCGCTGTGTATCTGGCGCTCAAAATAGGCAACCGCATCCCCGACCAGACTGTCGGCCACCGCCTTGCCCACTTTGTCCGCGGCCTTGGCGGCCATCATATTTTCATAGTAGTCGCCCTCGATTTTTTGGGTCCGCACGTAGAGGTCGCCGTGTTTCTGGGCGATCATGTCGGCTGTGGCCGGGGCCACAGCCCGCAGGTCCACCTCGACCGTAATCCCGCCGAAATATTTGCTGTTGCCGCCTCGCTTGGCCCCGACATGCACGTCGTAGACCAAAAGGAGGTCGGCGCGGTATTTAAGGGCCAGGGCGGAGAGGTCGTCCATGTCCACATCTATGCGCCCGGCCTGTTCGATTTCGTTGTACACGTTGTCCACGAACATGCGATCCAGGACCACGAACCCCTTGCGCACGAATACCCCGTTTACGGCCTGCTCCGCGGAACGCACCGCCCGCGAATGCCTATGGGCGCTGGACGGGGTCTGAGGGATGTAAACAGCCATGAACCTGGGATTTCCGATCTGCTGCCGGAGTATGCCCAGCGCCCTGAGGTCATCCTTTATGTTGGCCGTGGAGACTACCGCCTGAATGGTGGTGGTGTACATGTTCCCGTCCGGGGAAGGACCCTCGGCCAGGACGTCGTACTTTTTCACGTATCCCGAGGACTGGGAATATATCTTGTCCGAAAGGACTTGATAGTTTTGCACCGCGGTCTTGGAGTCGATCAGAGTGCCCACCCCCTTTTCCACTGCCGCACGCAGGGCCTGTTGCAGAGCCTGCTGTTTGGCCTGGGACTGGCCGGCGGTCATGGGGGCCGTGCCCACCACAGTCACCTGCTCATTCGCCCAGGCCGGAGCACAGAGAAAGACAAGGCATAGAAACAAATGCATAAATAGGATCCTGGAAGCAGCACGCATGGTATCCTCCTTGATTATAGGGCTTTTATACGATTTTGTTTCTACAATTATTTTCAGAGTTGGACAAGCAGATATTTGTATGCGGGGGGAGAAAATTGGGGGAATTTTAAGGATTGGAGACAAAAAATTTTCTGATAAAAGAAAGTGGACGAATATGAACCGCTAAAACATAGAGGAGTCCATAAAAATCGGATGGTTGTATCGGCCTAACTGCGGGTCGGGGGGAGAAGATGGAAGAACGGTACCGGGCAATACGTTTTGAAGAAATTTGAACCGCCCAACCGGCACTCGGTATTTTTTGAGTGCCGGGCCGGAAGTTTGGCAGCAAAAAAGTTCAGGCGGAGAAAATCCACATCAAACGTTGAGAACTCGACTATTATTGCCCAGGGGCCTAGAAGTATTGCATGGAGGTCTTTTTCAGCTCCCGCAGGCTGGACAGGATTTCATATTGAGAAACTCCGGTCTCGCGGCGGATTTCTTCCACCACCTTGAGGCAATCCTCCCGGCTTTGGCCGTGAATCATGGTGTAGACATTGTAGGGCCAGTCCAGGCAGTTGCGTCGCTGATAGCAGTGGGTAACTTCCGGACGACCGGCCATTTTCTGACCCACCCGTTCAAGATCCCGGTCATCCTCAACAAACCAGGCGACCATGGCGTTGTGCCCGTACCCGGCCTGTTGATGCCTCAGCGTCGCCCCGAATCTGCGGATATAGCCCTTGTCTTTCAGGAACTGCAAAAACTCCAGGACCTTTTCTTCCGTGGTCCCGGCCTGTTCGGCTATATCCGCGAACGGGTGCGGAGAGTCGGGCAGGGTCTTCTGGACAATATTTAAAATGGTTTTTTCCCGGGAATCGAATAGAGGGTAATTGTCTTTATTGTATTCCATAGGCGTATAATTTATACGCATATCTTAAGCGGCGCAAGTGTTTGTCCCGGGTGTTCGTTTCCTGTTTTTAACCTCCACAAGCAATGCTGAACCGACTGAATTCAAGGGCATTTAAAATCCGGCTCCATCCCGGGCCATGGTTTTTTTGCTTCCCGGAAGTTGACGGTTTTAGTCCCGGGCTTTATTTTGGCAAAAATAAATGGCCGGAATTGTCTTTTGGGGTTTAGAGTTGCTCCGGTGGCACGGGCGGGGTGAAATTCGATTGCCGCGGTGCCGGTGAAAGTAATACACGGAGGAGAAATGGGTAAAATCGCTGTATTTGGAGGCGGAAGCTGGGGGACGACCCTGGCCGGCATGCTTGCGGAAAAAGGGGAGAATGTTCATCTCTGGGTCCGGGAAACCGACCTGGCCGAGGAGATGTCCATGAAAAGGGAGAATACGCGTTTTCTGCCGGGAGTTTCCCTGCATCCTTCCCTGCAGATAAGTCCGCAGCTTCCCGATGTCATGCGCGGGGCGGATGTTTTTCTGATTGTCGTCCCCTGTCAGTTCATGCGCCGGGTCTTGGAGAGCGTGGCCGGAGAGTTTCCGGACAATCCGGTTGTGGTCTGCGCCAGCAAGGGAATAGAGCAGTCCACGGTGAGCCCCATGTCCCGGGTTGTGGCCGAGAGCCTGCGGGGTAAAAATCCCCGGTACGCGGTCGTCTCCGGACCCTCCTTTGCCGCCGAAGTCAGCCGCCGTCTTCCCACCGCGGTGTCCTTGGGGTGTGCGCAAAAGGACCTGGGCGAGGAACTGCAGAAACGCCTGTCCACCGAGTATTTCCGGGTGTATGTGAATGAGGACTTTCACGGGGTGGAACTGGCCGGGGCGCTTAAAAACGTCATGGCCATTGCCGCGGGCATTGCCGACGGCCTGGATTTCGGGCTGGACGCCCGGGCCGCGCTCATAACCCGGGGACTGGCCGAGATGAGCCGGCTGGGCGAGGCCCTGGGCGCCCGGGCCAGGACGTACATGGGGCTGGCCGGAATGGGCGATTTGGTCCTTACCTGCACCGGGGACTTGAGCCGCAACCGCCAGGTCGGGCTCAAGATAGGCCGGGGCATGAAGCTGCAGGAAATCCTGGATGAGATGAACATGGTCGCGGAAGGGGTCAAGACCACGGAAGCGGTCTGCGCCCTGGGCCGGGAAAAGGGTGTGGAGCTGCCCATCTCCAATCAGGTGCACGAGGTCCTTTTCGGCGGAAAGTCCCCGGAAAAGGCGGTTCGGGAGCTTATGACCCGGACTCTTAAGTGCGAATAACAAGGTTTTTCCGGCTGGAAATATCCGCATGCTCGTAAACATTGCCAAGCGCGCCCTGTTCAAGCTTTTGTGGCTGGGTGTGGTCTTTGTGGGGATAACTGTCCTCAGCTTCTGGGTAATCCATCTGGCTCCGGGCACTCCCACGGACATGCAGACCACCATGAATCCCATGGCCGGGGCCGCCGCCCGGGCCCGGCTGGAAAAAATATACGGCCTGGATGAGCCGGTGCACGTGCAGTATGTCAACTGGCTCAGCCGGATAGTCCGCCTGGATTTCGGCCGCTCCATGAGCGGGGACCACCGCCCGGTTTGGGACAAGATAAAGGAAAGACTTCCCCTGACCCTGTCCATAAACATTATTTCCATGATCTTGATTTTGGGGCTTTCCATTCCCATCGGGGTGTATTCCGCCCTCTATCAGGATTCCTGGTTCGACCGGACCATGACCGTGTTGGTGTTTATAGGCTTTGCCGTGCCAGGTTTCTGGCTGGCCCTGCTGCTCATGCTTTGGCTGGGGATATATCTGCCCCTTTTTCCCATTTCCGGGCTGACCTCGCTGGGGTTCGAGCAGATGGGTTTTTGGGGCAAATGCTGGGATTTGGCCCGGCATCTTACCCTGCCCGTTTTTGTCTTTACCATAACCGGCCTGGCCGGCATGTCCAGGTACATGCGCACCTCCATGCTCGAGGTGCTCAGGCAGGACTATATCCTGACCGCCCGGGCCAAGGGGCTGCCCATGCGCAGGGTTGTCTTCAAACACGCCCTTAAAAACGCACTCTTGCCGGTTATAACCATCCTGGGGCTGTCCATCCCCACGCTTATCGGGGGCAGCGTGATCATCGAATCCGTGTTCGCCCTGCCCGGTCTGGGGCAGCTTTTTTACAAGGCGGTCATGGCCCGGGATTATCCCCTGGTCATGGGCAATCTGGTCCTGGGGGCCTTTCTTACTCTGGCCGGGAATCTTTTGGCTGATTTCGCCTATTCCCTGGCCGATCCCAGAATCAGGATCAAGGGTAAGGACTGATGCGGATTATAAGGGGTAGATATCTTTTTTTCGCTTTTGGTGCGTTTATCGTTTTGGGCATGAGCCTGGCCGCGCTTTTCGCCCCCCTTTTGACCCCTTACGACCCCTTGGCCGTTGATGTCAGCGCCCTGCTTCAGTCCCCGTCCCTGGCGCATCCCTTGGGAACCGACGCATTGGGGCGGGATGTTTTTGCCCGGGTTCTCTACGGGGCCCGGGTATCCCTGTGGGTGGGATTCATCGCCGTGGGCATTTCCTCCGGGGTGGGGATTTTTTTCGGGCTTTTGGCCGGGTATTTCGGCGGATTGGTCGATGAGATCATCATGCGTTTCGTGGATATCATGCTCTGTTTCCCGGCTTTTTTTCTTATCCTGGCGGTGATCGCCTTTCTGGAGCCCAGTCTGAACAATATAATGATAGTTATCGGGCTTACTTCCTGGATGGGGGTGGCCCGCCTGGTCCGGGCCGAAACGCTTTCCCTGCGGGAGCGGGAATTCGTTCAGTCCGCGCGGCTTTGCGGGGCCGGACTGTGGCGTATTCTGCTGGTGCATGTCCTGCCCAATGCCCTGCCCCCGGTGCTGGTTTCGGCCACTCTGGGGGTGGCCGCGGCCATCTTGACCGAATCCGCATTGAGTTTCTTGGGCCTGGGGGTGCAGCCCCCCACCCCGAGTTGGGGAAACATGCTCATGGAAGGCAAGGATGTCCTGGAGATCGCCCCCGGGTTGTCCGTTTTCCCCGGGCTGTGCATATTGGTAACCGTTTTGGGCTATAACCTTTTGGGCGAGAGCCTGCGCGATATCCTGGACCCCAGGGTCAAGAACAAATAGTTGCGCGAATCCGTGCGAGGAGCGCGCTTTAGACCTGAAAAAGCTCCAGCCAGTGCATTACCCGCCTGTCTTCCGGGCCGGTCGCGGTGAGCTGCAGAACGCAGCCGCTGCAGGAGGTGACTACCGGGGCGCCTTCCATCCTTTCCGCCTTTGCCCAAAAGTCTTCGGCCACACTGGAGCAGAGCCCAGTGTCCTCCAGAAGCATTGACCCCCCGAGCCCGCAACAGGAATCCGTCTCCACCCGGACCGTTGCCCCGGCTTTTTCCAGGCATTGCACCGGCTCGGGGATACGATTTTTTGCCGGGGCATGGCAGGGGAC
>Ga0114983_1000589_pt1 | contig 15236 bp, 14 predicted proteins | sample Shrwel_input2_RT_FD_87182 | JGI IMG/M metagenome (GOLD analysis project Ga0114983, IMG submission 87182) | Subsurface microbial communities from deep shales in Ohio, USA - Utica-3 well 1 S input2 RT | ecosystem: Environmental > Aquatic > Deep subsurface > Shale gas/oil reservoir > Produced... | reverse complement strand
CTTCATACCAGAGTTGAGGATTTCGGTGCTGCGCCCCTTCAGCGACATGCTGTCTATGCCTATGCTTCTGTGGATGAGTTTGATGTGATGGTAACGGAAGTGCTGAAACAGCTGGTCGTACTCTATCATGGCCTCGGCCACCATATAGCTTTCATCATGATGGTATTCACTGTTGTATATCTGCTCGACCGTCAGCCCCTTTTGCTCAAGATAGACTCGCTCAAAGGTGAGCCACAGCGGCTTATAAAGCTGCAACAGGGTTTTGAATCCCGGTGATTCCTGACCGCTGCCGTTGCCCAGCTGCAGCCGAATTGCCTGATAATCCTTGATGGACATGGTATCAAGAATACTCAGTTGCTCGATAAGAAACCCCATCGCCTTATGTACCCGGGCAAACAGGGTCAACACCTTAAAGGTCTCCCCTGCGGCCATACGCTCATCAATCTCCAGCAGGGTGTAACAGATGAGCTTCATCCACAACTCCTCCGACTGATGCACTATTTGAAACTGCAGCTCATCGGCGTTACACAGCTGCTCATAGGGCTTCTGACAGCTGAGCAATTTGGGAGTATTGAGGTACTTTTCATAATCCAGTCGACCCTCTCCGGCCATGCTGGCATATATCTGCTCGCGATCCATGATGCCTTATCCTTATTCCTGTATTGTTAACCATAAATTAACATTCAACTTGCCAAGCTAAGGCATAGCGTGACAGGCAACAAGGGCAGCGAAGCGATCCGCAAAGAAAGGTAGTGTCAAATATTGTTGGCAGGGCTGCCGGACTGCAGCCCTGGATAGAGGGACGAGCGCTTACAGATAAGGACGAACCAACTCCGCCATCATCTCTATATGGCGCGGTCTGTCATTGAGCGCCGCTATATAGCGGAATGACTTACCACCGGCCTGCTCGAAAAACTCACGGTTCTGCCCGGCAATCTCCTCCAGAGTTTCCAGGCAGTCGGCGCTGAATGCAGGACAGGCAACGGCTACATCCGTGATCCCCTGCTTTGGCAGAGCCATCATGGTTTCATCCGTGTAAGGCCCCAGCCATTTGGCCTTGCCGAAACGGGACTGGAAGCTGCTGATCACATCATCCTCTGCCAGCCCAAGACGCTCGGCCAACAATCTTGAGGTCTTGATACAGAAGCAGTAGTAAGGGTCGCCCAGCTTGAGATTCCGCTCCGGCATACCATGGTACGACAGCACCAATTTCTGCGGTTTGCCGTGTTGGGCAAAGTCTGCTTCGATGGACTCGGCCAGCGCCTCGATAAACAGCGGATTATCGTGGTAGGTATGGATAAAATGCAGCGACGGCAGGTAACGCCATTGAGTCAACTCTTTGGCTATGGCATCAAACGCAGAGCCCGTGGTAGGGCCGGCATATTGAGGATAGAGCGGCAGTACAACCAGTTTATCAACCCCTTGGTTGTGCAGGCGTTTGAGCACATCGCCCACCGCCGGGTTGCCGTAACGCATCGCCAAGGCAACTTCGGCTTCAACACCTTCGGCCTTGAGCTTTTCTGCCAAGGCCCGGGTCTGGCGCTCACTGATATCCATCAGTGGTGAGCCCTTATCAGTCCACACCTCACGGTAAAGGGCCGCCGATTTGGCTGGCCTGACCCTGAGAATAATGCCATGGAGAATAAGCTTCCACAGCGCCTTGGGGATCTCCACCACCCTGGGATCGGAGAGAAATTCGGCCAGATAACGCCGCACCGCCGCGGGTGTCGGTGCGTCCGGCGTCCCCAGATTCAACAGCAATATCCCGGTTTTACCACGCCCGGCGTGGCCCTTGTCTTTATCAAGACCGATAAACTTAGCCAAAATCACCTCAGATAGAAAATCAATAAGTCAGATATTAAAGCACAGATTCAATCGCTTTGATCAATTCATCACTATCGGGTTTGACTCTGGAGTTAAAGCTCTGCACCTGTTTACCGTCGCCACTGACCAGGTACTTGTAGAAGTTCCACTTGGGCGCGCCGGCCTGCTGCCCCAGATAGGCAAATACCGGGTTCACATCACTACCACGAACCGCAGAGGTAGCCACCATGGTAAAGGTCACGCCATAGTTGATGTAACACACCTTGGCGGTATCTTTCTCTTGGTTTTCTTCCTGGAAGAAGTCATCGGATGGAAAACCTATCACCACCAGCCCGCGCTCGCGGTAGTCCTTATGCAGGGCTTCAAGCGCCTTGAATTGAGGCGTAAAACCACAATTGCTGGCGGTATTGACCAGAAGCACAGGTTTACCTTGGGTGAGTTCACACAGGTCGACAGACTCCTGGGAATGGAGCTTTCTCAACTTGATATTGAGGTAATCGGGGCACTGACCGGCAACAGCCGCCATGGGCGCCAAAACCCATGCTGTAAAAGCCAAACCAGTCAAAGCCAGTCCCTTCAATGTCGGCACGGTTAAATTCAATCTTGCCATGGGCTTGAATGTCCTCAGCATAACACCTCCATTTGTTTGATCTCTTGTTTGCACTCTACAGCAGTTTAGCTTCAGCAATTAAAAATAGAAGCCGACATTGATATTCAGCCTCGAATGCCAGCTGCTGTCGCCTTCGGCAATACCTATGCCCGGGCCGTTGACAAACCACATGTTTTTACCGGCAATCCAGTCGACATAAGAATAGAATTTACCGGCACTGATGGCGCACCCAGTGACATTTTGCACCGAATCATCCAACCCGGTACCCGAGGCAAATACCTGGCTGTAGTCGTTATAACAGTTGAGCTGAGTAATAGGGCCCCAATCAACATCTATGCTGCGCGACAAATTAAATGTGAGCACATCGGCCTCGGCCGCTATCTCAAACGGGTAGGCAAAGGCCGACAGCGCCAAACGCTCGCCGGGCATGTCATAGTCATAATGCAGATACTGCACCTGAGTCTGCCAGGCGTGCCAATCCATTTGCCAATGGGCGGCTACCGCCAAGCCATCTGTGTCTTCACCGGCAACGGCGCCGGCCATGGGCTTGTAGTCCAAACGGCTATATTGCACAGAAGCGCCCAGTTTATGGGCAAACTCGCCATACTTCAGGCTGCGCTCGACTCTGGCGTTGAACTGCCCTGCCTCTTCATAGGGGGCGTTTTCTGTGGTGGCGACATCGAAGGAATAGCGCTTGAAGCGGCTACCGTCGCCATATTCATCATTGGCAAACCAGGCGAGATCGTAGCGCCAGCCGTCCTTGCTGTACTGCCAGTGAATACCGGCATCATAGTCGTCTTCAAAGCCGAGGTAATAAGTCGCGCCGAACCAGAAGGAATGAGCCGCATAGGGCAGCAAACCGAAAGGCACCTGGGTGACCCCGAGGCGAATGTCCGAGTTTTCTGAAAAACGATAGCCAAAGAAGGCATGCTGGATCACATCCTGATCCTGATACCAGCGATACTGAGCCGATGCAAACAGCTCTCCATTGTCGTATTTGACATCGGCACGAAACAGCTCGAACTCCAATTTGGCATCGTCATCATAGTCTTTCCAGCCATAGTTAACTCGTACCGCCCCGCCGATATCCAGCTCATCGGAAACCGGCACGGCCACGGCCGGCAGAGTGAAACAACCGGCCAGCGCCAGACCCAAAGCTGAAAATAAAGTGGTTTGCCGCAATTGCATTCCCCTTCCATCCTTTTCACAAAACAGGCGCAACACAATAACAAAAACACTGTTGTTTTTCGAACAATCCGCTCAATACCAACACAAAAGGCGTCAGAGTGACGCCTTTTCATCCAAGTAGAATGGTCAATATTCTATGGGGAAATGCAGCCCCCATTAGTCCATATCCAGGGTGACTCCCTCCATGAAACCTGAGTTGCCGGTGTCATTGCTGTGGAGTTTAATCATGAGTCGCAGGTCGTTAGGCGAGTCAGCATGATGCAGTGCATCGGCGTAGCTGATCTCCCCTTCACAGTAGAGCTTGAACAGCGCCTGATCGAAGGTTTGCATCCCCTGCTCGTTGGACTTGGCCATGGTCTCCTTGAGCACGTGCAGCTCGTTCTTTTGAATAAGACTGGCCACTCTGGGAGTGTTGATAAGCACTTCGATGGCGGCGCGCCGACCTGTGCCGTCCACCTTGGGCACCAACTGCTGGGCCACAATACCGCGCAGGTTAAGCGACAGGTCAAACAACAGCTGTTGGTGCTTACTCTCAGGCACCAGGTGCATGATGCGATCCAGCGCCTGGTTGGCGTTGTTGGCGTGCAGAGTTGCCATACACAAATGGCCGGTTTCAGCGAACGACAGAGCAAACTCCATGGTTTCCTGGGTACGGATCTCACCGATAAGGATAACATCCGGCGCCTGGCGCAATGAGCTCTTGAGCGCTGCATCAAAAGATTCGGTATCTATACCCACTTCCCGCTGGGTGATAATGCTCTTGCCATGTTGGTGAACAAATTCCACCGGATCTTCGATGGTGAGTATATGTCCCCTGGCATTGGCATTGCGATAACCGATAAGTGCCGCCAGCGAGGTGGACTTACCGGTACCTGTTCCCCCGACCATGATCACCAATCCGCGCTTGCTCATCACCAAGTCTTTGAGAATGGGCGGCAGGTACAACTGCTCCACTGTAGGGATCTTGGTTTCGATGCGCCGCATCACGCAGCCTGCCGACTCCCGTTGCCAGAAGGCACTGACCCGGAAACGCCCCAGCTCCTTGGCGCCCACGGCAAAGTTACATTCACGGGTCTCGTGAAACTCCTTTTTCTGCTCCGGCGTCATCAAAGATTCGACAAACTCCAGCGACTGCGCCGGGGTAAAGGCGTTTTCCGCCAACGGCCTGAGTTCACCGTCCACCTTGGCACTGGGAGGAAAGGCCGCGGTAATAAAGAGATCCGAGGCCTTGCGCTCCACCATAGCCTTGAGAAAAGGTCTGACGTCCATGGGGACTCCTTAGAAATTCGCTTGTTTGTTGGAGCTCTTGGCCATGGCATCTTCCCGACTGATCAAGCCGCGATTCACCAGGTTTTGCAGGCTCTGCTCCAAGGTTTGCATGCCATGGGCCATACCGGTTTGAATAGCAGAATACATCTGTGCCACCTTGTCCTCACGGATAAGGTTTCGGATAGCCGGGGTTCCCATCATGATCTCATGGGCCGCCACTCGGCCGCCGCCAACTTTCTTGATCAGAGTCTGGGAGATAACCGCCTGCAACGACTCAGACAACATGGTACGCACCATGTCTTTCTCGCCTGCGGGAAATACGTCAACCACACGGTCAATGGTCTTGGCCGCCGAGGTGGTGTGCAAGGTACCGAACACCAGGTGGCCGGTTTCTGCCGCGGTCATCGCCAGGCGTATGGTTTCCAAATCCCGCATCTCACCGACCAGGATGACATCCGGGTCTTCACGCAGGGCGCTTCTGAGGGCGGCGTTAAAGCTGTGGGTATGGCGGTGCACTTCCCGCTGGTTGATAAGGCATTGCTTGTTTTGGTGCACGAATTCGATAGGGTCTTCAATGGTGAGAATATGATCGTGGCGGTTCTCATTGACGTAATCTATCATCGCCGCCAGGGTAGTACTCTTACCCGAACCTGTCGGGCCGGTTACCAGCACCAGGCCGCGAGGATATGAAGCAATTTTCTTGAAGATTTCCGGCGCGCCCAGTTGTTCCAAAGTCAAAATGTCGCTGGGAATAGTACGAAAAACCGCGGCGGCGCCGCGGGACTGATTGAAGGCATTGACACGAAAACGCGCCAGATTGGGAACTTCAAAGGAAAAGTCGATTTCCAGAAACTCTTCATAATCCTTACGCTGCTTGTCATTCATTATGTCGTAGACAAGTCTGTGAACCCCTTGGTGATCAAGCGCAGGGACATTAATCTTTCTGACCTCACCGTCGACGCGTATCATGGGAGGCACACCGGCCGATAAGTGCAGATCCGAAGCGTTATGCTTTACACTAAAGGCCAATAATTCAGTGATTTCCATAGTTTGGGATATCCGTTCAACCAAAAAGTTTACATCATGACAACAATAGCAGACAGACTGGCACTAGCCCAGCGCAGGATAGCTCAAGCGGCGCAAATTTCGTCCCGAAATGCAAGCGAGATCAAGCTGCTGGCTGTCAGCAAGACCAAGCCGATCGCCGACATTGAACAAGCTTATGCCGCCGGGCAACGTTGCTTTGGCGAAAACTATGTCCAGGAGGGGCAACAGAAAGCCATGGAATTGGCGCAGCGCTGTCCCGATATAGAATGGCACTTTATCGGCCCGCTGCAATCCAATAAATCAAGAATTGTCGCCGAGCACTTCCATTGGATGCACACCCTGGAGCGGGAAAAAATTGCCCGCCGCCTGTCGGAGCAGCGCCCAGAAGGCATGCCTCCACTGGAAATCTGTATCCAAATCAATGTCTCGGGTGAGAGTTCCAAAGCAGGAATAGCAACACAGAGCGAAATGTTTGAGCTGGCGAGCCTGGTGGACTCATTGCCCAACCTCAGACTCAGGGGACTGATGACAATTCCCAGTGCCGGTGAAGGCCCAAGGCTTGAGGCGGAGCTGTCGCACATGCAGCGACTGTTTGCCGAACTGAAGCTCAAGTTTCCCCAGGTAGATACCCTGTCCATGGGTATGAGTCAGGATCTTGAACTCGCCATCGCCAAGGGCTCTACCATGGTTAGAGTCGGCAGCGCTATTTTCGGCGAGCGGAACTACGGCTGATAAACCAGCCAATAAGATCTGAGATTGGCCGCTGAGACCTTGTTTTTGATAGTATTGGCCCAAATACTAATATCTCCCGCACGGTCAAACCCGATGCGGGATACACTCCAATCACAAGTGACAGGGGACAGCATGGCTCAAAAGAAAATCTGTTTTATCGGCGCCGGCAATATGAGCCGCAGTATCATCAGCGGGCTGGTGGGCAGCGGTTATCCGGCTGAATTGATCCAGGCCAGCAACCCAAGTACAGCTAAACTCGATGCCCTCAAGCGCGATTTCGGCATCCTCACCACCACAGACAACCAAGCCGCCTGTGACTGGGCCGATATCATAGTGCTGTCAGTCAAACCGCAACTGATGCAGCAGGTGTGTGAGCAACTGGCAACACTGCCGCTGGCCGACAAGCTGTTTATTACCATAGCGGCAGGGATCCCAGCCGCCAGATACAATGACTACTTCGGCCAGCAGATTAAGCTTATCCGCACCATGCCCAACACCCCAACCCAACTTGGCTATGGCATGACAGGCCTTTATGCCGCAAGCGGGGTTGAGCAGGCGGATAAAGATCTTTGCCAGCAGATTATGGCCAGTGGCGGCGAGACCCTGTGGGTAGACAAAGAAACGGATCTCAATTTGGTGATCGCCTTGGCGGGCAGCTCTCCGGCCTATTTTTTCCTGTTTATGGAAGGCATGATGGATGCGGCCAAAGAACTGGGGCTGGATGAATCCAAGGCCAGGTTACTGGTGCAGCAGGCGGCGCTGGGTGCCTCACAGATGGTGATTCAAAATCCTCAGCTGAGCGCCGGCCAACTGCGGCAGAATGTCACCTCCAAGGGCGGTACCACCCATGAAGCGGTGGAAACCTTCCAACGAAGTGATCTCAAGGGACTGATCAAACAAGCAATGAACAACTGTATTGCCAGGGCTGAAGCCATGGCCAAAGAATTCTAAACGACCCAAGGGCGAAACTTTTCATGAATGACGCATTGATTTACCTGATTACAGTCGTATTCGACCTCTATTTTATGGTAGTCATACTAAGGATCTGGCTGCAGTTGGTGCGGGCAGATTTTTATAACCCCTTCAGCCAGTTTATCGTCAAGGCCACCCATCCTATTGTGGCGCCCATGCGGCGGATACTGCCCTCCATAGGCAGTCTGGATACGGCCTCTGTGGTGCTGGCGCTGCTGGTGGTGGTGGTCAAAATACTCTTGCTGACCCTGATGGCGGGCCAGGCGTTCAACCTGATTGCCACCTTGATGTTTGCCCTGGTGTCCTTGTTTAAAAAGGCTGGGGTATTGCTGTTCTGGATCCTGATCATCCGCGCCATCCTCAGTTGGGTCAGCCAGGGCCGCAATCCGATTGAGTATGTGATGATGCAGTTGACCGAGCCACTGCTGGCGCCCATTCGCCGCTTCCTGCCCCCCATGGGCGGGCTGGACTTATCGCTGCTGGTGCTGATGGTATTGATGAATTTCATCAACATACTGCTGGCCAAGACGATTCCTTTCTGGGCCATTGCCTGATGAAAGCTGTTAGCTGGGAGCAGCAGGATCTGCTGCTCAATCTCTATATCCAGCCCAAGGCCAGCCGGGATCAACTGGTTGGCCTGCATGGTGAAGAGTTCAAGGTGGCCATTACCGCGCCACCTGTGGACGGCAAGGCCAACGCCCACCTGACCAAGTATCTGTCCAAAGCCTTCAAGGTGCCCAAGGGGCAGATAGCCATAGTCAAGGGAGAACTGGGCCGCCACAAGCAGGTGCGTATTGAGTCGCCCAAGATATTGCCTGCAGAAATCGAGGCCTTGCTCTGATGCCATGGCAGCAGACAAGGGACTATAATCAATTCAACACACTTAACCTCAGGTAAAGCATTATGTTGCGCAAATTTTTGACCCTGCTTTTGTGTCTCGGCTCTCTGGCCGGTGTCGCTCAGGCCGAACAGAAGCAGACCGTCGGCCAGTTCGACATCCACTATATGGCGCTGGGCAGCACCTTTTTGACGCCATCCATCGCCAAGAGCTACGGCATAGAACGCAGCCGTTACACGGGTATCATCAATATCGCCGTATTGGATACCAGTGAAGAGGGCAATCCGGCAGTACCGGTCGAGATATCCGGCCTGGCCAACAATCTTATCGATGCCAGAATGCAGTTGAAATTCCGCGAAATTCGCGAGGGTGATGCCATCTACTATATTGCCGAGGTGCCCTATCGCGACGATCAGGAGATCAACTTTCAAATCCTGATAAAACACGGTAACGAGCTCAACACCACTCTGGCCTTCAAACAGAAATTCTACGTCGATTGAGCTGTACATTCCGTCAATAGAGCGCCGCCGAATAAGCGGCGTTTTTTTATGGCCGCCCCGAGTGGGTATTGGCCGCCGACTTAGAGAAACGACAACAGCCATTAGGGCTCAAACCTTCCACAGCTCTACTTGTTTTCGCACCTTTTCATTGTCGCTGAGTGAGTAAACTCTTTTGCAAAATGGTACTATTGCCGGCATTGCGAAATAAGGAAAATCCAAGATGAAACAGATAGTGCTTGCCAGTGGCAACAAGGGAAAACTCAAAGAATTCGCCGAGATGTTCAACACCTTCAATATTGAGGTGTTGCCACAAAACCAATTCGATGTGCCTGAAGTGGCGGAAACCGGCACCACTTTTGTTGAAAATGCCATTATCAAGGCGCGCCATGCCGCCGAAATCACCGGCCTGCCCGCTATCGCCGATGACTCAGGCCTCGAAGTTGATGCTCTGGACGGCGCTCCCGGCATCTATTCCGCCCGTTACAGTGGCGCCAACGCCACGGCCGAAGGCAACTACAACAAGCTGCTTGGCGCCATAGAGGCAACGCCCGCCCCCCGTACCGCCCGTTTCCAGTGTGTACTTGTGTATATGCGTCATGCCAAGGATCCGACTCCCATCATCTGCCAGGCCGCCTGGGAAGGTGAAATAGGTTTTGAACCCAAGGGCAACAACGGCCATGGTTATGATCCCGTATTCATTCCCTGTGGCTACCAGCAAACTGCCGCCGAGCTAAGCAGTGATGAAAAGAACCATCTCAGTCACAGAGGCAAGGCGCTGAAATTGCTGCTTGAAGCCTTCAAACAACAGGGGATCCTCGGCTGATGCTGACGCTGCCACCGCTGAGTCTCTATATTCATATTCCCTGGTGTGTGCAGAAATGCCCTTACTGTGATTTCAACTCTCACGGAAAACAGGGTGAGCTGCCGCAGCAGGAATATGTCGATGCCCTGCTTGGCGATCTCGACGCCGACCTGCACTATGTTCAAGGTCGGCAACTGCACAGCATATTTATCGGTGGCGGCACCCCCTCCCTGTTCGATGCTGCCCAGATAGGCAGGCTGCTGCAAGGCGTGAACCGACGTATTGCCTTTGCCGATGACATAGAGATCACCATGGAGGCCAACCCAGGCACCTTGGAACATGATGACTTCAGCGCTTACCGCGCCGCAGGTGTCACTCGCCTCTCCATAGGTGTGCAGAGCTTTGCCAAAGACAAGCTCAACCTGCTGGGGCGAATTCACGGCAAGGACGAAGCCGTCAACGCCGCCAAAGGCGTTGACGCAGCCGGATACCAGAGCTTTAACCTGGATCTGATGCACGGTCTGCCGAACCAGAGCTTTGAAGAGGCCATGGCCGATATAGACACGGCGGCGGCGCTCAATCCTCCGCACCTGTCCTGGTATCAGCTCACCATAGAGCCAAACACCCTGTTTCATTCGCGCCCGCCGCAGCTGCCGGACGATGAAGCGCTTTGGCACATCTATGAACAGGGCCAGCAAAGACTTGCAGCCCTTGGCTACCAGCAGTATGAAATATCCGCCTACGCCAAACCCGGTTTTCAGTGCCGCCATAACCTCAACTATTGGGAGTTCGGTGATTATCTGGGAATTGGTTGCGGCGCCCACGGCAAGCTGACGCTACCGGAGCAGGACCGCATAGTACGCACGGTAAAGATAAAACATCCAAAGGGTTATTTGGCCACAGAGGATTATCTATTTGAGGTAAGTGACGTGCTGCCGGAAGACAGGGCGCTGGAGTACCTGATGAACAGGCTGCGACTGATGAGCCCCATCCCCTGGAGCGAATTTGAAGCGCGCACCGGCGTTGCGGCCAACACCCTGGATAAAGGCATGCAGCAGGCCGCCGAGCGCGGGCTGGTGGAGATCACTCCCGGTTACTGGAAGCTCACCAACAAGGGACATATGTTCGTCAACGATCTGCTGTCGCAGTTTTGTTAACTCCATCTCTTATTAGCCTCCTCTTGCTGCTGCCAAAGCAAAAGCAGCAAGAGGAAATATTTTCTAACATTTACGCCAATACTTAATTACTCAACTTCATTAGGATTAACTTCTTTAGACGCAAATGAGCCATAGCAGTCGCGGTTTCTGTGCGTCTTTCCTGACTCGGGCCATCGTCATCCGGCCTGCCATTGCCAAGCAAAAAGGAAGTTGTCCATGCCTATAACCATAAGAAAAAGTCTGTTGACGCTGGCCCTTGGCGCCGTTTTAAGCAGCAGTTATCCCCTTCTCGCCCAAGCCTCTGTCTCCGGGCAGAGTAACCAAGCATCAAACCTGGCTCCTGAGGTCATCAAGGCCGAATCCGCCAAAGCCAACGCCCTGTTTGAAGCCATCTTCAACGAAGATGTCGCCGCCAGCCCGGTGCGGCAGACCTTTCTAGGTATCAAGTCAGATTACGGCAAATGGGACTCACTGGGCGATGCGGCCGATGATGCCGCGCTTGCTCGCGCCAAGCAGCAGCTTGAGCGTCTGTCACAACTGGATCCGACAAAGTTGGACTCACAGAGCAAGTTGAGCCTGGAGCTGTTGACCGCCAAGCTGCAACGCCAGATCCGCGATGATAAGTTCCGCCACTACAACTACCCGGTCAACCAGATGTACGGCATTCACTCGCTGGTGCCTTCATTGTTGATAAACCAACACTCGATAGCCGACGAAGCCGATGCCCGCGCCTATATCAGCCGTATAGCCGGGGTTCCTGAGCTGTTCGAGCAGCTGATTACCGCCCTTGAGGTTCGCGCCGAGGAAGGCATAATCGCCCCCAAATTCGTATTCCCCCACGTACTTTCAGACAGTCGCAATATTATTCATGGCGCGCCGTTTGATGGTGAGCCGGACAGCGCCATCTGGGCCGACTTCAAGAGCAAGTTGGCAAAACTCAAGCTGGATGAAGACACCCAAGATAAACTGCTGGATCAAGCCACCATCGCCCTCAAAGAACAATTGAGGCCAGCTTACCAAAAGCTGATTGCCTATCTCGAAACCCTGGAAAAACGGGCCGACAGCAGAGATGGTGTCTGGAAATTCCCGAGCGGCAGCGCCTTCTACAACAATGCCCTGGCCAATACCACCACCACAGAGATGAGCGCCGATACCATTCATCAATTAGGGCTGGACGAGGTCGCCAGGATCCACGGCGAAATGCGCGCCATCATGGACAAAGTTGGCTTCAAGGGCGATCTCAAAGCCTTCTTCGAGTTTATGCGCCAGAATGAGGGCTTCTACTTCCCGGACAATGACGCCGGCCGCCGGGCCTACCTGAGAGAGGCCACCGCCCTTATCGATAACATGAACTCGCGCCTGGATGAAGTATTCAAGGTAAAGCCCAAAGCGCCGTTGATAGTCAAGCAAGTGGAAGCCTTCAGGGAGAAGTCTGCCGGCAAGGCTTTCTACAACCAGCCCTCGGCCGATGGCAGTCGCCCGGGAACTTACTATGCCAACCTCTATGACATAATGGCTATGCCCAAATACCAGATGGAGGCACTGGCCTACCATGAAGGGATCCCCGGGCATCACATGCAGATAGCCATAGCCCAGGAACTGGAAGGACTTCCCAGCTTCCGTCGCTTCGGCTCTTACACGGCTTATATCGAGGGCTGGGGCCTTTACAGTGAGTACTTCCCCAAGGAGATGGGGCTTTACAGCGATCCCTACTCAGACTTTGGCAGATTGGCGATGGAGCTATGGCGCTCCTGCCGTTTGGTGGTGGATACCGGGATCCATGTCAAGAAATGGACTCGAGAGCAAGCCATAGCCTATTACATGGACAACACTCCCAATGCCGAATCTGACGCAGTAAAAATGGTTGAGCGGCACATAGTTATGCCCTCGCAGGCAACCGCTTACAAGGTGGGGATGAACAAGATACTTGCGCTTAGAGCCTACGCCAAGGAGGCGCTGGGTGAGCGTTTCGACATTCGCGCCTTCCACACCCTGGTATTGCAAAACGGCCCCTTGCCGCTGGATGTACTTGAGCAGGAAGTAAAAGACTGGGTGGCCGCGCAAAGCCAGGCTTGAAACTGAATCAACTGCCGCTCCCGTGAGCGGCTTTTTTATGCGCTTGATTCCGTCCTGAAAACAGGCATAAAAATACCCCGGCCACCTGGGCCGGGGTAAACCAAAATCAGGATGATGGTTTTAAGGCCGACATTGTTTTAGTTCGAAAACCTGGGTCGGCATTGATAAGGGCTTAACACTCTGTGTTGAACCAAGCAGTCTACAGCAGGAGGGGTCAGTCCCGCGGCACACCCGTATGTTGGTTCCACCCGAATCAACTGCAACCATTGTATTGATTTCAGAACAGACTGCAACAAGATTATTAAAAACCTTTAGGATTCACTAAACAATAAAGCGATAAAAAAACCAACAAAATCTCAATATCTATATGATATAAAAACAAAAAACACCCAAGCAGAACTTGAGTGTTTTTCATTGTTCTATTATAAGAACGATATTTCTTTATTTTTCCTGGCGCAGGGCAAACAGATCTGCGTATTTTTTGTCCCAATAGGGTGGTGTACCTATGTGATCCTTAATGAACTCGATAAAGGCACTCACCTTGGGAGCCAAGTGTTTACGTCTTGGATAAACCGCCTGCAGCGGCAGATGATGGGTCAGTTGCCAATCGGGAAGTAGAGGAACCAGAGTGCCTTTTTCTATTTCATCTTCCAGCAGATAACTGGCGAGATAAACCACCCCAAGCCCACTGACAGCGGCAGACTTGAGCGCCGGCGCATTGTCGACTCTGAAATTACCCGAAACCCCTATCTCACAGTAGTCATCGCCCTTCTTGAATTGCCAGACGCTGTGCTCATGCCATTCACCGTGGTAAACCAAACAGTTGTGCTCCACCAGCTGCTCCGGACGGGCCGGCATACCGTGGGCCGCAACATACCCGGGGGATGCCACCAGCAGGAACTGACACTTCATCAGCGGGCGGGCCACCATACCCAGAGGCAGTTGTTCTGACATGGTCAGCAGCAGATCCAGGCCTTCACTGACCACATCAACCTTATGGTCCAACAGGCTCACCTGCAGCTCGAGATCCGGGTGACGGGTCATAAACTCGGGCAGTGCCGGAATAATATGCATGGTGCCGAACGACTGGGAGATCCCTACCTTGAGCACGCCTCGGGTGGCATCATTGAGGTTGTGCACACTGGCCACCGCCTGATCCGCATCCCGGAGCAGTTCTTCCCCTTGCACATACAGCAGATTACCGGCTTCGGTGAGGCTTAAGCTACGGGTTGTTCGCTGGATCAACTGGATCCCGAGTTTATGTTCAAGATCGGCAACCTGGGTACTGACCTTGGATTTGGATATTCCAAGCCTGCGCGCCGCGGCACTGAAGCTGCCGGCACGGGCGACATGAGTGAAAATAGCGATAGGTTCTAACAGTTCTAACATGAAAGTCGCCTTAAGCCGTTTACAACACTGGTAAAAGCTTTCCTGGAAAAGCGACGGGCCTCACCGTCAAGACCCCAAAATGGGGTGTGGGCTGCCGGGTTTTGGAAAGCGCACTGGGTAGAGTCACTGAGTCCTGACTTGGGTGTCAGTTTTATTATTTTTGCGAAGTATACCAATTCTTTCTTATTGACTCTAACCCAAGGATAGCCTTGAGCCAAAAAAACCGCCGCAGTGATGGCATAATCGGCAGACAACCAATAAAAAACCCCTGTATCAAGGGAGGGGAAGATACAGGGGGAATCACCAGCTTAAACTGTCAAAGACTTCAATTGGAAACTATTGCAAAGTAATCGTAAAAATATGCCGTTAACTACTCGGGCTTCAGGTTATAAGCCCTTGGCTCCTAGTTTTGAACCTTAGGCTCTCACGGCTTAAAAATTATTGCTGCAGTTCAACCTTGCCGGACAGTACCTGGAATTCGCCCAGCTCAGGGACCTGCTTGCGTAACTTGTCTTCCAGCACCACCAAACGTTGGAAGTTGTCGCAAAGCGCGTCGGCTCTCTGCTCCATCTCCTGGGCGCGGGACTCCATTTGCACTTCAATATCCTTGCCCATCTTTTCCATCTTCTGGCTGAAGGCATTGATCTTCTCATCAAAGGTTTCGCCCTCACCTGACATCATCGCGCTGCCCATGGCCATCATCAAACTGCCTAGGGCGTGTTGATCTTTCGTGATGGATTTTTGAGCAGCATGGTAAAGGGTTATAATTTGCTTCGCCAAAAATAAAACCATAATCCAATACCATGCCGAGACTAATGCTAACTGATAAGCG
>Ga0114983_1000585_pt1 | contig 15265 bp, 14 predicted proteins | sample Shrwel_input2_RT_FD_87182 | JGI IMG/M metagenome (GOLD analysis project Ga0114983, IMG submission 87182) | Subsurface microbial communities from deep shales in Ohio, USA - Utica-3 well 1 S input2 RT | ecosystem: Environmental > Aquatic > Deep subsurface > Shale gas/oil reservoir > Produced... | reverse complement strand
GCGCGCGATCCAGAACGCCACCGCGGCTTGCTGGCGATTGAGTTCGGCCGGGTTGACGGCCGTGGCGCGCTGGATGGCGTCCGGCTCGGCCATGGCCAGCAGGGCCTCGTCCGGCGCACCCGCCACATCGCCCTCCGAGCGCATCATGACGCGCTCGGTCAACCAGCCCAGGGCCTGATCTTCCAGGGCGTGACGCAGATCGGGGCGGCTGACCGCGAACCCCAGCAGCACGACGGCCGCCAGGCCGACCGCCGCAAGGGCATGGTGACTGACGTGACGCAGGCCGCCAACGACGTCTGCGACCACCACCCTCAACACCTCCCGCAGGTCCGCAGCGGACCAGGATGGCGCCCAGGCGCCTGCGGGTTGGTTCGACGTTGACGGCTCGCCCAAGGGCGCCTCCGCAGCACGTTCAAACACGGACATGAAGCTTCCTTTCCCCACTCCGGCTGGGCCCCGGCGTCAGCGAACTGACGCGCTTTGGGGCTCACCTCGGCGGTGATAATGGCCCTGGCTTGGCGCGGTCTCGGCGGACACATCCGTGTGTCAGCGAACGCCTCGATGGGCCTGCTTGAAAGCAGCGACCCAGGGAATCGATGCCAGGGCTGGCAACCTCGCGCCCCGACGGGGCCCAAGGGAAAACCCGGAAAAAACGGCTTCCGGACTCGACGGGGCGGATTCTAGGCAGGGCTGTAATAACCAGTCAAGCATAAAGACTCACTTCTTTATTACTTTCAAGACATGAAATACCGAGATTTACGGGACTTCGTCTCGGGACTGGAGCGCCAAGGCGAGCTCAAGCGCATCGCCGAGCCGGTGTCTGTTCACCTGGACATGACGGCGCTGAGCGACCGCGTGCTGCGGGGCGCGGGGCCAGCGCTGTGGTTCGAGCGACCGGTGGGGCCCATCGGCGCCCAAGGCCAGCCAAGCCGCACATACGGCATCCCGGTGCTCGCCAACCTCTTTGGCACCCCGAAGCGGGTGGCCCTCGGGATGGGGGCATCTGACGTCAGCGAGCTGCGCGACATCGGCCGGCTCCTGGCCAGCCTGAAAGAGCCCGAGCCGCCCAAGGGGCTGAAAGACGCCGGCAAGCTGCTCCACATGGCCAAAGCGCTGTGGGACATGAAGCCCGCCACCGTGCGCAGCGCGCCCTGCCAGGCGGAAGTGAGACAAGGCGGCGACATCGACCTGACCGAGCTGCCCATCCAGCACTGCTGGCCCGACGACGCCGCGCCCCTGCTGACCTGGGGCCTGGTCGTCACCCGCGGACCGCAGAACGTGCCCAACCCGCGTCGTCGACAAAACCTGGGCATCTACCGCCAGCAGCTCATCGGCAAGCGCCAGCTCATCATGCGCTGGCTCACCCACCGCGGCGGCGCGCTCGACTTCCGCGAGTTCGCGCTCGCCCACCCCGGCCAGCCCTTCCCCATCGCCGTGGCCCTGGGCGCCGACCCGGCCACCATCCTGGGCGCCGTCACCCCCGTGCCCGACACGCTCGGTGAGTACCAGTTCGCCGGCTTGCTGAGGGGCAGCCGCACGGAGGTGACCGACACCCAGGTGGGCGAAGGCGAGCACAAGCTGCAGGTGCCCGCCTCGGCCGAGTTCGTGCTGGAAGGCCACATCCCCACGGCCCCCAAAGGCTTCGAGGGCCTCAGCGAGCACGGCGTGCGCCTCAAAGAGAAGAACGGCTACCTGCACGCACTGGAAGGCCCCTTCGGCGACCACACCGGTTATTACAACGAGCAGGACTGGTTCCCGGTGTTCGAGGTCCAGCGCATGACCCACCGAAAGGACCCCGTCTACCACTCCACCTACACCGGCAAGCCGCCCGACGAGCCCGCGGTGCTCGGCGTGGCGCTCAACGAGGTCTTCGTGCCCATCCTGCAAAAGCAGTTTCCGGAGATCGTCGACTTCTACCTCCCACCCGAGGGCTGCAGCTACCGCATGGCCATCATCAGCATGAAAAAGGCTTACGCCGGCCACAGCAAACGCCTGATGTTCGGGCTGTGGAGCTTCCTGCGCCAGTTCATGTACACGAAGTTCATCGTCATCGTCGACGACGACGTGGACATCCGCAACTGGCAGGAAGTGATCTGGGCCATCACCACCCGCATGGACCCGGTGCGCGACACCACCCTCGTCGACCAAACCCCGATCGACTACCTGGACTTCGCCTCGCCGGTCAGCGGCCTGGGCGGCAAGATGGGGCTGGACGCCACCAACAAATGGCCGGGCGAAACCAACCGGGAATGGGGGCGCACGATCACGATGCCCGATGAGGTCCAGAAACGGGTTGACGGGCTGGTTTTGCGCATCCTGCACGGCACTTGAATGAAAGGCGCCTCGGGCTTGCGAAACCACTTGCAGATCCGTCGCGGCTGCCCTAATCTTCACTCACCTGCTCAGGCAGGCACCCAAGCAGACGCAGTCCCCTGCGTCTAGGGAAGCGGCAGACATCATCTCTCGCCCTTTCCTGCACGGCAACTCCAGCCGTGCCTGACCCCCGGCCCTGCCGGGGGTTTCCGTTTGTGCGAGACTGGTTTTTTCCAAACACCGAGCTCGCCGCCATGACTCACCCAACGACGCCTCACCCCGTCGAAGAAGCCACCTTCGCTGCCGGCTGCTTCTGGTGCATCGAAACCGCGTTCAACCAGCTGCGCGGCGTCGTGTCAGCGGAGTCCGGCTACAGCAATGGCGCGCACCCCAAGCCGGACTACGAGTCGGTCTGCGGCGGGCAGACGGGACATGCGGAGGTCGTGCGGGTGCGCTTCAACCCCGACGAGATCGGCTTCGCACAGTTGCTGGAGGTGTTTTTCGCCCTGCACGACCCGACGACCTTGAACCGCCAGGGGCACGATGTGGGCACCCAGTACCGCTCCGGGATCTACACGCACAGCCCCGAACAAGCCGCCCAGGCGCGAGCGCTGATCGAGCAGCTCAACCTGAGCAAGGTGTACGCCTCACCCATCGTCACCGAGGTGGCGCCAGTGAGCAATTACCACCCCGCGGAGGCGTATCACCAAGGCTACGTGGGCCGCAACCCGCACCAAGGCTACTGCATGGCGGTGGTGGCACCGAAACTCGAGAAGTTCCGGCGCACTTTCACGGAGTTGCTGAGAGTTGATGGCCGTTGATGATGGCTGAGGGCCGTTGAGGGCCGCCAGCTCAGGGTGCGAGGCGCTGAATCAACCAACTGCCGTCGGACTGACCCACGTAGACAAGCCGGTCGTGCAGTCGCGACGGGCGCCCCTGCCAGAACTCCCACCGATCGGGGATGAGCCGATAGCCGCCCCAATTGGGCGGACGGGGTGGGTCCTCGCCCAGCCGAGCCTGCTGCTCTGCCCAGGCGGCCTCCAGGTCGGCCCGAGCGGGCAAGACGGAACTCTGAGGCGACACCCAGGCGCCGATGCGCGAACCCAGCGGTCGGCTGCGGTAGTACTCGTCGGACTCCGCATCGGAGACGCGCTCCACGCGCCCCTCGATGCGCACCACCCGCTCGAGTTCCCCCCAGAAAAACTGCATGGCCGCGAACGGGTTCGCAGCCAGCTCCTGCCCCTTGCGGCTGCCGTAGTTGGTGAACCACACGAGCCCGGAGGCATCGGCGCCCTTGAGCAGCAACACGCGGGTCGACGGACGCCCTTGCGGGCTCACCGTGGCCAGGGTCATGGCGTTGGGCTCCAGCGCCTTGGCTTTGACCGCCTCGTCAAACCAGTGGTGAAACTGATCGATGGGCAAAGGGCGCACATGCGACTCATCGAGTGCGGCCTGCTCATAGCTTTTGCGCATTTGCGCCAGATCATGCGGTGATTTGTCCATGGTTCAAGTATCGGCCAGATCGATTCCCACCTGAAATGACCGGGATCAAAACCAGTCACGGGTATGCACCTAAGTGAAGCTTCGCTGGTGCACTGCAACAAGGCATCTGACACTTTGTTTCAGGAGCCGAAACATGGACACCCCCCCCACCGTGATCATCCTGGCCTTGCCAGACGCCGATCAGCGCACCGTGAAAACGTCCGCTGATGCGCCAGCCTGGTGGATGCATGGCGTGGTCACGCAAATGCAGCGGGCCTTTGACAGCCAACTGCCGGTGGTCCTCGTGGCCCCCGGGCACATGCTGGCCGCCGCGAAGCGGTGGGCCGCCCATCGGGAGTTCATGACCGTTTCGCTGGATGGCTTTGCGCCCGCAGAAGGACTGTGCGTGGCACTGAGTGCGGGCGTGCAGACGAGCGCCATGGCGCAAGGCTGGATCATGTTGCCCGTGGGCATGGCGATGCTGCAGCCCGGCACGCTCCAGGCCATCAGCCAGCAGCTGGGGCAGCACCTGATCGCCTACCCGACTTACAACAACCAGCAGGGATTGCCGATCGGGTTTGGCAAGGAGCTGTTCTCGGAGCTCATCCAGCTGCGCAGCACCCGGGACCTGTTGCGGTTGATCAACCGCTACCCGTCTCAAGCGGTCGAGCTGCAGGACCCGGGGGTGCTGATGCACCCGTGGCGCATCATGGGCTCAATCGGCGCGATCGGCTCCATTCCATCGCAAGCCCCACTGCCGCATCGATCAATGCACAAATGAAAACAGCCCCGACGAGCGGGGCTGCGAAAAGCGAGTGAAAGGGGCTCACGCCCCGTTCATCACTTGGCCACGTAGGGCTGGCTGGAGATCTTGGTCTTGCGCAGGTTGGTGCTGATGTCTTGCGTCAGGGTGCCGTAGTCGAAGTCCAGGGCGAACAGGGCGAACTCAGGCAGTTCCAGCACTTGGGTGAACACGCCCTTGGCTTCGTCGGTCAGCTTCAGCTGGTCCAGCACCTCGTGACCGGTCACGGTCAGGGGGAACTTGTACTTCAGGGCCAGGGGGGTTGCCACGTTGAAGGTGTAGACCGGGCGCTGGATGGCAGCGACACCGCCGTTCGGGGTCACGTCGGCCAGGACCATCTTCTTGACGTAGTCGATGGTGAAGTTGGCCAGGGTGAAGCCGACGGTGGCGCCGGTCTCATCGTTGAAGCGCTTGAAGTACAGGGCCGAACCCACTGCGGAGCCGGAGGCGATGTTCAGCTTGGAGCCGATGACGATCTTGGTGACGGGGAACTTGAACGCCGGGGCGGTCAGGGTGCCGTTGGTTTCGCCAGGAACCGGGGTGCCCACGGGGGTGGTGTTGCCCTTGGCTTCGACGGTCAGTTGAACCAGGTCGAAAGCATTCAGGTTTTCAGCGGGGAAGGCTTGAACCGAGTTCGAATCCGTGGCGGCGAAGGGGATCGTCAGGTCGGCGTGAGCGGCAGAGCCCATGACCAGGGCAGCGGAAACAGCGGCGAGGCGGAAAGAAATTGCGACAGTCTTCATGTGAGCTCCTATTTGCGTCGGTGACCATTTCTGGCGGCGATCACGACTTCGCGATCGGTGAGGTCATGATGTCGAGAATCACTTTTCGACGCCCCCCCGCGAACATGGGGAGAGGGTCCGGGAAAGTACGCAAAAAAACACGTCGATTAGAGTTAACCCACCCCGTTCAATGAAGCTCAGACGCAGGGATTCCACCAACCCCAAGGGGTAACCCTTTCAAAAACAAACGGGTTCGCATCGGTCAAGGAGCGTCCCCCTGCAGCGTGTGGTGCACCGCCGATCAACCGAATTCATTGCGCGATGCGCAATCGTTTTTGACCTGCATGGAGAATATATATTCTGACTCCCCAGTTATTCACTTGAAGACATTCTCCGACGCATGAAAAAAGCGACCCGGAGGTCGCTTTTCGATGCCCTTGAGGGCGGCCGGGGTGGTCGCTCAGTTGGCGACGTAAGGGCGGGTGGTGATGGGACGCGAGCGCAGCTTCACGCTGATGTCTTGGGTCAGGGTGCCGTAGTCGAATTCGAGGGCGAACTCGGTGAACTCGGGCAGTTCCAGGACGGTGCGGAACACGTCCTTTGCCTGGGGGGTCAGCTTGAGGTTGCCGAGCACCTCGTGGCCGGTCACGGACAAGGGGAACTTGTACTTCAGGGCCAACGGGGTGTTGACGGTGAAGTCATAGATCGGCATTTGCGGCTTGGTCACGCCACCAACGGGGGTGGTGTCAGCCAGGACCTTCTTGAGGTCGTAGTTGATCGTGAAGTTGGCCAGCGTGAAACCAAGGGTCCGACCGGTCTCGTCGTTGAAGCGCTCGAAGAACAGGGCCGAGCCGACGGCCGTGCCGGAGACGATGTTCAGGCGGGGGCCGATGACGATTTTGGTGATGGGGAAGCCGAAAGCAGCCGGGGTGACCGTGCCATTGCTTTCGCCAGGCGTGCCGGGCGCTGCGACGTAGGTCGTGCCACGGGCCGAAACCGTCAAATTGACCAGATCGAAAGCCTGGCGGTTTTCAAACGGGAAGGCTTGAACCGAATTGGAAACGGTGAACTGCGTCGGGATCGTCAGGTTGGCGAGGGCAGCCTGCGAGAAAAAGCCGACAGCGGCAACGGCAGCGGACAGGCGGATGGCGGTGCGAAACATGGAGTCTCCGGTCAAGTGAAGTGACTTGTCAGAACAGCAAGTCGACAGAAGCATCATCCAATGCCCGTGTCGCACCTGACACCCCCTGATCAGGTGATGCCCCACGAAAAAACCGTGCCATTGGCACGGTTTTGAGGGTTATCACGCCCCCCGGTCGGGGTGGGCGAATCAGCGTCAGAAGCTGCGGCCGACGCTCACCGTCACGATGGTGTTGGTGATTTTCATTTTCTGTTCGCGCACGAACGTGCCTTGATTTGGTTGCCCCTTGACGCGAGCCGCCAATTCCATGATTCGGGTTGTGAAACCACCAGAACCCCATGCCACCTCGCCGAGGTTCAACAGGTTGGTGAAATCGCGCTCTGATTCATCATTGGTTGCGCTGATGTCTTTCAAAACCGCCGAATCACTGGTGATGTTCGTATTAGAAGTCACCAAACGTGAAGTGGTCCGCAAACCAATTCGGCCCACCGACACGTTGACATGCCATTCGTCGTTCAACTGAGTTTGCAAGCCAGCGAAAGGGCCGACTCCAAATGTGTTTCGCGTGGTGACCGTCGTTTTACCGCCTTGGTACTCATCGAAAAACGAGGTGGACTTTCCACCAAAGAACACGGCATACATCGCGCCAACACCCAAATAGGGCCGCAAAACATCTTCCTTGCTGCCGAAGTTATAGCTACCGATGACCAAGGGCGGCAACAGCTTCGTTGTGGCCAGGTGCCGTCCGTTCAAACCGTTGGGGGTCACGCCATCTGCTCTGACGCCACCGCCGTAGATCTTGATGGACATGGGCGCCGCGAGCAAAAAGCCTTCGAGCAACCACTTGCGGTCATCATCGATCCAATAGCCGATGGACAGCGTGGGGGTGCCGATTTGGCGCTGCGCGCGAGCGGTGATACCCGGAGGAATGCCGATGCCTTTCAAACCAGTCGACCCAAAAAATGACTCAGGATCGGGTTCTGCGTTCAAGTCCGGGTTGGAGTAACTGGTCGAACCGAACAGCGGTCCGGCTCCAGCCAGTTCGTACGCACTGAAGTCACCGCTGTTGACGTAGCGATCGCAGTCCGCGGCGGAATAAATCACATTCGCGCCCGTGCAATCTGCGACGATCGCGTCGGCCAACTTGAAGGCTCCCTTGAGCTGCGCACGGGTCACCACATCGCCCGTGATGTCACGCGCCTCTTCAGACTTCGTCTTGGTGAACGCCGATGTGTACCCGATGCGCATGAACAGGCGGCTGCGCACGTTGCTGTCCCACCCGGTGGGGAAAATGCTGTTGGCCTGAGCGTGGGCGTTGAGGGTCGGGAGGGCTGTGCAAGCTGCGATCAGCAGTGCGGCTGCGGCCTTGTGGCCGTCTGGGCGAAAGCGCATTCTGTCTCCTTGATGCGATCGGTTCGTGCGAGCGGGTCTGTCGGGTCGGGGAAGGGCCAACCATGGAAAAAGCCGCTCACGGTGAAGCGAGCGGCTTGTGTGTCGTCAACGGCCCCTGGTGACAGGGGCCGTCAGCCATCACTTGGCGCGACGACGGGCGGCGAAGGCCACACCAGCCAGACCCACGAGCATCAGTGCGTAGGTCGAAGGCTCAGGAATGGCCGGGGTGGGGGTGGCGGTGACGGTGATGGTGGAGTTGATCCAGCCGAAACCAGCAGCCTGGCCCGTGACGGGGTCCTTGTTGGAGGTGGACAGCTTGTTGTCCACGGCCTTCAGTGCAGCGCGGCCGGTGGAGTTCAGGTTCAGGGCTTGCGAGAACTTGTCCAGGCCATCGGTTTGGTTCACGAAGAACAGGCCGCGCAGGGCGTTGTCAACGTTGAACACGGTTTCAACGGCAGGGTTGGGCACCGAGAAGGTGGTCGGGCCTTGCAGGGTCTCGAAGGACCACAGGTTGTAACCCTTGACGGAGACGAAGCCGTTGCCGCCCGACAAGTCGGCCTTGATCAGCTTGGCGTTCAGGTCAACCGTCAGGTTCTCGATGACAAGGAAGCCAGCGCCGTTGGTGGCGCCGTTCTTGACGGTGATCTGCTTGGCGCCGCCGGCGGTGACCACTTCAGTCACGCTCAGGGTGGTGCCGTCGAAGTTGCCGGTCAGCGAGGACACGGGGGCGTTCACGAAGGCCGTGCCACCCTTGGTGTACTTGCCGGTGGCGGGGTCCTTGGGAGCCGTCAGGTCAGCCGGAGCAACCGTTTCGAACTGGACCGAGGCGGTGTTCAGGGCGGAAATCAGGGTGTCCGAGAACGTCAGGCGGCCGGTGCCGCTCATGTTGCTCAGGGTCCAGCCGCTGTCGGTCACCGAATTGGTGGTGGTCAGCGTGGCGGTCACGGCGTGCGAGGCGCCCATGGACACGAGGGCTGCGGCGGCGACCAGGCTCTTGAATGCGAATTTCATTGATATCTCCACGATGTGCGGTGATTTGGTTACGGACTCGGCAGGCTCGGTGTTTTTCCTGCACTCGCCGAGTTCGTCGGCTTGTGTACTACTGTAGGGGGGCTGGCTTCCCGATGCATCGGGGAACTCCCACCTGTCGTGTGTGTTTCATCACAAAGGGGGGTGAACTTGCTCCACGAAACCCCGCATTCGAGTGCCGGGTTCCCCCTTCGCGATCAAAACATCACTGAGCAGCGCGACGGCGGCGAGCCATCAGACCGATGCCGACCAGGCCGACGCCCATCAGGGCGTAGGTCGAGGGCTCGGGCACGGCGGCGGTGGTGGCGGTCACGCTGATGGACGAGCGGATGACGCCGTAGCCGTTGGGGTCGTCATTGACGCCAGCGAGCGATCCTGCACCCAGTTCGTTCAGGCCGGTGGCCTTGACGAAGATTTCGAAGGCGGCGTCATAGATCTTCAAGCCGCTGAGGGTGTTGATCGAGGTGGTCACGCCTTCCTTGGCAGCGAAGGACGTCGCGCCGTCGATGGTGGTGATCTTCCACAGCTTCAGGTCGTTGATCGCGCCAACGCCGTTGCCGCCGAGGATGTTGGCGTACACGTCCATGTTGGCCAGGTCGACGCGCAGGTCGGTGATGGTGATGAAACCACCATCGCTGACGTCGCTGACACCCAGGGTCTGGGTGGCGCCGCCGGTCGTCTTGACCGATTCGATCGACACGGTGGTGCCGTCGAAGGAGCCGCTCAGGCTGGTGACGCCAGCCTTGGCGATGATCGAGGTGTAGCCGACATTGGGATCCGGATCCTTGTTGACGGTGAGTTCAACGTCGCCAGCGGCTTCCACCGAGGCGTTGGCCAGCGACAGGGCGCCGCGCAGCGTTTCCGAGAACTCCAGGGAGCCGAAGCCAACCAGGTTGGACACGGTCCAGCCTTGATCGGTGACCGAGCCGCCCTTGTCCAGGGTCAGCGAAGCGGCGTTGGCGGCGCCAGCGGCCATGAAGGCAGCGGCGACAACCAGGGTCTTCAAATTGAATTTCATTTTGATCTCCACTCTCATGCGGACTTTTCGGTTGAAAGAACTACAAGCCACCCCGGGGCGTCCGCACCCTCCCCTGAGCGCCGGCAGGCTGATTGAACCTGCGTCTCCACGATGGTGATGCCAGCCAAAGGGTGGAACAAGATGAATATCCCGAGATTTGCAACAATCCGTCAACATGACGGGGTCACCACCCAACTCGCCCCCCTAGCCGAGGGTAGTGAAAACACCTGAGGTGTCACGCTTGGCGTTGATCGGCTCACGCAGGCATTTCACGTTGCTGCGGAGAGTGTCACGCGGGCGAATCTGCGCTTGCCAACCTGAATCACGAACTGACCTGAGGTCAGGCGCAAGCCCTTGTCGGTCACGACCTCACCGTCGATGCGCACCCCCCCTTGCTCGATGAGGCGCATGGCCTCGCTCGACGAAGGAGCCAGCCCCGCTTGCTTGAGCAAGGCGCCGACCCCGAGCCCCTCGGCGGGGGCGCTGACGAGCACCTCGGGGATGTCATCCGGCACGCCGCCGCGGGCGCGGTTGTTGAAGTCATCCAAAGCCGCCGACGCCGCGGCCACGCCGTGGAAGCGACCGACGATTTCCTGGCCCAGCATGACCTTGGCGTCGCGCGGGTTGCGCCCCGACTGGCATTCGGCCTTGAGGCGCTCGACCTCGTCCATCGGGCGGAAGCTCAACAGGGTGAAGTAGGTCCACATCAGGTCGTCGCTGATGCTCATGAGCTTGCCGAACATCTCGTTGGGCGCTTCGCTGATGCCGATGTAGTTGTTCTTGGACTTCGACATCTTCTCCACGCCGTCCAGGCCCACCAGCAGGGGCATCGTCAGGATGCATTGAGCCTCCTGGCCGTATTCGGCCTGCAGGTGGCGCCCCATCAGCAGGTTGAACTTCTGGTCGGTGCCGCCGAGCTCCAGGTCGGACTTCAAGGCGACCGAGTCGTAGCCCTGCATCAGCGGGTAGAGGAACTCGTGCACGCTGATGGAGGCGCCGGAGTGGAAGCGGTCGTGGAAGTCGTTGCGCTCCATCATGCGGGCCACGGTGTAGCGGCTGGCGAGCTGGATCATGCCGCGCGCGCCCAGGGCGTCGCACCACTCGCTGTTGTAGCGGATCTCGGTCCTGGCGGGGTCGAGCACCAGGCTGGCCTGCTTGTAATACGTCTCGGCGTTGGCCTTGACCTGCTCGGGTGTCAGGGGCGGTCGGGTGCTGTTGCGGCCGGAGGGGTCGCCGATGAGGGAGGTGAAGTCCCCGATCAAGAAAATGACCTGGTGGCCGATGTCCTGGAGTTGGCGCAGCTTGTTGAGCACCACGGTGTGACCCAGGTGGATGTCGGGTGCGGTCGGATCCAGCCCCAACTTGATGCGCAGGGGCACCCCGGTGGCTTCCGAGCGTGCCAGTTTGCGAACCCATTCGGCCTCGGGCAGGAGCTCCTCGACGCCGCGCAGGGTGACGGCCAGGGCCTCCTTCACGCGGTCGGTGACGGGGTGGACTGGCTGGGCTTCGGGCGCTTTTTCTTGATGAGACATGGTGGGCCAACAGGTGAAAATCAGCATGAGGGAGGCCGGTTTGGCCCCGCTATACTCCGCAGATTGCGCGCGCTCCGGGCACATGGCTTGCGGGGCGCAGGGAACGATTTTAAGGGTTGGCTCTGCGGGCCAGCCCTTTTCCAGCAGACAGGAACCCACGTTTTGACTCCAAACCGGTTGACACAGGCCATCCAGTCCTCGCGCCTCTCGCCCATCGTGGCCGCCGCCCGCGCCCTCCAGACCGCCGCACACCGACACCCCCGCCGCATCAGCGCCGCCGTTCTGGCCGTGCTGGCTGGCTCGGCCATGACCGCCTTCGGTGTGGCGCCTTTGTCGGCCCTGCCCGAAAGCGCCACGCCTCTGGTCACCCAGGTGACGGAGGCCATTGAGCCCGCCGCCCTGCCCGCACAGCTGCAAGGCCTTGATCTGCAGTCGATGCGCCTGTACCGCAGCGACGTGACCCGCTCGGCCGACACCGCCGACAGCCTGCTCAAGCGCCTGGGCGTGGACGACGCCCAAGCCGCACAGTTCATCCGCAACGACCCGCTGGCCGCCACGCTGCTGCAAGGCCGCCTGGGCAAGTCCGTCAAGGCGGTGGTGGACCAGGGGCGCCTGCTGGAGCTGGTGGTGCGCGGCCCGGCCGACACCAGCGCCGACATCGACACCCACTTCACGCGCCTGACCCTGTCGCGACTGCCGCAAGGCGGGTTCAGCGTCGACCGCGCCGTGCTGCCGCTCGAGCGCCTGCCCCAGATGGGCTCGGCCACGATCCAGTCGTCTCTGTACGCGGCGGCCGATGACGCCCGCATCCCGGACGCGGTGACGAACCAGATCGCCGAAATCTTCGGCAACGACATCGACTTCCGCCGCGAACTGCGCAAGGGCGATGCGTTCAGCGTGCTCTACGAAGCCCACCTGGCCGATGGCGAGCCCGTGACCTGGGGCAACCACGCCGGTCGCGTGCTGGCCGCGCGCTTCATCAACCAAGGTGAAGAGCACAACGCCGTGTGGTTTCAGGAGGCGGGTCGCAAGGGGTCTTACTTCGACCTGACCGGGCGCAGCAAGGTGCGCGCCTTCCTGTCGTCGCCGCTGGCGTTCTCGCGGGTGACCTCCGGGTTCGCGATGCGTTTTCACCCCATTCACCGCACCTGGCGCGCGCACCTGGGCGTGGACTTCGGCGCCCCCACCGGCACCCCGGTTCGCACGGTGGGCGAAGGCCAGGTGAGCTTCTCTGGATGGCAAAACGGCTACGGCAACGTCGTGCACGTGCTGCACAGCGGCAACCGCACCACCGTCTACGCCCACCTCCACCGCATCGACGTGCGCCGTGGCGAGCGGGTGGAACAAGGCCAGCGCATCGGCACCGTCGGCTCGACCGGCTGGGCCACCGGGCCTCACCTGCACTTCGAGTTCAAGATGGGCAACCAGCAGGTGGACCCGATGAAGATCGCGCGCGAATCCGAAACCCTGCAGTTGTCGCCCACCGCGCTCGCTCAGTTCCGCAACCTGGCGGTGGACGTGGCTCAGCGCCTGCGCACCGCCAGCGAGTGGCAGGCCGCCGGCGCACAGTCCGGTCCGCGTTTTGAATGAGCGCACAGCGGCCTGAGCCTGTGGTGGCCGACCCGGAAGGCGGCCATTACATCGGGCTGATGTCGGGCACCTCGCTGGACGGGGTTGACGGCGTGCTGATCCGTCGCGATCAGGGCCGCTGGCAGACGCTGGCTCACGAGCACAAGCCCTTTCCGCCGGCCCTCAAGCGGGCGATGCTGGATCTCAACACACCCGGCACGGACGAGCTGCACCGCTCGGCACTGGCCTCCCAGGCCCTGGCCGTTTTGTATGCCGAGGTGGTTCAAGGCATCTGCGAAGACGCGCACGTGCTGCCCTCGGAGGTGCGCGCCATCGGGGCCCATGGGCAGACGGTCAGGCACCGCCCGGACCTGTCCTACACCTGGCAGCTCAATCAGCCTGCGCTGTTGGCGGAGCTGACGGGCATCGACGTGGTCGCCGACTTTCGCAGCCGAGACGTCGCCGCAGGCGGCCAAGGCGCGCCCCTGGTGCCCGCGTTTCACGAGGCCATCTTCGCCCATCCGGAACACACGGTGGTGGTGCTCAACGTCGGTGGCATGGCCAACATCAGCATCCTGCGCCCAGGACAGGGCCCCCTGGGCTTTGATTGCGGCCCTGGCAACGCCTTGCTGGACATGTGGTGCGAATGTCAGACCGGGCACGCCTACGATGCGAACGGCGAATGGGGAGCCGCCGGCTCCTTGCGCGAAGATTGGCTGACGGACGCCCTGGCGGACCCCTTCTTCGCCCTGCCCCCGCCCAAGAGCACGGGGCGCGACCACTTCAATGCCGACTGGCTCAATCGGTGGCTGGCACCGCACGGGCTGACCGATGGCCCCCAGGCAGACGCCGATGTGGCGCGAGACGTTCAAGCCACGCTGTGTGAGCTGACGGCGCGCAGCGCCGCCTTGGCCGTGCAGGCGCACGCGCCCGATGCCGTCGAGGTGGTGGTGTGTGGTGGAGGCGCGCTCAATGGCGACCTGATGCGTCGCTTGAGCGAGCAGCTCTCAGGGGTGCGGGTGGGGCGATCGGATGCCCACGGGCTCGATGCCATGCAGGTTGAAGCCGCGGCGTTTGCCTGGCTGGCCTGGGCCCACGTCAACCGCTTGCCTGGCAACCTCCCCGCTGTGACGGGGGCGAGGGGCCCGCGGGTGCTGGGCGCCCTTTACCCGGCTGCTTGACGCAGCACGGGGCGCGCACTCCCCATGCAGGGGTGTGCGCGGGAGGGGATCAAACGGAGAAGCTGGAGCCGCAGCCGCAGGTCGTCTGGGCATTGGGGTTGCGGATCACGAACTGCGCGCCTTCCAGGTCGTCCTTGTAGTCGATCTCGGCGCCGATCAGGTACTGCAAGCTCATGACATCGATCAGCAGCGTGACGCCATTCTTGGACATGTGGGTGTCGTCTTCGTTCGAGATTTCGTCGAAGGTGAAGCCGTACTGGAAGCCGGAGCAGCCACCGCCTTGCACGAACACGCGCAGCTTGAGCTCCGGGTTGCCCTCTTCGGCGACCAGCTCGGCCACCTTGCCGGCGGCGGCGTCGGTGAAGATGATGGGCGCCGGCACGTCAGAGGCGAAGGTGGCGGCGGTGTCTTGGGCGGCGACGGCGGTCATGTGGGGCTCCGAGCAATCAACAAAAATCAGGATGCGGCGCGTTCGCCGGACCCGGTGGGCGGGGTGATGGACGCCAGCTTCAAGCCGGGCTTGGCGTCCGATTTGAGGGCGCGCAATTCACCATCGATGGTGGCGCCTTGGTGCATTTCAAGGGATTCGTACTTCACGTCCCCGACGATGCGTGCTTTGGGCTGCAGTTCGAGCAGCTCGTCGGCGACGACGGGCCCTTCAACGGACCCGTTGATGATGACATGGCCAGCCCTGACCTTGCCATGCACACGGGCTTTGTCGCTGATGACCAGCAGGGTGCGGCCATCGCCGATGGCCTGGACGTTGCCGTGCAGTTCACCGTCGATTCGCAGGCCGTCGGCGAAGCGGATTTCACCGGTGATGACGGTCCCCTCCCCGATCAGGGTGCGGATGGGGGGCGTTTTTTTCCAACCAAACATCGCGTGGGTCCTTGTCGTGTTCCGGCCAATCAGCGGGCGCGCCGCGCAGGCAGCGCGCGCAAACCCTTGAGCCTACACCGTTGTCTAGCGTGGTCAATGCCCCGGCTGGGTGGAAGGCAAGTGGCTGGCGTGGCGTGCATCACAGCCGCTGGAGTTGCGTGGCCTTGACCGCGCCAGCTTCGTCGAGCACCCGAACCTGGATCTG
>Ga0114983_1000584_pt1 | contig 15269 bp, 30 predicted proteins | sample Shrwel_input2_RT_FD_87182 | JGI IMG/M metagenome (GOLD analysis project Ga0114983, IMG submission 87182) | Subsurface microbial communities from deep shales in Ohio, USA - Utica-3 well 1 S input2 RT | ecosystem: Environmental > Aquatic > Deep subsurface > Shale gas/oil reservoir > Produced... | reverse complement strand
ATTTGAAAGTGTGCTAGACGCACTACTAATTGATCGAGAAAACGATCCAAACTCAAAAGGTACAGCTCGTAGATTGGCTAAGATGTACTTTAATGAAATTATGGCAGGAAGATATGAACCAGCACCAGACGCAACAGCATTTCCAAACGACACAGCGGACCGTTACGAAGGTATGTTGGTTGTTCGCAGTGAATTGCGTAGTATGTGTAGTCATCATCACCAACCCGTGGCTGGCGTTGCTTATATTGGTATCATTGCTTCTAGCAAACTCATTGGACTCTCCAAGTACACCCGCATCGCCCAGTGGTGTGCAAGACGAGGTACTCTCCAGGAGGAACTTTGCAATGACATTGCTAGGGAAATCGAAAAGGCCACAGGAGCCAAAGACCTAGGAGTTTACATTCAAGCAGTACACGGGTGCTGTGAGAATCGTGGCATTATGGCGCATAGCTCATTAACTCAAACTACAGTATTGAAAGGTGCGTTCAAAGACGACGGCAATACCAAAAAAGAGTTTTTTGACAATATTAAATTACAGCAAGAATTTGCACCTAGATAATGGCAAAATCAGTTCTTGCTCTTTCAACAATTACCAAGTATAATAATTTTAAAGGAAACAAATGAAAAAAGGTAAACTAAACATTCCAAGTCGTGCGACTGCTCCTGCACCGACTCCTACCGCGGCAACTGCGGCTATGCAGACAGCATTCAATCGCCCTGGCGCACCTGGTCAGGCTATGCCAACTAATTTTCGCCCACAGGCTCCAGCACAGAATGGAAAACCACCAAGTGTTATGATTGCTGTTCCAGCAATGGAAATGGTTAATGCCGAATTTGCACAACACTTGGCCATGGCAGCTGCCAATATGGTTGCTAATGGTGTTAAGATCAACTGTGCATTTAACATTGGATCAGTTATTACTATTGCCCGTCGTAATCTAGTTGACATCTTCCTAAAGTCAGACTTTGATTATATTTGGTGGGTAGACTCAGATATGAAATTCCCAATTGACGCACCTATGCGTTTGTTGGCACGTAATAAAGAAATTGTGGGCGCTAACTATCGCCGCAGACGTTTCCCCAACCCTAACTTTACTGGCATGAGTGGCAGTGCTGGTAAGTTTACAGAATTCCAGACCACGGATCAAAGTCCGCCAATGGAATTAATTGACGTACTACCACACGGTATGGTACTATGTAAGAGAGAAGTCTATGAACGGATTCCTCAACCTCACTATCTGCAAGAATTTATTCCATCATTAAATCTTGAGATTGGCGAAGATATTTTCTTTTGTCAACAAGCCCAAAAGGCCGGGTATCAAATATGGTGTGATCAGGAACTGAGTAGAGAAGTAGCACACATTGGTATTTTCCACTTTAACTATAATCTATCAGTTCCACAATAAGAAAGGAACCCCATGTTGTTTGAAAGCATAGAAATTCGAAAGGTACGCAATGGAGTTATTGTAACTCTGCGTACCGACGAAGATGAAGATCAAGAATTCGTTTACGATTCTGACAGAAAAGCAATTAAGTTTGTCAAAGACCTACTTGAAGCTAAAGAAGCAGTAAAGCAACCTGCGGGTTAAAAATATGACAGTTAAAAAGAAATACAACGTAGGTGATACCGTGTGGATCTATGGTGTTCAACGAAATAATGATAAATCCACACAAGGTACTATAGTCAAATCATTTAATATTGAAGGATATAATGATATGCATTATGTTGTATCTATTCCTACCGAGATAGAACCTTTGCTAGAAATTAGAACATGGCAGACTATCAGTCAAACTAAAGACGGGCATGTAGGTAGTTTGCGAGAAGCATTCAGCGATCCAGATGCGGCACATCGTATGTTGGCCAGGACTGGGGTAGCATTTATTTCGGACGCAGGTGAAGATTATGACGGTGACGGACATGACGGTATGGGAAGTTTCGCTGATGAGGAAGACAACGTCAGTGCAGAAGCTATTCATGCCGCATTAGAAAAGTCCAAACAAGATGTTAGCCATAGTCCTTTAAATCTTAAAGATGCTAAACCTAAACGCAGATACTTTAAGAAGAAAAAAGTATAATGAGTTCTGCATGGGTCCACATGTTAGGACAAGCGTATCCGGAATACAGTGATTTACAATATTCAATGGAAAAAGGTCCTAGTATCAAACCAGTTCTAACTAAAGTAAAAAATCAATGGAGATTAACTCTTGAAGAAGAGTGGTACCATGATTCAGGCGGATCTTATACTATTAATTCTGGATCCGTTATGTTAGACGATATTGTTGAGTGGACTGAAAAAGAATTAACAAAATGGAAAGACTGTAATAGAACTGCTTGGGATATGTGGCAGTTTAAATACAAACGTGATGCCGAAAAGTTCATAACACTATTTCATTTAATATGGCAGCAATAAGATTTAACGTTATAGAAAAAGATGGACTACAATTTGTGGATGAAATTCATAAAGTAGTTGTTCATACATTTGGAATCGGTGATGTTGAAGATCCCGAAATCTATGCTGCCGAACCTATCTGGCAATGGCAACAAACTGATGCTGGCAAGTTTGTAATGGAACACGCCATCGGTACTCCTTCATACCATCAAAGTTTAGACTACCAAACTTACGGGTATCGGTATGCTGTTGTGGCAGAACTAGAAGCAAAGAAATTAAGCGAATTTTATCTACGCTGGGGCAAAAATGGAAGTAACTAGATACGGTGAGACTTGTACCATTAAACAAGCAAACTCAAGTAAAACAGTAGAAGCCGTGGTTTTTGAGTTTAAAGAACAAAAAAGCCTAATAGTAGTATTAAATAAAAGTGTTAAACTTCCAATGACCTGGAATGGTAAACTCTACGAAGGCAAAATGGCTGGTATTGACTTTGTTAGTAATGGTCCTACAGTAAATAAAACAACGACCAGCCTTAGGGGGTAATTATGCGTTTTTTGTTAGCCATAGTATTACTAGTATGCTTCCCTAGTCATGCAGGCACCTATGCATTGTATAATTTTAGCAATGCAGAAATGACCACTGCTAGCCAGCATCACGAAGTTGTTCCTATTGCCAGTGTTACTAAATTGTTTACGGCGGCATTGATATTAGAAGAACAATTAGACTTGTTTGAAAAAGTAAAAGTGCAGGGCAAGGTAACAGGAAGATTTCCTATAGGTAGTATGGTACCACGCATTGAACTATTAAAGGCAATGTTGATTGCCAGTGATAATCGTGCCGCAGAAACTCTGGCATATACCTACCCCGGTGGTTATGATAAGTTTATTATAGATGTCAATACTATGGTCGGCTCTTATAGTTTAAAAAATACTAAATTAGAGGATGCCAGCGGATTAAAAGCAGGGAATGTTAGTACAGCAGATGACTTGGTGAATTTTGTTTATAGCCTACGGAAATATCCGTTAATTATTTCATTATCATCATCTGCAGGAGATAGCATAGAAGTTCAAACAAAGAAAAAATATGTTAATCTGCCAATTAGGAATACAAACCCTGACATTAACAAGTATAATAGTATAATGATCAGTAAAACCGGATTTACTAGTAGAGCAGGTAGATGCTTGGTCATGTTGGTAAATTATCAAAATGAGATGTATGGACTAGCTATCCTAGGAGAAAAAACTCCAAAGACTAGATCCAAAGTAGTAAGTAACTTAATGAATTCAATTCAAGGATAAAAATGAACCCGTTTCGTGATCAAGAAAAATTTATGCGAGCCAGTGATCAATCTGTTGGCGAATTAAACGAGGAACAGTACAAATTGTACCTGTCTCTCATGGATGAAGAATGGAAAGAGCTTAAAGCGGCCTTACTGATGGAAGATCGTGTAGAGCAGTTAGATGCATTGTTGGACTTTATTGTTGTTACAATTGGAGCGATCCATAGTGGCGGATTTGATGGCGAAGGTGGTTGGCGGGAAGTTATGTCCACTAACTTAGCTAAGATCGATAAAGAAACTGGCAAGGTTCGAAAGCGTGAAGATGGAAAGGTATTAAAACCTTTGGGATGGAAGCCACCCGAATTGGCTCAATTTGTTAAAGGAAAATAATATGTTTGGAACAACTTATACAGGTGGAATGTCATATCGTTCTGCCAGCGAAATTAATTCAGCAATGGGTCGTGTCTATGGACATATGAGTCTTGCTGTTATTGTATCAATGATTGTCAGCTACTTTGTAGGCACCAGCCCAGAGTTGCTGGCATTCTTTTTTACAGGCGTAATGAAATGGATTGTGATCTTTGCACCGTTAGTAGCAATCTTTGGTATTGCTATTCTGCTAAATGCAAGCCCGACTAAACAGATGGCACAACTTTGCCTACATGGTTTTGCCGCGCTAATGGGCTTGAGCTTTGCCACTATCTTTGCCGTGTTTAATATGGGCAGTATTGTAAGCTCATTTATGGGTGCGGCTATCTTGTTCGGTACTATGAGTGCCTATGGCTACTTTACTAAACAGAGTCTAGATAGTGTTGGCAAGTTTATGTTTGTGGGATTGATTGCTATTATCATTGCCAGTATTGTTAACATCTTTATTGGTAGTACAGTAATGCAAATGGTTATTAGTGCATTAGCTATTATCATCTTCCTCGGATTGACTGCCTACGACACACAGAAGATTCGTGAAGAACTCAGTGTAGAGACTACAGATGTTGCTGAAGTACGTGGCGCACTAACCTTATACATGGACTTTATTAACTTGTTTATTAACCTGTTACAACTTTTTGGCGATAGAAAATGATTCGTGAATACATCAATATTGTAGAAGGCCTCGGCATTAATGATGCCTGGTTCAAAGGCGGTTTTCAAACATTTAAAAAACCAGCTAAGGAAAAGTACGAGATTGCTAAAGAACCAGGAACCATTGATACCCTAGAAGGTCCTGTAAAATATGATACAGGTTTTTATATCATGACAGGTCCTAAAGGTGAAAAATATCCAATTACTCCTGAAAAGTTTTGGGCATTAAAAAATGATTTAGGCAATGGCGTTTGTACTCCTAAACCAATTATCAAAGTGGCCAAACTAGCAGATCATTCCGGATCGGTTGACACATCATGGGGTGAGAAGTTAAACTATAATACAGGCGAAGATGTTATTGTTCGTCATGGTCCAAATGACTACGGTGTAGTTAAAAAAGATATATTTGCACAAACCTACGAGAAAGTATAATGGCACAGCATACAAGATACTGGAGTTGCACTCCCTTTGCTGACTGGATTCGTGGCACTAAAAAACTTAGCGCCGGAACTAGTGAAGAATGGGATGAGTGGACAACTGCGGCGCAAATGAAGCACAACTTCCGATACTGGTTAGCGGAAGAAGGTCTTAGCCATCTCCAGGATTTTGTAACTTGGCCTATTAGAAAAATTTACGATGTTAAGTACTACATTAATAACCGTTGGGTTACTCGCACTCATAGTCTTACCGCTCACCCTCGTGACATCAAACCCGGGCAGTGGCAGGATGTTGGCAACAGGTTTCTTCCCTGCTTGTTTAACGAACTCGTTGACTTCGTTGAAATAGAAACAGCATGGAGCCATATTGCCTGGAGTGATGAGGCACGTAAAAAGTACGAAGCACCGTTTTGGGCCGCAGGTTGGTTCCGTTGGCGTACATGGCGTTGCCCCGAAGCCGGTCTTGATCATCTCGATTGGGCAATGACTTTAACTAACACTGATTGGTGCGGTCCAGATCATCCCGATTATGGTAAGCCTACAGGACAGGCTATTCGTGCTAAGGAAATTAAAGAGCTGTATCTATGGTGGACTACAGTATATCCAAATCGTCCTGATCCATACGATGCCAGTGGATGGACTGCTTACTGTGAACTCAGTCGGTTATCCAATGGTGGCAAACTAAGTTGGGGTACAGATAAAACTCCTGAGCTTAAAAAAGCCAGTAAGCTAGCTCATAAAGAATTGCAAAAGATTGAGAAGGCCTACGAAAAAGAAGATGAGGCAATGATGATTCGATTAATTAAAGCTAGGGATAGTCTATGGACTTAAATGATCTAAAATGCCCTACATGCGGGGCACCTAAATCTTATGCCGCAGATTTTGACAGCTTCTATTGTGAACCATGCAATGAATGGTTAGAAGATATCTGTAATGATCGAGAATGTTTATTTTGTAGAACTAGACCTGTAAAACCCAATGAGCAAAATATCAAGCAGTCCTAACCGACATACCTTTCAAAAAGAAGGTTATGTTAAACGCTGTGAAGAAGAAGGCAAGTTGCCCAATCCCGACTATATTCAAATGTATAAAACCTGGCGTGAACAAGATGAAGAAAATCTAAACGATCCAGAGTGGCAAAAAGATAATATGGAGTACGACCTACGTAGTACCGAATGGATTTGCAATAAGGTTAAAGAAAGCCGAGTCTACGCTCAAAATCTCTATGCTTCAATGTGTAATAATGACTTCCAGAAGTTAGACGTTATGCCCATTCTTAAAGACCAACGCTGGTCATGCAGTTGGAGACATGCCGGCGGTATTATTGCCGACATGCGAGAAGAAGGTGATTACATTGACTGGTACTGTAGTGGTATTCGCAACAACGATGAAATGACTCCTGAAGAATTTAATAATCTTACAGAAGAACAACAAATCTACTATAAAGAAGGACAGGCATTTGTTCCGGAAATGGTAGTAACTGATGAAATTCGAGAAGACCTTAAAAAACTAGGTTGGGTAGTTATTCAAGATGACCAAGCCAGTAATTTTATCTGAGAAAAATTGGTTGGCAATATACAACCAAATTGCCAAAGAATATCCTCCTAGTGTGTTGTTAATTCGCGACAGGATGCGCTCAGTTTTGGGATTTACTAGTAGAACACACGAGGAATGGGTTGATAGAGACGTCGATCGCAGGGATGTTGGGTATGGAACCAAATATCGTATAACAACTATACATTTGGATTTTTACAACGAGCCAAAGCGTACTATGTTTTTACTCAAATATTCGGAACATATTGGTAAAACCAGCTCTTGACTTTCCAGTAAAATTCCTGTATAATATAACTATACTGAAACAGCAAGGAGCGATAATGGCTACAGTAGCAGGCGTTAAGATTAAACCCAAAGTTAAAAAAGAAAAAGTCACCAGCGTGAGCATCCGTGAGAATGCCAAACGTGACTACAGTCCAAAGTGGGATGGTGCCACAGATTGGACTAGCACTCAATTTACAAGATTCTTCCATCAAGCTATGGCTTGGTATCGTTTGGAAAAGTCTGCCAAAGAGCTGAAGCCCGCAGTTATTAACTGGATGGGTCATAACGGCTATGATAAAGATGTTATCAAAGCGTTTAAGGACACTAAAGACAGCCGTTGCGGTACCACCATGGGTGCATTGGCAGCTTGCCTGCTTCGAGGTATGCCAGAAGTTCATGCAGGTTTCAACGAAGGCAAGAACTCAGCAGAATGGCTCAAGACAGAAATACAAAAGGTTATTGATCAAGGTGTTGATGACGAAGTAGAATCCGATGAACCAGTTAAAGCAGTCAAGGCCGCAGAAGTCTATGTACCTAGTATTCAAGATCGTTTGCGTGAAGCCGCAGGTGGTATGAGTGAAGAAATCGATGCGGCTATTGATTCATGGATTACTGATCCAGAGAGTTTTAATCCTAAAGACATCAAGGTTGTTAACTTGCTCAAAGGCAAAGGTGCTAAGGCTGCTCATAGTCGTTTGATTAAAGGTTACTTTCAGCGTAACTATGATGAACTGTTGGAGTTGTCTAGCGGTAAAGCTGATGAACAATTGAAAGAAGCCTACAAGCATAACAGCCGTAAGAATGTTAACAAGTTGATTGAGTTTTACGCCGCTATTATGGCCGCCTGTGAGCAGATTGCCGCAGAGCAGAAAGTACTTAAGAAGCCACGTGCCGCTAAGGTCAAGCCTGCAGAAGAATTGGTTAAGAAGCTCAAGTTTATGCTGAGTGATACTAAGCTAGGTATTACCAGTGCTCCGCCTGCAACTATTATCGGTGCTCAAGGTGTAGTAGTGTATAATACAAAGACTCGCAAGATTGGTTACTACATTGCTAAGTCTAGTACAGGCCTCGGTGTTAAGAATTCTAGTATTACTGAGTTCACTGATAAGAGTACACAGAAAACTCTGCGTAAGCCTCCAGAACAGATCAAAGAGTTTAAAGAGCAGAATACGCAGAAGCGTTTTGAGACTTGGTTTGCCAAGAGTGTCAAAACTACAGAGACTGTACTAAATGGTCGCTTCAGTGAAGACCTTGTTATCCTGAAAGTATATAAGTGATTAAACTAATAAAAATTATCGGACTTACATTTATAGGTGTAGGGCTTTTGTTAGCTATGATTGGATTAATTGTCATAGGAAATCACTTACCTAGAGAACAGGTATATGATTGTAGCCTAGCAGAGTTCCATCCTGACTATCCTCCACAGGTTAGAGAAGAGTGTCGCAGATTGAGATCAGCTAAAATTATATAAGGATTAGTATGAGTACCGAACAAGACAAATATAAAAATAGTAAACGTAGACTCAAAGATGAAAATGCTGTAAAGAAACAGGCTAAGATTGCTAAAACATTCGGAGTACCAGTTGAAGAACCACATAAGTTTGCCAAACGCCATGCAATGAATTGCGGTAATCCAAATTGTGTAATGTGCGCTAATCCTAGAAAAACTTTCAAAGAGTTGACTCAACAAGAAAAACGACTTTTCCAAGACGTGGAAAAGACTACAGACAAACACAGCAACGGATTAAAAAATGACGAAGAAGGTCTACTATGAAAAAGTCGGTCGCAGATATAAGCCTGTTGCTGAGTATGATAGTACTTACATGGACAGTTTCCCTAAAGGTAGTCACTTGGTCATGTGCTACCCTGGGGGATCCAGCCGTAGGTTTAACATTCAACCTAACTATGCCGCGCTAATTGCGGCAAGCAGAGTTGCCGAGGATGCAATCAGCCAGGCTGTAGTTAAGGCCAGCGAAATAAGGCCGCACAATAAGCCCATTACTGAGAAACAAAAGGCAGCTTGGGAAGCATTAGCTGAAGCGTTCGGTGATGATCGCTATTACATTGAAATTCCCAGTGCTAGAGAAATAGCCGAAGCAGGCATAAAGGCTTTACAAGATGAAGCAAACGTGCTATACTCTAATGAGGCAGTGAAGAAAGCCTACGAACACTTTATTCTAATCTGCGAACTAACCAAGGAACACGCAAATGATCAGCCTTAAACAATTTATGGAAACAGTTAATTATCGTATCACTGAAGGTAGTGACTACGGTTGGCAGTGTTACGGACACGATGCCTATATGCTAGACAGCTGGAATGGTGATCAAGATGGTCATAGTCTTACTATTATCTTTGACACCAAGACTCAAGAAGTCTACGAAGTACAAGCTCACGACTACGTTAACCAACGAGCCTATCGCATGATCAGCCCGGACTTTCAAAAGAAAGTAAAAAAGGAAGCTCGCAAGCGTGATTCTAATAAAGATAATGCTTGGGATGATGTTGACTATATCGATCTCGAAACCGACGAAGATTTCCTGGAAAAATCACAGGCTATTGTTGATGGTATAAAGTATGATACCCGTGTACAGGTTCCGCTGGATCTCGATGACGATACTATGTTCCAAATGATGAAAATGGCACATGAGCGTGATTTAACTTTAAATGAATTTGTAGAAGATCTTCTTCGTGAATTTCTTAAAAAAGAAGATGTTATGTTTGGTTCACCGAATGGGGCTTAAATGACTTTACCTGACGAACGATATCGAGCAGTGGTACAGACACGTAGATTTTTATTTGATCTGTGTAATCCGCAACATACTCCTCGGTTGCCTAAACTTGTTAGAGAAACTGCTAGAGGTTTGTTGCGACATTATCCTAATGAATGGGAAATGCGCCGTGTTACAGAAGGACATGGAGAAACCTTGTTTCAAGAACATATGGAACCGTTGTATAGGATGATCAAACAACATGAACAGGATAAGGAAGAAAAATGAGAGATGAACTAGCAGAAAAACTATACGCAAACTATCCCGAGATTTTTGCCAACCGTGAAAGTTTTTGGGGATTCGAGTGCGGAGATGGTTGGTATGATTTGATTGATAGTCTTTGTGGCCAAATTACTCACCACCTTAAACATAATGCCGCAGTAGGTACCGAGCCTTTTGTGGTAGCACAGATTAAAGAGAAGTTCGGAGGTCTACGCTTCTACGGTGAAGGTGGTGACGACCGGGTGCGCCACTTTATCTGGTTTGCTGAAGGATTTAGTCAACGTGTCTGCGAAACTTGCGGAGCACCTGGCCGGACTAGAGGCACGAGTTGGATTTATACTTCATGCGACCAACACGCCAAGGAAGGTGACGAGTAATGACCGCCTATATGTGTTATTTTGATAGTCTAGGATTTGAGTGGATCTTTAACGTCACTGACTATGAACGTAAAAAAGTTATGGCATATTTAAAAGGTGAGAAAAAGGTCGACTTTCCTATCCCCAGACATGCTATACTAAGAGCCAGAGCAAATCCACAACGGTTCCCAGAAATTTGGGCATTCGAAAGCGACATGGATCAAGAAGATTTAGAAATGATAGCAAAAGACAGCCCACAGGTGCTAGTCGATGCTATTCGTAAATGCGGACAAAACGTTTTTAAAACACACAGAGACGAAAGTGTAATTGTATGAAAATTGGATTAAGCTACAGTCGTTGTATTCGAGATATCGTTGAGGGAAAGGTAGACATCGAGGATGTACTGATTATTATTGCCCGAACGGATTTTGATCCACGTGATGATAACCAATGGCAGGGTATTTGGCAGGGGTATGCTGGTGGGTCTGATGCAGCCATGATGCGAGGTTTCTTTGGAGGTACCAATCCCGAGTGGGCAGGATACGGTGACGAAGATGAAGATTTGTTCCGTAATGTAAGTATAGAACTTTGGAATCAAGGTAAGTTTCATCAACCACGTAAGTTTGGTGCGTATCCGCAACGTCGAAATGAATTTTGGCTTGAGACATGCCTGCCCAGTGATGAACTAGAACGCAACCCTATGGCTAAACAAGCCTGGGAAAAGTTTCAAACAGTGGCCGGGCTTACCGGCGTTAAATTAGATAAAACATATCAATGAACGAAAGAATTAAAAAAATTATTACAGAACAAGGTACAGATTGCAGTGGTAAATGGATGTCTTTAGAAAATGTAGAATCAATTGCCGCTACAGTTATCAACGAGTGCATTACTGCCGTAGAAAATACTCCAAAACATTGTGCTTATACTACTTTTCAAGAAAGTATAGTTGACTGCACTGTAGAGATGAGTGTACAATCTATTAAACAACATTTTAACTTAAACAATGATTCAAAATAATTTAGTCCCAATGGTGGTCGAAAAGACCGGTCAAGGCGAACGTGCCTTTGATATTTTTAGCCGCTTGCTTAACGAACGCATTGTATTCCTCAACGGTGGTGTAGATGATGCCAGTGCAAGTTTAATTGTTGCACAGATCCTACATTTAGAGAGTGCCGATTCTGAGAAGGATATTCACTTTTATATCAACAGCCCGGGTGGTGTTATCAGCGCTGGTATGGCTATCTATGATGTCATGCAATTTGTCAAACCTGATGTTTGCACCTACGTTCTAGGTCAAGCATGTAGTATGGGGTCATTCCTTGCACAAGCTGGTACGCCAGGTAAGCGTTATATGTTGCCACACGCTCGTCATATGATTCATCAACCAAGCGGTGGAGCTCGTGGTATGCAGAGCGATATTGCTATTCAATATCAAGAGATTACCAAGATGAAAGACATGCTTACTAAATTGTATGTTGAACATAATACAGCAGGTAAGAGCTATGCAGATTTTGAAAAAGATATGGATAGAGATACCTTTATGAGTGCAGAAGAAGCATTAACCTATGGTTTATGCGATAAAATTGTATCTCGTCGATAAGCCCACTAAATAGTAGGCAGCGGTCTTTCACGTACATTCAACCCGCTTTATAAATTCTGCATGTCGTCAAACTTGCTACTTTACAATAAAGGAGACTAGAGATGGCAAATCTTCAACCCGTACAATACAAGTACACATCAACAAAAGAGTATGTCGACGCATTTCCTTGCGCTTATCGCCAATGGCGTGCCGACAGTCACTGTAATCTAAATCACGGTTATGCGTTTAGCATGAAGTTCTATTTTGGAACTAATGACCTAGACGTTCGTAACTGGGCCGCGGACTATGGTGGACTCAAAGAACTTAAAAAGATCTTAGAAGATCAGTTCGATCACACTACACTGGTCAGTGCTGATGATCCAGAACTTGAGTTCTACAAAGAAATGGAACGCCGTAAGTTGGCTAAACTTACAATCTTGCCTAGAGTAGGTTGCGAAAGCCTAGCAGACATGCTGTACAAGTATGTTAATGGTGTTTACATTCCGGACTTCTGGGGTGAAGGTGAAAGTCAGCGTTTATGGTGCTATCGAGTAGAAGTACGTGAAACACAAGCAAACATGGCTTATCGTGAAGGCCACAGAGAATGGAACGAGGATTTATTCGAATGAAATTTAAATTAGGTGATTTAGTTAAAAAGGTTTCAGGGTCTCAATGGCACGGTACTGTAGTTGGTACATATTCAACTGAATTAACTCCAGAAGGATATGCAGTTGAAAGTTCTACTGAAAAAGGTTCAGTGCAGATTTATCCTGCCAAAGCATTGGAGCCTTGGGTAAGCAATGACTAAGAATGTTGCAGTAATTGGTGCCGGCATTGCCGGACTTACTACAGCTTACTATCTTGCTAGAGAAGGGTATAGCGTTACTGTTTATGAAGCAGAACGCTATCCTGCAATGAAGACTAGTTTTGCTAATGGTGGACAAGTATCAGTTAGTAACTCAGAAGTATGGACTACTTGGAGCAATGTTAAGAAGGGCATCAAATGGATGTTCAAGAAAGATGCTCCACTACTAATCCGTCCTAGACTAGATTGGCGGCAGTGGAAGTGGATGGCTAAATTCTTGTATCATACTGCTACAGATGCTTATGAAAAGAATACCAAGGAAACTATTCGACTAGGATTAGAAGCTAATAATCTCTATAAAGAGATAGGAATCAAAGAAGGTTTATCCTTTGATCAAACTCCCTGCGGCATCCTGCATTTTTATAAAGATCCTGCATTTTTTGAAAATGCTAAACAAGCACAGGCTATCTATCAAAGTAACGGAGTAGCATGGGATATACTAGGACCTATGCAAACTAAAGCTCTTGATAAAAATTTAGTAGGAATAGAGGGGATTGTAGGCGGAGCATGGACCTGGCATGATTGGACCGGCGACATCCATAAGTTCTGCTACCAATTAGCAGATGTCTTAGGAAAGAAATACGGTGTTACATTTCACTATAATTGGAAGATTAATCATCTCGAAGAAGTATCATACTATGATGCGGTTGTTGTTGCCAACGGTGTAGGTTCTGAAAAGTTAGCCAACAGTGTGGGCGATAGTTTAGATATCTATCCTGTTAAAGGTTATAGCATTACAATCAATAATGTTGATCTTAAGTATTTGCCTACAGTAAGTTTATTAGACGACCAAGCAAAGATTGTTACTTCAACACTAGGTAACAGATTCCGTGTAGCAGGTACTGCTGAACTAGCAGGAGAAAATTACGATATTCGTAGAGATCGTATTCAGCCATTGTTAGATTGGGTGCATACAAACTTTCCAAATATTAATACACATGATTACACACAATGGGCATGTCTGCGTCCAATGACTCCAAATATGTTACCCGTTGTACGCCAAAGTAAAAAGAACAAACAAGTATTTTATCATGCAGGACATGGGCATCTAGGATGGACATTGAGTCCTGCAACAGCCAAACAAGTAGTGGAGTTGATTAAAAATGCAGATGACTGACAAAGATTGGTTAAAACGAGTATCCGTAGCATATCAGGCATATCCATATCCAAGTAAAGAAATTGAAAGATACATTAAATGGCTCTACGAACAATACGGAATCGTAGAACCTGGTAAAAAGTCTGATTGACATTTACCGAAATATCCTATATAATAGTAACATGTCTACATTTACTATTGCTCCTTCTAACGCCAATCCTGTAATCTCTGTAACTTCACCACCAGAAAATAATATTACTTTTCACACAGGTAAATCAGAAATGCTAAAGGTTACCGAAGATGGATTTTATGTTAGGGGCGTAAAAGTAGAAGCAGACGAAAAAGAAGCGGTTGCTGTCTATCGGGCATTTAAACAATTTTTAGTTCACCACGCACTCACTAAGGAGTATTAATGTCACAATGGACTGTTACAGTCGAAGAAGATCCTGATACTGGAGATCTTATTTTGCCGTTGCCCCAAGATATGCTCGACTTACAAGGTTGGGTAGAAGGCGACACTTTAGAATGGATTGATAACAAGGATGGCTCTTGGAGCATCCAGAAAGTTAAAAATGACTAAGAAAATCGGCTTTGCCTGCAAGTGGATTGATCACGCAGGACAGGTAGATGGCATCAAACCCAAAGATGATGCTAAACAATACAACACCGGCAGTACCACCGTTGCCTGGTTAAATAGACAGAGCAAAGAAGTTGCGGAACAAAAGCTATATGACCTAATGGTAGGTAATATTGAAAGTGTTCGCAAACTTGTTGAAAAGGTAGGAACACTTGATGAAAATCTTAGAATGGTACGACTCGGTAGCGATATACTGCCTGTGTACACTCAGTCAGATTGGAGCTGGTTTTGGCGGCTTTCCGATACACGAGCCTATTGCGAAAGAGCATTTGGAGCCGTGGGAGCTTTGGCTCGCGAGAGGGGTGTTAGGCTGTCTTTTCACCCTGGTCAGTTTACTGTTCTTGCATCTGATAACCCAGACATTGTAGATCGCAGTATAGAGGAGTTCGAATATCATGCTGACATGGCACGTTGGATGGGTTATGGTAGAACCTTTCAGGACTTTAAAATCAATGTCCACATTGCAGGTAGAGCCGGTCCAGAAGGTATCAAAAGAGTTATCCCAAGACTCAGCCCCGAAGCAAGAAACTGCCTCACAATCGAAAACGACGAAATTTCGTGGGGTATCGATTCGAGCATAGAACTAGTCGAAGACTGTGCCTTAGTTTTAGACATACATCATCATTGGATACACACAGGAGAATATATTGATGCGAATGACGACCGTGTTAAAAGGATTATTGATAGTTGGCGTGGCGTGCGCCCTGTTATACATTACTCCGTTAGCCGTGAAGACCTACTT
>Ga0114983_1000583_pt1 | contig 15272 bp, 27 predicted proteins | sample Shrwel_input2_RT_FD_87182 | JGI IMG/M metagenome (GOLD analysis project Ga0114983, IMG submission 87182) | Subsurface microbial communities from deep shales in Ohio, USA - Utica-3 well 1 S input2 RT | ecosystem: Environmental > Aquatic > Deep subsurface > Shale gas/oil reservoir > Produced... | reverse complement strand
TGAAGCCGGCCGCGTGCTGGTGGATGGCCCCAAGGCCACCTGCTGTGGGACGTTTGGTGTGATGCAGGACCAAAGGAAGTGGGAAGAAGCGAAAAAAGCCGGGAAGTGTCGAAAAGACGTGGGTTTCAGGCCAGCTTGAGGCTGCGTATTCCTCACGCAGCGATTGACACATGGTTTGACGCAGAAATGCAGAATAAAAACCGATTAATCGGGTGATAAATGGTCTTCAAGGATGCCGGTAATTCCCCTGATGTCGTCATCGGACAGACCAAGGAAAGGGCGCGCAGGAATAACGCCGCCAAAGCCAGCGGTCCCGCCAAATTGCTGGATTGCCGACTGCACTTCTGGCGAGCCGATGATGAGCGAGGTCTCGGTGGCCTCGCCATTGATGTTCTCAGCCATCTGACCAGACTGCTTCAAGATACCTGTGGGAAACCGGGAAGCCTTCTTCTTCCGGCTCTTCAGCGTCATGGCAGACAAGGCCGACCACGGCTGGCCATCCGGCCCGCGCTCATCCTTGAACCTGCGCTCCGTGGACTCGATGAGCAGCTCGCGTATCTCTAGGAAAGCCGGACGCAGCCGCATGGTCTTCTGCACCAGCTTGTCGAGCGCGCGTTGCGCACTTCCGAGGTCAAGTCGGGTGGAGAAAGCGCTCAAATCGGCCTCCGTTTTTCCACGCGTTTGGAAATCGCCTTTATTTCCGGCGCTTTTGGTGGTTTCGGCAGGTTTTCGACTGACGATGTGAGCGCCGAGCCGATTGCATCAGGCAAAAGCGCCACTTTGCTGGACACCGCAGTCCGCACTTCCACGGCACGCAGGGCCCCAGGCGCGTAGTCCCAGCCAGGATCGATGCCCTTGGGCACCTCCACCACGCGCGGATTACCGGTGCGCTCGCCTACCACCTTGGTGACCAGCTCCTGGTCTGGCCCCTTCTCGCTCACCTTGTAGCCCTCACGCTCCGCGCGCTTCTTGCTGGTAGCGAACACCGTGCAGCGGCATCCCCAGCCGTTCGGCGGGTAGTGGGTCTTCCAGAACGGGTCGTCGTGACGCAGCACCAGCCCATTCCAGGCGAGGTGCTCCGGCCGCGGGTCCGCCACCAGATCGGAGTGCTTATAGCGCCAGTAGGGCGCGGCCTCGAGCAGATCGGGATCGGTGAGCTGCGCATATCGGCCGGCCTGGTAGCTGGCGCGCATGTTGGTCTCGTAGATCACCCGCGTGCGCCAGTTGCGGCCGCCGTTGTAGCTCCAGCCTCGCTGCTCCACGATCTTGTCGAAGTCCTTGCGAAAGGCGTCGAGCGAACGGGTTTCGGTGATTGCCTTGTTGACCGCCTGGCGCAGATCAGCGAGCAGATCGGCCTTATAGGCACCAGCCACCATGAAGGCCACGTCGTGCTGGTCGCGCCAGACGTCTGTCCAGCCAGCAGTGGGCACGTTGATCTTGCCGAGCAGGAACGCGATCTGTTCCAGGAACGGCTTGCCGAAGCCCAGGCTGGCTGTGCTCACTGCTCGCTCACCACCTCAAGCCTGCCGATCAGGTGCGCCACGGCCAGGGCCTCGCGCATCATCGTGGCCAGCTGCTCGCTGGGCAGCTGGTCGAACATAGCCTCCATGCCGTCGCGGATGTCTTCGAGAGAGCCTGCGTTGAGTACCAGCCTGCGAATCGGCTCCATCAGCGTGTCCAGCGCCGCCGCGCTGCGGCTCTCCAGCGCCTCGGTAAGCTCGTCCACCGCGTCCTTGCTGCTGCCGGCCGCATTCAAGGCCCGGCGCGTGCCGTTGGTGGCCACGGGGGGCACGGTTGGTGGCTCGGCCGGAGTGGTGCGCGGCGCTGCGAGCACCTCTTCTTCCTTGTCAGCGTCGGGCAGGCCCAGCTTGTCCGCCATCGTGCTGACGCCCACCTTCAACCCGAGCGGCACCAGCTTGGTCACCGCGTCCACCAGGGCCTTGGTGTCTTCCGGTTCCAGCACGGGCAGCGTGATGCGCGGGTAGGCGTCCTGAGGGCCGAAATTGAGGTCGATAAACGCGCGCACCAAGTCACGGTTCAAGGTGCCAGCCAGCTGGCGGCTATCCGCGCGCAGCAAGTCGTCGCGTACCTCGCTGTGCGCCGTGCTCTGGCCGCTACCCAGGCCGCCCGCGGTCGAGTCGCTGCTGCTGGTCTGGCCCAGCACACACTTACTGACCTGTTTGTCCAGGAACTCGCAGAGCTTCAGGAACAGATCGCCGCCGCCGTTGGCAGCACCCGCCTCCTGGAACTCGATCTTCATCGACTCCGGCAGCACTGCGGCCGCATCGGTGCCCATCGTGGCCACCGCGCTCTTCAGCACCGCGATGTCCTGTTTGCTCGCGCTCGGGCCGTATTTGCCCAGACGCAACGGCATACCGAACACCTCGGCAAAGGCCAGCCAGTCCTTCATCGCGTAGCTCTTGCACAGCCAGGCAAAAGCAGCCACGCGGGCAAGCCCTCCACGAATCGGCAGGCCGCTCTTCAGGCGCGGCACATGCACGATGAACTTGAACGGCTGCAGCGGCTCGCCCTCGACGGGCGCCGTATCGGTAAGCAACCGCAAGGTACGCTGCGTCGCTCGGTCGAACACGAACCAGCGCGGGTCGCGCCATTCGTAGCACTTGGGCCACCACTGAGCACCGAACTGCCAGACGATCTCGCACACCGAATAGCCTTTGCCGAGCCCATCCAGCAGATCGTCGATCAGCTCTGAGAACTCCGGCCGCCGCACCAGCTCACGCACCGCATCGGCGTGCGCCTGGTGATCGGTGTCGTCGCTCGCAGCCTCTACCTGAGGCTCCAGGCCGCTGATCGCCAGCTTCCGGGTGCGCAGCACGCTGCTGTAGTGCAGGTCGCGCTCCTCGATGTCCTCGGCCAGCGCCAGGTAATCGTAGGGGTTGCCGTCAGAGGCCTGCTGTAGCACCGCGGCGAGCCGGGCCGGCGTCATGCCATTCGCCACCGCCTCGGTCCACACCTGGCGCACGCCGGTGAGCGAGGGGCGAGCGAGTTCCTCAGTGAGTGCGGCCTTCTCGATGGGGTTGCCGTACTCGTCGACCAGCTTCTTGTCGGCCATCACAGTGCTCCGTAGTGGTTACGCCAGCCCGCGCCGCGCGCGCTGGGTGCGTCGTCGTCATCTGCCGGGGCGCGCATGGGGTTTGAAGGCCTGCGTGGCTGGGCACGCACCGCCTCGTAGGTGTAGGGCTGGTAGACCTCGGTGCGGCTGGCCACGTAGCTGAGCAAGATCGCGATACCGGCGTCGCCGTGGCGCTTCTGGCCGTTCTTGTCGGTGCTGCGCAGGTCCGGCACGCGCGGTACGCCGCGCACCAGGCGGAACGCAGCCAGGTCGTCGAGCACCGGCGAGTCCTTGGGGATGACGATGGTGCCGTCCTCGAAGGCGGCCTTCAGCGGCGCGGTGTTGTCGCGATACCAGGGCTCGCTGAACAGCACTTCGGTGATGCGCGCCTCGCCGTAGCGCTGCTTCGCCACCTCGGCTAGGTAGGCGCCGTTGCCGCCGGCGTCCATCTGCCCGTGGCTGAAGCGCGGCAGTCGATCCACGATGTAGAAAAAGATGATTTCCTGCGCCTTGAAAGGCGCTTTACTGAGCTCGACCAGGAAGGGATACACCCGTGTCAGCGAGGTATTCACCTGGCTGGGCGCGATCACGGTGAGGTCCACCTTGCGCGCGAAGTCCTCGCCCACGTAGCTGGGCCACTCGGGGTTGAGCTTCTCCAGCAGCGGCTTCAGCTCTCGCTCGCAGAAGTCCATGACTTCGGCACGCAGCAGGTGATCGGGCCACATCTCCATACCGTCCGGGGCCTTCCAACGAATGACCGGCGCTTCCACCATGCGGGCTTCGATAAGGGTGCGCGGAATCCAGGCACCGCCGCCCTTGCTGGGCACGCAGAACAGCTCCTCGTCGGCGCCATCACCGTAGCGGTTGACCAGCTCCTGCTGCCACTGCGCTTCGCCCTCGGCCGTCCACTGCTTGCTGGTGACCAGGCAGATGCGCTGATACAGACCCTGAGAAATCGCATCATTTAGCGTCACCCGGTGCAGGCTGTAGGGCTTCTTGCCGGCGCGCACCTCGCCGATCAGCTGGTTGAAGGGGTTCTCTTCACCGTCGTGCGTGCTGATGATGTGCACCTGGCCGCCCCAGATCAGCATGGCCAGTGCAGCCTTGAGTAGCTCAGCGAGGTCCGGGTGGAAGGCTGCCTCGTCGATGATGATGCGGCCCTGCTTGCCGCGCAGGTTACGAGGGCTGCTGCTCAGCGCCGTGATGCGATAGCCACTGGCGAAGCGAATGGTGAAGGCGAGGATGGACTTCTTCTCATCGCCTTCTTCGAAGATTTCCTCGTGCTGCTCGATCTCGCCGACGGCCGCGTTGAACTGCTTTGCCCAGTCACCGCAGTCGCGGATGAACTCCAGAGCCATATCCTTCGTGTAGCCGATGTACCAGCAGTCCATACCGGTGGCCTGGCTAGCCAGCAGCACGCAATCCGCAGCCTCGGCCCAGGAGAGACCGACACGGCGGCTCTTCTCAATGATCTTGACCGGGTTCGTGTCGCCCACCCATTTTTGCTGATAGCTCAACAGCACGTAGGGCGCAGACGGAGGAGGGTTGTTAATCTCGATCACAGGGTTGGCCCCACGAGCCAATATCGGCCGAGGAATGAGCTATGTGCGAGATTGACTGGTCTGCCGTTGCAGACTGGGTACAGGGGGTCGGGTCTGTGCTCGCGATATTGATCGCCGTGTGCATCTACAAAGCACAGCGCGCGGACGCGCTTGCGGCAGAGGAGAAATCTCGAAAAGAGCGAGAGATATCTGCGATCTCGCTGCTGGTCCCGACGTTGCACGCGCTCAAACTTGAGTTGGCAGTTTTCAAGGATTTCTGTGCCAGACAAGTCACCACAGCTAATTTTCGATGGATGCTCGGACAGTGCAGCATCCCCCGCGAACTCGCGAAAATCGACGCTGACAATTCGATTTGGTGCCACTTGAATCCGAACGACATCGTCACTTTGGGGAGGCTTCGACTCTTGGCCGCTATAGCGTTTGAGCGCGCTCAACGTGAATGCACGGCTGCTGAGGAGAAAGCGAAGCCGAAGCTGTATTCGGAAGAGTTGTTTCAGTATGCGGTCATCGCCTACGAGCCGATCATGAAGCTTTCGGAAAGCCTTCAGAGTGCTCTGGTGGGAAGCGGCCACGAATCGGCAGCTCAGCTGGCGAAACAGCTTTCGGACAGCTTCAAGTAAGAGAGCCCTACTGATCATCCGGTGACTCCCAGAATCGCCCGCTTGATGGTCTCGGCTGTCTCCTTGCTCAGCCCGCTGCCCTTGGTTGCGGCAACCACATCGACCGCCTTCGCAGCCTCTGCCTTGGCATCGGCTCGCACCTTGGTCGCGAACTTTTTCTGGCCGATGCTGGCGCGTGTGATCTCGCCGATTCCCTTGCCGGCCTTGGCGAGCAGCGCCACGCGGTCTTTCGGGTCGTCTTCTTCGTTCGCGTCTTGCAGGTTCACCAGTGCGTCGAACAGCTCGTTCTGCACAAGCGAGATGAGCGCCTCGCTGCGGGCATCCTCTGCGTCCTCGCTGTTGGCAACGATCAGCTTCGCGGCCTCAGTGCTGGCTTTAATGGCTGCCAGCCGCTTTTCGATCTTCTCGCCGTGACGGTGTAGCGCCGATTTGCCTATGGAGAAGCCTTTGGCCTTCAGCGCCATGCTTAGGGCTTCATAGCCGCTGAAGTTGCCGTCGACCAGGGCAGTGTCCAGCCAGGCGCGCACCGGCTTCGGCAGGGCCTCTACAGCGGGGCGCTTCGGCATGTCAGCCCCCTGGCTGCGGGCGCTTCACGCCCGGCACCACGGCGCGACCCTGGCTGACGTCATGGCCACGCTCGAGCAGCGTGGCAACGACCAGTGGCGGCTCGCAAACAAGCTGCACCAAGCCCTGCTCGGCGAGCCAGGCCAGCTCGGTCTTGACGGTATCCAGGGACACCGCATGGCCGCTGGCCTGTGCCGCCTGAGAAAGCACGTATGCGTTGGCGGTGTAGGCCGGCACCTCGGCCAGCGTGCGCAGCAGCACCAGGCGGCGGTCTTCCTGCAGGAGGCGCGCGTAGCTCATTTGTCCTTCCGGTTGATCAGGTACTCATTGATCAGGTCGAGCGACCTCGCGAGGCCTCGAAGCTGCCCGCTGACTTCTGCGACGCCGGAGCGCACCGTTCCCAGCTCGGTATGCAGTAGCTGAAGCTCCTGGCGCGTGGGCATCTTCGCCAACTCCTGCCGAAGGTCCGCAATGCTGCGGTCGTGAGAGGTCACTCCACCCTCAACTTTCTCGACTCGCTCGACGAGTGCCTTGGCGGCTTCCTCTGAGGCGGCAAAGAGGGTCTCGTTCTTGGTGATGTCGGCATCCTGCTTTTTGATGTTGCTCTCGGCCTTGCTGAGACGGTCGCCCACCTGGCGGGTCACCTCCTCCCCAACGCCCTCACGGCGCGAGCGCACCGCGATGAAGCTGGCCACCGCAGCCACGACGGTGAAGATCGAGACGAGAACTGCCCAGGCCAGCTTGAGATCGATGTTCATGTGTGATCCTTCTTGAAATGCTTCATGCGGTCTTCGTGCCTGCGCGCGTCGTCGATGCAGCGGGTGGCGTGGGGGTGAGCAGCCAGGCGCTTCGAAGGGATGCGCTCGCCGCAGTCAACGCACACACGTCCCTTGGTGTTCGGGCGTGGGTCGGCGTGCCGATTGCGGTGTCGGAGGATGGCGGCGTCGCGCTCTCGCTCTTCAAGCGCCTGGGCGCGGTCGAACACGTCAGTCACTGGCGGGCTCCAGAGCTCGTATCCACGCCGCCAGCGCCCGCTGCCGGTCCCCGCACGTTCGGTAGAGGCTGGTCGTCAGCAGGTGACTCGCCAGCAGGCTGTTCGGCTCCAAGTCCTTCAGTGGTGGCAGGGGCTCGCAGTCCGCCATCTGCTCGATGGGAAGGTTGAGCGGTAGTCGGGTGGGCCGCTGCGCTGGCTGCGTTCCACACGCGGCCAAAGTCAGCAGGCAGCACGCAATCAGGCTTTGGATGCGCTTGCACATAGGCGTTGAACTCCTCTTGAACCTGCCGCTGGCTGGCCTGCGCACGTTTCGCTGTGGCGGCGGCATGGGTGATGGCCTTCTCAACGCGGGCCGCCATATCGGCCGTGGCGCCGGCCTCGGCCTTGGTGGCTTCCAGCTGCTCGCCGAGCGTGGTGCTGGTGACCTCGTAGCGGCCGTAGGCGGCGCCGAGATTGAAGATCAGCCAGGCGGCGAGCAGCGAGCAGCCGATGATCCAGAGAACGGCAAGGGCGGCCGCTGCGGCCGCCCAGGTGCGCGAGCTGGTGGCTGCGAGCGCGATCATCGAATGAACTCGCTATCCCGCTTGCCCAGCGGCATCGTGGTGATCACGCGTAGGAGCATGTTCACCACCGGCAGGGCCACGGCCGCCAGCGCGTAGAGATTGACCGGCAGAAGCTCGCGCAGAACGCCAAGCTGCTGCTCGACCGTCACCAGCAGCAGCACCAGTGCGTTGATCCACAGCGTGCGCGACTTCCACCAGGCTTTGCGGATCATGAGCGCGCTCCGCAGTTTCGCTTGTGGCGCGTCACGTTGCGGCGCTTGGCGCTGGCGCGTTGCTGCGCTCGCACGCCACCGCGGGACGCTGGGTGCTTGTTGTGGCCCCGCCCATGACGCTGGCGGCCGACGGGGGTGGTGTTGGGCGCGCCGGTGGGCGTCGCGGCCAGCAGCATCTGCGCGGCCACGTTGAGGATGGCCGTGATCAGCCAGGGTCGACGCATCATGGTTCTACTCCGAGGATGTGCCCCTTGGGCGGTTTCTTGTCGTCGGCCAGCCAGCTCGCCACGTCGAAGCCGGGGCAGGTCTTGAGCCACTCGTGTGGCTCGACGATGCCGTCGCGATCCTGGTCGGGCGAGAGGTCGCGGTGGCCGCACACGGGGATCTTCCCCAGGCGGCTTTGAAGTCCATTCACCAGGCCTTTGAGGCTGTCCCACTGCGCCTGGCTGAAGGCATCGGTGCCCACCATGCAGATGCCGATGCTGTCGCGGTTGAAGCCCGCCACATGGGCGCCCGGTTCACGCTCTCCACGGCAGGCCGTGACCGGGCCCAGCGCCTCGATCACGTAGTGGTAGCCGATGTGCAGCAGCGAAGGCGCGTTGTAGCCAATGAGCGTGCGGTCACGCTTGAAGCCGCGCAGTTTGTGCCAGCGGTCGATGTCTGCCGGCGTGACAACGCGGCCGTTGGGGCTTGCAGAGCAATGCACCACGATGCGCCTGATCGAGCGCGGCGGCACGGTGTTGGATGCAGGAATGGGGTTCGCGCGGGACATGCCCCACTGTCTGCGCGCGCGCAAACTGCCGGAAGGCTAATCGCGGTTAGCTGGAATCAGAACAGGCCGGGCTGGGTGCTGGTCATGGCGCGCTTCTCGGCGCCGGCCCAGTTGTAGATCGTGATCTCGTGCAGGCCGAGGTCCTTGGCCACACTCGCTGCCGGTTCGCCACCATAGTAGCGCTCGAGCGCGCGCGTTCGCACCAGGGCGAGCTTGTAGAGGTGGCCACGCGGCACCGGGAAGTAGTGCAGCCCGAAGGCCTTGCACAGTGCCTGCGCCTTCTCCAGACCCATCGCCTGGGCGATGGGGTGATCAGCATCCACCGAGGCCGGTACGTGCAGGCGCAAGCCGCCCACAGCCTGCGTGAGCGCCAGGGTGGCATCCACACCCACCACGTCGGCGATCTCGCGTAGGCGCGGCGGCATCAGCGCCAGGATCGCGGAATCCTCCGCGCTCGCAGCTGCTGGCGTCTTGCGGGCGCTACCGGTGCTCACCCTTGCCCTCTTTGGCCTGGCGCACGGCCAGGGCGCTGATCACCGCGGCCCACTCTGGCGGGTTGCAGAACTCCAGCACCTTGCCGCACTGGCGCTTGGCAATGCTGCGCGCATAGGCCCACGGCAACTTCAGGTCGGCCAGCTGGGCTTCGATTTTCGTGAGCTGCGGGTGGCGGTCGGTGTTCTTCGGCCGGCCGGGGAAGCTGCGGGCTGCGGTGATGACAAACCCGCGGTCCTGAAGGTGCTTCAGCACCTTGTCCAGGTCAGCCTGGCTGAGCTTCGAGCAGCTGTCGGCGCCGGTGAGGTTCACCAGCATCTGCCGATAGGTGTCCTCGTCCAGCTGCAACTTGCTGCGGCCGATGTGGATCAGCTTGATTGATCTCGAACGGGTACCAGAGATGCTCATGGCGACACCGCTGCGGCTGCGGCAGACTTCGGGAGCCAAACAAGAGATGGACTCCACGGGAAGGGTGACGAGGAATGGGTTACGACGAATTGATGGCGCGTGTACGGGCCTATGTTTCTTTCAATCGAGGCAAGGTGCTCGTCGCAGCATTTATCGTTGCGTGTGCTGCCTACATCGGCGCAAAGCCCTATGCGTCCGATTTTGCTATCCGGTGGCTTTACACATGCTGGCCCGGCTTCGATTGCGGAAATGCCGGCGAGTGGTTTAGTGGTCTCGTTACGGCGTTCAGCGTTTGGCTCTTGGCTCGGCAGGCGTGGGAGTCGAAAGTCAGCTCCTACACGGCAGGAGCTAACGTTGCCTGGACTCCAGTTCTGGAAACACTTCAGGAAGCCAGCAAAGCGACGTCCGCAGTTTTTTTGGATGAAGAGGGCGGTGACGAGTACGGTGGACTTGTCGCTGTCTTCTCTCATCTCAAAGACATCGAAGGTCTGGAAGACAAGTGGTCTGCATTGCCAAAGCCGCTGCCTTGGAAGATTCGGGCGCTCGTTCGAGGTGCTAGAACTGCCGAGCACCACTGGTATGTGGCTCAGGACACAATCCGGCTGCAGCGTGCTAATCAGGGAGATGCCCAGCTGGACGAAGCCCTGGAGCACAGCAAAGCCGAGTTCTATCTCCTTCTGGAGGATGTCATTGAAGATGCCCTCGACATCATTCAGCGCATCATCCCATTCTGCGGCGTCGCTAATCCTGGCGAGATTCGATCTCTCCAACGCTACCAAAAGCAGCTGCTGACCATCAGGCAACAACGCGAGAGAAAAGAAAGACAAGCGACCGCCAAAGCCCCCGGCTAGCCGGGGGCTTGAGCTGTAGCTCTGTTGCTTAGGCGACAGCATCTTTCAGCGCCTTGGCGACGGTGAACTTCACTACCGTCTTCGCAGCGATCTCGATGCTCTCGCCGCTCTTGGGATTGCGGCCGGTGCGGGCCGCGGTGGTCTTCGGCTTCAGCTTGCCGATGCCCGGCAGCGTGAACTCCTCGCCCGCCTGCAGCTGCTCGGTGGCGGATGCGGCGATGCCATCGAGAATCTCGCCCGCCTGCTTCGCGGTGATCTCGTGGGCTTCAGCCAAGTTTTTGATGAGGTCTGCTTTAGTCATGGTGATGTGGCCCTCCAGGGCCGGTTGGTGAAATAGGTGCCCGCCGTAGGCGCGGCGGGGCTAGCGGTGTCGTGCGCTTCTTCGGGCCGATCACTGAGTGGAAACGCCAAGAGGGCTCTCAGCTCGACCTGCCAAGGGTTGTTCGGACCACGCCACCCCTGGCTGGGCATGCCCGCGTCAAGCGCGGGGTGAGTTCAGGGGATGACCTCCGGGTTCAGGAGATCGAGATCGGCCAGCTGCTCGTGATACAGCTTGGTCCGGCCGGTATCGGCGTCTAGAACTCGCCACGTCGGCGTCTTGCGCTTGATCTGGCAGTTCGACAGCCCGTTGATGAGCGCGTTGAGTCCCGTGGTGATGGGGAGCAGTCCCGCGGCTTGCGTCTCATCAATCTCGAAGCTGACGACGTTGCGCCAGCTGCCCATCTCGTTGACCTGGATGGTGCCGCGCATCACGCACCCACCAAAGGGATCGCATCCCGCTTGATCTCGTAGCCGAAGGCATCCTTGGTCTGCAGGGCCGCGCCGATGTTGGTGAGCGTCTCGGTGGGCAGCTCGCGCATCGCCTCCTTGTCAAGCTCCTCCTTGATGCGCAGGCACTGCGTCAGCCCCAGGGCTTTGACTGCTGCCAGCGTGTCCGCCACTTTCGCCATGACGATGCTGGTGCTGCGGCGAAAGCCGATGGAGCCGAAGGTGAGCTCCTTGGTGCGCACGTCGGCGAAGTCCGCGCGGTGGCTGCTGGCGAACTCCTTGATCTGGCGCTCCAGGTCGGCCCGCTTGGTGTGCAGCGGCTCGCAGTAGGCTTTGTGGCAGTCCTTGACCTTGTCGATGGCCTCTTGGGTGGCGATCTCACTGAGCTCGATGTCCCGGTCGAGCGTGCCGATCTGGCGAAGGACGTGGTCGACGTCCTCGTAGGTTTTGAGGGTGGTGATGGAAAGGGCTTTGCGGGCCATTTAATTACTCCGGTGTGGCTGTGGGTTTGGTGAGGGGGTGTGGTATTGCGGGCAGCCGCAGTTGGCCCCGCAGGTCGGGTAAGTCAACGCGGCGCATGGCCGCGATCTGCGCGAGCGAGGTCATGGCCCGGGCGTAAAGGAAGTTGCAGGTGCGCACCAGCTCGTCGTCGTTGCGGGCGATGAAATAGCCCGTCTCCGGCGTGCCGCAGATGCCGTGGCCGTCGCGGCGCAGCTGCTCGATCACGGTGCGCAGCCGGCGCTCGTCACCGGCACAGGTGAAGACGCCGGCGATCTCTTGCGCCAGCTGGCGCGCGCTCACGCCCTGGTCCTGCCCGGTGTGCTCATAGAGCGCCACCAGCACGGCCTCGGGTGTGAACAGCTCGGCACTCACGGCAGCGGCTCCACGAGTTTGCTGAAGGCGAAGTCGATGGCGGCCGGAACGTGGCCCTGCTTGAGCAGTGCATCGCGTACGAGGGCAGCGGTGGGCGTCATCTTCAGCTTCGCTAGCGACGCTCGCTCGGCGGCCAGGGCGCGCACAGCAGCCATCTTGGCCACCTCGGCCCGGCGCTCGGCATCCCAGGCGGCAGCGCCGCTGCTCTCGTCCTGGTCGGTCTCTTTGCGGGCCTCGCCGGTGCGCTGGCGCTCGATATCGCCCGCCTCGGCTTTGGCTTCCAGCTTGTCCGCCGAGCCCGCCAGCACTTCGAGCAGGTAGCCGTGGCTCTTCAGCGGCAGCGTGAGCTGTGCGCGCTTGTCGCACATGGCCTGCAGCCCGGCTTCCCACTGCGCCAGGTTCACGGTCCACTCGCGCTTGGCGCGCGTGACGCGGCCCGCTTCGATCATCGGCACCAGCTCACCCAGCACGCGCTCGCCCTTGGTGAAAGTCATGGCGTGCTTGGCGGGTGCGAACAGGCCGCAGTACCGCAGCACCAGGTCAGACAGTGGTGGCGGTACACGGCCCATCAGCGCCGCGAACCGGCGCGCGGCCTTGTCGGCACCGAAGGTCTCGATGGCGGCCATGAAGCCGCAGGCGGGGCAGCAGAGCTTCATCAGTGCAGCCTCTGCAGCGAGAGCCGCCCGCTTTTGAAATCCTGAACAGTCGTGTGCAGGTTGCGGCTCACCGTCTGCACGATGCGTTCCTGGATGCTGGCATCCAGCTGCAGCACCACAGCGCTCAAGGCACCCGTGAGCGCGCCGAGTGCAGAGGAGTGATCCAGGCCGTGCAGCTTTTCGAGGATGTCCTTGGCTGCTTGTTCTGCGGTCGCCACGCGAGCGCTCTCGATTGGGCGGGTCATGCCGACAACCCGCTGCCCGGCCGCAGCTCCTTCAGAAACTTGAAGAACGGCTGCACCTCATGAGCCGCCAGCTTCACGCGCACCACCAAGTCATCTGCGACAGGTGTTATCTCAGCGCCTTTTGGCGCCTCTGGCGCGCTTGACCTGATGGCAGTCCTGCCTGCCTCGGTGAGGCGGTATTCAGACGACGTGTATTTGCCTTGCCGCTCGAGCTTGCGCTCGTGCATCAATTGGGTGAGCAGGTAATTGCAGACGCCGAGGCTGAGCCCTGTTCCTTTGCGAACCTCCACCGGATACATCCAGGTCCCCGCAGAGAGGAACTGCAGGATCAGCTGCCGGTTCTTCTCGACCTGATCGCGTTTGCGCTTGGCACCCTCGGTACGATTCCAGCTCACGGTCTCAGCGCGACCGCTGCGACTCATGTCTCGCGTGACCTTGTGCGTCTCCTGGGCAGCCTCTGAGAGCGTGAAAAGCATGCGCGGGCCGTGGCCGCTGACGGCGCGTACCGTGCCGGTGGCCACCAGTTCGCCGAACTCGACGGAAAAGTTGTCGAACGTGCCCGCCAGCTTGCAGCGCTCCATCAGCGGGATGCGGAGCATCGGCCCGGCCGCATGGCGCAGCACGTAGACGATCTCGTCCTTGAGTGTGTGTGGGCCGATGTCGCGGTCGAGGGCATCCATGTCTCAGCCCTCCAGCGGCCAGCGCAGCAGCACAGTCTGGTCGGCGCCTGCAAGGTCGGCCGTCACCACCAGCTGGCTGCCCTCGACGTCTATGTGCTGCCACTCCGCCTTGCGCTGGTCTGGTGCACGCAGAAGGTCGATCAGCACCAGGTCGGGGTAGATCATCACGCTGGTGACGATGGCGCGTTGGTCATCCAACAGATGCAGCGCCCGCTGCGCGTGACCGAGCTGCACTGCCAGCTGCTCGTTGACTGGCAGCCAGGTCCTTGCCGTGTGCTGAGCAATCGGTGCGCCCTTGGGCTGCGGCAGGAAGGCGGCGATGTCTGGGATGGTCATGAGCAGCCCAGGCGGAATCAGCGGAAAGGCGGGATGCGGGAAAGATTCGAGGCGAGTCATTACTGGCTCCGGTTGGGGCACTTTGGGCACGCGCGTGCGAAGGCAATGCGTGCGGGGTTGGTGGCCGCAAAGCAGCGGCGCTGGTTCTCGACACACCGCTGGCGGGGCAGCTCGCCCACCACCGGGCACTCAACGGTGGCGCCCATCAAGGCGCCTTCGACGGCCTGTTGAACGGCCTTCACATCACCCTTGTAGTTGCCGCTCAGCACTTGGCTGACAACGGCGGCGCTGTAGCCCAGCTCGCGGGCCACTTGCACCTGAGTGCGCGCCTTGCAGGCGGCGCGTAGCACTTCGAGCCAATCAAGCATTGCGAGCGACCTCCTGCTTCAGGTTGAGGTCGTAGATGCCAAGGCTGCCGCGCAGCCGCGGTGCGTGCGGGCCGGTGTTGCGAATGAGCGTGTAGACGCTGTGATCGCCCACCTCGCCGCTGCTGGCATACATGCAGCGCACATAGCCGCAGGCCAGGAGCGCGCGGATCATTGCTCCGACGTTGGCCGCGTTAGCCTCTGCGGTGGCCTGCAGCTCGGGGCTGGTGAAGCGCGGCGACATGCGCATGCTCTGCCAGATACGGCCGCGGGCGTTCTGCTTGGCGGGCGGTGTTTCGAGCCGCTTTCGGGTGAGGCCCTTGCGGATCTTCACCAGCGCGCCTGGCGCGATGACCATGCTGCAGTGAGGGCAGTAGTGCGGCATTACTTCGAGCCCCCGGCCAACACCTCGGTCCCTTTCTTGTATTCGGCGCAGCCGATCTCGTCGAGCTTCATGGCGCGGGCGTGCTGCTCGATATCGGCGAGCATCACCACCACGCGGCGGGCGCTGCCGTTGGTGAGCTGGTGCACCTTGGCGACCAGGTCGGGCTTCACCTTCACTTCGCAGAGTTGGTCCGCGAGAAGCGTGGTGTCGCCCAGGTCGCAAGCCTGGAAGCGCACGGTCTGCATCACGCGGCTCACCAGCTGCTCGCGGTGCGCAAGGCGCTTGCCGATTCCCTCCATGCCGATAAGCACCACCGGCACGTTGGTCATGTCGTGGATATCGCGCAGGGTCTCGGTCATCTTCTTGCTGTCGATGACGTAGTCGGACTCATCGATGTAGATGCCGCGGCCGCTGATGCTCACCGCCTGCATGAGGTCGTTGACCATCTGGCTGCAGCTGCCGCGCGGTGCGCGATCAACTTCTTTCAGCAGTGCGCCGAGCATGGCGGCCGGGGTCCAGCTGGCGAGCGCGCGCACGTAGATGCCGTGCTCCTTGTTCACGAGCCAGGTGATGGCTGTGGTCTTGCCCAGGCCAGGTGCGCCTTCCACCAGGCCCATGCCGGGCACGCCGTGCGCGCGGTTGGTCAGGGCTGTTGCCGCAACCTTGAGGCGGGCGATGTTTTGAACAGGGACTATGCGTGTTTTCATTGGTATGCTCTCTGTGTGTGCTGCGTTTCAGAGGCCCGGTTGCCGCCGGGCCTTTTTCTTGGGTGCTACTCGGTGAAGTGCTGCGCCATGTCCTGCAGGCCGGCCCACTCGTGCGTGGTCTCGTAGCTCTGCATCCAGGGCGTGCT
>Ga0114983_1000581_pt1 | contig 15281 bp, 19 predicted proteins | sample Shrwel_input2_RT_FD_87182 | JGI IMG/M metagenome (GOLD analysis project Ga0114983, IMG submission 87182) | Subsurface microbial communities from deep shales in Ohio, USA - Utica-3 well 1 S input2 RT | ecosystem: Environmental > Aquatic > Deep subsurface > Shale gas/oil reservoir > Produced... | reverse complement strand
TTCTGTTATAAAATTATGTTTTCGTATATTAATAAATAAGTAATTAGTTGTACAAAAATAAGAAAAAATATCAGTTAATATACATCAGCCCCAGTTACTGATGATGTGCCTTCCTGGCAGTTTCGTCATCATTGCCGTAATCTGTACAACCTATTACCAAAAATCGGCTCAACAGGATTTCAAGTACAATCATTGTCTTTTTCACATAATCCCCCTTAATGTCCATTACAAAATAATGTGTCCTGTAGAATTATAAATATGCTGCTTAAATTTTGGCATTTAATGGGTCAATATTTATTCTTCAAAGATATCCACAGGTTTTTGATCACAACCTTTTTGGAAAAAAACCGTAGTAATCCCGGCATAAATCTGTACAGCCTGATACGAAAACTTCCAGAGGCATCTATTTCTAAAAATTCATTATTAAAACAGGGAACAATCTGATAATTACATTGAGGGCAACTGCGCTTAACTATTCCAAGAGCCGCATGTAAAAATCCACACAGAATGCCTGTATATGCGGGATCATCAAAACCATATCTCATATCAAGAGAAAGAGAACGAAAATGGATAGCTTTTAAGATATCTGATACAAACCTGAAGAGGGGATTTTTTATCTCAAAGAAAATAGAAGAATACGATGACAGATCATTTACAATCGTTGGATTGTATTTTACCGAACGATCTGTTTTAATTTCATCCTCTTGTTCTTCATTTTTTTTATTGCTGGAAGGTTTGATATTTCTGGAGATTCCCAACCAGGTTATTTTCAGGTTTGTTTTGTAACTGTTTCTTTCTAATGTAAACCTGAATGTTACATCAAATGCGACAAAAAGGAATAAAATTGCCACTACCAAAAGCAGCAAAATTACAGAAAAAATAATCATAGGCCACATAGACCCGGATACTTAAATTGCCCGTCTCCTAACGGAAACAGGTTAGTCTTTTTCCTCATTATCTGACTCGTCTTTTACTTCTTCAGGTCTGTCAGAGGCATGCTTATTCCCTTTCATTCCTTTGAATTTCCCGATTAGTTCCGGAACTGCTTCAATGACCTTATCAATATCGCCTTTGCCGGATACACGCAACAACTTTACGTCTTCTTCAGATATAACAAGAAATGCAACAGGATCTATTTTTGCACCTGCACCGCCGCCGCCACCAAAGCTCGATTCGGTTGCACTTTTCTTACCTTCACCGCCACCGCTACCAAAACCAAAGGATACTTTGCTGATGGGTATGATAGTTTTTCCACCTGCTTCCATAGCTTCCCCTACAACGGTTTTAGTGCTGACCAGTCTCTCAAGTTCCTCAGAGACCTCTTTCATTACATCTTCTACTCCCATATTGACACTCCCTGATATTCGATAGTTTTTGATATAATAAGATGGGTACTGTTACTTAAAAAGATAATCCAGCATTTTCTGGAGGTGAAAAACTTATAGTTACATGTTAAACAGAAGTATGTGATAAAACTTAAGTATATAAACACATACTTACACATCATATTATGTTTCTAAAAGAAATTGAAAATAATTATTAAAGCCAGATGGATGTGGAACAATGAAAGTTGTAGGTTTTGTAGGAAGCCCACGTAAAGATGGGAATACAGATGTACTTGTACAGCAAGTTCTTGACGGTGCCTCTGAGAACGGTGCAGATATCAGGAAATTCAACATCAATGCGATGGATTTTACGGGATGTCAGGCATGCGGCTACTGTAAAGTCCATGAAAGATGCAAACTCGATGATGATATGGAAAAAGCTCTGGATGCAATCATTGATGCTGATGGTATTGTTTTTGGCTCACCCATTTATTTCGGCCAATTTACCGGACAGGCACGCTCATTCATAGACAGGTTATATTCCCTGATTAACCCGGATTTCTCTCCGCGTATCAATGCCGGTAAAAAACTTGTATTGGTGGGTTCCCAGGGGTTCCCCGAAAAGAATCAGTACAAACCGGTATTTGAAGAATTGGGAGGGCTGATGAACCAGTTTTTCGGAATGGAAATCAAGAATACATTGCTTGGTACCGGATACTATGAGCCCGGAGCAGTCAAAGATAACACTGAATTAATGGATGAGGCAAAAACTGCCGGAAAAGAATTGCTCGACTGATTACCAACATTCCTGCCTGTGTATTTTCATATCACAGGCATAAATTTACTTCTTACTTACGGAAAACACCGGTATAATGTGGCCATCTGAAATACTCCCCATGCCTGCCGGAAAGTTCTGAAAGACCTGCTTTTTTCATGTGTTCTACAATTTCTACAGGGGACATACCATGATCATGCTTGGTTGGCTCCCTGATGTAGACAAGACCGGTTCCCTTAAGTTTGCCTGCAAGGGAGTTTAATATTTCCTGTCTGTCCTTTTCCTCAATATCATGGAGGACAAAATGAATGAAAACGGAATCAAAATAATTATCAGGCAGATCTGCATCTTCGATCTTTTCACAGATAAACTCAACGTTGGAAAAGTCCTTCATCCGTTTTTTTGCTTTCTCCAGCCAGAAAGCAGAGGTGTCAATGCAAACCAGATTGCCGCTGTCTGAAAGGGCGTTTGCTATATGCTTTGAGGCCGCGCCTCCTCCGCATCCAAAATCCAGAATATTTTCATCACCTTTCAACTGTAGACCCTGAATATATTGCTTATAGCGGAAACTTCCCAGACGGTTCCAGAGCACTTCCATTCGCAACTTTTCAAAAAAGCCAGGGTTATCAAAGCTCATGTAATATAATCAATAATCTATTTCATTAGTTTTTCGCCAAATCCCAAACATTGCAATATAATTTTCTTTGATATCAGCAACGGTAATATACATAAGTCTTTGAACCATGTGTATATCCATGCCAGCAAGAATACATGAAATCATAGAATCCAAAAGGCTTGTCATAAGGCCGCTGGAGGAGAAAGATTTTACTGGTTTTCACAGGTTTATTTCAAATGATAAAGCTACAAAATATTTTTTCTTCAGCCAAAAACCTGCATCCTATAAAGATACTCGCAGGTTTTTCCGTAAAACGATGAAAAACTACGATGAACCAGATCAGGTCTATGCCTATACTGTTGCAAAAAAGAGCAGTGATGAATTTGTCGGTTCTGTTGGAATGCTTCCTGACCCGGATAAGGGAGCTTAGCAGGTTTACTGGTCCATTTTACCAAAACACTGGAACCGGGGATTTGCAACCGAGGCTATCCAAATATTCTTGCATCACGCTTGCCGCAAACTGGATTGCAAGCAGTTCATCGCTTTTTCGCATGAGGATAACATTGCTTCCAGGAAAGTTGCTAAAAAAATCGGTATGAAAAATGAAGGACCTACAAAGGTAAAAGGGGTTAAACATAGACCCCTGCGCTATACACTGGACAATTGTCAATATTGAATATGGACATTCAATCGACCAATTTCAATTAAAAGAACTGATTAAAAATCGATTCAAAAAAGTTAAGCAGGATTTTGTTTTGTAGACAGGCGATTTAAATCGGCGATTAATTTTTTAGTGTCCACATTCTGCTTGTTTGCGATCTGGCATATTTCATCATATAATAGAATAAGTTCCATTTCGTATTCCGATTCTCCCTTGACTCTGGACCAATAATCCAAAAATATATCCCTTTCAAATTCGACAAAATTACCAGCTATTTTTAAGAAAATTGCCAGTGGATTTGTTTCTACAATCTTCCCAACTTTGCCAGTCTCATTATTCTTATAAAATTCCCCATGTCTCATCTGTTATTCACCTCCAATTCCAACTACATATTTGATTTTCTAATTTATTAAGCATAGCGACAGGTTTGGACTTCGGGGCTTGTATTTTCAATTTTTATATCTTTGACCTTAACATTAATTGCTTCACTGACCCTTAACGGTGGGGTGTACATCAACAGAGCCGACATTTTATAATCTCAAACAAATTAACTTTTAATCTGCAAAAAAATATTAAAAGAACAGGTTGGAGCATTCAATAATAAAAAATGTAAAAACTCATAGTAAAAATATATGGATATGAACAAAAATAAGAGGAATGTATGTGATTTATTCCAGAATGAAAATCTGATACTCCCATTAAATCTATGATTTAATAATCTGTCAAATGATTACTTAAACTTTATCGATATAGCTATGCCTGTAGCTGAAGATCTAATCTTTCAATTATCTATGGGTCGGAAGGCGCATGGTTCCAAAACCGATTATTGAAAGTTCATCCCCGTTCTTTGGCTTTTCCTGTATAACATTAAACTCCTCCCGCATTTTTGAATTATTAGCTTGATTCTCATTAATCTTTGATTGAATCCTTCTTTTAAAGACAAATCAATCTGTTACCTTTATGCCTGATTGAGTAATCACTCAAAAGTAATTGGGTAATCAAATTCATTGGTTTTTATTAACGAAGCTTTTTGGAAATATCAAGAGAAGAGCTTTCTTGCTGCCTCCTCTGCCCATTTTATAACTTCCTTTACAGGGATACCACTTGTTTTAGCAATTACTTTACAATCCTCGAACTCAGCAGAGATATTGAGCAGGACACCTTCTGAATCCCTGGCAATCTTCACCGCGGTTTCATAGATTTCCCCTTCAATTTCAAATTTAAGTGACTCTATCCTTCTGTCAGCCATTAACCTATGCCGGGTTGGTATTACCCGTACTCCTAGGGACCCAGTCTCGATAATGATCTTCCGTGCGAGTTTTGCAGTATCCTCAGGCTTTGCAATGACCTTGATAATATGGGCTGGGCGGCCTTTTTTCATTGTTGCCGGAACGATTGCAACATCCCTTGCTCCCATAGCAAGCAATTCCTCGAACAGGTTACCCAACACTTCTCCACTTACATCGTCAGCATTTGTCTCAAGTACTTCTATCATATCCGGGACCAGGCCGGAATACAGCTCAGAAATCACTCCCTGGAGCACGTTTGGTCCTCTAAGCTCGGCATCTCCAGCTCCATACCCTGTTGAAATTACCCTGCCCTGGGGAAAAGTCTCCACAGGTCTTGCAAAGTGAGAAAGGATCGCAGCTCCTGTGGGAGTCAGAAGTTCTTTTTGCTCATTCCCACCTCTGAAATAGAGTTTTCCTTTCCTGAGCACTTCAAGTGTAGCCGGAGCTGGTACAGGCAGGGTCCCATGTGCGCATTCTATTGTACCGCTTCCCACATTGATAGGAGTGCAGTAAACAGAATCACATCCAAGAGAATGAATAGCTGCCGAAGACCCGATGACATCTACAAGTGCATCACTCTGGCCTACCTCATGGAAATGAAGTTTCTCAAGATCATCTACTCTATGAATCAAGCTTTCAGCTTCTGCCATCTTTAAAAAGATATCAAGGGCACTTGCCTCCACCCTGGGAGGCAGTTTTGCCTCCTTTATCGTGTCTAAAAGTTCTGGATATGTGCGTGAATGTTCTCTTTCAGGTACATTGATCTTGACATCAATAGCTTTTATTCCTTTTTTCACTACTTCCCTTATATCCACAGAAACAGGAGCAGAGGCTTCTATAAGTTCTTTTAGGGCTTGCCTGTCAGCTCCGAGGTCCAGAGTACATCCAAGGATCATATCTCCAGCGGCTCCGGAAAAAGGATTGAATATTAGTGATCTCATAATTTTTATTCCTGTTCTTGTTTACATCCTGCTCCTGCGGATGCGATCATGTTCGCTATCCTCGCCGCATATGCTCCTGCAACAAAACCTGCATCGATATTTACGACTGCAAGTGTGGAACAGGACTGGAGCATTGACATCAGAGCAGCTTCTCCTTTGCCACCTGCACCATATCCTGTGGAAACAGGAAGACCTATCACAGGCACATCAACAAGTCCTGAAACTATTGTGGGAAGTGTGCCTTCCCTTCCGGCTGCAACTACTATAGCCCCAGGATTCTTCGATTTCAAATTCTGAAGTTCGGGAACTAACCTGTGGATTCCTGCAACCCCTACATCGTATACGGTAACAGTTTCACATCCCATCTCAGAAGCCACAACCTTTGCCTCTTCTGCGGCTGGAATATCTGCCGTGCCTGCGGAAATGATACCTACAACTCCACCGGTTGCGGGTGCATGAGTGCCATCATGGACCACAACCGTACGGGATCGGCTGTTCCATTCAAACTCATCTTCGCGGAATGCCGCCCTCAGGGCTTCAAAATGTTTTTCAGATACACGAGTGATAAGGGCTCGCTTGCTCTGTGAAACCATGACCCTTGCAATTTCCACAACATCATCAGGCTCTTTACAATCGGCAAGAACAGCCTCGACAACTCCCGTTCTGCATTTCCTGTGAGAATCAATTTTTGCTATATCCGAGTAGGATACAAAACCAAGACCACGTGCATGCTGTTCCGCAGTCTCAATATCTATTTTTCCATCTTTGACATCTTTGAAGAGATCTGTGAGTTCCATGTGATAACCCCTTTACTAAAAAAAATAATAATTCAAAGTTCACGAAATAATGAATAAATAAAAACGGAATATTGTCTGGTATTTCAGTAAAGAACCTGAAACAATATTCCTTGTTGTATTTTTGTGGCAGATAATTTATGCTGTTTTATACATGCTTAAACATCTCCATTAAACATCTCCTTTGCCATGGCAATCCTCTGCTCAAGATCGGACCCTTCAAGTTCGCTAACTACGGAATCAAGAATATTTGGTATGTCAATATGCTGTGGGCATTTATCAAGACATTGTCCACACTGGATACAAAGGGATGCAAAACCGCCTCTACCTGCACCAACAGCACCGCCTAAACGTGCAGCATACATAAGTCTTACTGTTTCGGGATCATCCTCCAGGTAAAGGTTGTTGTACAGATCAAAACAAACTGGAATATTCACACCTGACGGGCAAGGCATGCAATATTGACAACCGGTACATTCTACCTTCATCAATTCACGGTATTTATTTTCCACTCTTTTCACAAGTTGTAGTTCTTCTTCTGTAAGTGAATTTGGATGTGCTTCTCCTGCAACCCTGAGATTCTCTTCAATATGGGCTTCTTCGTTCATACCGGAAAGAACCACAGTAACTTCCGGATGGTTCCATACCCAGCGAAGAGCCCATTCAGCAGGTGATCTTTTCTTTGGTGCCTCATTCCATATTTCTTCCACATCTTGTGGTACAGTTTTTGTAAGGGTTCCTCCACGAAGAGGTTCCATTACTATAACACCAAGATTTTTAGAAGCTGCATATTTCAGACCCTCTTTACCTGCCTGGTTCATTTCATCCAGATAGTTGTACTGGATCTGGCAGAAGTCCCAGTTATAAGCATCTACTATGCGATTGAAATCCTTTGATGCTCCGTGAAAAGAAAAACCTGCATTTATAATGCGACCATCAGCTTTGGCTTTGTCAAGGAAATCAGCTACACCTAATTTTTCAATACTGTCCCACAGGTCACCAACAAGAGAATGTAAGAGATAATAGTCAATATGATCGGTGTTCAGTTTCTCAAGCTGGGCATTCAGGTACTTATCCATATCCTCTCTCGTTTCTATAAGGAATGAAGGGAGCTTTGTTGCGATTTTCACTTTTTCGCGGTATCCGTCAGCAAGAGCACGACCCAGGAATGGCTCGCTTGCTCCCATGTGGTATGGCCATGCAGTATCAACATAGTTCACTCCCTGATCGATCGCATAGCGCAGCTGCTTAGTTGCCCTTTCTTCATCTATACTACCGTCTTCTTTTGAAGCGAGGCGCATGCATCCGAATCCAAGAATTGAAAGCTCGTCTGTGTTCTTTGGCATTTTTCTGTATAACATTCTAGTTCTCCTTAGGTTTTGAATTGCACAAGATAATAAAACTGCGGGTGACTGAACAGTCAGTCATAAATGGATTTGCTAGTATATATTTGCTTTGATTGACCAATCACTCACAGACGACGCCAAATTGATACTCGGTCATGAACCATCCTATGTTGCTGACCATGCTCTAATGACTCTCCTTTAATCAACAAATTGTCCAGCATAAATCCAAAAGTAATGATTAGTCTCTCTGAAAATAATCAAGAACATATTAACCCATGATTTATACTATAACATTTTTGCATTATTCAGACATGTGCCATTCCCAAAAGCGGATTGCGATCACTCATAGACGATGCCAAAAAGAATTTAGAGCCGATTTTATTCTGATAATTGTTCAGTTGTAAAAAATAATGAGTTGAGAATCCTTACTTGTAGGAAGCCTCATAGATGGCAACACAGTCATCAATACTAAGCTCGGTCCTGTCACATGTAAACAAAAAGCCCATAGTATCCTTTGCGTTCTTAGCCATTGTTTTGAATTCGTCCGGTGTGATACCGTAATCGGACATCCTGAGGTCTGCAACTCCACAGTCTTCCTGCAATTTCACCAGCATTTTGATGAAATCCATCGGCTCTTTGGCATCCTCCATTCCCATGACCTTTGCCATTTGTACGAACCTGTCATCACAGACATGCTTGTCAATAAAATGAGTAAAATACGCTTTGCTGATCATGATAAGACCTGCACCATGCGGAAGTTCCTGATGATAGGCTGACATTGCATGTTCCAGTGAATGCTGACTGGTGAGAATACCTACGCACATCACTGTACCGGAAAGTGTATTCCCGAAAGCAACCTTTTCACGTGCATCCAGATCATTCCCATTCTTCACAGTTTTTGCAAGATTTTTTGCGATATTCTCAATTGCGGTGATGGCATACATGTCGCTCATAAGATTGGCACCATTGGAAACGTACCCTTCAACACTGTGGAATAATGCATCAAATCCCTGGTATGCGGTAAACTTCGGTGGTACGGTCAGCATAAGCTCAGGATCGACAATAGCCAGGACCGGGAACAGTTCCTCATGTACAAACCCGGTCTTTTCATGCTTTTCTTCGTGAGTGATCACTGTACCCGAATCGGTCTCTGAACCTGTTCCGGCTGTAGTTGTAATGGCTATGACCGGCAGAGGGCTGTTCTTTAAGGGCATTCCTTTTCCGCTACCAGAAGGAATATAGTCCCAATAATCACCTTCATTGGTAGCCATTACAGCAATTGCCTTTGCTGCGTCCATACAGCTTCCACCACCCAAAGCAACAATAAAGTCACAATTGTTCTCTTTTACAAAAGCACCGCCAACCATAACTGTTGATCTTAAAGGGTTTGCTTCAACTTTATCGAAAACTACTGTTTCTACACCTGCCAGTTTCAGCTGCTCTTCAGTCCTTGCAAGATAGCCGTTCTCTCTTATTGACTTGCCTTTAGAGATAACGATCATAGCTTTTTTGCCAGGCATTTTCTGCTCATGCAGATTATTTAATTGACCTGCACCGAACAAAGTTCTGGTAGGTACATACATGTTATAACTCATATCAAATCCTCAATTTTCCTTTCCTGAAAAGTCTTATACATTCAATAACTCATATGATTGAGCAATCAGTCATTATATTTTGCATACTGTGCTTTTTTTTTGATTAATACATTTTTATGTCAGAAGTCCCACCATGAAGTAGAAGGCATTTGCAGGTCTGAATCTAACAGAACAGTCTCACCGATCATTGGAGCAATTATGTTCATATCTCTTTCATTTGCCTCTTCCAGCGCCCTTTCTATTGGTTTATCCCAGGCATGATTAGCCAGCGTGAATGCTCCCCAATGCATCAGCATCATTGTCTCACCATTTACATCCAGATTAGCCTGTACTGCTTGTTCCGGAAGCATATGAATCTCAGCCCATCTCTGGTCATATTGGGCTCCTTCGATCAGGGTGATGTCAAAAGGTCCGTATTTGTTTCCTATCTCCTTAAAATGCGGACCGTATCCACCGTCTCCACTGGTATATATTCGGCTTTTGTTTCCCAGAATGACCCAGCCACCCCATAATGTAGTATCAATGCTGAATGGATCTCGTCCGGAACCATGTCTGGAAGGTGTCAGAGCAACAGTCAGATCCTGGTACTTCGTTTCTTCCCACCAGTTGAGTTCTGTGATCTTCTCTTCGGGAATTCCCCATTTGATCAGATGAGCACTACACCCGAGAGGAACAAAGAAATGCGAAACTTTGCTGTTTAGTTTTACAATTGATTGGTAATCCAGGTGGTCGTAATGGTCATGCGAAATAAGAACTGCATCGATTGGCGTCATTTCATCAATTATATCCAGCATGATATCTTCGCTATATTCGTATCTGTTAATTCCCACAAATGAGACAGGGGAAGCAACAGGGCTCAGCATAGGATCAAGCAATAACTTTTTGCCATCAATATTAAGCAGAAAAGCAGAGTGTCCTAACCAGGTCAAACTATCGTTTTTACTTTTTATCTGTTCCCAGTCTATCGTATAAACAGGGATTGGACTTGCAGGATCACGGTCTGCAAACTCGGAAACTGAAGAATTATTTGCTGGTAGAGTATCTGATGGATCTCCGAATACACTTGTAGGCAACTCATTTACAAAATGTCCATCAACATAGTTACTTAAATGTTGATATGTTTCTTTTTGTTCTGTTGTTGGATCCCCGCCGAAAGCCGGATTTACATTCATAAATACTATTATGCCGACACAAAACAGAATAAAAAACAAGAATGAATGTAATGCGATCTTTTTGAGTTTGACCATTTATATCACTATTTTACATTTATCCTAAAATATGAACTAGATACAGAATGCCATATCAGTGATCGGTCATTAAAATAATAAATTATTCCTGGTCAGCCCGCTCCATACAACCTGAAATCCATTTTCTATAGCTATATCCCTGTCCTGTGGTTCTGAGTAAAGAATATAGTCAACTATTGTTCTGCTTGACTGATAGAACATTGTTGTTATCATTTCTGCTGGGTAGTCCCCAAGCTCACCATTTGCTAATCCTTCCATCACAAGATCATGGAAGAAAACATACTCTTCCATAACTACTTCACGGGTATGGCTTGTTATGGAAGGAGAAGAACAGAACTGTCCGACAAAATGGAATTTTTCCTGATTCTCTATTCCCCATTCGACCAGATTATACCACATCTTCCTTAATTTTTCTCTGTAAGTTTTCTGTATCTGGACATCTTGTCCCATTCTACTGCTTAATTCTTCTTTTACCTCGAAATACAGGTCATTAATGAGATCTTCTTTTGTAGGAAAATAATTGAATAAAGTACCTGTGGCTACACCTGCTTCTTTTGATATCTGGGCAGTGGATGTGCCGTGGAAGCCCTTTTCAGTAAAGAGCTTTAGAGCCGCTTGCAAAAGGGCTGCTTTTTTGTTTTCTACCTGTTTTTTCATGAGTTATCGCTGGAATTGACTATTTAGTCATTTATGTACTAAAAATGATTTGCTACTTAAATACTTTTTGCACACATAAAAAGAAAAATTGAAATGTTGTATTTGTAAAGTATACCCCCCAAGAATTAATCAACAAAAAATTCGGTATCCATCAGTAAAAGGAATATCTCTTCATTGATTATCGTAAAATTTTATTTTTGTACCTGGTACTATTTATTTCGTAAGAACGTCTTTTTTGGGATAGTAATCTGAATAGATAGCTTCAGCCCGATTATAGCAACGACCTTTCTTACATTGAGATTGGCTGGTCAGGCGTGACACCATAGTATTTAGTTCCAGCCTTACCCCACGGACAGCATTCGGGCCTGTTATTCTCAATTCGATGTTCTGTAGTGTTTTGCACAGACTGTTACAAGGCGTGCACCTTTACAGATAATACAGAGTTTCTGCAATGAAAAAAAGCAAGATCCTCTAAGGGTACTTTGCGTTAAATAGAGCTCAGGTTATTTGAAATAAAAAGAAAGAGGGGTTTTTACTTCTTTTGCTTTGCGTATTCCACAAGAGCGTCCATTACACCCCACTTAAAAGCTACTACTACAGCGATACCCCATCCCCATGGTTCCAGGAATGTATATAGAATACCTGTGTCCACAAGCATGGTGTCCAGTGCAATGTGGTTTACTATCAGGAACAAAAATCCTCTAAGCAATGGAGTAAAGACCTCAGCTCCTTCTACATGCATGAATTGCAAGATAGTAAAATCAAAAATGGCACGTTCACTTTTTTGAAGTACGGGCGATCGATAAGATAAAAATATACAACCTTTGTTATAAATGGACGAAGTAAAAATTGCAAAAACCTAAATATACAACTACAAACTAAATATAAGAATAATCTGACAAATGACAAATGGGGTGTTATTGTGGAACAAAATGAATATATGACTATCAGAATTCCAATGATGGGGGAAATTGCTCCTTCTTTCAGGGCCCGTACCACACATGGGGAAGTGAATTTTCCAAAAGATTATGAAGGTAAATGGGTAATTTTTTTCAGTCATCCTGGAGACTTTACACCTGTATGCACCACAGAGTTCATGGTGTTTGCAAAGATGCAGGCAGAATTCAGGCAACTCAATACCGAACTTCTTGGCCTGTCAGTTGACAGTGTCCAATCACACATTTCCTGGTTGCGGTCTATAAAGGAAAAGGTGGAATTTAATGGCCTCTCAGGCATGGATGTGGAATTTCCTATAGTAGAAGACAAGGGGTTGTCAATAGTTAAAAAATATGGGATGCTCCAGCCTTCTGAGAACAAAAGATATATGCGCGATATCCAGTATATTCAGGCAGATAAGGCAACTGATGAAAACGAAATCATAAATACCCAACCTGTGAGGGGAATATTCATAATCGACCCGCAGTCACGCATCCGTTATATTGCCTTTTACCCAATTTCCAATGGCAGAAACCTTGATGAAATAAAACGCATCCTGCAGGCAATCCAGAAAACAGATTCACAAAATGTAGATACTCCTGTTAACTGGAATCCTGGTGATGATGTTATAGTATGTACTCCTCTTTCCTATGAAGATGCAAAGAAGCGCATGGAAGATAAAGAATTGAAATGTTCCGATTGGTACATTTGCCTTAAGAAGGATAAACCCTGATTCGCCCACTTACCACCTAAATCGGTTTACATGCCAAAATTGTTTTTTGGACTTCCCCATCACAGTCAATTAAGTAATAAGTATAAACTCACGAAAAAAATTATCAATTATTTATTGTATTTGCTTTTCTTTTCTGTGCTTCGTTTTCCAAGAACTGCTTGCAAAAAGCATATATGCATAAATGCACATATATACAACTAATGCTTCATGAAAAGGCTAAATTCTTCAAAGCATTGGGTGACCAAACGCGTCTTGCAATAATAGGATGCCTGTTAAAACATGATCATTGTGCATGTGATTTTGCAGCAATTACGGGCAAAGATCAAACCACTGTATCCCGCCATCTCAAGATACTTTGTGAAGCGGGAATCCTGAAGTACGAAAAAGAGGGTAGATACGTAATTTACAGCATAATGGATGATAATATGAAAGACAAACTTGAAAATTGCGGAATTGAAAAATTTGATTCATGTTGTCCTGATAATGCAGCAGATGCAGTTTCTAAGAAAGAAGTTGTAAAGGATAAATACGGAAAAATTGCATTGGATGTTGTACAGGGATGTGGATGCTGCGGGGATCTCACAAAGGAAGAAATATCAACATCCATTGGCTATTCATCTGAAGATATACAATCATTATCTGCAGCGAATCTGGGGCTTGGATGTGGAAATCCTACGGCAATCGGTGAGATTAAAGAAGGCGATATCGTTCTTGATCTTGGTTCAGGCGGAGGATTTGATAGTTTTATCGCTGCAAGGAAAGTGGGCAAGACCGGGAAAGTCATTGGCGTGGATATGACAGAAGATATGATTGCAAAAGCAAGAAAGAATGCTGAAAAATATGAATTCGATAATGTCGAGTTCAAGCAGGGGGATATCGAGTCTCTACCTGTTGAAACGGGGTCGATTGATGTCATTATAAGCAACTGTGTGATCAATCTCGCACCTGACAAATCCAAAGTATTCAGGGAAGCATACCGTGTTCTCAAAAATGATGGGAGGATGTATGTTTCAGATATTGTTCTTCTGAATGACCTGACCCCCGAGCAGAGGAATGATGAAGATCTTATATGTGCCTGTATAGGTGGTGCATTGCTTAAAAATGATTATCTGGGAATGATAAAAGATGCTGGATTCAATGTCGAGATAATGGATCAAGACAAAGAGATTGGTGAAAATCAGTACTCAGGCTACCCTGTTATGAGTCTCAAACTAAAGGCTTTCAAAGCAGATGCGGGCCTGGATTGATTGCGAGATTCTGATGTGACTTGTTTTAGCGAAATTGAATGCCTCAATTAAATGCACTCTTCGGGTGTTGTATTTTGAGGTATATATTAATTTTATTTAAACTCTATACTTAAATTTCCGGATTTCCTTGCCAGGAATTCATACAAAATTCCCATTTCTATCCTGCATAGATGCAGTATCCCGCAGGGCACAAGACAATTTGAAGTGTAGAGCCAAGATTGATAAGCCGTTTACTTTGAATAAACATGTACAGGATAGACTCAATCAATGGGGGCAATTGGTTGGGAAAGTTGAGAATTAATTGAATAAATCAACTTCTTTCTTTTGACTCACTGCATGGTATATCTGGGAATACTATGTAGTGTACCTATTATGCAAAAACCCCAGACAACGATTTAATTTTGCTGGACGTTCTTCGCAGCAGACTGGAAGGCCCAGATCAGGTCAATCTATTCAAGCAGCAGTACCACCGCTGGAGTCCTGTTTTTCAGGCAGTTGAGTCCGTGGGCCTTGGTAAGACCCTGTATCAGATGCTTGTTAGGGAAGGCCTGCCTGTCAGGGAACTCAAGGCAGACAGGGACAAAGTTACCCGGGCATTACCTGCAGCCGCACGTATGGAAGCCGGTGCGGTTTATTTTATGCACGGGTCATGGCTGGCAGATTTTGAGGACGAGTTATTATCGTTCCCGACAGGTGCTCATGATGATCAGGTGGACACACTATCCTATGCAGCACAGATGACAGTGAAACAGCGGACAGACAAACTCGATTTATCAGCATTAATCAAAACGAGGGCGAGGTGATAATATGAGGACAGTACTTCATACAACGGTTGGACAACACACGACATATATTATCCACAGGGTCATGAAAGAGAAGAAATGCAAGAAAAGCGCAGCGCTCGATTATATTGTTGCTGAATATGAGAAGTGCAAAGGGAACGAGCATGTCGATGAGGTTGCTGAAAGGGTGATTGGGAAATTGAAAATGGAGAAAGTTATTGGTAGTCGATAAATTTGAAAAGAGAATAAATACTTTCACATTGCTTAAATCACATATAAACGATATAAAAAACATCTTCAAGTAACAACAAATTTTTAATTAATCGAAGGTTTATAG
>Ga0114983_1000580_pt1 | contig 15300 bp, 15 predicted proteins | sample Shrwel_input2_RT_FD_87182 | JGI IMG/M metagenome (GOLD analysis project Ga0114983, IMG submission 87182) | Subsurface microbial communities from deep shales in Ohio, USA - Utica-3 well 1 S input2 RT | ecosystem: Environmental > Aquatic > Deep subsurface > Shale gas/oil reservoir > Produced... | reverse complement strand
GTGCAGGGCGGCCCGGTCGAGGGCATCCAGCCGGGTGGGATCGGGGTCGGGAAGCGCGGGCTCGGTCATGGGATGTTAGAATGGCGTCTTCATGTTGAGGCGTAAAGCCCTTGCCCCTGTCCATGTCTTCCCTGCCATGTATTCCCTGCGAGAGTCATGATGTCCGATGCCGAAACACCCCTCCCCCAGCCGCTGCTCGAGGATGCGGAACTCGCGTTGCTCGACGACTTCCTCGACTCCCCGCGGGTCGACCCTGACGCCCTGGACTTGATCGGCGCCCACGGTTTCCTAGTGGCCCTGGCCGTGGCGCCACGCGATGTGTCCGCAGCGACCTGGATCACTGAGCTATTCCATGGTGATCCGGCCTTCGCGGATGACGCCGAGCGCGAGACCCTCCTGGGGCTGCTCGAGCGGCTCAGACACAACGCCATCGAAGTGCTGGAGGCGGGCGGCCTCCCGGAGCTGCCCTTCGCGCTTGAGCTGGGCGAAGTGCCGCCGCCGGAGTCTCCGATCGGCGACTGGTGCGCCGGCTTCATGGAGGGCGTATTTCTCGATGAGCCAGCCTGGTTCACCGACGACGAGGAGGCCGCCGCTACCCTGCTACTGCCCTTCATGTTGCTTTCAGGGCTGTTCGATGACGAACCCGACATGGCGGAATTAGCCAGTGACGCGATGCGGCTGGAAGGCTTCGTCAGCCAATTGCCGGAACTGGTGCTCGATCTCTACCTGCACTACCGCGTACCGACCGAGACTCCCAAAACACGGCCACGCCGCAAGCAGTCCGCCGGACGCGGCAGGGCCAAGCGGTAAACAGGAAACCAGCTTGTGGCTTCTGAGCACAGGTATCGACGGTTTCTTCTTCAAGCTTAAGGCTTATAGCTTCTGGCGAAGCCGGGGGCTAGCGCAGCCGCGTCAACATGCTGTCCAGGGTCCCGTAAAACCATTCGCGGACGCGCTGCCAGCATGGCCGCTGCGACCAGGCCTCCGGGGCGATCTCCATGCTCGAGGCAAAGTTGCGCTCGAAGAGCTCGGCAACTTCAGCGGCGAAGCGTCGGTCATCCACCTCCTGGTTGGCCTCCAGGTTCCATTGCAGGCTCCAGTGATCGAAGTTGCACGAGCCCAGGCTGGCCCAGTCGTCGACCAGCGAGAACTTGGCATGGATGAAGGTGGGCTGGAACTCGAAGATGCGCACCCCCGCTCGCAGCAAGCGGCCATAAAAGCGCTGGCCGGCATAGCGTACACCGGGATGGTCGTGGAGCTTGCCTGGCAGCAGCAGGCGCACGTCGACGCCGCGCTGGGCCGCCCGGGCCAAGCGTATGCGTAGGTTAAAGGTGGGCACGAAATAGGGGGTACAGATCCACAGTCGGCGCGTCGCTGACGAAACCCGATGATGCAGCGAATGGCGGATCGCCTGATAGCGGTAGCCCTGGCCCCAGACCACACGACCGCGCATGCCGCAGTAGCCCTCGCGATGGCGGGTGGCGACTTCCAGCCCTCTCACCCGCGAGGCCTCGCCCGGCCCACGACTCAGCGAGGAATCCCATAGCCGAGAGAACAACCGTACCCAGTCGGCCACCACCGGACCCTCGAGGCGCACTGCCACCTCGTACCAGGCATCCAGAAACTCGTCGACTATCCCGAAGCCGCCGGTGAAGGCCGCGGTACCGTCGATCACCACCAGCTTGCGATGGTCGCGCGTCAGGTTACGCGCCAGCGATTTCACCCCCAGCGGATTGAAGAAGCGCAGCGCCACGCCACCTGTCTCGAGACGCTGGCGGTCGACGGTGGCAAGCCCCAAGGCACCATAGCCGTCGAGCAGCAACAGCACCGACACACCGCGCTTGGCCGCACCCACCAGCGCGCCGATGAAGGCGCTGGCGAGCCGGCCGGACTCCATCAGGTAGAGCTCGATCAACACATAACGGTGCGCCTGCTCGATCGCCTCGAACATCCTGGGCAAGAAGAGGGCCGCCTCCGGCAGCAGTTCGAAGTGATTGCCATCTCGCCATATCCCGTGCATGGCAGCGTTCCTGTCACCGTCCGTTACAGCATTGACGCATGTTTGCCGCTCGGGGAAAAGCGTGACCCTGACCGCGAGGAGGCGGGCCACCGGACGCAACCTCGATAGGTCGCTGATCGGCCCGCTGCTGCGGCGCGGCGGAGCCTCTTCATGCGTCGCCACTTCCGCGACAACCGCCTCTATGCCACGGTCTTCAACGCGTATCTGCACCCCCTGATCGCCCGCGGCCAGCCGCTGGTCAGTCGGCCACCAGCAGACTGAGCTCAGGCCTCCAGGCGGCGGTGAACATAGAGGTCATAGCGGCTGTTTCGGTCCTCGATGACATGTCGCGGTGACGGCCCCTCGATGGGCGGTGCCTTGCGCGGGCGCTTGACCACCACCCGATGGGTCGCCACGTCCAGCGCCGCCTCGAGCAGCCGCGGGGCATCCGGGTCATTGCCGGCCAGGGTGCGGAAGAGCCGCATCTCCTTCTTGACCAGTGCGGACTTGTCGCGGTGGGGGAACATCGGGTCCAGGTGAATCACCTGGGGTGCCACGGCACCGCTCGCCACCAGCGCCTCCAGCTCTCGCGTCGCGTCGCCATGCACGAGTGTCATGCGTGCGACGATATCGGCAGTCTCGGGATCGAGCCGTGCCCGGGCCAGGCCATCCTCCAGCAGCGCCAGGATCGCCGCGACCCGCTCGATCAACAGCACCTTGGCCCCCAGCCTTGCCAGCACGAAGGCATCGCGCCCGAGCCCCGCGGTGGCATCTACCACCGAGGGCGTGACGCCCCTGGCCAAGCCGCAGGCACGGGCCACCAGCTGGCCACGTCCGCCACCGAAGCGACGGCGATGGCCGGCGCGTCCGGCGACGAAATCCACCGCCAGCGGATGGCCGAAGCGCGTCGGGTCGCCGGCCAGTACCAGACGTTCGCCCTGATGGACCAGCAGCAGCTCGGCTTGGCCCTCAGCGGCCCGGGGCAGGCCGAGGCGAGCCGCAAGCGCCGGGTCCGCCACCCCCACCGGCACGGCAGGCCTCACCGGCCCTTCTGCCAGGCGACCCTGTCGCGCAGATAGACCGGCTGCACCGCATGAGGCGGCCGGCCCTCGCCGGCGACGAAGTCGCGCACCGCCAGCAGGGCCATGTCCGCGGCATCGGCCTCCGGCTCGGATAGGCAGAGCCCCATGCCGGCCTGCACCTCGGCAGGCATTTGGTCCCACAGGCGCCAGCCGGAGCCGATGCCGACCCAGTCGTGGTCGGCATGGCCAACCGGCAAGCGCAGCCGTGTTGGTGATATCACCGCCTCTTCGTTCAGCGCCACGGGCGAACCATCGCGGCATCCCCAGGCAGCTACGTAGATCTCGCCCATACGCGCATCCAGCGCGGTGATCAGCCAGCGGTAATGGTGGCGACGATGGGCCCCCAGCGCCAGTGCCTCGAGGGTGGAGACGCCGATCAACGGCCGGTCGAGGCCGAAAGCGAGCCCCTGTGCGACCCCAGCGGCGATGCGCAATCCAGTGAAGGAGCCCGGCCCCCGACCATAGGCGACGGCATCCAGCGCCGAGGCCGGCAAGCCTGCCTCGGCGAGCACTTCGTCGACCATCGGCAGCAGCCGTCGGGTGTGCTCTCGCGGGGTCACAGCGAAGCGTGAGATCAGTTCGTCGCCAAGGCCCTCACGACGCTGCAGAAGGGCGGCGGAACAGGCGCTCGAGGAGGTATCCAGGGCCAGCAGGATCGGCATGGGCAAGAGGTCGCAGCAGCAAATATCGAAGCATTATACGCACGTCGTCTGCACCGACGAAGGCCCACACGCGGGCAGGCCTTGATCACAGGTGAAATGCGAAGGGCTCAGCCTTCCAGGGCCTCGATCACGCGGGTGGTGATGTCGTCGATGCTGCCCACCCCTTCGACGCGATGGTAGGCGGGGGCTGTCTCGGGATCCTCTTTGGCCCACTGCCGGTAATAGTCAACCAGCGGTGCGGTCTGCTCGTGATAGACCGCTAGACGGTTGCGCACGGTGGACTCACGGTCGTCCTCACGCTGGACAAGCGGCTCGCCGGTGACGTCATCCTTGCCCTCTTCCTTGGGTGGCTGGTACTCGAGGTGATAGACACGACCGGAGCCCGGATGCACGCGGCGGCCGGCCAGGCGCTTGACGATCTCCTCGTCGTCCACGGCGATCTCCAGCACGTGGTCGATCTTGACCTCGGCATCCTTCATGGCCTGGGCCTGGGGAATGGTGCGCGGGAAACCGTCAAACAGGAAACCGTTGGCGCAGTCGGGCTGGCTGATGCGCTCCTTGACCAGGGCAATGATGATGTCGTCAGACACCAGGCCGCCGCTGTTCATGATCTCCTTGGCCTTGAGCCCCAGCTCGCTGCCCTCCTTCACCGCGGCGCGCAGCATGTCGCCGGTGGATATCTGCGGGATGTTGTATCGCTCGCAGATGAACTGGGCCTGGGTGCCCTTGCCGGCGCCGGGGGCGCCCAACAGGATCAAACGCATCTGACTGCTCCTTATAAGTGTGTTTGTGGTCGACGAAGAAAGGTAAGGAGCGAACGATAACCGCGCCGCCGGACCCAGACAAGCGAAGGGACCGCCGACAGGCCGACAAAAACAGAAAAAAGGTCGGCGTATCAACTTACTAGCAGCCGAATAGCACTTTGGTCTGCCCCGGGTAACAAATCCGCTATAACGGACGACGGCGCCTTACGGCGCCGTCGTATCCGGCCATGTGGCGACCTACAGCAGCAGGCGACGGATATCTGTCAGCAGCTGACCCAGCAGGGCGGTGAAGCGCGCCGCATCGGCGCCGTTGACCGCCCGGTGATCATAGGAGAGGCACAGCGGCATCATCAGCCGCGGTTGGAAGGCCTGGCCATCCCACAGCGGTTTCATCTGCGCCTTGGAGATGCCGAGGATGGCCACTTCCGGGGCGTTGACGATCGGTGTGAAGGCGGTGCCGCCGATAGAGCCCAGGCTGGAGATGGTGAAGCAGCCACCGGTCATCTCCTCGCGCTTGAGCTTCTTGGACTGGGCCTTCTTAGCCAGCTCTCCGGACTCCTTGGCCAGCTCAATCAGCGACTTCTGGTTGGCATCACGAATCACCGGTACCATCAGGCCATCCGGGGTGTCCACGGCGACGCCGATATGCACGTACTTCTTGTACACCAGCGTCTCGCCATCGCTTTTCAGGCTGACGTTGAACTGCGGGTACTGGCGCAGTGCAAAGGCACAGGCCTTGATCAGGAAGGGCAGCGGCGTAAGCTTGGCGCCCTGAGCCTCCGCCTCGGCCTTCATTGACTTGCGAAAGGCCTCCAGCTCGGTGATGTCCGCCTCGTCGAACTGAGTGACATGGGGCAGATTGACCCAGCTGCGATGCAGGTTGGTAGCGCCCATCTTCATCAGGCGCCCCATGGGTTTCTCTTCCACCTCACCGAACTGGCTGAAATCCTGATCCGGAATCGGCGGAATCCCGCCCCCGGCAGCCGCGGATGGGGCCGCAGCAGCAGGTGTCTGGGCCTTGCCCTGCATCACCTGCTTGACGTAGGCGTGGACGTCCTCCTTGAGCACGCGCTCCTTCGGGCCGCTGGGCTTGACCAATCCCAGGTCGACGCCCAGCTCACGAGCCAGCATGCGAACCGCCGGACCGGCATGCACCAGCTTTCCATCGCGGGGCTTATGGGCCGCCATCTGAGCCTCGGGGCTCGGCGAGCCGGCAGGCGTCTCGGCGGGCTTGGTGGCAGGCTCCTCGGCCTGCTGACCGCGCTCAGACGCCGGTTCGGCCTGCTCTTCGCTCTTCTGCTCGGACGGCTTGGTCGCAGACTTGCCGCCGCTGGTCGTTGCGCCGGCCACCTCCATGGTACCGATCACGTCGCCCTCGGAGACGGTATCGCCCTCCTTGACGTTCAGCGAGACCAGCTTGCCGGTATGCGGGCTTGGCACGTCCATGGAGGCCTTGTCGGATTCCAGGGTGATCAGGGGGTCTTCCTCGGCAACCTGGTCACCCTCACTCACTGCCACCTCGATGATCTCCACGTCGCTGTCGCCACCAAGGTCGGGAACCTTGATCTCGACGGTCTTGTTGCCGCTGCCGCGCCGTTTGGCGGCTGGGCTCTGCGCGGCAGCGGCGGGCTGCGACTCGGGCTCCTTTCGTGATTCGGGCTCCTGTTGTGCCTCATTAGATGTCTCGGCCTGATCGTCAGCCTCGCCGCCGCCCTCGACCTCGATCTCGACGATGTCGTCACCCTCAGAGACGGTATCGCCCTCCTTGACCAGCACCTTCAGTACCTTGCCGCCCTTTGGCGTCGGCACGTCCATGCTCGCCTTGTCGGACTCCAGCGTGATCAGGGGGTCCTCGGGGGCGATGACGTCGCCCTCGGCCACCGCGATCTCGATGATCTCCACATCGGTATCGCCACCGATGTCCGGAACTTTGATGATTTCGCTACTCAAGGTCGCGCTCCTTCAAACTTTTGACGGGGACGGGCCTACCAGGCCCGCCATGCCACCGGATCAGTCGGTCGGCGCCTCACACCACAAGCGGGTTGGGCTTGGCCGGGTCGATGCCATACTTCTTGAGCGCCTCGCCGACGACCTTGCGATCCAGTTCGCCACGATCGACCAGCGCCTTGAGCGCGACCACGGTGACGAAGCGGCGATCGACCTCGAAGAAGGCGCGCAGCTTCTCGCGGGTATCGGAGCGACCGAAGCCGTCGGTCCCCAGTACATGATAGTCAGTCGGCACCCAGGCGCGGACCTGGTCGGCGAACAGCTTCATGTAGTCGGTGACGGCGATCGCCGGGCCTTTGCGCTCTTCCAGGCAAGCGGTGACGTGGGGCTTGCCCGGCTCGGCCTCGGGATTGATGAAGGCCTGGCGGTCGATCTCCAGGGCCTCGCGGCGCAGCTCGTTGAAGCTGGTGACGCTCCAGATATCGGCGCCCACGCCCCACTCCTGGGCAAGCATCTCGGCGGCGGCCTCGGCCTCGCGCAGAATGGTGCCGCTGCCCAGCAGCTGAACGCGGCCCTTGTCGCCCTGGGTCTCGCGCAGCAGGTACATGCCCTTGATGATGTCGGCGGCAGGTACCTCGTCGAAGGCCGGGTGCTCGTAGTTCTCGTTCATCACCGTCAGGTAGTAGAAGCAGTTCTCCTTGTCGGTGAACATGCGCTTCAGGCCGTCCTGGACGATCACCGCCACCTCATGGGCATAGGTCGGATCGTAGCTGCGGCAGTTGGGGATCATCGACGCCTGCAGGTGGCTGTGGCCATCCTGGTGCTGCAGCCCCTCGCCGTTGAGGGTAGTGCGCCCGGCGGTGCCGCCGACCAGGAAGCCGCGTGCCTGCATGTCGCCGGCGGCCCAGGCCAGGTCACCGATGCGCTGGAAGCCGAACGTCGAGTAGTAGACGTAGAACGGCAGCAGCGGCAGGCCGTGGTTGCTGTAGGAGGTCGCGGCGGCGATCCAGGAGGACATGGCGCCGGCCTCGGTGATGCCCTCCTCAAGTACCTGGCCGGCCTTGTCCTCGCGGTAGTACATCAGCTGGCCCTTATCCATGGGCTCGTACTTCTGGCCCTCGGAGGTGTAGATGCCGAGCTGGCGAAACATGCCCTCCATGCCGAAAGTTCGCGCCTCGTCGGGCACGATCGGCACCACCTGCTTGCCAAAGCCCTTGTGCTTGACCAGGCCGTTGAGAATGCGCACGAAGGCCATGGTCGTGGAGACCTCGCGACCCTTGGAGCCGCCGGTTTGCGAGGCGAAGATCTTGTCGTCGAGGCCCGGGATGTCCAGTGCCTGGAAGTCAGGGTTGCGCGCCGGCAGGTAGCCGCCCAGCCGCTCGCGCTGGAGATGCATGTACTTCATTTCCGGTGAGTCGTCGGCCGGCTTGTAGTAGGGCATCTCGTTTTCGATCGCCTCGTCGGAGACCGGGATGCCGAAGCGGTCGCGAAATTTCTTCAACACCTCCGGGTCGTCGATCGACTTGACCTGATGTGCCTCGTTGTCGGCCTCGCCGCCCGCGGCCCCCAGGCCGTAACCCTTGACGGTGTGCGCCAGGATCACGGTGGGACGCCCGTTGGCATTGTGGAAGGCCTCATGATAGGCCGCGTAGACCTTGAACGGGTCGTGTCCGCCGCGGTTGAGCTTCCAGATGTCCTCGTCGGACAGGTCCTCGACCATCTTGGCGGTCTCGGGGTACTTGCCGAAGAAGTTCTCCCGGGTGTAGGCGCCGCCGTTGGCCTTGCAGTTCTGGTACTCGCCATCGACGGTCTCGTCCATCAGCTTCTGCAGCACCCCCTTGTTGTCCTTCTCGAACAGCGGGTCCCAGAGACGGCCCCAGACCACCTTGAGGACGTTCCAGCCGGCGCCGCGGAATACGCCTTCGAGCTCGTCCATGATACGCGAGTTGCCGCGTACCGGGCCGTCGAGGCGCTGCAGGTTGCAGTTGATGACGAAATTGAGATTGTCGAGCTTCTCGCGGCTGGCCAGGTGGATGGCGCCCAGGGTCTCCGGCTCGTCGCACTCACCGTCGCCCAAGAAAGCCCAGACCTTACGATCGTGCATGGGCTGCAGGCCACGCTGATCGAGGTACTTCATGACATGAGCCTGGTAGATCGCCATGATCGGGCCCAGCCCCATGGACACCGTGGGGAACTGCCAGTACTGCGGCATCAGCCAGGGGTGGGGATAGGACGACAGGCCGTCACCGTCCACCTCCTGGCGAAACTTATCCATCTGCTCCTCGGTAAGACGACCCTCGAGGAAGGAGCGCGCATAGATGCCCGGAGAGCTGTGTCCCTGAATGAACACCAGGTCGCCCTGGAAGTCGCCGTTGGCAGCGCGGAAGAAATGGTTGAAGCCCACGTCATAGAGGGTTGCCGAGGACATGAAGCTGGCCAGATGGCCGCCAATGCCCTTGTTGGCCTTGTTGGCCCGGGTGACCATGGCGGCCATGTTCCAGCGGATCAGCGAACGGATGCGACGTTCCATGAACAGATCACCCGGCATCGGCGGCTCGCGATGCACCGGAATGGTGTTGCGATGCGGGGTGGTCACCGAGAAGGGTACCTGCATGCCATCGCGGCGCACGCGGTCGGCCAGGCGCGTCATCAAGTACCGGGCACGCTCCTCGCCCTCGCGATCCAGGACCGACTCCAGGGAATCCAGCCATTCCGTGGTTTCGACCGGATCGAGATCTTCTCTTGTTTCCAGACTCATAGACGTCTCTCCGAATGAGGGTGGGGGCTAGCGCCCCGCAAAGGGGCGAGTGGCACTCATGTTCGAACGTGCAGACCGACTGCGTCAGGCCTGTAGTTGTTTTACACGGCGGTATATGGCATGCCACGATGATAAGTCGAAGATACCGTAATCTCCGGGTTCTGCCAATTCAAGGAAAAATGGGAAAAGTTTCCATAAAAATAATATTGCACCGCAACACAAGGAATTACGACGTGACCGCCACGCTCGACCCCCGCTTCGAGACAACAGTAGTGAAACTACTGGACAGCGCCCGGCCGTGGCGGGGGGCGCGGCACGCCGTAGCTACCTGTCCCCTTCAAGAACGTAGTCTTTTCAATGCCTGGCGAAAATAGGCCCAGTCGAAGGCGGGCCCCGGGTCGTGCTTGCGAAGCGGCGCCACATGGGCATGGCTGGTGATGCGTGACTCGTCAAGTCCGGGGTAAGACGTCAGCAGGGCCAGGGTGACAGCCGCAAGAGCCTGGTACTGGGCACCGGTGTAGGGGCTGACCTCGTCTCCCTCGAGCTCGATGCCCACGGCAAAGTCGTTCAGCGCCCGCCGCTCGCATTTTCCATCACGCCAGCGCGAGCGGCCGGCATGCCAGGCCCGCGCATGGAAGGGCACGAACTGCACGCACTCCCCGTCACGACGGATCAGCAGATGGGCGGAGACGCGAAGCTCGGCAATGGTCGCGAAAAAAGGGTGTGCCTCAGGGTCGAGCCGATTGGTGAAAAGCCGCTCGATATGTTCACCCCCGAAGTTTCCGGGCGGCAGGCTGATGGCGTGCAGCAGCAGCAGCGAGACCTCCCCGGCGGGGCGTTCGTCCTGGTTGGGCGAGGGCAGCCGCCGAGCGTCCGGTAGCCAGCCATCGTCGATGCGCATGGTTTTTTCCTGACGTCGATGTATGGGGTTCCCTATAATGACCGTCTCACGCTTTTTCGCACAGAGATGGATACGCCATGCATTATCAGCAAGCCCTTGCCGAAGAGATCCGTGACAGTGCCGCCCGGATGCTAACCGAGGATGTCGGCCCCGGAGACATGACCGCCAAGCTGGTGCCCGAGAAGCAGATGGCCCGGGCCCGAGTGATCACCCGCGAGCCGGCGGTGCTGTGCGGCGTGGCCTGGGTCGATGAGCTGTTCCGGCGTCTTGATGCTCGGGTCGCGCTGCACTGGCTGGCTGCCGATGGCGACCGCCTCGAGGCCGGCCAGCCCTTTCTCGAACTGGAGGGCCCCGCGCGCAGCCTGCTCAGCGGGGAGCGGGCCGCGTTGAACCTGCTGCAGACCCTCTCCGCCACGGCGACTCGCACCCGCCACTACGTGGACCTACTCGAGGGAACGGGGGTACGCATGCTGGATACCCGCAAGACACTGCCGGGGCTTCGTCTCGCCCAAAAGTATGCGGTGACCTGCGGGGGCGGCCACAACCACCGCATCGGCCTCTATGATGCTTTCTTGATCAAGGAGAACCACATCGCCGCCTGCGGGAGCATCGCAGCTGCCGTCGATGAGGCAAGGCGCCTCGCCCGCGAGCTGCCGGTTGAGGTGGAGGTGGAGACCTTCGAGGAACTGGATCAGGCGCTCGCCGCCGGAGCCGACGTGATCATGCTCGACAACTTCAACCTCGACGAGATGCGCGAGGCGGTGCGGCGCAACGCCGGGCGGGCCACCCTGGAGGCCTCGGGCAACGTCGACGAGGGCACCCTGCTTGCCATCGCCGAGACCGGTGTGGACTGCATCTCCAGCGGCGCCCTGACCAAGGATATTGCGGCCATCGACCTGTCGATGCGCATCGTCGAGCAACAGGCCTGAGCGACTGAGCGACGTCTCAGGTCTCTACCGCCACCAGCCGCTTGGCGAGGCGCTGGCGGTAGAGCCGCTCGCCGCCACGCTCGACCCAGTCGTCGCCCAGCCGCTGCCAGCCACGGCGCACCAGGCCATCGACCAGCATAGCGCTGGCCTCGATGATGGCCCGGGTCACGCCCTGCTCGAGAAGCAGACGCTCGGCATGCACCAGTAGGGTCGAGCCGATCCCGCGCCGGCTCAGTGACGGCCAGACATAGAGGGTCTCGATCCGCCCGTGGGGAATGTCCAGCTCCAGGAAGCCCACGCAACGGCCCTCGCAGTCGGCGACCAGGGTCGTGTAGAGCATCTGGCGCGCCGCCCATGCACTGCCCTCCCGGGGCAGTGCCATCGCCCAGGCCTGGCGTTGGGCCAGCGAGTAGTGACCGGCCGCGCCCTGCATCACGGCATGATGGAAGACCTCGGCCTGATCGGCGGCGTCCCGCGCTCGGGCCATGCGATAGACGATCCGCGGCCCACGACGACGCCCGGCGGACACGGCCGGCCTGGCGTTGGTATCGATATCGGCATGACGCATATGAGACCTTCCTGAGATAATGATCAACTCAGTAGACTACCCAAGCCCCGCCGCCGGGCCAAGCCATGCGGGCGGATACCCGCAGGATATGCCATGAACGACCGCCCCGCCCAACCCGAGACCTTCCCTCTGACGCCCATCGGCCTGATCGAGAGCGATTTCCCGGACAAGTTCGGTATCCCCCGCCAGCCGGGCCTTGCAGCGGCGGCCCGGGCATCGCTGGTGCTGGTGTCGCCCTTCGACGACCCGCTGGCGGTGAGAGGCCTCGAGACGTTCAGCCATCTGTGGTTGACCTTCATCTTCCACCTCAGTCCCCAGCAGGTCGCCCCGGCGCGCTGGACCCCGTTGGTGCGCCCGCCACGACTGGGCGGCAACGCCAAGGTGGGTGTGTTCGCCAGTCGCAGCACCCACCGCCCCAACCGTCTGGGGCTGTCGCTGGTGGAACTGGTCGAGATCGACACCACTCACGGCGTGCGCCTCAAGCTGCGCGGCGCCGACCTGGTCGACGGCACCCCGGTGCTCGACATCAAGCCCTACCTGCCCTGGGCGGAGGCCCGCCCCGAGGCCCGCGCCGGCTTCGCCCCCGAGGCGCCGCCAAACCTGGCGGTCAGCCTCTCCCCGGAGGCCGAGGCGGTGTTGAGCGCGCGCCCCGACGGTGATGAACTTGGCGAGCTGATCCGCCAGGTGCTGGCCCAGGACCCACGGCCCGCCTATCGCCGCACCCCCGAGGCGCGGGTCTACGGCGTGCGGCTGCGCGATCTGGACGTGCGCTTCCAGGCCCTGCAGGCACCGGCCGGCCACACCACCCTGAGGGTGGTCGAGATCGTCCTGGCCGCGGGCCGGACATGACGAAGGGCCCCGCAGGCCCCTTCTCGCCGCCCTCCAGCTGGCTCAAGCGAAGCTCACGCCGATGCGCCGCCCGACTTCCTCGTAGGCCTCGACCACCCCGCCCAGCCCCTGGCGAAAGCGGTCCTTGTCGAGCTTCTCGCGGGTTTCGGCATCCCACAGGCGGCAGCCGTCCGGGGAGAACTCGTCGCCCAGCACGATCTCGCCTTTGAATAGGCCGAACTCCAGCTTGTAGTCCACCAGCAGCAAGCCACCCTCAGCGAACAGTACCTTAAGCACCTGGTTGACGCGGAAGGTCAGCGCCTTCATCTCGGCCAGCTGCTCGGGAGTCGCCCAGCCGAAAGTTTCGGCCAGCGACTCGTTGATCATGGGATCGTGCAGAGCGTCGTTCTTGAGAAACAGCTCGAAGGTAGGTGGCTCGAGCGCCTGGCCCTCCGTCACGCCGAGGCGCTTGACCAGGCCACCGGCGGCAATATTGCGCACCACGCACTCCACCGGGATCATCTCGAGCCGCTTGACCAGGCTTTCGGTGTCGGAAAGGCGCCGGTCGAAATGAGTGGGGATGCCGGCCGCCTGCAGCGTCTCCATGATGAAGGCATTGAAGCGATTGTTGACCATCCCCTTGCGTGCCAGCGACTCCATGCGCTGGCCGTCGAAGGCGCTGGTGTCGTCGCGGAAGGTCAGGATCAGGCGATCGGGATCATCGGTGGCATAAACCGACTTGGCCTTGCCGGCATAGAGTTCTTGGCGCTTTTCCATGGGGAGCCTCCAGGGGCACGGTACGAGTCAGATGGACGTTCAGTCGAGGGTCTGCCAGCCCAGGCCAGCGTCCTGGGTCGCGACCTTCAGCCGGGATGCGTCGCCGTCGAGCAGCGGCACCAGGGCCTCTAGGGCCAGCTCGGGGCGATTGTTGTGGTCGGAGAGGTGAGAGCAGACGATGCGCTGCAGGCGATCGAGCCCCAGCCGAGCCAACAGCCACGCCGCCTGGCCGTTGGCCAGGTGACCCCAGTCGCCGCCCACCCGTCGCTTGAGGCTCGCCGGATAGGGTCCCTCGGCAAGCATCCGCGAATCGTGGTTGCACTCCAGCACCAGACCGTCGCAGCCGGCAAAGACCTCGATCACATGTGCGCTGGGATGCCCCAGGTCGGTAAGCAGGCCCAGGCATCGCTTGCCGGCGGTGATGCGAAACTGCACCGGCTCCCGGGCGTCGTGGGGCACGGTGACGGGATCGATGGTAAGCCCCTTGACCGCAAACCGGGCCTGGGGGGTGATCCAATGGCGGAGCGGCAGTTCACCGAACCGACCCGACAGCCAGGTGCCCGGCGTCAGGTAGACCGGTAGGCCATGGCGCCGCGCCAGGGGGCCGACGCCACGCCCATGGTCGCCATGCTCATGGGTCACCAGCAGGGCGTCGAGCTGGCGCGGATGCAGCCCCAGGCCGGCCAGGCGACGCTCGGCCTCGCGCAGGGTAAAGCCGCAATCGACTAGCAGATGGGTTTCACCATCGCTGACCAGGGTCGCGTTGCCCTTGCTGCCGCTGCCCAGGGAGGCGAAGGAGAGGCGCCCGCGGCCCTCCGGCACCTTGCCGCTCATCAGTGCAGCAGGCTCGCTACCCGCTCGAGCAGCTCACGCTGGTCCTCGCTGGAAAGCTCTTCTCCCCTGCTGCTGCGGGCCTTGAGCACGGTCTGCTCGGGGCCCTGGGCCTCCAGCACCAGGCGCACCTGCTGCGGCTCCTCACCCAGATTGAGGGTCGCCAGCGAGCGCCAGAAACCGCGCTCGCGATCGCTCCGGGTCAGATAGCTTACCAGGAAGCTGCGCGAGGCTGGATCGCGCTCGAGCAGCTCACGACGCCCCTGCACGGCAAAATCGCGCTCCAGCTGGTGGCTGAGCTCGGCCCACAGGCGGTCCGCCGCAAAGGGCAGAACGACCTGCCAGTCATCGCCACGCTGCTCGAATCGGGCCGGCGCTTGCGTATCGGGCCGCTGAGCGGCCAACGAAGCGGCGCTCGACGCTATGTTGCGCGCCTCGAAGTGGCGCTCCAGCGCGGTCAGGCAGGCCGGCTGAGAGGCGCCGCCCTGCTCACAGTGTATCTCGCTGTCGCCGCTGCGCAGCGCCGGGCGGATAATGAACCTGGCTTGGTCGGTTTCCAGGACGCCACGGCGCGAGTCGCGGGCCGTGACAGTCAAACCACGGCGCTGCACGAAACGCTCGAGCTCGGTCCAGACGGTGGCCGGCTCGGCGCCGACCACCAGCCAGCGCTGGTCGCCGATCGCACGACGCTCGACGTAGCCCCGCTCTCTGGCCCGCCCGGGCGACAGGGCCTGGGGCAGCGGCGCCTCGACCACGCCCTCCTCGGCGGGACGGGTGCCGCCCACCTCGGGCACCGGCATAGCATCACGATAGCGTTCGGCATCGCGGCCTTCCGGCAGCACCAAGGGGGCATTCTCCTCGGCCTCGTTATAGTCAAGGTTGCGATCATGGTAGAAGCCATCACGACCACAGCCGGCCGTGGCCAGAGCGATCACCGCGACCAGCGGCATCCATTTCAGCGCAGAGTTCATGCGTCCACCTTGCCAAGAGTTGTGCGAGAGCCAGTGCCAGGCACCCTCAATCGTCGATCAGCCCTGCCAGCTGCATGGCCTCGCTGACAGTGGAGTGGTACTTCTCGGAGAGCCAGGTCAGCGGCAGTCGGATGCCGGGCGCGATGTAGCCCATGCGATACAGCGCCCACTTCACCGGAATGGGGTTGGACTCGATTCCCAGGTTGGTGTGCAGCGGCATCAGGCGGGTGTTGATCTGGTGAGCTCGATCGGCCCCTCCGGTCACGGCGGCGCTGCACAGCTC
>Ga0114983_1000579_pt1 | contig 15312 bp, 16 predicted proteins | sample Shrwel_input2_RT_FD_87182 | JGI IMG/M metagenome (GOLD analysis project Ga0114983, IMG submission 87182) | Subsurface microbial communities from deep shales in Ohio, USA - Utica-3 well 1 S input2 RT | ecosystem: Environmental > Aquatic > Deep subsurface > Shale gas/oil reservoir > Produced... | reverse complement strand
TTCCTGACCCGTGCCGAAGCACGCGCCGCCGAACTGCCCGCGCCGCTCGAAGCCCGTTTCACCGGCAGTTCGGTGCTGGCCACACGGGCCGTCGAAGCGCTGGCCGGCGGCCATCTGGCCTCGATCGCGATCGCCGTCGTCGCGATCGCCGCCCTGCTGTCGCTGATGTTCACGTCGGTGAAGGCGGGGCTCGTGGCGACAGTGCCGAACCTGGTGCCGATCGCGGTCTACTTCGGCACGCTCGGCGTACTCAACATTCCGCTGAACCCGACGACCAGCCTGATTGCCTGCATCGTGCTCGGCATCGCCGTCAATGACACCGTGCATTTCCTTGCCCGCTTCAACGCCGATGCCCGCGAGCAGGGCAAGGAAGCCGGCGCCGTGCGTTCGGCGCTGACCACGGTGCTGCGTCCGATCACCTTGGCGACGGTCTGCCTTTGCCTCGGCTTTCTGGTGTTCGCCGCATCGGAGCTGAACAACCTCATGCAGTTCGGCCTGCTCGGCGCGTGGACCTTGTTCGTTGCCTGGATCGCCGACATGACGCTGACGCCGGCGCTGGGCTCGCGGCTGCGCATCGTCACGCTGTGGGACCTGCTGCGGCTTGATCTTGGCCGCAGCCCGCAACACACGATTCCGCTGCTATCCGGCCTGAGCATGCGTCAGGCGCGGCTGTTCGCGCTGATGTCGCGTCTGGAGAAGCATCCGGTCGGCACCCGGATCATCCAGGAGGGCGATCTGTCGCGCGACATCTATGTGGTCATCGATGGCAGCGTCGAAGCCACCGTTGAACGCCACGACGAGCGCCGGGTGTTGTCGACGATGACCCGCGGCGCGGTCATGGGCGAGGCCGGCTACTTCGGCCAGCGGCGTACGGCGAGCGTCGATACCACCAGCCCGGTGCGCCTGCTGCGCTTCAACTCGCAGGATCTGGAGCGGCTGCGCGAGCGCTATCCCTCTATTGCAGCGACCGTGTTCCGCAACTTGAATCGCATCCAGGCCGAGCGCATCGCCCGCATGACGGCGCTGATCAAGTGAGCCTGCTGTCGTTCCCGGCCGGAGGGGTTGCGATGTCGATTCGAGGTTGGCTTTGCGGCTTGCTGCTGACGCTGGCGCCGGCGCTGCACGCCTTGTCCGATGGCGTGTCGGTGATCAGCGGCGCCGGCGGCAATGTCACCGTCTCGAAAGGCGCCGACGGCGTGCTGCTGATCGGCAGTTTCGACGGCGTGCTCGACGCCGAAACCACGGCGGCACTGGGCGGCGCCTTGCCGCGGCTGATCGTCGATACCGATCCTGACGATGCCGCGCTGTCGGCGGCCGGCGACGGCGCCGTGGTGCTGCGCCGCGAGGGCGGCGTGGTGCGCACGTCGATGGCAGCGCTGCTGCAGCGCGAGGCGCGCCGGCCGTTCAAGACCGAAACAGCAGCCGGCCGGCCGATCATCGCGTTCGCCAGCGGCGACAGCTTCGCGTTCAATGGCGACGAGATCGGCATCTTTCGAGTGCCGAGCGGCATCGTCTCCGGCGCTTGCGCGGTGCTGCTGCCGAGCGCGAAGACCGTGCATCTGGGCAGCCTGCTGACGCCGGGCCAGTACCCGGACATCGATGTCGGGCAGGGTGGCTCGATTGCCGGGCTGATCTCGGCGATCGGGCGGCTGATCAACCTCGGCACGCCCGATACCCGCTACCTGCCGCGCAATGGCGAAGCCGTTGATCGAGATGCGCTGATCGCCTACCGCGACATGCTGTCGAGCATCCGCAATGCCGTGCGGCTGGCGATGCTGCGCGGCGATTCCCTCGACAAGATCCAGCACGATGCGCCGGCCGCGGCTTCCTACGACGCGGTCTGGGGGCGGGGGGCGATCAGCGGGCCGCAGTTCCTGGCCATCGTCCACGAAAGCCTGCAGAACCCGCCTGAAGATGACTGACCGCCGGTGCCGTTATCGCGAACCGCCGCCGAAGAGCGCGCCGTACATCACGCAGGAAGGTGCCGCGCGGCTGCGTGCCGAATACGACCAGCTGTGGCGCGTGCGCCGTCCCGAGGTGGTGCGGGCACTGTCTGCCGCCGCCGCCGAGGGCGATCGTTCGGAAAATGCCGAGTACATCTACCGCAAGAAGGAATTGCGCGAGATCGACCGCCGCGTGCACTACCTGCAGCTGCGCTTGCCGGAGCTGAAGGTCGTCGACGCCACGCCGAGCGATCCGGGCCGGGTCTACTTCGGCGCCTGGATCGACGTGGCCGACCCGCACGGTGACGAGAAGCGCTACCGGATCGTCGGTCCGGACGAGATCGATCCGGCGCGTGGCTACATTTCCATCGACTCGCCGCTGGCGAAGGCGCTGCTGAAGCGCGGCGTCGGCGAGGTCGTGAAGCTGATGCTGCCGGGCGGCGAGGCCGAACTGGAGCTGATCGCCGTCCGCTACAGCGCGGTCTGATCGCTCAGGCGACGCCGTTGAACTGCTTCGTGATCAGGGCGATCCGTTCGCCGTAGAGCCGGGCTGTTTCAAGATCACCGGGCAGCGGTCCGGCGTCGGGCCCGAGATCGCTCGGCGACTGCGCCAGCGCGCCCGAGGAGCCACCGAGGTAGTTCACGTCATTGCGCTGGGCGGCACCGGTTGCAGCCGGCACCTGGCCGGTCCCGACCCAGATCATGTCGTGCTGCATCGCGAAGGTGATCAGGTACTGGATCGTCGAGCCCTTGTCGCCGTTCATCGAGGCCGAGTTCGTGAAACCGCCGGCGATCTTGTTTTTCCAGCCCTTGGTGAACCACACCTTGGAGCTGGCATCGGCGAATGTCTTGAACTCGGCCGACACGCCGCCCATGTACGTCGGCGAGCCGAACACGATGGCGTCGGCCGCTTGCAGCGCAGCCCAGACGGCATCGTCGAATGTCGCGACATTGATCAGCTGCACCTCGGCCAACGCGACACCGGCGATGCCGGCCGCGACCGCTTCGGCCTGCTTCTTCGTGTGTCCGTAACCGCTGTGATAGGCGACGACGGCCTTGATCGTATTCATGCTGCTTCTCCCCTCGTACGAGATCGGTTGTAGCGGATGCGGGAGCATCCGCGCCGTCGGTTCTGGCGACGGTGCGCAACGGTACATCGGCGTCTGTCGCAGCCGCGAGTCCGACTACAATGCCGCCATGCCGCGCAAGCCCTCCGCTCCGACTGACGACCCGCCGTCTGACCGCCTGATCGCCAGCGGTGCCCGGGCCGACGAGGACCGCGTCGATCGCGCGATTCGCCCGCAGCGGCTCGAGGATTACGTCGGCCAGCCGGCGGTCCGCGAGCAGATGGGCATCGCCATCGCCGCCACTCGGGCACGTGCCGAAGCGCTTGACCACGTGCTGATCTTTGGTCCGCCGGGGCTCGGCAAGACCACGCTGGCGCACATTCTGGCCACCGAACTCGGCGTCAACCTGCGCCAGACCTCGGGTCCGGTGCTCGAGAAGGCCGGGGACCTCGCCGCGCTGCTGACCAATCTGGAGCCGCGCGACATCCTGTTCGTCGACGAGATCCACCGCCTCAGTCCGGTCGTCGAGGAAGTGCTGTACCCGGCGATGGAGGATTACCAGCTCGACATCATGATCGGCGAGGGTCCGGCGGCGCGTTCGATCCGGCTTGATCTGCCGCCGTTCACGCTGATTGGCGCGACGACCCGTGCCGGCAGCCTGACCGGGCCGCTGCGCGACCGTTTCGGGATCATCCAGCGGCTGGAGTTCTATTCGGTGACCGATCTGACGATGATCGTCAAGCGCTCCGCGGCGATTCTCGGCGTACCGGTGGAAGAGGAGGGTGCCTTCGAGATCGCCCGTCGCTCGCGCGGCACGCCGCGTATTGCCAATCGCATGCTGCGCCGGGTTCGCGACTACGCCGAAGTGCGCGGCACTGGCGTGATCAGCGCCGACATCGCGGCTGCGGCGCTGAAGATGCTTGACGTCGACAGCCGCGGCTTCGATCTGATGGACCGCAAGCTGATGATGGCGCTGATCGAGCGCTTCGACGGCGGCCCGGCCGGGCTCGACAATCTGGCGGCTGCAATCGGCGAAGCCCGCGACACCATCGAGGATGTCATCGAGCCTTACCTGATCCAGCAGGGCTATCTGCTGCGGACGCCGAGGGGGCGCATGGTCGGCAAGCTGGCCTACCAGCACTACGGCATTCCGTTGCCGAAGCGCATCGAACCGGACCTCTTCGAAGCCGATGCAGGTGGTTGATTGGCTTGTGTTGTTGCGTTGCCGCATCAGCTAGACTGCGCGGCAAATGGCAAACCTGAACGCGGTTTTCTCATGGCCTGTGAGGGTCTATTACGAGGACACCGACCTGAGCGGCGTGGTTTATCACGCCAACTACCTGAAATTCTTCGAGCGCGCCCGCACCGAGTGGCTGCGTGCGCTTGGCTGCTCTCAGGAGCAGCTGCGCGCGGATGCCGGGGTGGTGTTCACGGTCAGCCAGATCGCGGTCGCGTTTCGCGCACCCGCCCGGCTGGACGACGAACTGGACGTGACGGTGACGGTGACCGAGCTCAAGCGCGCCAGCCTGATGCTCGCGCAGACGCTGCAGCGGCGCGGGAAAGCGGCGGCGGTGCTGGCAACGGCGGAGGTTCGGGTGGCCAGCGTCGATGCTGAAAGCTTCAAGCCGACCGCGTTGCCGCCGGTGATCCGCGATCGCGCGGTGCTCACGAGCGAACTTCGTTGCTGAAAACTGCAAGAACAAAGACAAGGGAAGAAACCGAATGAGTGGCACGATTTCGCTGACACAGCTGGTCCTGCAGGCCAGCGTTCCGGTGCAGCTGGTGATGGGCTCGCTGATCGCCGCCTCGCTGGCATCCTGGGCGGTGATCCTCGCCAAGCGCGGCCTGCTGTCGCGCATCCAGAATCAGGCGGTGGCCTTCGAGGCCCGCTTCTGGTCCGGCGGCTCGCTTGCCGAGCTTTATGAGGCGCTGCGCCGCAGCCGTGAGCCGGAGGAAGGCCTGACGCAGATCTTCCGGGCCGGCTACGAGGAATACAGCCGGCAGCAGGGCGCCAAGATCCCGCCTGACGATGCCCTGGCCGCCGTGCAGCGGCAGATGCGGGTGGCGATGGCCCGCGAAACCGAAAAGCTCGAAGGCGGCCTGAGTCTGCTGGCGACGATCGGTTCGACCAGTCCCTATGTCGGCCTGTTCGGCACCGTCTGGGGCATCGTCAATGCCTTCGTCGCGATCGGCAACGTCAAGCAGGCCACGCTGGCCAGCGTCGCGCCGGGTATCGCCGAGGCGCTGATCGCCACGGCGATCGGCTTGTTCGCGGCGATTCCGGCGGTCATCGCCTACAACTTTTTCGTTGCTCGCGTCGACCGTCTCGAAAACCGCTTCTCGACTTTCGCCGAAGAGCTGACCGGCATCGTCGATCGCGGTCTGCGTGGTGGTTCGAGGGCCGGGTAATGGCGGGCGGCTTTGCACCCAAGAAGGGCAAGCGGCGGATGACCGCCGAGATGAACGTCGTGCCGTATATCGACGTGATGCTGGTGCTGCTGGTCATCTTCATGGTGACCGCGCCACTGATGACGCAGGGCATCGATGTCGAGCTGCCGCAGGCCAGCGCCGAGACGCTCAGCGCCGATGACGAACCGCTGACCCTGTTCGTTGACGCCCGCGGCGATTACTTCCTGGACGCCGGCGGCGATCCGAAGAAGGCGCTGGCCGACCAGATCGTCATCGACCGGGTCGGCGCGATCCTGCGCAACAAGCCGGAAACGATGGTGCTGATCCGTGCCGACAAGGCCGTGAAGTACGACCGCGTCGCCAATGGCATGTCGCTGCTGCAGGCCGCCGGCGCCGCGAAGATCGGCTTCGTCACTGACGCGCCGAGCGCGCCGCGTCCGCGCACGGCGACCAAACGCGACCGCGGATGATGCTGAAGACGCGCCATGTCGTTGCAGCGATCGCGCTGCATCTTGCCGTGTTCGGACTGCTGTTCAGCGGCGTGCAGTGCGGCCGCGTGCCAGAGCCGGTGACGGTGATCCAGGGCCAGCTGATCGCCGCCAACGAGATTCCAAAGGCACAGTCGGCGCCGAAGCCGCAGCCGACGCCGGAACCGCCGACACCCGAAGCCGCCGAGCCGCCGCCAGCGCCCGAACCGCCGAAGCCGGACCCGGTTGAAGTGCAGCGCAAGCAGCAGGAAAAGGACGCCAAGGCCGAGGAAGCCAAGAAGGAACAGAAGGCCGCCGAGCAGAAGGCGGCTCAGGACGCGTTGCTGAAGAAGAAGGCGGAAGAGATCGCCGATCAGAAGCGGCTGGCCGAGGAAGCGAAGAAAAAGAAGGAAGCCGAGGATCGCAAGCGCGAGGAAGACCTCTCCAGGCAGGCGATCGAGGAAGAGGAAAAGCGTCTCGCCACCGAGAAGGCCGAGAAGAAGAAAAAGGCCGAGCAGGCACGGCGCGAAGCGGAAGAGCGCCGCGCGCGCGAAGCAGAGCTGTCGGCCGCGCTTGGCGCCGAAAGCGAGCAGCGCTCGGCACAGGAAGCCAACATCTGGGGCACGCAGCTGGTGGCCGCGATCCAGCGTGTCTGGACGCGTCCGCCCGGCGTTTCCGACCAGAAATACAGCTGCGTGGTCAACATGCAGCTGTCGGCGACCGGCGAAGTGCTGAGCGCGCGAATCCAGAAGTCCAGCGGCAACCCGCAGATCGACGAGTCGGTGCTGCGTGCGGTCTACAAGGCCAGCCCGATGCCGCTGCCGCGTGACCCGACGGTGTTTCAGCCGGGCATCAACATCACCTTCATTCCGCGTTGAACGGAGTCCGATCATCATGCTGAACAGACTGCTCGTCGCTTGTCTGGCCTTCGCGAGTCTCGCGGTACAGGCGGATCTCGACATCACCGTGGTCGGCGGCGCCAAGCGTGCTCAGCCGATCGCCGTGGTGCCGTTTTCGCAGGGCCCCGGCCAGCCTGCCGATGTCGCCGCCATCGTCGCGGCCGATCTCGATCGCAGCGGCCAGTTCCTGGCGCTGGCGCGCAATGACATGAAGGGTTTCGATCCATTGCCGACCAGCGAGCCGCAGGTCGATTACCGCACCTGGCGGGCACTGGGTCAGGAAGCGCTGGTCATCGGCAACGTGCAGGCGCTGCCCGGCGGTGGGGCAAAGACCGTTGCCGAGCTGTATGACGTGTTCCGCACGCAGAAGATCCTGACCGTCGAGGCGACCGCAACGCGCCCGACCGAATGGCGCTCGATGGCGCACAAGGTCGCCGACCAGATCTACGAAAAGCTGACCGGGACGCGTGGCGTGTTCGACACCCGGATTGCCTACATCACGTCGATGCAGGTGTCCGGCCGTCGCCAGTTCAAGCTGATCTGGGCCGATGCCGATGGCGAGAACCCGCGCGAGATCGCTCGCAGCTTCGAGCCGCTGCTGTCTCCGGCGTGGTCGCCGGATGGCAAGCGCATTGCCTATGTGACCTTCGAAGGCGGGCGTTCAAAGATCATCATCCAGACGCCGGCGACCGGTGACTACGTGACCTTCCTTGGCGAGAAGGGCATCAACAGCGCGCCGGCCTGGACGCCGGACGGCAGCCGACTGGTGGTCACGCTGTCGTTCCAGAAGAACTCGGATCTGTACGTCATCGACGTCGCCACGAAATCACGTCGGCGGCTGACCGACAGCTTCGCCATCGACACGTCGCCGACGGTGTCGCCAGACGGCCGAACCGTCGCGTTCCTGTCCGATCGCAGCGGCTCGGCGCAGATCTACACGATGAGCATCGATGGCGGAGAAGCGAAGCGCCTGACCTTTGAAGGCCGTCGCAACGAACAGCCGCGCTTTGCACCGGATGGCAAGACTCTTGCACTGGTCAATTATGATGCTTCCGGTTATCGTATCGGGCTTGTGGATGTTGCTTCCGGTGTCATGCGCTTGGTCAGCAGCGGCCCACTGGACGAAGGTCCGAGTTTTGCTCCGAACAGCGCGGTCGTGATCTACACGCGACAGGGCGGATCTGGAGCGGAACTGGCTACGGTTTCAACCGACGGTTCGGTCCGTCAACGTTTGCGGCACACCGGCGATGTCCGGGAACCGGCCTGGGCGCCGTACGCTAAGCCCTGAGTGTCTCCAGCCTGTCACCCGAAAGGGTCCAACATCGTTACCTATCTATACGTCGTCACGGAGTTTCGAAAAATGCTGAACAACAAGTGGTTTGCCTGCGCCACCCTCGCCCTCGCTGCCGTTGCCACCGGTTGCTCCAGCACCGGCGACAAGAACGCCAATGGATCGGCTGAAGCGGTCAAGCCGACCACCCCGTCGCAGGGCAGCGCCGCTGCTGCGCCGTCGGGCAAGACGTCGGTGACGACCCCGGCCTCGACCCAGTCGATCGTCTACTTCGACTTCGACTCGAGCGACCTGAAGCCGGAATCGAAGGACGTCGTCGCTGCCTGGGCCAAGTACCTGACCGCCAACCCGACCGCGAAGGCCCAGCTGCAGGGCAACACCGACGAGCGTGGCACCCGCGAGTACAACCTCGCCCTCGGCGAGCGTCGCTCGGCCGCCGTCAGCTCGGCGCTTCAGTCGGCCGGCGTTGCCGCTTCGCAGCTCGAACTGACCTCGAACGGCGAAGAGAAGCCGGTCGCGCTGGGCCATGACGAAGCGTCGTGGTCGCAGAACCGCCGCGTCGAAATCGTCGGTCAGTAAGCCGATGAGGGCCGCCATGGTGATGCCGTTCCGCAAATCCTCGATCCTTCGCAGTGCCGCGCCGATCTGTGCGTCGCTGTGGCTCGCGGCCTGTGCCGGGCAGAACTATGGCGGTCCGATCAACAGCGAGCAGGCGCTCAGCCCGGAAGAGCGGCGCCTGCAAGCGGTTGAAACCAAGCTGGCCGAGCTGTCACGCAAGCTGTCGTCCACCGAAGCGGGCCGCGAGCAGCGGAACGCCGAGGAACTCGGACGTCTGCGCGGCCTGATCGAACAGCTGCGCTACGACTTCGATCAGTCGCAGCGCAAGCAGCAGGAAGCGATCACCTCGTTCGATGCCCGCATCAAGGGGCTCGAAGCCGAAGCCCTGGCGCCGTCTGCCGGTGCGTCGGCTGGCGCGGTGGGTGGGGACGCTGCTGCAAGCCCGTTGGGCGCCCCAGTTGCACCTGCTACAGCGTCACCTCCGCTCAGCTCGGCGGCGGACGAAGAAGCGATGTACCTGAAGAGCTTCGATCTGCTGAAAGGCGGCAAGTACGACGAAGCGATCACCGGCTTCAAGTCGATGCAGGCGAAGTATCCGCAAGGCAACTACGCCGACAACGCCTGGTACTGGACCGGCGAGTCGTTTTACATCAAGAAGGACTTCCCGAACGCGCTCGCGAGCTATCGCTCGCTGCTTGAAAAATTCGGCAGCAGTCCGAAAGTGCCGGATGCCTTGCTGAAGACCGGCATCATCCAGCAGGAACAAAAAAAGACTGACGCGGCCAAGGCGGCCTATAACCGCGTCATCAAGGAATTCCCGAATTCAAGCGCAGCCATCCAGGCGCGCACGCGGGTCGCTCAGCTTCGCTGACCCGACATGACTTCGCTCGCGTCGGCAACCGAGCGCGTCTCGCCTCGGGTTCCGGCGGCGGGTTCGACGCGACTCAAGCTCACTGAAATCTTCCTGTCGCTGCAGGGCGAATCGACGTTTGTCGGTTGCCCCACTGTTTTTGTGCGGCTGACCGGATGCCCGCTGCGCTGCAGCTACTGCGATACCGAATACGCCTTTCACGGCGGCCTCTGGCATGAGCAGGCCGATGTGCTGGCAACCGTGGCTGGCCATGGTGTTCGCCATGTCTGCGTGACCGGTGGCGAGCCGCTGGCGCAGAAGGCCTGCATTCCCTTGCTGACTGCACTGTGCGACGCCGGCTACGTCGTGTCGCTGGAAACCAGCGGCGCGCTCGATGTGTCGGCCGTTGACCCGCGCGTGGTCAAGATTCTTGACATCAAGACGCCGGCGTCGAACGAGGTCGGTCGCAATCGCTGGGAAAACCTTGCGCTGCTGCAGCCGCACGACCAGATCAAGTTCGTCCTCTGTGATCGAGCGGACTACGACTGGGCGAAGTCGGTTGTGGCCGAGCACCGGCTGACCGAACGGCACACGGTGCTGTTCTCGCCAAGCGCCATGCAGCTTGCGGCACGTGATCTCGCGGACTGGATCGTGGCCGATCGTCTGCTGGTTCGTTTCCAGATGCAGCTGCACAAGCTGCTCTGGGGCGGCGAGGCCGGCCGCTAGCACGTCCGGGCGCAGTAGCTGCGCCAACACCGATCGGAGTCGCCCATGTCCACCCCTCGTTCTGCCGTCGTGCTGCTCAGCGGCGGTCTCGATTCCGCAACGGCGCTGGCCATCGCCCGGGCCGACGGTTACGTCTGCCACGCGATGAGCGTGGCCTACGGCCAGCGCCACAGCGCGGAGCTGGATGCGTCGGTGAAAGTGGCACAGCGGCTCGGTGCCGCCTCGCACCGGCTGATCCGCGTCAACCTCGACCTCATCGGCGGTTCGGCACTTACCGACCACGCGATTGCCGTGCCGGAAGCTGAAACGCCCGGCATTCCGATCACCTACGTTCCGGCCCGCAACACGCTGTTCCTGTCGCTGGCGATGGGGCTTGCGGAAGTGCAGGGCGCGGAGGCGATCTACATCGGCGTCAATGCGGTCGACTACAGCGGCTACCCGGATTGCCGGCCCGAGTTCATCGCCGCATTCGAGAAGGTTGCCCAGCTGGCGACGCGCGCCGGGGTCGAAGGCGGCAGCCTGAAGATCGAAACCCCGCTGATCGCGCTCAGCAAGGCCGACATCATTCGTCGCGGCTTGTCGCTGGGCGTCGATTTCGCGGAAACCGTCTCCTGCTATCAGGCCGATGCCGACGGCCGCGCCTGCGGTCGCTGCGATTCCTGTCGCCTGCGTCGAGAGGGTTTCGCCGCCGCTGGCGTGCCAGACCCGACGCGTTACGCCAGCGCATGACCGACATGCCGTTTTGCGATCGCTTGCCGCTATAATACGCGCCTCGCGAAGGATTGAGGGTCGTTAGCTCAGCGGTAGAGCATCGGACTTTTAATCCGTTGGTCGATGGTTCGATCCCATCACGACCCACCACTTTCCCAAGCGAGGCATTCCAAGGTGTACCGATAAACCCGCAGAAATGTGGGTTTTTTTGTGCCCGACTGTCACGCTGAGGCCGACGTGTACCGATGACGGCCGACGAAAAAACGGATAGAAATCCGGATAACTCGGGGCCGCGACAGGCTCACAAGACGTTTGCCGCTGACGGAACGTCGATGCGCGCCGAATCCGCATGCTCCCGGCCGGGTCGGCCGCAACCGCCCCGGCCGGTTGTCACTTGTTCAGCCGCCAAATGCCTGCTGGGCTACGGCCGTGTTCATGAAATCCCGGAAGTGCAGCCATTTGCCGTCACGCACGGTGATCACGTGCACGAAGTCGGAGTCGATGCTGCCGCCGGTCTTGCGCGCGGTCAGCCGCAGATGTCCGGTGACCACGACCTTGTCCTCGCTGGCGATGAATTCCTCGGCATCGAATTGATGGATGTCCACCGAGGTCAGCACGGTGTCGAAGAAGCGGCGGGCTTCGCTGCGGGTTTCGTAATGACCGGCATACGGGATCACCGATGGGCCGTAGAAATCGATCACTACTTCGTCGTCGAGCAGTTCGAGGATGCCGGGAACGTCGGCCGCGCCGAAGCGAGCGAAGACTTCCTTGACCATCGCGACATTGCGTTCTTCGATGCGCATGACTGTGGGCTCCAAAATCAGGGGCAGCGTGGCGCAGCTGTGCTGCAGCAGGGTGGCGGTCTGCGGAATGGCCGGTGCGAGCCCCGGGCGCAGGCTTTGGTAACCATCGAGCAGTCCGCAGATCAGGCATTCGACTTCGAGGCTGGCCAGCGGCGCGCCTAGGCAATAGTGGATGCCGTGACCGAAGCTCAGGTGCTGGCCGGCATTGTCGCGATCGAGCCGGAAGCGCTCCGGTTCCGGGAACACGTCCGGATCGTGATTGGCGGACGCGAAGAACAGCGCCACCCATTCACCGGCGGCAATCTTCTGGCTGCCGATCTCGACATCGCGGGTCACCTGCCGGAACAGCCGCTGCGGCGGGCCGGTCATGCGCAGCGTTTCGCTGAGGAAGCGGCCGATCTTGCTGCGGTCGGTCTTCAGTTCCGCCCAGACTTCCGGATGATCGGCCAGCACCTTCAGGCAGTTGGTGGCGAAGTACATCGTGGTTTCACTGCCGGCGACGACCAGCGTGAAACAGAACCGCCAGACCTCGTCGGTGCTGAGTTTCTGGCCGTCGGATTCGGCGATCAGCAGGGCATCGATCAGGTCGTCGTTGGGCGCTTCGCCGCGTTCCAGCCGCGCTGCGCGTTCGGCGACCGTCTGCATGAAGTAGCCGACCATGTCGCGGTTGCTCTGGTCGCGATCTTCGACGGACAGGTCGGCGCTGAGCATGAAGGCGTTCGACCAGCGCTGGAAGCGATCGGTCAGGTCGGCCGGCAGGCCGAGCAGATGCACCATCAGCCGGGCCGGCAAGCCGGCGCAGAGCGCCGAAACGCCATCGAATTCGCCATTCGGCAACGGGGCAAGCAGGTCGCGGACCACCGCTTCGATCGCCGGCCGCAGTTCGCGCACGCGCTTCGGCGTGAACGCCTTGACGACGATGCGGCGAAGCTTGGCGTGCTCCGGGTCATCGTGATTGACCAGCATCAAGGTCGGCGCGCCGGTGTCCTGCTGGAAGTTCGCAGACGAAAAGGTCTCCGGATCGCGCGCCGCCGCCTGCACATGTGCATGCTTGAGCAAGGCCCAGGCACGGATCGGGGCATCGCGACCCGGTACGGTGCCGGGTGGCCAGTCGGCGTATCCGGGCAGCGGCGATTGCGCGCGCAGTGCGGCATAGGCCGGGTAGGGGTTGGCGATGACGTCCGCTGTTGCCAGATCGCTGGCGTGATACTGCCGCTGCATGGTGGTCTCCTCGGTGTTCGATAATGCGGTGGCCGGATCTCTGTCCGGTTCGAGTGCTTGCTGCTTTTATGGCTACGTTCAACTATGTCTTCAAGACACAATAAGACCGATGTCGCCGTGTCGTCAAACCCGACGCGCACCCGAGTGCGGGCAACCGCGCCAGCCGCTGCGGCAGCACCTGCGCAGTCGCCGGTGTCCGAGGCGGCGCGCGACTTTCTCGACCTGTTCTATCCGGTGCACTACAAGATCGGCATCGGCATCGAGGATTCGCTGCGTGGCGGCCGCCTGACGCGCCACCAGGTGGCCATCCTGTGGCTGATCCGTTCCGAAGGCGAGGGCGGCAAGCGCATCGCCCGCAAGGAGATCGAGCGTTCGATCACGCGCTGGTTCGAGATCGGCAACTCGGCGATCTCAAAGGCGCTGCGAGTGCTGTCCAAGCCGCCCTACGAGCTGCTGGCGATCGTCGAAAACCCGCTGTCGGCGCGCGAGCGCTATGTGCTGCTGACGCCGGCTGGCGAACAGCAGATCGAATGGATGGTCGCCCAGGGGCATCGCTTCGTGCAGCGCATGGTTGACCATCTGAATGCTGACGAATCGGCGCAGGGCGTGCACTTCCTGACTCGGGTCAGCAAGATCATCGACATCGTTGCCCGCGAGAAGCCGACGGCACCGGCGCCGCTGGAAGTGGCTGCCGCCGGGATCAAGCCGCGCCGCGCGCGGCGCTAGCGCTTCGGCAGGATTTGCCGCTTCACGCCATCCAGCACGGCCTTGCGAGCCGGCTTGCCGCGCATGGCCCGCGCCAGCATCACCGCACCGACGGCCTGCGCCAGCACCGACCAGGCGCGGTCGCTGTCACCGTCCATCAGCAGGCAAAGCCTTGCCTGCATCTGCTGGATGGCCTGCTCGAAGCTGTCGCGCACGCCGTCATCGGCACGGGCGACTTCGGCCGTCAGCGTCGGCAGGCAGCAGCCGGCCTCCGGATGTTCGACATGGGCGATGCTCAGGTAGGCGGCAATCCGCTGCGCGAGTTCGGCATCGGCCAGCGGGCTGTCCGCGTTGCCGAACATCGCCATCGACGCGGCCATTTCCTTTTCCACCAGCGCCTTGAGCATGTCCGACTTCGATCCGAAGTGAACATAGAACGCGCCGGCCGTCAGCCCCGCTTCGGCCACCATCGCATCGACGCCGGTGCTGGCGAAGCCTTGCCGCTTGGCCAGTGCACCGGCCTTGTCGAGCAGCCGCTCGCGCGTGGCGGCCTTGTGGTCGGAGCTGTAGCGCATGAACGGATGGGTCGGTCGGGACGATGAAAGATGCTCAGGAACTTAGCATGACGGCCGTTCACTGATGGACTGCCTGAGCACGGGCGGCGTCAGTGGTCGGCGGCGTGCAGCTTGCGATGCACGCGGCGCAGCCCGAGCCAGACGCTGACGAACAGCACCGGCAGCGCAATGCCGACCACCAGATCCGGATTGATCGGCAGATGCGCGGCCTTGCCGGCCTTCGCGGCATAGCCGACCAGACCGGAGGCGTAGTAGACGATCGCCGCGATCGACAGGCCTTCGACCGTCTGCTGCAGCCGCAGCTGCAGCCCGGTGCGCCGTTCCATCGATGCCAGCAGCGCCTGGTTCTGGCGCTCGCGCGTGATGTCGACGCGGGTCGACAGCAGGCCACTGACTTTGGCGACGCGGTCGGACAGCTCATGCAGGCGCCGCAGTGCATGCCGGCAGGTCGATACCGCAGGACTCAACCGCCGGGTCATGAACTCGCCAATCGGCTGCACGCCGGGCAGGCGTCGCTCGCGCAGTTCCTCGATGCGGGTCGTCACCAGTGCGTGGTAGGCGATGCAGGCGTTGAAGCGGAACTCGGTGGTGGCAAGGCTGCTTTCGACGGCCGCCGCCAGCTGGGTCAGTTCGTGCAGCAGCGCTTCGTCGGAGGTACTGCCGTCCTCGGCGGCGATCTGCGCGGTCAGTTCGCCCAGCGCCAATTCGATTGCACGGGTTCTCGGCGCCTGCGCGCGCGCCGTCGGTAACGCTAGCAAGGCCAGCACGCGATAGGCCTCGATCTCGAACAGCCGCTGCAGCATGCGGCCGGATTGCCGTTCGGTGAAGTTGTGGTCGATCAGCAGGAAGCGGGTATAGCCGTCTTCGTGAATGCGGAAATCGGTGAACGCCAGGCCAGCACCATCGCCGATCGCGGCGCCGACGACGATGTTGCCCTCGAAGTGCTGCTCCAGCAGCGCGGCCGGCGTGTGGCGGTCGTCGCCTTCGATCAGCAAGGCGTGCGCAGCCACCAGCGTGCTGCCCGGCATCTGCGCCAGCCAGCCGGTCGGAAGCAGCGTCACCGCCGTTTCAACGAATGGCGCATCGC
>Ga0114983_1000578_pt1 | contig 15333 bp, 15 predicted proteins | sample Shrwel_input2_RT_FD_87182 | JGI IMG/M metagenome (GOLD analysis project Ga0114983, IMG submission 87182) | Subsurface microbial communities from deep shales in Ohio, USA - Utica-3 well 1 S input2 RT | ecosystem: Environmental > Aquatic > Deep subsurface > Shale gas/oil reservoir > Produced... | reverse complement strand
TGGGACGGCAACGAGACCTGGCTGGTGCTTGGTGGTGCCGGCCTGCTGGGCGCCTTTCCGCTGGTCTACTCGGTATTCCTGCCAGCGCTGTATATCGGGGTTTTCCTGATGCTAGCCGGCCTGATTTTCCGTGGTATCGCCTTCGAGTTCCGTTTCAAATCACATCGTAACCGCCGCTGGTGGAACCGCGCCTTCTGCTGGGGCTCCGCCGTGGCGTCCTTTGCTCAGGGCGTGGTGGTGGGGGCCTACATCCAGGGCTTCGCTGTGGAGGACTTCGTCTATGTCGGCGGGCCCCTGGACTGGCTGACGCCCTTCAGCGTACTGACCGGTCTGGGATTGATGGCGGGCTATGCCCTGCTTGGCGCCACCTGGCTGATCATGAAGACCGAAGGGGCGGTTCAGGCCTGGGCCTACCGGCTCGCCCCACGCCTGTTGCTGGCGGTACTGGGTGTGTTCGCGATCATCAGTCTCTGGACGCCCTTCGTCGATAGCGCGGTGCGTGAGCGCTGGTTTGGCCATCTCCACCTGATCTGGGTCTTCCCGGTGCTGGCACTGCTCTGTGCGGCCCTGCTGTGGCGTGCTGTCAGCCAGCGTCGGGAGGGGCAGCCTTTCATCGCTACGCTGGGGCTGTTCGTCTTCACCTACCTGGGCCTGGTGGTCAGCAAGTGGCCGGTAATCGTGCCGCCCAACTACACGATCTGGGACGCCGCCTCGGATCCCGGCTCGCAACTCTTCCTGCTGATCGGCGTGCTGTTCGTGATCCCCATCGTGCTGGCCTATACCGCCTGGAGCTACTGGGTGTTCCGCGGCAAGGTGCGACCCGGCGAGGGGTATCACTGAGCCGATGGATGCGCCCGACGCGGCGACAGGCGCGCTGACCGCGCGCCGCTACCTGAGAGACCTGGCCGCCGGCGAACGCCGGCGGCTGCGTCTCGCCAGCCTGGCAGGGACTGCGGCGGGCCTGTTGACCATCGCGCAATTGATGCTGCTGGCCCGGTTCATCAGCCGCCTGCTCATCGACGGAGCATCATTGTCGGAGCTCATGCCGGTGCTCGCTGGACTGCTGGCACTGCTGGTGTTGCGTGCGCTGGCCCTCTATCTGCAGGAAACCCTGGCTCAGGCGGCGAGCCTGCGGATTCGCCGCCGCGCCCGGCATGCGCTGCTTGACCACTTGGCCCGTCTGGGGCCCGTCAGGCTGAGCGCGCGTCACAGCGCCTCGCTGGCCAATCAGCTGGTGGAGCAGGTGGAGGCCCTGGACGGCTATTTCGCCCGCTTCCAGCCGCAGCTCGGCCTGGCGGTACTGGTGCCGTTGTCCATCTTGCTGGCAGTGCTGTGGCTGGATTGGCTGGCAGCACTCTTCCTGCTGATCTCGGCGCCGCTGATCCCGCTGTTCATGGCGCTGGTCGGGATGGGGGCAGCGCAGCTCAATCGCGAGCAGTTCGCCGCCGTGGCGCGCCTCTCTGGCCACTTCATTGATCGCGTGCGGGGCATCACCACCCTGCAGCTCTTCGGTCGCACCGCCCAGGCCACCCGCGAGGTGCATGCCGCCGCCGATGATTACCGGCAGCGCAGCATGCGCGTCTTGCGACTCGCCTTTCTCTCCTCGGCGGTGCTGGAGTTCTTCGCCTCGGTGGCCATCGCCGTGATGGCGATCTACGTGGGTTTCGGCCTGCTGGGCTACATCGAATATGGCCCCGCGGACGAGTTGACCCTGTTCGGCGGCCTGCTGGTGCTGCTGCTGGCCCCGGAATTCTTCCAGCCGCTGCGCAGCCTCTCCCAGCACTACCATGACCGCGCGGCGGCGCTGGGGGCCGCCGAGGGGCTGGTGGCCCTGCTCAACGAGATCCCTGATGCCCAGCGCCTGTCGGGCGGGGCCGCCCCGGCGCCTTTGCACGACCGACTGGTTGAGCTCGAGGCCGTCAGCGTCGAGCATGCCGGGCGCGGCCGAGTGCTGGGCCCCGTCGACCTGACACTGGCCGCCGGCGAGGTAGTGGCGGTCACCGGTCCCTCGGGCGTCGGCAAGTCCACCCTGCTGCAGCTGCTGGCCGGTTTCATCGCGCCCGCCAGCGGCAGCATTCGCGTGGCCGAGGGCCTGAGTCTGGCCTGGATGGACCAGCGCCCGCTGCTGATCCAGGGCAGCCTCGCCGACAACTTGCGGCTGGCCGCCCCCGACGCCAGCGCGGCCGAGATGCGCGGGGCACTGGGCCGGGCCGGCCTCGGCGAGCTGCTGGCGACACTGCCTCGGGGGATCGAGACCCACCTCGGCGAGCGCGGTGTCGGCCTATCCGGTGGCCAGGCACAGCGGCTGGCCCTGGCCAGGGTCTTTCTCTCCCAAGCACCGCTGGTGCTGCTTGACGAGCCTACGGCCAGCCTGGACGCCGAGACAGAAGGCTACCTCATCGAGGCGCTACAGGCGTTGGCCGATGAGGGTCGGGCACTGGTCATCGCGACCCATCATCCCGCCCTGATGGCGCTGGCGAAGCGCCGCCTGTCGCTCGAGGCCCAGGCAACGGTACAGGAGGCGAGCCACGATGCCCTCGCCTGACGCCTCGCTCTGGCGCACCCTGCGCCCGTGGCTATTGTTGCTCGGCCAGCGTCGCCGTCGGCTGATCCTCGGCGGCCTACTGATGGCCGTGACCTTGGTCTCGGCCATCGGCCTGCTGGCCCTCTCTGGCTGGTTCATCACCGCCACGGCCTTGACCGGCCTGCTGCTCACGGCGGGTGTTGCCGCAGCGCTGGATGTTTATGTCCCCGGTGGCGGGATTCGCCTCTTCGCCGTAACCCGCACCGTGTCGCGTTACGTGGAGCGCCTCTACAACCATGATACGGTACTGCGCCTGCTTGCCGACCTGCGCTCCCGACTGTTCGCCGTGCTCTCCGGCCTCGACTCCCACGCCTTATCACGTCGCCGCGCCAGCGACTGGCTCAACCGCCTGACCGCGGACATCGACACCCTGGACAGCCTCTATCTGCGCCTGCTGGCCCCGGCGCTGGTGGCGTTGCTGGCGATCCTTGGCCTGGCTGCGTTCCTGGCGCTGTGGTCGCCGCGGGTTGGCATGGCGATCGGGTCGCTGCTGCTGGTGGGCTGGGTGTGGTTGACGGCGGGCCAAGCTCGGCTGGGCATGGCCGCGAGTCATCGTCAGGTCAGGGATCTCGAGCGGCTCAGGGGGCGACTGATCGAGCAGCTCCAAGGCCTGGCCGAATTGGAGGCCTACGGCAGTCTGGGGGATCACTGCGCCCGGCTGGCCGCGATCGAATCTCGGCTCTACCGGGACCAGCGCCGCCTGGGTCAATGGGTCTCGCTGGGCAACGCCCTGGCGTCGATCGTCGTGGGCCTGGCCATGCTGCTGTCCCTGTGGCTTGCCTCGCAGGCCTGGCGCACCGAGCTGCTCTCCGGGCCATTGATGGTGATGATGCCGCTGGCGGTGCTGGCCATCGGCGAAGCGCTGGTCGCCTTGCCAGCGGCCTTCACCTGGCTGGGGGCGACATGGGCTGCCGCCGAGCGCCTCAATGCCCTGGAGGCGCAGCAGCGGGGCGCAGCCAAGGCACACCCGTCGCCCCGGTTGCCGGGGGGCCCGCTCTCGGTGACCCTCGAGGCGGTTACCCTGACCCACGCGGGCGCTTTGATTCCGGCTCTTGCCGGGGTTAGCTTGCAGCTGGGGCCTGGCGAGCGGCTGGCGCTGTGCGGGGCCTCCGGCGCGGGCAAGTCCAGCGTGGCCGGGCTGCTGACGCGACAGCTCACGCCCGAATCGGGGGACGTGCGGCTGGGGGGCGTGGCGCTCGAAGCGTGGCCCACGGCGGCGCTGGCCGATCGCGTCGCCCTGCTGACCCAGCAGACTGACCTGTTCGACGCTAGCCTGGCCGCCAATCTGCGCCTGGGCGATCCCCAGGCAAGCGAGGCGCGACTGTGGCATGTGCTGGCGATGGTGGAGCTTGCCGACTGGGCCGATGCCCTGCCCCAAGGACTGGCCAGCCGGGTGGGTGAGGGCGGCCGTCGACTGTCCGGCGGCCAGGCCCGCCGTGTTGCCCTGGCCCGGCTGCTGCTGCGCGAGCCGGACCTGGTGGTGCTTGACGAGCCCTTCGCCGGGCTCGATGCCGCCACCGCCGCCTGTCTGGCGGCGCGCCTGGACGCCTGGCTGGTGGGGCGCACCGTCATCTACCTGGTGCATCAGCTCGGCGATAGCGTCGATCCGCCCGGCATCGATCAGCGCCGCATTCTGCGTGAGGGAAGACTTTGCAAGACCGCTCAAGGTGTTTCAGGATGAGAGCGATGATTTTCCCACGAGGTAGGCCTTGCGTGATTTCCTCAGGCGGCTGCCCAAGGCCGAACTCCACCTGCATATCGAGGGCACGCTTGAGCCCGAGCTGATGTTCTACCTGGCCGAGCGTAACGGCGTCGACCTGCCTTACGCCAGCGTGGAAGACGTGCGTGCGGCCGAGACTTCACCGACCTGTCGACCTTCCTCGGTCTCTATTACCAGGACATGAGCGTGCCGTCTGTCCGCTCTCCAATGTTCGCCTGCGGGTCGTCGAGCGCATGCCCGACCATCCACACTAGGCGGTGAGTGGCTGGCCGCGCAGCTGGCCCAACTGATAGGCAGCCTTGAGCGTGGCCAGGCCGGAGAGGTCGGTACCGTCACCCACGTCGCTGGCGTAGCTGATGTTTAGGCTCATCTCGCAGGCCGCCAGGCGGTCAAAGAGGCCGCTACCCAGGAACAGGTTGGAGCTCGGGCAGAAGGCGAGGTTCGCCCCGTGTGCGGCAAGCCGCCCGCGCATTGCCTGATCCAGGTGGATGCCGTGGGCGAAGGTGCTGCGCGGGCCCACCAGCCCCGACTGCTCGTAGACCGCCAGGTAGTCGCAGCTGTCGGGGAAGAGCTCGGCGACCCAGTTGAGCTCGCCGCTGTGCTCGGCCAGGTGGGTCTGCAGCCACAGGCTCGAGTCGTTGCGCATCAGGGCGCCGGTAGCGTCCAGCTGGGCCCGGCTGGAGGTGGGCGCGAAGCGACGCGCAGCATTTCGTTGAGGAAGGATTCCGAGAGCAGCTCTGCATGCTCCCGCGCCGCGAAGCGACACTCTTCGGGAAAAGTGTAGTCGTTCAGCCAGTCGAGCAGCTGGCGGCCGTACGAGGCCATGATCTCCAGCTGCACGTAATGCACATGGCTGTCGATGAAGCCGGGCATGATCAGCTTGCCGCGATGGTCGATCACCTCGATTTCGTCGGGGAGCTAGGGGGTCAGGCGCGCATGGTCGTCCACTGCGCGGATGTGGCCGTTCTCGATCCACAGGGCAGCGTCCGGGCTGCCCTCGGCAGGCGCATCGCCCTCGCCGGGGTCGGCCTCGAAGCTCAGCAGTTCGGCGCGCAGCACGCGCGAGTCGTTGAGGATCATCTCTTCAGGGCCCGTCGCTCTTGATGCGACTATGGAAACCACCGCGCGGACCAAGCGGCGGTGCTTGACAGGCTAGTGCTGAGCGGCGGGAGAGAGCTCAACGCATCCCAGCGGAATCGTCGCCGCTGGCAGGGTCATCGCTCTGTTTGCCGCTGCCGCCCATGCCACGCCCGCGCAGGATTCGCTTCTCCATCTCCACGATTAGGTAGATGGCCAGGCTGCCGGCCAGGATTACCCCCCAGTGGCCGAGGCTGAGCCCCTCGCTGCCGAAGATCGCCTGCATGAAAGGCAGGTAGGTCCAGCCGAGTTGCAGAGTCACGATGATGGCGATGGCGCCCCAGATCGGCCTTCCGCCGAACAGGCCCGAGAGCGACAGGGTGCTGTTGACCAGCAAACGGCTGTTGATCAGGTAGGCGGCGCTGCCCATCACCAGCATGTTGACGGCGCCTGCACGGGCGAGGGCATCGCTGCCGCCCTGGGCCTGGATCCAGGCAAACATGCCGAATACCCCTGCCAGTAACAATACCGAAACGAATACCACCCGCCACAGGAGGAACAGATCGAGAAGCGGTGCGGCGGGGTCGCGAGGGGGGCGCCGCATGATGTTTGGCTCGGCCTTCTCGAAGGCCAGCGCCATGCCGAGGGTGACCGCCACCACCATATTCACCCACAGTGCCTGCAGCGGCGTGATCGGCAGGGCCACGCCGGCGATGACCGCCAGCATGATCGATAATCCCTGGCCACCGTTGGCGGGCAGGATGAAGGTGATCGTCTTGCGGATGTTGTCGTAGGTCTTGCGTCCTTCCTCGATCGCGGCGGCGATGGTGGCGAAGTTATCGTCGGCGAGCACCATCTCGGCGGCTTCCTTGGCGGCCTCGGTGCCCTGGATGCCCATCGCTACCCCGACATCGGCACGCTTGAGCGCCGGGCCGTCGTTGACCCCGTCGCCGGTCATGGCGCAGACGCCGCCTCGCGCCTGCATCGCCTCGACCAGGCGCAGCTTGTGTTCCGGGGCCACCCGGGCAAAGACATCCACCTCCTGGATACACTCCTTGAGCTCCTCGTCGGACATCGCCTCGATCTCGTGGCCGCTGATGGCCCGGTCGACGTGGGCGAACCCCAGCCGTTCGGCGATGGCCCGGGCGGTGACGGCATGGTCGCCGGTGACCATTACCGGCCGAATGCCGGCGTTCAGACAACGCTTCACGGCATTCATGGCCGCCTCCCGGGGCGGATCAAAAAGCCCTACCAGGCCAAGCAACACCAGATCCTTCTCCACGTGGTGCTCGGTGAGCTCACCGTCGATTTCGTCGAGCGTCTTCTCGGCCAGCGCCAGCACCCTCAGGCCGCGGGAGGAGAGTTCATGGAGGCGTTGCTCCCATGTCTCGCGGTCGAGCTCCTGGTCGCCGTCGTCGCTGCGTTGTCGCCGGCACATCGCGAGCAGACGATCCGGCGCGCCCTTGACCAGCAGGGTGTATGCGCCTTCCCCATGGTGGAGGGTAGCCATGTACTTGTGTTCGGAATCGAAGGGGATGGCATCCTGTCGGACGTGATCATCGCGCAGCCTGTCGGCGTCCAGGCCCGCCTTGGCGGCTGCCACTACCAGCGCGCCTTCGGTGGGATCGCCCTGGATCTGCCAGCGCCCTTCCTCCTTGGCGAGTCCTGCGTCGTTACACAGCACGCCAGCCTCGAGGAAGTGGCGAAGGGCGGGGGAGTCCTCGACCTTGAGTGCAGCGATACGGGTTTCGCCGTCTGCCACCGCATGGAAGTCGCCCTCCGGGGCGAACCCCACGCCGTCTATAGCGATCTCGCCGTCCGGCAGCCAAAGCGCCTGAGCGGTCATCTCGTTACAGGTCAGGGTGCCAGTCTTGTCAGAAAAGATGGTGGATATCGAGCCCAGGGTCTCCACGGCCGGCAGACGGCGGATGATGGCGTTGCGCCGGGCCAGGTTCCGCACTCCCAGCGCCAGGGTGATAGTGACGATGGCCGGCAGGCCCTGGGGAATGGCGGCCACCGCCAGGGCGACCGCCGCCATGAACATCTCAGTGGCGGCCTCGCCATGCCAGACGATGCCGATGGCGGCGGTGAAGGCGGCCGCGGCGATGATGGAGAGGGCGAGCACGCGCCCGGCGCGGTCGAGTTGCTTGAGCAGCGGGGTCTTGAGCTCATCCACCCCGCGCAGCATCTGCGAGATGCGCCCGATCTCGGTATGCTCGCCGGTTTCCACCACGAGCCCGCGGCCCGAGCCATGGACCACCAGGGTGCCGGAGTAGGCCATACTGTGACGATCGCCCAGTGCCGCGTCGGTGTCCACGGCGTCGCTGGACTTGTCGACCGGAGTGGATTCGCCCGTCAGCGGGGCTTCGTCGCAGCGCAATTGCCGGGCCTCGAACAGGCGCAAGTCGGCGGGTACGCGATCACCATCCTGCAGGGTCACGATATCGCCCGGCACCAGCGCCTCAGCATCGATTGTCCGGCGCTTTCCGTCGCGAATCACCTGGGCCCTGGGCGAGAGCATGTCGCGGATGCTCTCCAGGGCCTGTTCCGCCTTGCCTTCCTGGATGAGCCCGATCAGCGCGGTGATCAACACCACGCCGAGGATGGCCGCGGCGTCAAGTACCTGGCCCAGTGCCAGGCTCGCGCCGGCGGCCACCAGCAGGATCAGCATCAACAGGTTGTTGAACTGCTCGAGGAAACGCTTCCACCAGGACGTTGTCTGCTGCTGCTTAAGCCGGTTGGGGCCATATCGCTCAAGGCGCTGCTCTACTTCCTGCGGGCTCAGGCCTTGCGTTCGGCTCTCCAGCCGGGACAGCGCCTCGTCGGGCGAAAGGGCATGCCAGTCGACAGCTCCGTTCTGGGAGTGATCGGTCATTCTCGTCCTCCGATGGGCAGCGAATCCCTCTTAGATCTATCACATCGCATGCTGCACTGCAGTGATTCATAGTAGCTTTGCTCGCCTGTCGCTGTCATCTGGGTGCTTTCGGCTGTCGGCTGGCCGTCGGGCAGGCCAGCCCGTAAACTGCTCGGCAGTATGCCGATACGGCCTCATCTTTCCTTGTTCTGGAGGCTCACATGGCCCTGTGCCCCTCGAAACGCATCAACAAGTACATCAGCGAGAGCGGAATGTGCTCGAGACGTGAGGCGGACCGCTATGTGGAGCAGGGCAGGGTGCATATCGACGGCCGGCGCGCCACGCCTGGTGATCAGGTCTTTCCCGGCAGCGTGGTGAAGGTCAACGGTCAGCGGGTCGAGCCGCTGGCACTGGAGGGCGAGGACCTGGTGTTCATCGCGCTTAACAAGCCGGTTGGCATCGTCAGCACCACGGACCCCGGCGAGAAGGCCAACATCGTCGACTTCGTCGGCCACGGCGCACGGATCTTTCCCATCGGCCGGCTGGACAAGGACTCCCAGGGGCTGATCTTCCTGACCAACAATGGTGACCTGGTCAACCGCATCCTGCGAGCGAGCAACCAGCACGAGAAGGAGTACCGGGTCACCGTCAACCGGCCGATCACCGACGACTTCATCGCCGGCATGGGCGCAGGGGTGCCGATTCTCGGCGAGGTCACCAGGAAGTGCCGGGTGGTCAAGGAGTCCCGCTTCGTCTTCAACATCACCCTGATACAGGGGCTCAATCGCCAGATCCGGCGCATGTGCGAGGTGTTCGGCTTCGAGGTGGTGAAACTCGAGCGGATCCGCATCATGAACGTCTCGCTCAAGGGGTTGGCACCAGGAGAGTGGCGGGATCTGACCGCGCAAGAGGTGGCGACGATCCTTGCCCGCACCGAGCACTCCTCGTCCGAGGTTCTACCTGGCCGTCGCTCGGCCCGGCGCCAGGCGGGCAAGGGCAGCAGAACGGGCAATGCCAAGCCAGGCCCCGGCAAGCCCTCCCTGGCCCGCAAGCCAAGAGCCAAGCCGGCCAAGGGGCTACGCCCGACAGGCGGCGGTCCGTCCGGCAAGCCCCGGGGCAGGAAGTAACACGTCGTCATGGCTGAAATGAACAGGGCGGCGAGCTAGCGGTGCCATCACTGGGGAATTTCGCCGGGCTCCCGGTACGTCACGCCCTCGGCCTGGCGTTCCTCTCGGGTCTTGGTCTCGTCCTCGGCGGGAACGCCCCAAACGGTTTCCTGGCGGCCGTCTTCCCAGGTGTAGGTGGTGCAGCCGGCCAGCAGGGCGAGGGTCAGCACGCCGGCAACAGGCTTGATCGATCGATGCATCATGAGCTCCTTGGGGGAAGAGGTCAGCCGTGAGAGATCGCGCCGGAATAGCCCAACAGGATCGGCACATAGACGACCAGCAGCAGCACGCCAATCAGTCCCAGCAGGTAGGGAAGAATGGCGCGGGTGATGCGCTCCAGCGGCAGCTGGGTGACCGATGAGGCCACGTAGAGGTTGATGGCCACCGGCGGAGTGATCATGCCGATGGCGAGTCCTACCACGATGATCAGGCCGAAGTGGATAGGATCGATGCCCAGCTGGGTGACTAGCGGCAGCAGCACCGGGGTGAGGATGATCAGCGCGCTGGCGGTCTCGATGAACACCCCGGTGAGCAGGATTACCGCCACCACCAGCAGCATGATCACGTAGGGGTCAGTGGAGAGCGATAGCACCGCCTGGGCGATGGCGCCCGGCACCTGCCAGCTGGAGAGGGTCCAGCTGAGCACCGCCGAGGTGGCGATCACCAGCATGATCACCGAGGTGGTGATCGCCGAGCGGATCAGGATGCGGTAGACGTCGGCGAGGCCCAGATCGCGATAGACGAACAGTGACACCAGCAACGCATAGTTGACGGCTACCGCCGCCGCCTCGCTGGGCGTGAACACGCCCGAGAAGATGCCACCGAGGATGATCACCGGCGTCATCAGGCCCCAGCTCGCCCCCCTGAAGGTGCGCCAGATGGTAGCCGGCGAGAAGGCGGTGCCCCGCGGATAGTGGCGTCGATAGGCCTGGACGATGGCGATGGCGGCGAGACCCACGCCCATGGCGATCCCCGGCAGGATGCCGCTGAGGAAAAGCTTGGAGACCGACTGCTGGGCGATCACCGCATAGATGATCATCGGCACCGAGGGCGGAATCACCACCCCGATGGTGCCGCTGGCGGCGATCAGGCTGGCCGCCGAGGCGGGGTCGTAGCCCTTCTTGCGAAGCTCCGGCACCAGGCTCGAGCCTACCGCCGCGGTGGTGGCGGCCCCGGAGCCGGAGATGGCGGCGAAGAACATCCCGGCGCCCACCGAGACGATGGAAAGGCCGCCCTTGAGGAAGCCGAACAGCGAATCGGCGAAGGCCACCAGCTTCTCGCTCACCTTGCCCTGGGCCATCAGGTCGCCGGCGAGGATGAACATCGGCACCGCCACCAGAGCGAAGGAGTTGATGCCCTGGAACATCTGCTGAGGCACCACCATCAGCGGCACGCCCTGAGCATGCAGCGCCACGAGCACGCTGGCGCCGATGGCCAGCGCAATGGGCACACCGAGCAGCATGAACACGAAAAACAGCGCGAAGAGCAGGACGGTCATGGCTCGCGCTCCATCGATGCCGTCGGGTCAGGGCGCTCGCCATCGTCGCCGAGCATCAGGGTGACGATATCGACCAGCGCATACCAGGCCATGAGCGCGGCGGCTAGCGGCATGACGGCATAGACCCAGGTCATGGAGAGGCGCAGCGAGGCGGACTTCTGGAAGCTCTGCACCTGCATGTACTCCCAGCCGATGGCAATCAGGGCGAGCAGGAAGCCCAGCGTTACCAGCAGGGCGGCGATGCGCGCCAGCCGCCGGGGGAGGCCGGGCAGCGCGTCGACCATGAAGGTCACCGCGATATGCCGTCCACGCTGGAAGGCCAGGGTGGCAGCGAGGAAGGTGATCCAGACCAGCAGGAAACGGGCCACCTCCTCGGTCCAGCCCACGGCAGTGAAGGCGACCCTGGAGACCACCTGCAGGGTAATGATACCGATCAATGCCGCCATCGCCATGCAGACCACAGGGGCGATGACGGCGTCCAGGGTTCGCTCACTCCAGCGCAGCGCTCGTAGCAGGGAAGGGGCGAGGTCGTGCACTTACTCGAGCGCCTCCTGGATGCGCGGCAGGGTGTCACCGAACTGCTCGCCGTACTTCTCGTAGACCGGGACTACGGCCTGCTGGAAGGCGGCAATATCGGGTTCCTCGACGATCTGCATGCCCGCCTCGCGCAGGTCGGCCAGCTGCTCGGCCTCCATCTCGGCATTCATCCGACGCTCGTGCTCGGCGGCCTCCTGGGCGGCCTGCTCCAGCACGGTCTGCGCCGGTTCAGGCAGCGTGTTCCAGGCGGGCATGCCCATCACGAAGATGGCTGGCGCATAGGTATGGCGTGACAGCGTCATGTAGTCCTGGGTCTCATAGAGCTTGAAGGAATGAATGACGTTGATCGGGTTCTCCTGGCCGTCGATGGTGCCCTGCTGCATGGCGGTCAGCGCCTCGGTCCAGGCCATGGGAATGGCATTGGCCCCCAGTTCACGGAAGGTGTCGACGTAGACCGGGTTCTCCATCACACGGATGCGCAGTCCGGCGATATCCGCTGGGCTGTGAACCGCGCGCTCACTGTTGGTGAGGTTGCGGAAACCGCGCTCGGCATAGGCCAGGCCCTTGAGGTTGACCTCACTGAGGCGGTCCAGCAGCTCCTGGCCGATCGGACCGTCGAGCACCGCGTAGGCGGCCTCCGGGGTGGGAAAGAGGAAGGGCAGCTCGAAGACCGCCATCCCCTCGACGAAGTTGGCCACTGGCCCATTGGTGATCACGCCCATGTCGACGGTGCCGATCTGCATGCCCTCGAGCAGGGTGCGTTCGTCGCCGAGGCTGGCGTTGGGGTAGATGTCGATGTTCACCTTGCCCTCGGTGCGCTCCTCTACCAGTTCCTCGAACTTCTTGGCGGCGATGTGGAAACCGTCCTGCTCGTTGACCACATGGGCCAGGCGCAGGGTGACGGGATCCATGTCGTCGAACTCGGCGGCATTAGTGCCGGTGGCCACCGCTAGCGAGACGGCGAGCGCCAGCGTATGGCATGCATAACCTTTCATTGTCATTTTCCTTTGGTGAGTCAGTGGCTTGAAGAGCATGCCTGAGGCGCGCGCCGGCGGTCAAACGAGACCTCGGCACGCCTTACAGCAGGAGATACATGACATGGGCTCCGTCAGGCCCAGCGCGGGGTGACGAAAGGCGCAGCTCCTTTCGTGGCGATGCTCGTTCCCGTCGATAGACTCGGCCGCCGCCGAGCATGTATGCCCTTATACGAACTCGGGGTCGTCGGTCCTGACGGTAATCGGCTCCTCCTCGCCGGGCACCGTCACAGCGAACTCGCCCCCGCCAAGGTGAGTGACTGAGTGACCTTCTCGCGTGCGGAAGGCGGGTAGGCCGCTTTGGATCGGGCCGGCATGTTGCAGGTCACTGAGATCCCGGACGCTGACGAACACGTCGATGAAATATTCGTTGCCGGCCTGGTCGAAGGCCAGGATGGTTTTCTCGTTGCGGGACACCGGAACACCTCGCATGGATAAGCGTTGGGTTCATTCTAACCGTTGGTTCTGGCCACCTTCCAATGTCTTGCCTAGATCTCCGCCCACATGCGTAACAGATTAGCTAGGCTCTTCGACAGCATGTCAAAGGTGCGGGTCTTGCCGTGTGCCTCGAATTCCTGGCGGCGGGTGGTATCCAGGTCGAAGAGGATCTCCCGCTGCTGTGGGTCACGAACCTGGCTCTGGGCCCAGCCCACGGCGGCTAGCCGTTGGCCACGAGTCACGGGGTCGACACGGTGCAGGGTCGAGGAGGGGTAGAGGACCAGGGCCCCGGTGGGCAGCTTGTAGGTCTGCTCGCCGGCGGTTGTATCGATCACCAGCTCGCCGCCCGTGTAGCTGTCCGGGTCGTTGAGGAAGAGGGTAAAGGAGAGATCGGTGCGCATGGCCTCTTCGGGGGTGGCCATGATGGCATCATCGACATGGTTGCCGTAGCTCATGCCCTCCTGATAGCGGCTGAACATCAGCGGTTTCATGCGTCGCGGGCGGGCCGCCATCTGGAACAGCGGGTGACGCTGAAGGGTCGATTCCAGCTCCTTGCGCAGGCGGACCACCTGGGGCAGGCGGCCATCGGCCTGCTCGTTCTGCTTGACGGTTCGGGCATGCCAGCCAGCCGTTTCCCGCCCATCGCGGTAGGTGGTGTCGGCCAGGGTCGCCTGGACCCGCGACAACAGTGGCGTCGGGATGACCTGATCGATGCAGAGAATCACGGGAATCGCTCCAGTTGAGAGGGAGAGTCTCATTATAAAGTATTGCGAACTATTTGCATTAAGATTTGAGCACGTCAATAATTAGGTGTGTGCCTCGGGCCCAAGGGCCGAGGGTTCTCGCAATCCCTGTGCTTAAGGAAGTTTGCATGTCTAACAGTACTCGCACCAAGCTCTGGGTCGGCGTCGGCGCCTCCGTTCTGCTGGGGTCCAGCGCGGCCACCTGGGCCGATAACCCGCTGCCGGGCGACTATACCCAGGGCCCCGACAGCCTGTTGCTCGCCCAAGTGGACCAGGGTGGCGAAGGCGATGAGGCCGACCATCAGCAGCAAGCCGGTGAAGGCGGTGAAGGTGGTGAAGGCGGCGAAGGCGGTGGTTCGGCGCAGACCTTCAGCATGTTTGACGACCTGGATGCCTCTGTCGGTGGAGAAGGCGGCGAAGGTGGTGAAGGCGGCGAAGCGGGCCAGGGTGTCGATGCCAGCAACCCAGGCGTCTATTACACCAACCTCGCCATGATGAAGGGCCACCTGGCCATCGCCCGCGAGCTCTATCAGCAAGGCGAGCAGACCGCCTCCCAGCCGCACTTCGGCCATCCCCTCCACGAGCATTACGAGCCCCTGGAGCCGGCCCTGGAACGCCGAGGCGTGGCGCCGTTCGAGGATACCCTCGAGGCGCTGATGCATGACGTCCGAGAGGGCGGGGAATGGGGCGAACATGCCGATGCCTACCAGGCCGCCATCGACGCCATCGATGCCGCCATGCAGGACGTCGATGCTGAGCTGCGCGACGATCCGGCCTTCCAGAGCCGTGTCCAGCTGGCCCTGCTGCGCCAGGCAGTGCACGAGTACGAGGAGGCCGTGGATGATGGCCAGTTCGTCAATGTCCTGGAGTATCAGGACGGGCGCGGCTTCATGCTCACTGCCAGGGCGCTGCTCGAACAACACGCCGAGCTCTTCAAGGCCAGCGACGAAGCGGCCTACGCGGAGCTGATGGCGGCCTATGACCAGGCAATGGCCGCCTGGCCTTCCGCCGTGGCGCCCCAGAACCCGGTGATGAGCTACGGAGAGCTCTCCGCCAACACCTTCAAGCTGGAATCGCTGCTCGGCCGTTACTGAGCCCGCCACGCGGGCCGGCTCGTCCATCCACTGGTCGCGCCGGCCTGGAGTCCCGTGTATACCAACGGCAAAGTCGTTGCGCTTGTGCAGGCGTGCCACCACCATGTGGGTCCGCCTCCAGCTGCTGCAAGTGTCTTGGCCCAATGCCATACTCCATGACCTTCGACTACCACTCCGACCTCATCGGCGGCTCGTTGATGGTGCGCGAGAGCCGCATCGTGGCCGAGCTGCTGCTGGCCGGTGTCGATAACGCGGCCTGGAAGGCAGCCATCATCGACGAGAATCGCCTCCAGAAGTCGCGGCCGGCTTCAGCCAGGCGCATGGCCCAGGCGATCCGCAAGCGCCTCGAGAAGCTCCCGCCGCCGTTCTGGCAGGCTTTGCACGACAGCGACGACCAGCTGGCCACCCAGGTGGCGTTCTGTGCGGCACTGGCTCGGAACCTGCTGCTGGTGGAATTTCTGGAGACAGTGGTGGCCGATGCTTTCGTTACCCACGAGGAAACGCTTGAGCCCTACCAGTGGGACGACTTCCTCGACGACCGAGCCTTCCGCGATCCGGCCATTACCGACTGGACAGCCTCTTCTAGAC
>Ga0114983_1000577_pt1 | contig 15394 bp, 17 predicted proteins | sample Shrwel_input2_RT_FD_87182 | JGI IMG/M metagenome (GOLD analysis project Ga0114983, IMG submission 87182) | Subsurface microbial communities from deep shales in Ohio, USA - Utica-3 well 1 S input2 RT | ecosystem: Environmental > Aquatic > Deep subsurface > Shale gas/oil reservoir > Produced... | reverse complement strand
TTATTGTAACGAGCGCGCATCGCGAAGATGCTGCCAGTCGGACCAGTCATCGGCTGAACGCCAGCCAGGTCGAATGCCATCAGTTGCGGCATAGAACGACGAACCATCTTGATCAGAACGGGATCCCAATTGGTCACGCCTGAAGTCTGGTTAGTCGGAGCGTCAGATTCGTTCATGCCCTTGAGAAACTTGACTTGGTTCTCAATGCAGGTCTCAGTCACGGCACGACGATGTGAAGATGCGATCTTCGGAGCGTCGTCCTCGTTCATGAACTCTTGAACTTTTTCTCGGAGTAGATCCATGTTTGAACCTCGAATGAGTGTGGTTACTTGCAATTATTTATTAGGCTTACTTTTCAAAGCGCCAAACAGTTGGGACAGGTACGCATCTTCAACAGACTCAGTGATCTGGGAAGTACCCTTGCTTGCTTCTTCCTTAGCCGGCTTACTTTCAGCAACCTTGCTCGGGAAGTAGGATTCGTACATTTCCACCACAGCAGACTTGTACTGCTCTTCGTCGTGGAATGAGATACGATCAACAGCCGGGTGGAACCTTTCGCACTGAGATTCAGTCAGATCAGCGCAGACGGCATCAACAATCTGGACACGCTTGTTGTCAGTGATCTGTTTCTGAAGCGCTTTATTCTCTGCCAGTTGTTTATCGAGGCGCTTTTCGAGAGCAGCAATCTTTTCGCTATTCTCGTTGACGTCATCACCCTCAGGGATAGTGACGTTATATGCCTCAGCAAGACCGCACATGCCTTTCAGCATCTGTTCTGCTAGATCAACCTTAGCCTGAGCGTCAATAGCAGGAGCGTTCTCTTCAACGAATTCCTTGGTGGCGAGATCGATATACTGCTCGACCTTCGGCATCAGCTCTTCGTCGATGTACTGCTGCGCTTTCGACTCCATCTCGACCGCGAGGTACTCAGCATACTGTTCGGACAGATCCTCGTACTTGGCTTTCGTCTCTTCCTCTACCTGCTCGCGCTGGGTAGCCAGGAGAGATTCTACCATTTGGGTCACTTTGGCTTTGAAGTCGTCTGACAGCTCAAGACCTTCAAAAAGGTTCTTCAGTTGTTCATCCATTTGGATAACCTCTTAATGAGTTTGCTTGCAACCTATTTATCGGAGGCCGCAAGCAAACAGTTATGAACGAAAGGACTTGAGGAAGTTGTCGAGTCGCTCTAAGAAAAGCTGCTCATTAACTTTATCCGACTCACCCGCAACTTCGATTGGAACCCAGGCTCCAGTAGACTCCGACACCATCCACTTGGTGGATTCTGAGATAGCATCAACATAGCAATCAGGGCCAGACGGATTATCAACACAATCGACGGCCGTCATCATGAAGTCGTTTTGGACGTGTCTGATTCCGTTACGGTCCTCTTTAAGGGACCCCAAGCCGCGAGTAGAAACACCCATTGCAAAACCACCCTCAAGGAGACCGCGGACGGTTTGCCCCTTTGGAGTGTTCAGAACGAGAGCCTTCCCGTATACGTTGTTGCCGTCCCACTTCATTTCAGTAATACGAACAGCGGCCTTGTCTGGATCCGGAATCGGATAATCTGGGTGGTTGAGCTCTCCAAGTGCGCGTCGCTTGGATACGAAATCGCCAATGTAGCGATCGAGAGCTTGTTCCATCACAGATCGTTTATAAAAACGACGGTTGCCGTTGACCACTTCAGCCTGAGCAAAGATGCCTTCAATGAACAACTGCTTTCCGTTTTCGGTTTGTTCGCTGAGCACCTCTACTTCGGCCGAAGATTCAATCAGCAGGTTCAATGCTTGTGACATCTTCGCCTCCTTACAGGCCGTAATTCTTACGCTTCTTCATCGCTTTTAGACGCTTGCGGGTGGTACGCTTTTTGTAGGCATCCCCTTTCGACTTCTTGGTTCGAACAGCGCGCTTGAGCGACTTCTTCTTATCTGCCTTCTCTTTGCCAGTGATTGGCACACACGACTTCCCCGATGCTGACAGCTTGTATCCTTTCGGACACTTCACTTTTCGGGTCTTGTTGCCTTTAGAATCGACGCGTGTAACCTGACGGGCTTCGAAGACCTCTTCGGTTTCCGTGCTCATTACTCGCCGTCTCCTTCCTTACCCTTTTCGGTCGACTTCTCGGTAACTGCGGCAAACCCGAGCTCGGTATAGGTGGCTTGACGACGCTCAGCGATCTGCTGTTGAGCTTTCTCCTGCAGGTTCGACTTGATGGCCTCAATCGCCTCCGTCAAATTACCTGCCTGTAGTTCCTTGATGAACTTTTTGGCTGCTGACATCTGCTAATATCCTCTATGCGTTAGCGAATGTGATTTTATGGAACGATGACTTAAAACGATGGGTCATCTTCAGGAGGATTGAACTGTGGGTTGTCCTTCTCTTCCTGGATCTTCTCGTCGAATTCCTTCATCTCCTGCTCGGAGTGTTTGAAGATTTCACGACGGATGAAGTCGTTTGGCACATACTTACCAACATACGATTGGAAGCTATCTGCCAGATCGAGGCGGTCGCGAAGCATTTCAGATTGCTTCATCTCCTCGAGGTACATATTCTGCGCGTACTTGAACTTGATAAGGGGCTGAATATCATTCCATTCTTGAACGGTGATTACCTTGGTAAGGATCAGCTCCGTCTTCAACAGGTCAAGCAACATCATGTTGAAACGCTTACGGATCTTGGAAACGAACTTAGTGAACTTCAACTCATCGCGCGAGATTTCTGTGGCGCGACCAAGCTGCATGAACGAATCGGCTTCCAACCGAGTAACTGGGATGTTGAGAGCTTTGTATAGCTGCTTCTGGAAATAGATGACGTCATCAATGTCGCTCAGGTTCTGACCACCTGGGAGGGTATCGACCTCAGTGCCACGACCACTCGAGTTGCGAGGCATCCAGAAATCTTCCTGCATAGTCATCTGGTGACGCTGGTCTTGGAAAGATCCACTGTCGGGGTCAAACGACATGCGATTCCGGTAGTTGGCCTTCAGGCTGCGGATATACTGTTCAGCTTTTGACTTCGGGAGGTTAGCTGTATCCACATAGAAGATGCGGCGCTCTGGAGCACGCGTGATACGATAGATGACAAGAGCGTTCTCCATCATACGAAGTTGGTTGGCTGGCTTGACAGCCTTATGCAACCAACTGATAGCATACCCGCTACGCATGTCGGTCAGACCGGACGTGACATAAGTGATGGAGTTCGGGTCAAGTTGTAGCGGCGGACGAAACTTCTTCTTATTCGTCTCTTTCTTACCAGCGTTTCGTTCACGAATGTCTTCATCGTAAACGAAGAATTCTTCGATTCGATCAATGGTGCGAGTTTCTTCGTTGTACACCTTATTGCGAATTTTGGTGACACAAGATACATCCAGCTCGATAACATCAAGCAGACCATCTTGAGGTTTCTTCTGGTCGATTACTTTCTGATACGCGAGACGGCCATCGGTATAGAACTGTTTGGCTCGACGGTGGATGGAGTCTCGCATCTCGATAATGCGACAAACCTTCTCCCACTTTTCGTGAATCTTGTTGCGAAGAGACTCAGACAACTCATCCTCTAGATCACCAAGATCAAGGGAGATGGGGTCTTCATCTTCATCGTAGGTCACCATCTCGTTGACGATATCCTCGATAGCGTAGTCAACGACATTGTAGTTGGCGATCTGACGGTATGTGTCGATCAACTGCCACTGGGAATTAACACTCCAGTCCAAGTTGATCGTGAAAGAGTTGATCGCCTCCTCCAGCTCAATAGCGCCGTCATCAGAATTGGTAGCAATCTGATTCGACTGGATGCGTTCCTGCTCTTTCTCATCAGAGAATTTGAGTTTTCTGAGAAACTGGCCAAATACCATATGATAACAATCCTTTGGACGTAAAATTGGGGAGAGATTACTCCCTCCCCGTATTTACGTGCGCTTAGGTACTTACGCCGTTATTGATGTCAGAATACACAAACGTTACCGAGAATGTCTCGATGGTGTCTGAACTGTCATGAGCTAGATCAACGGGAGCAACAACAGAAGGCCACGCCATTTTAAGGACATATTCCTTCACTCGATTATCGTTGTTGTCGAGCTGGTACACAGAAACAGTTGACATCACTTCAGATGGTGAAGTCGGACCGGTATTCGAGCGATACTGGTTGATCCCGTTGTGCCATGCTTCAAAAGCATTACGGAGTTCAAAGCCGGTATCATTCAGGAAGGTTGCTTCCCACTCTTCGAAGGTGCGATCGCCAGGCAGTTTCATTTGACGACCACGCCATGCCTGCTCTACAACACCCAGGTTAGAACCTGGAAGCTGAGCGGACTGAACGAGGAATGCAGTACTACGAATTTCTTCCTGGGTCGCTGCGAAAGCGGGGAACTCAACAACCACTTCGAAGCGGTTTGGACGAGCGCCGCCCCCTTTGAGGGCGGCTAGGAAATCAGAGATGGCAGCCATCTATTACGCTCCTTCTACTTCTTCAAAATCAACGCCAGATGCAACGGCGATGAAATTTAATCTGATAAAGTTGATGCTACGAGCTGGTTTCAGATAGATGTCGCCAACGAACTCGTTAGCGTCGATCACCTGAGCAGTGTTATTCGTCTCATCACACTTGACACGATAGTCATACAGACCGCGACGAGCCTGAACGTTGCCGAGATACTGATCGGTGCCGTTGCGGAACACCCCACGAGTGATGATATCGTTCAGCTCGAACAGTTGATACTTGGCAGCGGAGGAGATAGCCTTACGGAGAACGATCAGCAGTGTGCGCACGTTAATGCGCGAGAATGCTGACGGACGACGCAGAGCAGTCTTATCACCAAACAGAACCGTTCCCTCACCTGGGAATGCAACAATCGAGTTGATGCTGTTTTTGTACAGAACATCACGCTGTCGACGATTTGGGTTCCATGCGAGACGGATCACGTTCTTGAGCTGACCGCGGTTCAGACCAGCAGGAGAGAACCAAGGTTCGTTCTGAGCAAATGTGCGAGCATGGAGGGCCGCCGCATCACTATCACATGGAATCCACACGTTGTGATCATTGTACTTGTCGTATACTAGCTTCCAGTTGTCGACGTAGAACGCGTATGAAGTGTTCTTGTTGACGGTAGTAGTGAAGTATTCAACAACATTAGTCTCAGCATCGACGGTGTTGTAAACGTCACTCAGTGTTGGCGCACCAAACACAACCATATCTTGGCGACCAACTGCGATGTCGACAAGACCTGTGAACGAGGTTGCAGGCATACCGGCACCAAACATGCGAGTCAGTTCAACAGTCTCTGTGTCAAACATACTTGCAGCAGTTTGATAATCAGCAGTGGTGGAATCGTTGCCGTCTACACCGCCGTCGAGGGATACTTCATAGATACCCTCGCTGCCGACAACAGCGAAATCGATTGCTGTGACGTCACCGACCAGAACCCAGTTAGACTGGTCTTTGATAACGGTCTTGATGTATGCAGCAGTGCCGTCAGGTTTAGTTGCCCCAGCAGTCTTCTGCATCAGACTGTAACGCTCGAGAACAGTACCGGCGTTGCCGGTGATCATGCCATCCTCGTCAACTACAACGAGGTTGAATTCGCCAGCACTTGGAGCGTAATCGAATTCATCAGCATACGCCCACGTGTCGAAGGCGGTATCATCTGCAGCGGACAGAGAAATGGAATTTCCTAGATCCCCAGGATAGCGACCAATGAAGGAAGTACCATCAAGGGCAGCATTATCGTAAGAATCGAGATTCGGGATAAACGCAGGAGTACCAGTGGTGGCTGGAGCTGCGTTAAGAGCAGTGGTCTCATCGGCGGCTCGAACCACAAGTAGCGGCGACGCATACTTGAGATAATTGGCTGCAGACAGGAACGATACTGCTGTTGTGTTGTCGGGTTGTCCGAATCGGCGCACCAGCTCACTCTCGTTAGTAGTGATTGACACGACCTCATTCACTGGACCCCAACGGAAGAGACCTACCATCCCAGATGCATTGGTGGTAATGCTCTGGGTGTTGTAGGTAAGGTCCTTCTCAGTAGACTTAACACCAGGACTTAGCATTGATGTTGACCTCTGTTAGGTTGAGTTTCTTGAGATATTTATCCATGTGCGTCGTCAAAAACCACCAAACACGTCACCACCCATTACATCTCCACCGAATGACCCAAATTGATCGTTGTCGATGAAGCCGAACGGGGAGACCTCTTCCATGCTTCGATCTTCCATTTGCTGCAAGAGAGCTACACGGAGATCGCGATTGGTCAGATCGATGAAATAGGTCTGCATGGAAGCCCATGCAAATAGCACAAGCGTCATGACCATGTCGTCATGAGCCCCTTTGTCAGCTTCGTATGAACCACCCTTTGGAACAAACGTGCCGAACTCGTTGATCATATCCGCATCATTGAGGATGATCTGTTCTTTCTCGATCATCGTCTTGATGTTGGAGCAGCCGATCGCTTTCACCGCTTTGTCTGTGCGAACGCCAACTCGAGGGTTACCTCCGAACCCAAGAACCTGTCTATTCTTTTCGCGAGTGACCATCAACAGATTTTCGTACTCGAGATCGTAGTACAAGTTGTTAGCAACTTGTTCCCCAATGTCATTGATCTCGATTAGCACAGACGCCATATTGTAGTGGGTAGCGACGTTGTAGATGAGGGTAGGATACACCAGTGGATCAAGATGATTGTTCCTATAGGTCGCCACGACTTCGTATGGCTTCAAGCTGAGGTCGATGACGGAAAAGGCGTGATAGTCGCCACCCACTCCACGAGATACGTCAACGGTGATGAAATACTCGTGGTGTTTCTCAACCTCTTTGTAGACGCGGAACCCGTCACGCTCTTCTATCGGAGCCTTAGTAACGAGTCGCTCGAGCGTTGAACCGCTGAGAAGGGAATTAGAACTTCCCCTGAACTCAGCACAATGCTCTTGCCTGAATTGTGCTTCTGATGAAGCGGCGATCATTGCTTCAGCCCAAGCTGCATCACGAGATGGGATCTGATCCCAGGTTACGCGAATTCGAGCGAAACCGTTTTGATTGTGCTCTTCCCAAATCTTGTAGAACAGGCCCCTGGTTCCATTTGGTGTTGAAGTCATGATCATCTTAGACTTCTTACCACTGGATAGTGTTGGGAAGATTGATTCGTAAAATTCAATATCGTTGGGTGTATGTGCCGCTTCATCCCAATACAGTAATGAAATCGAACGACCACGAATTGCTGATGCACTTGATGCTGCAGAAAAAGACTTGGAGTCGTTATCAAACTTCATTGATCGTTTGTTGTACGTCTTCATCCCCAATTTCAGGAAAATAGGGAGAAGCTCATACGACATCTGGATACGCTCCATGATCTCTTGAGCTTGATCAGCCTTGTTCGCAAGAATGGCAGCTTCTTTGGTCGGATGAAACATCGTAAACCAAAGAATGTAAGCTGCAGATGTCGTAGTTTTTCCTTGCTGTCTTCCTGTACATGCTATACACAATCGATTGTCTTGGAACAATTGAATCATGTCTTCTTGATATTCATACATCCTGAAAGGGATAATCCCCTCATCAATAGATGTAATTCGAACATATTTCTTCGCGAAGTAAACTGCATTGAGTGAACACTTGATCCACTCCAGTTTTTGCATTACAGTGTAATCACGAGATGTTTTTGCTTTGATAACGTTTGCGTTATTCTTATATTGCCATTCTTCAGGAAGGGATCCATCTTCTCCCTGATCCAACACTTCTAGCTCATCAGTTTTCTTTCGGAGGAATTTGTGCACGAGGTCGATATGCTGATCATAAAAATCTAGCATATCAAACGGAGCGTATTTTTCTGTTAGTTGCAGTCTAACTTTGTTCATTGGCCTCCACCGACCACTCGTAAAATCCCCACCCAAGCTCTTTCCATGTCTGACCGATCATTAAGACTCTATCGTCCACGTCAAGTATGCACGACTTGGTAGATTTGATAACGTTATTGTTGGCTTTGATACATCGTTTGATGATAATTTGACCATCACAACCTAATGCCTTTCCTGCCTCTTCTGAAGAGTAAAAACACCCAATTGGTGTAACATACCATCCTTTGTAGAAGCGACTAGTGCTAAAAATACTCTTGGCAGCGATTACATTTTCGCGAGATTGATGTGAACGCTTTTTTACCACGATTTTTCTCTGCTGTTTTGCGTATCTTGTCGGGATTTTTGTTGATCTTATCTTGCCAATCGTGGGTTTTACCTTGATGAGACTCACGAATTTTTTGATTATGTTCGCTAGTTCGCTTTTTGGGTTTTCCGCGATTGCTAGCTGATATTTTGTCACGAGTCTCTTGAGATACTACTCTGCCCACCAACGCTTGTAGGATATTGTTCCAGCTCTGTTCAGATATAGGTCGTCTCACTGCATGTCGCTGACGCTCAATGATATACTCACGCCATTCGGGATCAGCCCACCGCTGACGTGCAAGCTCCGATAGATACCTGCTTCGCTCAGCGAGTTCTTCGTCCGTTTTCTTGCGCCACGGATTAAACCGAACAACTTTATCATGCTCTGCAATATAGATTGCCGATCCGCACGACTGATTAATCCAATCAGGCCTTTTGAACAATCGTGTGAGAACACGTTCCTCATGTAGTACCGCATCGCAAGGGCTGTCAAATGTATTCCGTACTGTGAACTCGAAAGCTGCAGGATCAGCTTTAAAGTCCGTTTGAAACTTGCCACTTGTAAAGTAACGTTTTCCTAAGTCATCTGATGGCGTTAGCCCCAATTTGATGTTTCCCCAACGTACACCAAAGTACTTCATTCCTGTGCGTTTGCATTTCACCACATACGTGTACGGGTATAGCTGATCAGGCCGTCTATGCATGCTCCAATCCCGAAAAGGGTGTATATTCCTATTTTACGAATTCGAGCTTTTAAATAGAAGAAAGTCCTTTTATTCAGAATCATCACCTAAAGCATCGATTTCATTGTCAATGGTATTAGTGTTGTCCTGTGCATTATAATAGTGGTTGTTTTGCGTGTTGTTCTGTACTGATGGGCCGCCCTTTGAATCCTCTTCTTTTAGCATCTTCTGAAGCGCGATCAGCTCTTTGGTCATATCAGACGAAGTACGCATCAACTGAGCAGCTACTTCGAGAGCACGCGGCTGCTCTGACATAGCAGCAAGCCTTAACGACAACTCGAGGGCTGCGTTTGAACGTCCGATCAACCCATAGAGGTTGCTGCGAGCAAACACATAATCATCGTGACGATCCGTTACATCCTCTGGATTAGCAGGCAAACGTGAATCAACGTTCTCGTATCGAACCGGATGAAGATCCTCTGGCTCCTCCTCTTCGTGACCTTCATCAGGGAGGTGGTCGATCTGGTTTTCAACATCGCCAGCATCGTTTGTCCGCTTCTCATCTGACGTCAGCAGTTGTTCGAGTGTCTTGTCGAATGTTGAGCGGGTAGTCATACTCCATCTCCTGTAATCACATCTTGAGCAATAATGTCATCGGGATGTGATAGATCGTGGTAATTGATTTTGATCGTTTCGATTACACCAGAGGTTGAAGTAGGCATGTACAGGTACCCTTCTACAACAAACGTAAATGTCGCCTCGATTTGCGTCGGGTCCTCGTACGATCCATCAAACGAAGTGTCGATTGTTTGGTCCTGCAAGGTTATCGCAAGAGATGTCTCCCCCTGCAGGTCTGGATTATCTTCGACGACTACATTGAGAGTTGGGTTAAAGTACACCACGACCTGCTCGATGATTTGCAAGAGATCGTCAACGTACTTGGTGCGAGCATTCAGAGTGTATGTGAAGTTGTATGGGACTCGATTATACTGACTCTGAACGGCTCCCCCTTGGTAAGGGGAAGTTAGCTTGTGCATCTTGTTTTTGGAGCGAGACGTGTCTTTGTCCAATCCCACAAATGCGAATGATAGTCTAGGCAACCTTTGTTTGAATCGAAGATGGCTAGGGTCTGGATTCTCGTTCAGTCGACGATTAGCTTTCTCCTGCCAAGCATTAGCTAACGGAACACGAATCACATCACCAGAAGCGCGAGTGATTTTGATATTATCAAACAGGCTTCCAAACACTGATGTGTACAGCGCTATCGTCTTATGGTAAAACGGTTGTTCGAGGATAGCCATTATCTAACTCCAAATGGGTTAGTCGGGTCAAAGTCGATGCTAGTGTTGGTATCCAGCTCATCGTTAGACCCGTAGGGTTCTGTTGTAGTGTCGTGAGCCGGAACGTCCAAGGAGTCGATGATAGAATCGATATCAACATCACCGCCATCAGCGATTGATTCATGGCTGAACTCAAATGTCTCGACCTTGATCTGAAACACGTACTGTTTACCCTTCTCGAAAAAAGGCGACTGGTCGTCAACAAACTTGATCTCGAGGATGGCGTTGGTGACTGGCATGAATATCAAGTCGCCCTCACGCGGTCGAACGAATTCGGGGAACTCTGCAGCAAACCGTGTCTTGGATACACCAAACGTACCAGTGCTTGACAATTCGCTACCCACCAAGCCGATCATCTCTCCCATTCCTTCAAAGCCATCAACAAACAAGGGGAGCATTTCGATCTTTGTGTACGCGTCGTAGACAGCGGACGGGTCTTCATTAAACAGGTAGTCTATGTCAGGCTGCGATCTAGGGATGTAGCAAACATCGAGACCTTTCATTTGGATTGCCTCGATAGTCAGTTTGTCGATCAGATCCTGCTCATTGGCGGCCTGATAATTGTTGATGTACTTGTTTGTAGCCATGTGTAACCTTTGTGCACTTAGACCTATTTAGCCCCACACTCGTTTAAACGTGTTATATGCGTCTCTCAGCCGTTTCGAATCACCCCTGCGTGAGGGTAGCGATGCGCGTACGAAAACGGCTGAGAGCGAGGATTTGACCGTGTCTTGTATCACTTACTGACAGTGACATCGACTCCACTGAACTTATCAGCGTATGTTGCTGCACCGATGTATACCATGCAGATCGAAGAAAACAGCCCAACGATGGCAATAACGATTGAGTTGAACTGGCTCAGGATTTGAGCCTGATCGCTTGTTATCACAATCGGCGCAATCATATAGAATGCAGCAATCACAATGTTGCTAACAAAGGACCAGATAGCGATCAGGCGGCGAGTCTTCCACTTGCGGCGATCTCTGTCCAACTCTGCTTCGAATCGAGCGTTGTCCATATACTGTGGCCCTCATCCAACAAAGAAGTTCGTAGGTTCTTGGTATGTTTCTTGGAGTGTCTCTTCGAGAGCCTCTAGCTCCTGCATAGCCTCGTCGAATATCTGCTGGCCGTTCATTACGGTCCCACCAAGCATCTGCATATCACCGAACTTCTTGGTGTTCTCGCCCCACTGGCGTTTAATCAATGCGGTTGCGTATTGCTTCAACCACTTATCATTCCATACTGATGTGAACTGATCAGGGTCCAGCACTCGCGTTACCTTTACGACGAACGGATAACCGACCCCGAGGGAAGTCAGGTCGTGGTTGACGTGAAGACGACGGCCATGACGAGTGTATTCAAACCCAGGCGCTGAGTTGATTGTGTCAAGCACGTGCTCGTAATTCATGACCCTCATTGTATAATCAGTCATGTCGAAACTACGCCAGGGGCTCATCTCCTGCATGGCCAACTGATACCTAAAGCTGAACATATCGTTGTGGGAAGCGATGTCGCTAAGGGAGGTAACGTTGGTTACAGCGAGAATATCATCAGGGATGGTGATATAGCCGTTGTCGATATCGGTCTGTTGGAGAGGGTAACTAACCCATACGTCTTCAGAAGCATCGAAGTGCTTCTCTTGATACGTAGCCAGAGCCTCATCGATGCGATCATCGCACTGTTCTGGTGCAACCTCGACATTGATGACTGGTTGACCGAGCTTGCGGAGACAGTAATCAATCAGCTCTTGTCTTGTTGTCGGCTTTGCCATATATCCTCTTATACTGTCGGTCCGTAGATGCGGTAATCGCCCGTCTCTACATAGTTGTCATTGGTGGGTGCCCAATCAGATCCTGAGCCGCCGTAGAAGATGGTATACATGATCCCTTCGATCTTGATGTCGGATCGTTCACGGAAGATGATCCCATCAACCTCAAAAATATCATTCCCGTCGATCCATAGACGGAACCGTCCATCTCCATATATCTCGCCATTAGGCCCGATCGTATTTAAGATGACCTCCTGTTTGATCTCATGCCAGTAGTCATCTTGGAAGAAGAAAGACCCGCGACCGATTGATGCCCCGTAATCGATATTCTTGTTAGCAGCATACAGATACAGCTCCCCTTGAGCGTTCTTACGCCACATCATACGTGTTGAGAATCCGTTACGGGCAGGGTCACCACCTGACGGTGAGTTGCCGCCGAATAGTCCAGGCAGTTTGCCGCCTTTGACCCATTCATATCCTGGTTGAAACCGAACGCGATACGTTAGGCAGGCGCTTTCGAGAGACACAACGCGGTTCTCCCAACCCGTACCTCCATCGGTCCCCGATAACCCACCAATGCAAGTTGTTCGAATGAAGTTCTCGTCGAAAGGAGCCTCAGATGCAGGACGCATCTCGGAGTTTTCTTCGTTGTATGTTTTGGTTGCCTTCAGACCCTCCGTTACCCACTTCTTATAATCCATTGTTGACGGCTTGGGGTTGTATACTAGAGGGGCACGACTGGTCGGGTCTGATACCTTGAAGAAGTGAATCGCTGTGTAGGGGTAGTTGACAGGATCCTTGACTTCATTACCGAGCATCGCGGTAAGGCCGGTCGATTGACGTAGCTCGTCGAAGTTGTATACGGTGACTCGCCCGATGATAATACTTGACTCAGCAGAAGGACGATTCCACCCAATCAGTCGAATGCTCGGGTCGTTAAGAGGAGCTTCCTGAGCAGTGAAACTCAGGGTCAGCTTCTGCCAACCATTAACAAGCCTCTGTTCGGCATCAGCTAGACGGTTACTGCCGTCGTAGTACGATCCCTGGAACTTCCCTTCGTACCCTCGAGTGCCTGGACATACCCAAACCTCCATGTTGTACCGCGTTCCGACCGGAAGAGGGGAGGCTAGATCGTACCACACGTACCGGTTGACATCATCCTTGAAGAAAACTTCCGTCGCTACAGGATCACCATTCTGATCAGGCACACCAACAACCTGCAACGATCCTCGATCAACATCATTCCAGTTGCCGGTGATTGTGTTGACGTACGGTTCAGGTAGAATATTGGTGAAGTTGTTGTCAGCCTGAACAGGCTCACGGATCTTATACAACTCCACTTGCCCGATTTCAACTACGTTGCCCGCAACACCATTATCGTATCCAATAACACGGATCACTGGATCCGCGACGGGTTGATCAGGAACAACGAAGTCGAAGATCCGAACCCTCCAGTCGCGCGATAGGTTGATCTCGTTTCTGATCACTCGAATAGTGTCATCGTAATACGACATCTCGAACACCCCATCAAAATTGTCGTTGGGGGTGCGTACGTCTACGATCATTCGATACGTGTATCCGACGTCGAGAGGAGATGACAGGTTGAATTTGAAGTAGTTGCGGTTGTCTGCGAGAGTTGCTCGCATCGCGTTCGGATTACCGTTGCGATCCGGAACACCGTACTCTGGAATAACCCCATCGCTGAGGTAATCCCATCCTGCTGCTCCTGTGATGTGAGGAGCAACAAGATTATCGGATAGGGTGTCATCTGGTTTAATCCATGTGTCGGGAGCTCGTAGAGTGAGTAATCCTGTAAACCCGTTGTTGAACATATTACAGCCCCTTAGTACGTGCCTGCATAGCTACCGATCCACGTGGTACCTGAATCTGGCGTAAACACCGTCACGATCCCACGAGATCCAATGCTTGGGATTTGGCTGTTGATCCAATTCAGGTTTGCTGGCCATGTTATGTTGTAGTTGGGGACCCCTTGTAGGAGCAGAGTCATGGAATATGACTTCCCGTCATCCGGACACGCGAGAACGATAGACTCATCAGCAGTGAACAAGTATGAGTATACAGATGCATCTCGAGCATTGAAATACGCAGACGAAGCACTAACTACCGCCAGCCCTGGATCGACAGCATCTCGATTGTACTGGGGGTGGGGATCGGCTGCATCCACGTGATTGGTCATGGTCTGATCAACATACGCGATTGTTGCATACACCCCATCGGACGTCTTTGCAAACGTGCGAACGTCTTTGATGCTGGTGATTGTCAGGTTGTTGGTCTCTACCACATACAGAGGAATGAACTGCGATTGGGGAACATTCTGCTGTTGGTAGTACGCTAGACTGTTCGTGGTTGTATCCACGCCAACGACATACGTGTTGTTGATCGGGATGGTGAGAGTGCCACCAGCAACATCGTACGTGGCTGTACCTACACTAATCACACCGCCCGAGATGGTAATGTCAGTGCTGTCAAATTGGTCCTGCTCGCAATGGAACGACCCATCAACAGTGTTCATGTTGATGATCTTATTGAGCTTGTCGATCCATTGCGTGACAGAATCTTTGATTGTGAGACGTTTAGCCATTCTTATCCTCGATCAACTGGTGGAGCATCTTTTCTAAGTTGTCAATCCGTTGTTTGAGAGACTCTTTCTCTTCCATCTCTTGAATAACCCGCCTCTTTGCTTCCTTGGCTGCTTTCAGCCCTCGCGAGTCCGTATTGACAACCACTCCTGTTTCGGGGTCTTTAAAGAGGGCCGTATGGCCCTCAACCTTATGCATCATATCAGGTTCCTAGTGCGAGAACGCGTAGTCGACGAGTGACGGGGATACGCGAGTTCGATTTGGATTTCATCTGGATCATTACCTGGAAGTATGTATAGTCTTGCAGACCGTCAGCCTTCTCTAGTGAGTACTCGATCTCGGTCATCTGACTGTTCGTGCTCGCTGCACCTGACATATTATTCAGCACTTTCCAGTCTGCTTCCTGCACTTCTTCGTTACTGTTGCCGAAGCGAGCAGATAGAATCACCGCAGACTCCTGATCGTAGAACGTGTCGATGTACACCTTGATCGACGATGCTGTGTCCGCTAGACCAGCAATGTTTGTGCGGTATTTCGCATAAGCGTTGCTGCCATCCGGCTCCACAGTCTCGAGATCGCCATCGATCATGTAGTACGGCGCAATGATGTTGAATGATTGTAGATCAACCACCGGCGACACGTTTGCGTTCGATGTCGATAGCGTAGCCTGAACAGTCATCGATGGGTTGCCGTTGTGGTTAGCGGCCTCATCTGCTCGGTTCGTCACCATCCACGGATCATTCAACCCATGCATCCCACCATTCTCGAACTCAACAACCTCGTTGCTGTCCGCATAGGGAGTCTCGGACCCGTCCACCGATTTGCCGTTCATTGCAGTGGCTGTGTACTTGATATC
>Ga0114983_1000576_pt1 | contig 15414 bp, 13 predicted proteins | sample Shrwel_input2_RT_FD_87182 | JGI IMG/M metagenome (GOLD analysis project Ga0114983, IMG submission 87182) | Subsurface microbial communities from deep shales in Ohio, USA - Utica-3 well 1 S input2 RT | ecosystem: Environmental > Aquatic > Deep subsurface > Shale gas/oil reservoir > Produced... | reverse complement strand
CACACGGAGCTGGTTCCCCGTTACAATGGCCCATTCATTGAATTACAACATTATACGGGATTCCGGCATGAGATCAGTTGTCCGTTTACTGCTACTTTCCACTTTCATTGCTCTGGCCGCCGGCTGTGCGTCCCAGAAAGAGGCGGAAGTGCTGCCGGAAAAAACCTACTACGAGAATGCCCGGCAAGCCATGAACTCGGGCAATTTCAACGAGGCCGAGCGGAATCTGGATTCTCTGGAAACCTATTATCCCTTCGGCCGTTATGCCGAACAGGCCCAGATGGACCTGATCTATGCCCGTTATCAGAACATGGACCTGGAAGGCTCACGCGCCGCTGCCGACCGCTTCATGCGGCTGAACCCGCAAAGCGAGCACCTGGATTACGCGCTCTACATGCGAGGGATCGCTTCCTACAATATCGACTTGGGTCTGGCTGCACGCTATCTGCCCATTGATGCGGCAGCCCGCAACCCGGGCGAGCAACTGCAGGCCTTCCGTGATTTCTCTCAGTTGCTCAACCGCTTCCCGGATAGCCAATATGCTGCCGATGCCCGCCAGCGCATGGTTGCCGTGCGCAACCGCATGGCCGCGCTTGAGCTGCACGCGGCGCGCTATTACATCAAACGCGAAGCCTATCTGGCGGCAAACAACCGGGCCCGCTATGTGGTGGAGAATTTCCCGTCCACACCAGCGGTGGAAGAGGCTTTGATCCTGCTAACAGATACCTACCGGGTGCTGGAGCTGAACGATGCTGCCCAGGACTCAGTGGCCACCCTGCGCAAGAACTTCCCGGAAAGCAATGTGTTTACCAACAGCGGTGACTATGAATCTGACCGTCTACGCCGCCAGGACCGTTCACTTCTGAATGCGGTTACTTTCGGTCTGCTGGGCGAGGACTGACCCACCCAGCAGAAACCTTCAGCTGCCTGGTTTCCAGCCATTGGTGATCGGGTAGCGGCGGTCTTTGCCGAAGCCCCGTTCGGTAATGCGGACACCCACCGGCGCCTGCCGCCGCTTATATTCGTTGATGTCCACCAGACGCACCACTCTTCGCACATCCTCGCATTCAAAACCCTCGGCAATAATCGCCTCGGCGCTGTAATCCCGTTCCACATACAGGTTCAGGATCTGATCCAGCACATCGTAACCGGGCAGGTTGTCCTCATCTTTCTGGTCCGGCGCCAGCTCGGCTGAGGGCGGGCGGGTAATGACCCGTTCGGGAATCGCCGGAGACAGAGTGTTGCGATAACGGGCCAGGCGGAACACCAGGGTTTTCGGCACATTCTTGAGTACATCAAAACCACCCGCCATATCGCCATACAACGTGGAATAGCCTACTGCCAGCTCGCTCTTGTTGCCGGTGGTCAACACCAGATGGCCAAACTTGTTGGACAACGACATCAGCAATACGCCGCGCAGCCGGGCCTGCAGGTTCTCTTCCGTGGTGTCCTGGGTGGTGCCTTCGAAGGGGCCGGCCAGGGTTTCCATGAAGGCGTCGTACATGGGCTCAATGGAAAACACATCATACTGGACGCCCATGGTGGCCGCCTGGGCCTGCGCATCTTCCAGGCTGGCACTGGAGGTGTAGCGGAACGGCATCATCACCGCCCTCACCCGCTCCTTACCCAGAGCATCCGCCGCCACCGCGAGGGTTACCGCGGAATCGATACCGCCAGAAAGCCCCAGCACCACAGACTTGAAACCATTCTTGTTGACGTAATCACGAACACCAATGACCAGCGCGTTATACACATTGGCTTCCAGTGAAGGCTCCGCCGGCAACGTCTGCGACACCGGCTGGCAGCGGTGCTCACACAAAAACTCCACGGCAAACAGACCTTCGGCAAACTGGGGCGCTTCCGCTGCCAGCACGCCGGAATGGTCGTACACCATGGAGCCACCATCGAACACCAGCTCATCCTGGCCACCAATCAGGTTCACATAGACGATTCCCACCTGGTTATCCGCCGCCTTGCGCTCGAGCAACGCTTTGCGACGGGCCTGCTTATCGATATCGTAGGGAGAAGCGTTCAGGTTCAGTACCAGTTTCGCGCCTGCGGCAGCGGTCTCTTCCAGCGGACCGTCTTTCCAGAGATCCTCGCACACCGTAATGCCGACCGGTACGCCACCAATTTCCAGCACCAGCGGCTCTTTACCGTCTGCGAAGTAACGTTTTTCATCGAACACCTGATAGTTGGGAGGACAGCGTTTCAGGTATCTGGCCCGGATTTCGCCATGTTCAATCACCACCGCAGCATTGTAGAGAAAGCCGCCCGAACGCAGCGGCGCCCCCATTACAATAGCCGGCGCCAAGGTCGCCTGCTGAAGTTTTTCCAGTGCCTCCGACACCCGCAGGTCCAGGCTCGGGCGCAACAGCAGGTCTTCTGGCGGGTAGCCGGTGAGCGCCAGCTCGGGAAACACCACAATATCGGCTTGATGATCACTGTGAGCCTGACGAGTCGCCTGAATAATTCGTTCTGTGTTGCCCGGAATGTCCCCCACCAGAAAATCCAGCTGCGCCATAACCACCCGAAGCTTCCGGGGAGTGACGAATTCAGTGGTGTGCTCGGCTGCCGACATGGCTGGGCTCCTGTAACTTGTTGCCGTTAAAAAGCTATTATAACTCTTCAACGCCGGGAATTTCTTCTGATCAAAGGCAGACAACGCACTATGGCAGCAAACGCGCCCACAGAGCCCACGTCACGCTCCCCCTTCGGGCCACTTGCGGAAGTTCAGCAAATCCGACTGTTCCGCATCTACAACCACTACCGGCTGGTTATCAGCCTCATGCTGGCGGGTTTGCTGTTCATAGATCCATTTAGCGCAGACACTCAGCAACGCTGGCCGCATTACTACCAAGCCGGTGTGTTCGGCTATCTCGCCATCAACGCCGTCATAGGCCTGCTGATGACAAGCGGGGCCAGACCCCGCGAGCGGCACATTACTCTATCCATTCTTGCAGACCTGGTGGTACTGCACTTCCTGCTATTGACCAGTTCAGGCATTACCAATGGCGTGGCCAACCTGGTCGTTGTGGCGGTGGCAGCCGGCAACATTCTCAATCCTACCCGAACCGGTACCTTCTATGCGGCTCTGGCGGCCATTTGTTCCCTGAGCATTTCAGGCTGGGCCGTTCTGGCAATTAATGAAACCGCCGACGATATTGTTAGAGCGGGCAGCCTGGGCATCCTGTATTTCGCCACCGCGTTTGTGCTGCAGAGCATCTCTAAGCGGATGATTCGCAGCGAGGCCCTGGCCCGCAGCCGGGCCCGCAGCATTGCCGAACTGGAACAGATCAACCGGCAGATTATTCAGCGCATGCGCACCGGCATATTGGTGCTGGACCAATTTGGCCAGGTTCGCCTGGCCAATGCCGCCGCCGAAGAGCTTCTGCATGGCAATTCCGAGCTGAAGCCATCCGCGCCGGCCCCTTCCATGGCGTTACCCCTGCCACTGACACAGGGCCTGCATGACTGGCAAAATAACCCAGACAAACGCATTGAACCCTTTCAGGCCACGCCGACTTCCCCGCTTCTGCAGGCCACGTTCACGCCACTGGACCAGGAACAGGGCGACCAGACGCTGGTGTTCGTTGAAGACATGAGCAAAATAACTCAGCAGGCCCAACAAATGAAACTGGCTTCCCTGGGCCGACTGACCGCTGGTATTGCCCATGAAATCCGCAACCCGTTGGGTGCCATCAGCCATGCCGCACAGTTAATGGAAGAGTCGCCACACCGGGATAAAGCCGACCGGCAAATGCTCGACATCATTCGCCGGCACTCGAAACGGGTGAACGGCATTATTGAAAACGTTCTGGACCTTTCTCGCCGCCGGCCCGCCGATGCTGCACTGGTTGATATCTCGGTATGGCTGAAGGAGTTCCGGACCAACTTCCAACAAACCCAGGACGATGACACGCCTGCCCTTGTTGAGCTTCACATCGATGACCGGGTTCCTCCAGCCCGGTTCGACAAAAGCCAGATTGAACAGGTGATGGTGAACCTGTGTGACAATGGTTTGCGCTACAGCAAAGAGCGCACCGGGGAAAACCGGATACAATTGCAGACTGGAGCCACTGCCGATGGCGAACGGGCCTATGTGGATGTGGGGGATTTCGGGCCGGGAATTGCAGCAGAGCACCGCGATTCAATCTTCGAACCCTTCTTCACCACCGAGCATACCGGCAACGGGCTTGGGCTCTACCTGGCACGGGAACTGTGCGAGGCCAATCAGGCCCATCTATCGCTGGTAGAGGATGATCAGCCGGGGTGCTGCTTCCGGATCACTTTCGCTCACCCCGGGCGAATGATATAAGCGAAAAATCCGTCACCCGGCGTCAGCAATTTATCAGGGAGCCGAATACCAACAATGACAACACATACTGCGCTGATCGTTGATGACGAACCGGATATCCGGAGCCTGCTGGACATCACCCTGACCCGCATGGGTATCATCACCCACACAGCACCGGACCTGGCCACTGCCCGCGCGCTACTGCAACAGCACCAGCCAGACCTGTGTCTGACCGACATGAGCCTGCCCGACGGTAACGGCATTGACCTGGTGCACTGGATTCAGCAGCACGCACCCAACACGCCTGTTGCCGTGATTACCGCCTACGGCAACATGGACACCGCCATTGATTCCTTGAAAGCCGGCGCTTTCGACTTCGTATCCAAGCCCCTCGAGCTTCCACGCCTTCGGGAACTGGTCAACAGCGCGCTGAAATTATCCGAGCCCGAGATTCAGGCCGCCACCGGCTCGGACGAACCCGGCCTGCTGCTGGGCGAATCGGCGCATATCCGCACGCTACGCAACCAGACCCGCAAGCTTGCTCGCAGTCAGGCCCCGGTCTTTATCAGCGGCGAATCCGGCAGCGGTAAAGAACTGGTGGCTCGCATGATTCATCTGCAAGGCCCTCGCAGCGAAGGCCCATTCATTGCCGTGAACTGTGGCGCCATCCCTTCCGAACTGATGGAAAGCGAATTCTTCGGCCATAAAAAAGGCAGTTTTACCGGGGCCGTCGAAAGCAAAGAAGGCCTGTTCCGCAGCTCTAATGGCGGCACCCTGTTTCTGGACGAAGTGGCCGACCTGCCACTGGCCATGCAGGTGAAACTACTGCGCGCCATCCAGGAGAAAGCTGTGCGCCCGGTGGGCGAGACCAAAGAAATCCCGGTCGACATTCGCGTACTCAGCGCTACCCATAGAAACCTGGCCGAGCTGGTTCAAACCGGCAGCTTTCGCCAGGATCTTTTCTACCGCATCAACGTGATCGAACTGGCCGTACCACCCCTCCGGGACCGCGCCGATGATATTCCCCTGCTGGCCGAGCACATACTTGAGCGCATTGCCCGCGAGTACGAGTGCCCACCGGCAGCATTGACCCAGCCTGCCATTGAGCGACTGAAGAGTTACCACTTCCCCGGCAACGTGCGGGAGCTGGAAAACATACTGGAGCGGGCCTTCACCCTGTGCGATGACGACCGGATTGGTGCCAACGACCTGCATATCGGGAACGGCGTGGCACCAGCCGGTTCCGCCACGACACCGGAAAAGCAGGCGGACCACTCCGGCCTTGACACCACAGCTGTGCCAGAGGGTGAGATCGACCTGGAGAACTATCTGGAAAACATCGAACGCCAAGCCATTGAAAAGGCGCTGGAAGCGACACGGTGGAATAAAACGGCAGCGGCGAAGAGGCTGGGGATCAGCTTTCGGGCGCTGAGGTATCGGTTGAAGAAGCTGGGGATGGATTAAGACTTGCCCAACACTCCGATATCTTTCTCATCTGCTTTTGGTATTTTCTGATAAACTTTCTCAAACCACCATTACAGGACGTGATGGCGCTGAACTTAGACACAAAACAGGGATGTTATTATGCCTCACCCCAAAAACGTCAGGGGCCTGACCCTGATTGAACTCATTGTCACCATTGCGCTCATGGCCATACTTACAGGGTTTGCGAGTATGTCATGGACAAAGCTTGCCGCTGCCACTCGCCACACAGATCTAGTCAATGGCACACGTCGAATGTTTGCCATCGCCCGATCCCACGCCGTTCATCATAAAACACTCACTACTATTTGCCCTCTTTCAACGACTGGAGCATGCATTGACGAATGGGATAAACCAATCTCAATTTTTCCAGACAATGACAATAACAGGCGCCCGGACGGCGGCGTAATTCACAGGACCATAAGGCTTTCCAAAACCAATTCAATTTTAATTTCGAGAACAGCCGGCAGAGGTTATTTTCAGCTGGCAGCGAACGGCATGAGTCACGGAACCATGGGCAGCCTAATAGCATGCTCAAAGGATGATGATAGCATCGTAAAAATGAGCTACATCGCACTCAACATCGGCGGTCGGCTACGGACGCTACACGATGAGAATGGGGACGGAAACATCACACTGCCCTGGGGCACCGAGATTTCATGCCCATCACCATAAAGCGAATCAACGCTATTCATACCTATGAGTAGAGAACCCGAGATGCGACACTAATCACAAATCTGGATTAGATTGACCGTTTACTCCCGGTTTAAAGCCGTTCATCGTGTTTTGCGTGCGTTAAAACGTTAACTTTGATTAACTGATCATAGAGCTCACTAACAGGATACGAGATGTTCAGAACAACGGCAGGTTTCACGTTGATAGAGTTGCTCATTACGCTAGTAATTCTCGCAATAGTCGCCACGGTTGCCGTGCCCGGTTTCGGTAACCTGATTGAGGGAAACAGGCTGGTCTCTGGCACTAATCTATTGAGCTCGTCGATTAAACTTGCCAGAACAGAAGCCATTAAACGTGGAACCAGCGTCACTTTCAGCTCGGATGGCGGGCTTGAGGATGGCTGGTGCGTTCATTCCGGCGATGCCTCCGGTGACTGCGTGAGTGACCAGATCAGGGGTTTTGAACCACCGGTTAGCCTCACTTTCACCGAATCCGCAGGAGATCTTGTTTTTGACCGTCGCGGATTCCTGGTTCCACAGACAGCACAAACGTTCACCGTAGCCCCCACCAGTTGCCCCAGCGGAGACAGTACTTTCAGAGAAATCCGTGTGAGTCCGGTTGGTCGAATCGAAATTGATGAGGGAGTGTGCCCGTGATCGATAATAAAGCCTTTTACCCGGGGCGGCTTCATGGCGGTCCGAAACTGGCAGCCCAATCAGGGTTGGGCCTGATCGAAATTTTGGTGACGGTGCTGGTTCTAGGCATTGGCATACTGGGAGTGGCATCTACCCAGGTGGTCTCCTTGCAAATGAGCTCGCAGTCACAGAGCCGGAGCCAAGCGGTTTTGCTTGCCGAAGATCTTCTGGACCGTATTCGCGCCAATCCTGATAACCCTGCGGCTTACGCCCTAACTGCCGGTAACGCTCAGGGTGCCGACAGTGGCGCTTGTGACACGTCATTCCAACCAACCAACGCAAGTGTTACGGCGAACGATATAGCAGCATGGGAGAATAGCCTTGCGTGCTTACTGCCCGCTGCACGGCGGACAATTGAAGTTAGCGGCGACACAGTGACTGTAACAATTGACTGGGATCAGAATGACCAGGCTATGAATCCAGTTTTAGTGAGGACACAGATTTGAACAGGCAATTTTCCAAATTAGAATTTCCACTTCCGGCGCGTCCGCCTGCTATAGCGCAAACCGGACTTTCACTAGTTGAACTGATGATCGCGATGGCTTTGGGTCTTTTGCTGACCCTTGGCGTGACTCAAATCTATCTTAGCGGGAACGAAACCTATCGACAGACTCAAGGCATGGCCCATGCTCAGGAGAGCACCCGTTTTGTCTCTGCAATTCTGACGCCGGATCTTCGCTCTGCCGGCAGTTTTGGCTGTCTTACAGAAATGGGCAGATCTCTGGATCAGGTCGTGGACAACCGGTTAAATGGGGGAGTTCCTGTACCCCTTACACAGGCCGTGCAAGGATGGGAATTCAGTGGCAGCGGACCAGGGGATAGCATTACACTGTCCAGTGCACTTGCAACTCCTGCCTCGGGGGACTGGAAGTCTGGTACCGCCGGAACAGCTCTACCCGCTAATCTCGCCGGTTCAGTGGTCACCAACTCCGATGTCATTATTGTTAATGCACTAACACCTTTAGTCGTGCCAGTGAAGGCATCTAACCCCCAGAACGGAAACAGCATCAACCTCGAAGGCAACTCGGGCGTTCCAGTCAACCGGGTGGTGCTCGCGACACTCGGCGATTGTTCGCAAGGCGAACTTTTTCAAAAAAGCAACAATGCCAATGCTAGTTCGCTGACAATGGCTGGCGGTAATATCAGCCCAGGCAATAATGGCAACAATTTTAATCTCGCCTACGAGCCAGAAACCAAAGTCTACGAGTTTACTTCGATAGCCTACTACATTGGCGAAGGCACCAACGGAGAGCCCGCATTATTCCGGCGCCTGATGACTCCGCTTCAAGCTCCACAAGAACTGGTTTCTGGTGTCGAAACTCTGCAGATTCTCTACGGAGTTAATACCAATGGAACTGCAGCTGCAGACGACTACCTCCCCGCCAACAGCGTTGCTAACTGGGAGCAGGTGGTTAGTATTCGCTTCTCTGTGATGACCCGAAGCCGGGATGAAGTTCTTGATGAGGCAAACAGCCGCCGCTATGACATGCTGGGCAGTGAAGTAAACCAAGGTAATAATGGTGACCGGAGAGTACGCATCGTTTCCGTCAGCACCACTGCAATCCGAGGTAAAATGTAATGCCGACAATGAGCCACTCCACACAAAAAATGTCGTTACAGACTCCATTGGCGCGACAAGAAGGTGCAACGCTGATTGTTGCTCTCGTGATGTTATTATTGATTTCACTGCTCGCAGTCGGTGGTATGCAGGGGACGATAATGCAGGAACGCATGGCAAGCAACGCTCACGATGGTGCCATTTCATTTCAGGCAGCAGAGGCCGGACTACGACAGGCTGAAGCAGACCTGCTTGGGAATGAAGCGACGCGCCAGGCAGCGTTCACAAGCGATCGGCTACCAACCCCCTGGAGTTGGGATGGCACAAACCCGACTCCGTCGGGAACAGGTAACGCCGGGACTAATGTCAGTGCACAGCCTATCTATCACCTCGGCTACCTTACTGACGTGCCAGAAAATCCTATTAATCCGGACAGTCGAATTTTCGAACGATTTGAAGTCACTGTACAAAGCCAGGGTGGTAGTCCAGACGCTATAAGCGTCCTGCAATCGACCGCCCTTTTGCCACCCCAATAGTAATCTGATTATTGCGACCCGAGCGACCCAGTGCTGTACGCTCCTGATGGAGAAGCTGCCATGAATCGACAAAGCCAATCTGCGTACCGGAAAACCAGTGCTTCCCGGCTTTCAGCGTTTACTGCGGGCCTGCTATTGACCATAGCAACATCCCAGGCAGCCTACGGCCAGGTTAACCTGGCCTCGGTTCCGTTGTTTCTAAAGGAATCCGTAGACCCAAACATGATGTTTGTCTTTGATGATTCCGGATCGATGGGTTGGCGCTATATGCCGGATGATCTCGGCGGCAACGACATTGATAACAACTGGTATTATTCCAGTTCGGTTAACAAAATCTACTACAACCCCGAGGTGACTTACTTACCACCGTTTAAACCGGACAGCAGCGGACGATACCCAAACTCGGTATACACAGACGCTCCAGTGAATGGATTTGACACCAACTCGACGAAGGACAATCTGAGCCAGTACATTCGTTTTGACCAAATCGGGGCCATCGAAGAAGGCTTCTATATGGGCCTGAAAGATACCGATGACTGCCGGGCAAGCCCGAAAAATAACGATTGCTACGACACTGTGCTTCTCAACAACGCATCCAGTGAAGTAAAACAGAACTACGCAAACTGGTTTTCCTTCTACAGCACCCGGGACAAAGCCGCAAAATCCGGTATTACCGAAGCATTCTTCAGTCTTCCCGAAAATATCCGTCTGGGTTATGGCGCGATAAACGTTAACGACAGCACTATCGACAACTTGGACAACACAGACACGATTGTCAGTGGCGTTCGCCCATACACCAGCACCAGAAGACAGCAGTTCCTCTCATGGCTGCAGAATAAAAACGTTAGTGGCGGTACACCGCTCAGAACTGCACTCAAGGATATTGGCGAATACTACTCTCGAACGGATAATGCTGGCCCTTGGGGAGCCACCCCCGGCACCAATGACACCACGGATCAGGTGGAATGCCGGCAAAGTTTTGCCATTCTGATGACCGATGGCATCTGGAATGGTAGCAGCCCCAGCGTAGGCAATGTAGACAACACTTCTGATCCATCCTACACCAACCCAGATCCTGACGGTGACGACTTTTCATATCAGGCAGTTTCCCCATTTGCGGACAGCCACTCCAATACGCTTGCGGATGTGGCCATGAAATACTGGAAGAACGACCTCCGTTCAAATCTCGGCAACAAAGTCCCTTCCAACAACGTCGACCCCGCTTTCTGGCAGCACATGGCGACATTTACCGTTGGCTTTGGTGTGGTAGGCGATATTTCTGAAACTGCAGCAACTGCCGCAGTCCAATCCGGTGACTCGATAAGCTGGCCAGAACCAGCAAGTAATCGAAGCCCCGAGAACATTGATGATCTTTTGCATGCCGCCATTAACGGTCATGGAGGCTATGCCAGTGCTGATAGTCCCGTGGCATTCACTAATGCGCTTACGGATTTTCTCGGTGATGCTATTGGCAGGGCTCAGACTTCAGCCTCCGCAGCAGCAGTGAGTTCTGCGGTACTCCGGACAGAGTCGCTGGGATTCTTTGCCGGTTTCCGGAGTGAGGATTGGTCAGGTACCTTGATGGCATTCAATTTCGATCAGGGAACCCAGGTCTGGGACGCCGAAACCGTGCTGGCCAATACGCTTCCAGCAAACCGGACCTTGATCACTCACAACGGCTCTACAGGCGTGGAGCTGGCTTTCGACAACAACGCCTCGCTGGCCAACCTCTCAAACGCCCAGCGGCTGGCTCTGAACGCGGACCCGACTCTCGCGGCTCAGGATGATCTTGGCCATCAACGTTTAGCCTGGCTGCACGGGGACACCAATGCAAACAGCGCTTTCCGCTCCCGGCAAGCCATTAATGTCGTCGGCACGACAGTAAACCGTTTACTGGGCGACATTGTTAACGCCAATCCCCAGTTTGTCGGCACGCCCAATTTCGGATCTTCCCGCTTGCCTGGGGACGAAGGCTCGAGCTATGGGCCATTTCGCTCGACCACCACATATCAGGAGCGCATTGATACCGTCTATGTTCCTGCCAACGACGGTATCCTTCACGCCTTCAACAGTGAAAACGGAAACGAGTTGTTTGGTTATGTGCCAGGAGAGCTTCTTCTGCCTCAGGGAGCAAACAGTCACGCACGCATTTCCGAATTAATGCTCCCGAACTATGCCCACGAGTATTTCATGGACGGAACACCGCGGGTACGGGACGCCTATATCGACAAAGATGGCGACGGGGACAAGGAATGGAGAACGATCCTGCTTGGCACCATGGGGCTGGGCGGAAAAACGGTATTTGCGTTGGACGTAACGAATCCAGGATCCTTCTCCCCGGCAGACGATGTGCTATGGGAGTTCACTCACACAGATCTCGGATATGGGGTAACCGATCCTCAGATTAGCCGGCTCGAAACCGGGGCGTGGGTAGCGATCTTTGGTAACGGCTATAATGGTACGAGTAATCAGTCGAGCCTTTTCGTGGTCGACCTAGCCGATGGCAGCCTCATTGACCAGCTTGAAACCGGGGCTGGCAGTCAATCAAGCCCCAACGGCCTGGCAGCACCTGCCATTACCAGCTTCCCCGGAACAGACGCCATCACTCGTTACGCTTATGCGGGGGATCTTTTGGGAAATATGTGGCGCTTCGATCTCACTGGCAACAACACAAACGGCTGGTCAGCCACCAAGCTTTTTTCGGCCGAGAACAGTAGCGGAATCCCCCAACCCATAACGGTACCCCCAAGGGTCGTCCTGAATCCCTCAAACACTGACGAAATGGTGATTGCGTTCGGAACCGGGAGCTTCCTGAGAAGCGGGGACGAGAGCAATGACAACGTTCAGAGCCTCTACGCGGTCCAGGATGACCTCTCCGAGAGTAATCTGACCCGGTCGAGTCTGCTGGAGCAGACTATTACCACCCAGGAAACCGTCACGGTTAATCGCGCTTCCGGGAGCGGCACCAATACCTTTACCGTCCGCGAGACGTCTGAAAATGAGCTGACCACGGAGAAAGGCTGGTATCTTGACCTGATCCACAATTCCGTCAAAACCGGAGAGAGAGTCATCAGCAGGGCCACTTTCCCGTTTGGCGTTAACCCGGACAGGGTGAGGTTTACCACGGTAATCCCGGATGATGATCCCTGCGCCAGCGGTCGAACTGGCTTTATTATGGATCTGAGGCTGACAAGCGGTAAGCCATCCGAAACCCCGGTTTTCGATCTTAACAGTGACGGTATCTTTAATTCCGGGGATATTGTAGTGGATTACGCTCCCAGTGGCATTCAGTACGGTTATGGTGGAGAGAACCGAACCATGGCAACCGGTGACGGGGGCACAGAGGTTCTGATTCCCGGAGGTGACCCCAAAGGGCATGATCCGGATAACCCATGCGAAGGTGGTTTGTGCGCACGTTCTCTCGACTCAAATATTGGCCGACAAACCTGGGAGCAGCTCCGCTGAGGGGCTATTCTCAGGCTCAACAAGCGCCTCGACTATTGAACAAACAGGTATCGCCATGAACCACACAAATCAGAACACATCGATATTCACAATAATCATCGTGCTGGTATTCATTGTTTTATCCCAGGCAGGCGGTGCTATCGCGGAAGAAATGCCAGAGTCAGAAGCCAAGATCCTCACTAAAGGTTCTCGCCACACAGGAACCATCAACTCAATCACACCAGAGCAATCGATGGTAATTATTGACGACAGGTCATTTATCCTGGACCGGGTTATTCGCTTTAACAACGCTAGTTGGTCGCGAGAGCAGGTCTTTAATCGGCTAGAACCCGGACGCCGGGTGGAAATAGAAGTTGGCGATGTTATCGATTCAAGCCGTGGGGCCAGACGGGTTGTATCGCTCAAGGTTCTCAATCAATGACACCCCAAACTCCACTTGGCCAAAGCCATCAAATCCATTCAATAACTCGAGTGATGACGTTTTGATCAATATTCATAAATCATCTGTCCAAGAAATGAATCGCTCTAAAGGCTTTACGCTGATAGAGCTAATGATCACGGTTACCATAATCGGAATTATTGCAGCAATCGCTTTTCCTGCTTACCAGAATCAGGTAGAACAGACCCGCAGAACAACAGCACAAGCCGACCTTCTGGAACTGGGACAGTGGATGGAGCGCCAATATTCGAACGGATTCGACTATCGAGATGGTGGGAATGATCCAGCGCTGCCCTTCACGCAGTCGCCCCAGAGTGGCAACGCGTTCTACAACATCAGTTTCTCAGCAAGCGTTACCAGGGACACCTTCACGCTTCAAGCTGTTCCGACTGGAGGTCAGGCCGGGGACGATTGCGGCACACTCACTATCGACGAACAGGGGAACCGCGGCGCAGCACAGGCTGACTGCTGGTGACAGTTGCCTAGTCCACCTCGACCGCATCAATGCGAAGCTCCCTGGGCATGGAAAACACAATATTTTCCTCACGCCCGTCCACTTCTTCCGGCTCTTCACCACCCAGCGCTTTCAGACGGTTGATCACCTCAGCCACCAGCACTTCCGGAGCAGATGCACCGGCGGTTACGCCTATGGTGAACTTGTCGGCCAGCCATTCCGGATCAATCTGAGCTGCCTGGTCAATCAGATAGGCCGGTGTACCCATGCGCTCCGCCAGTTCACGCAAGCGGTTGGAATTGGAGCTATTGGGTGACCCCACCACCAACATCAAGTCGCAGTCGTTCGCCAGTTGTTTGACCGCGTCCTGGCGATTCTGGGTGGCGTAGCAGATGTCGTCTTTGCGCGGGCCTTCAATCTCGGGAAATTTGGCGCGCAGGGCGTCAATCACCCGGGCGGTGTCGTCCATGGAGAGCGTGGTCTGGGTGACGAATGACAGGCGTGCCGGGTCTTTCACTTCCAGCTTCGCTACATCATTTTCGTCTTCAACCAGATAGATCTCGCCGCCGCTGCTGCCATCATATTGGCCCATGGTGCCTTCCACTTCAGGGTGCCCCTGGTGGCCGATCAGTATGCACTCGTGGCCATCGCGGCTGTAGCGCATCACTTCCAGGTGCACTTTGGTTACCAGCGGGCAGGTGGCGTCGAACACTTTCAGGCCACGGCGGGCGGCTTCGTTCTGCACCGCCTGCGATACACCGTGGGCGCTGAAGATCACCAGTTTGTCGTCTGGCACTTCATGCAGCTCGTCAACAAACACGGCGCCGCGACTGCGCAGATTGTCGACCACGAATTTGTTGTGCACCACCTCGTGGCGCACGTAAATGGGCGCACCGAAGACGTCCAGCGCCCGGTTCACAATTTCGATGGCGCGATCTACGCCTGCGCAGAAACCACGGGGATTGGCGAGTCGGATTTGCATAATCAGTGAGTCGGTCCAGCCGGTTCAACGTCGATGATGTGTACATCAAATTCCAGTGTACGCCCTGACAGCGGGTGGTTGAAGTCTACATCCACCCGGTCACCTTCCACTCGGCTGACCACGCCCGGCAATTCCTGCTGGCGCGCGTCGGCGAAGGACACCACCACACCCTCTTCCAGTACCATGTCAGCACTGAATTCGTGGCGTTTGAAGGTCTGTACGTTGCTGGGGTTGTGCTGGCCGAAGGCTTTCTCCGGAGAGACTTCGTAAACGGCTCGATCACCGGCTTTCATGCCAAATAGCAGGGCTTCGAAACTGGCCGGCAGGTTTTCATCGCCGATTTCCAGGGTGGCCGGATCCCTTTCAAAGGTGGAGTCCACCACGTCGCCGTCTTTGATTTTCAGGGCGAAATGGAGGGTTATGCGGGTTCCTTTATCTACAGCTAAGTCTTTCATGAGTGCAATTCACTCCTTCAGGCGTCCCCACCATCGGTGGGTTTGCGGAACAGGTCGAGTATCATCATGCCGGCGCCCGTGGTAATGGCGGCGTCGGCAAGGTTGAATGCGGGGAAGTGCCAGTCCTGCCAGTAAAAGTGCAGGAAATCGACAACGTAGCCGTGCACTACACGGTCATACACGTTGCCAAGGGCGCCACCGAGTATCAATACGATGGCGATGGCGGTCCAGGTTTCATTGGCTTTGAGCTTTCTGAGCCAGCCGATCAGCACTGTGCTGACCACCAACGCCAGAGCCACGAAAAACCAGCGCTGCCAGCCATCGGCATGGGCCAGAAAACTGAAGGCGGCGCCGGTATTGTGCAGCAGCGTCAGAT
>Ga0114983_1000570_pt1 | contig 15461 bp, 13 predicted proteins | sample Shrwel_input2_RT_FD_87182 | JGI IMG/M metagenome (GOLD analysis project Ga0114983, IMG submission 87182) | Subsurface microbial communities from deep shales in Ohio, USA - Utica-3 well 1 S input2 RT | ecosystem: Environmental > Aquatic > Deep subsurface > Shale gas/oil reservoir > Produced... | reverse complement strand
CCCCATGACCCCGTCAAGCCCCCCTGACCTCCATGCCATCGAGCACGGCCACGGGCCCCGCCCCCTCAATCACCACTACTGGATGCCGTTCAGCGCTAATCGCGACTTCCATGCCCATCCGCGGGTGATCACAGCCGCCGAGGGACGCTACTTCATCGACGACCGTGGCCGACGACTTTTCGACTCCCTCTCCGGCCTCTGGACCTGTGGCGCCGGCCACAACCGTGCCGAGATCCAGCAGGCGGTGGCGGCCCAGCTGGGCCGGCTGGACTACGCGCCAGGCTTCCAGGTCGCCCACCCACTCGCCTTCGAGCTGGCCGAACGGGTGGCGGCGCTGACGCCGCGGGGCCTGGACCACGTCTTCTTCACCGATTCCGGCTCCGAGTCGGCCGATACCGCGGTGAAGATGGCGCGGGCTTACTGGCGACTCCAGGGGCGTCCGGAGAAGACCCGACTGATCGGCCGCGCCAAGGGCTATCACGGCGTCAACGTGGGCGGCACCAGCCTCGGCGGGATCGGTGGCAATCGCAAGCCCTACGGCCAGCTTCTGGATGTCAGCCACCTGCCCCACACCCTCCAGCCGGCCCTCGCCTTTACCCGCGGCCAGGCCGACAGTGGGGCGGAACTCGCCGATGCCCTGCTCGACCAGATCGCCCTGCACGACGCCTCCAACATCGCCGCGGTGATGGTCGAGCCGATGTCCGGCTCGGGCGGCGTCATCGTGCCGCCCAGAGGGTATCTCGAGCGGTTGCGCGAGATCTGCTCGGCCCACGACATCCTGCTGATCTTCGACGAGGTGATCACCGCCTTTGGCCGCGCCGGGGCGCGCACCGGGGCCGAGGCCTTCGGGGTCACCCCGGACATCATGAACGTGGCCAAACAGCTCACCAACGGCGCGGTGCCCATGGGCGCGGTGATCGCCTCCCGGGAGATCTTCGACACCTTCATGGCGGGGGGCGGACCGACGCACGCCATCGAGTTCCCGCATGGCTACACCTACAGCGCCCATCCTGTAGCGTGCGCCGCGGGGTTGGCGACGCTGGAGCTCCTTGAGCGCGAGGACTTCCCCGGCCAGGTACGAGCCCTCGCCCCGGCGTTCGCGGACAAGCTCCACGCCCTCAGAGGGTGTTCTCATGTAGTGGACATCCGCAACCACGGTCTGGCCGGGGCCGTGCAGCTCGCGCCCCGCGACGGTGACCCGACCATCCGTCCACGCGACGCCCACCTGGCGCTCTGGGAAGCCGGTTTCTACGTGCGCTACGGCGGCGACACTCTGCAGTTCGGCCCGCCCTTCGCCAGCACCGAGGCGGAGCTCGAGCGGCTCTTCGATGCCGTGGCCACCACCCTGGATCGGCTGGCGTGACGTGCAGCCCCAGGGAGCATCGACCTCGCCTCAGGCCTTCCCACAGACCGTGCAGGCGGGGTCGCGCAGCACCCGGAAGTGGCGCCACTGGCCAGCGAGGCCGTCGAAGGTGGAAAGCCCGCGATGGGGGGTGCCCGCGCCGCTGACCAGCTTGATCGCCTCCAGTGCCTGGAAGCTGCCGATCAGCCCCACCAGGGGCGCCACCACACCGCTCTCGGCGCAGCTCAGCGCCTCGTCGCCCTCGCCACTCGCTGCTCCCTCGGGCGGATAGAGGCAGGCATAGCAGGGCGAGTCGGGGTCGCGAGCGTCGAAGACCGCGAGCTGCCCGGAGAAGCGGATCGCCGCCCCGGAGACCAGCGGTACCCGCGCCGCCTGGCAAGCGGCGTTGATGGCATAGCGGCTGGAGAAGCGGTCGGTACAGTCGAGCACCACATCGGCCGCGGCGACCGCCTGCGCCAGCGCCTCGCCGTCGAGATGCGCGGTGAGGGCGTGGATGCAGCAGCCGGGATTGAGAGCCAGTGCCGCCTCCCGGGCCGACTCGGCCTTGTTGCGGCCGAGGTCGGCAGTGGCGTGAGCGATCTGACGCTGCAGGTTGGAGAGCTCGACCTCGTCGGCGTCGGCCAGGGTCAATCGACCCAGGCCGGCGGCCGCCAGGTAGAGGGCCACCGGCGAGCCCAGCCCGCCAGCGCCGATCACCAGGGCATGACCAGCCAGCAGTCGCTGCTGGCCGGCGATATCGATCGGGTCGAGCATGATCTGGCGGCTGTAGCGCAGCAGGGCCTGGTCATCCATCAATGGGCTCACTTCTCTTCGAACTCCTCGATGTCGGGCACGCGCAGGCTGACGTCCTCCTTGACCTCCTCCATCACCACGTAGCTCTTGGACTCCTTGACCCCCGGCAGGGTCAGCACCACGTCGCCGAGCAGCTGGCGGTAGGCGGACATCTCGGGAATCCGGCACTTGAGTATGTAGTCGAACTGCCCCGAGACCAGGTGACACTCCTGGATCTGCGGCAGCCTGGCCACGGCGCGGCGAAACTCGTCGAACACTGCCGGCGAATGGGTCTCCAGGCTGATCTCGACGAACACCAGCAGGTTGGCCTTGAGCGCCCGGGGATCGAGCAGCGCCTTGTAGCCGCGGATGATGCCGGCGCGCTCCAGGCGCTTGACACGCTCCAGGCAGGGCGTGGTGGAAAGCCCGACCCGAGAGGCCAGGTCGACATAGGAGATGCGGGCATTCTCCTGCAGAGCGCGCAGGATCTTGAGGTCGATGCGGTCAAGCGAGCGAGTCTTGGGTTTCATCTAGGCAAAGGCAACGCGACGTAGTGTTTTTTGCTGCTCAAGATGTACCACATCACGTCAGTCTTGCTCCAGTCTCGCCCTGAACCTGGCGGCCCAGGCTGACCCGGTCATGGCCGCCGATGTCGCGAAGCGTCGCCGTCTCCCCATAGCCGGCATCGGCGAGGGCTTCACGCACCGCCGCTCCCTGGCCATGGCCATGCTCGAGCAGCAGCCAGCCACCAGGGACAAGATGGCCACGGGCCTCGACCACCAGATGGCGCAGGTCGGCCAGCCCCTGCTCGGCGGCTACCAGGGCGCCGCGCGGCTCGAAGCGCAGATCGCCCCGCGCCAGGTGCGGGTCGTCCGCGGCGATATAGGGCGGATTGGAGACGATGAGCGTGAAGCGCTCGACACTCTCTTCATGGTCCAGCCCCGTGAACCAGTCACCCACGCGGAAGTCGACGTTGCCGATGGCGAGGCGCTCGGCATTGTGCCGGGCCAGGGCCACCGCCTCGGGGCTCAGGTCGATGCCGACCACCGACCAGCCGGGTCGCTCGCTGGCGAAGGCCAGGGCGATGGCGCCGGTGCCGGTGCCTAGATCCAGCAGTCGCCCACGCGGAGAGGCAGCATGCGCCAGAGCCGCTTCCACCAGCTGCTCGGTGTCGGGACGGGGAATCAGGGTGTGCGACGAAGTGGCCAGCCGCAGCCCCCAGAACTCCCGCTCGCCGGTCAAATAGGCCACCGGGCACCCCACGGCGCGGGCTGCCAGCAGCGCCTCGAAGCGGGCCCGCTCAAGGCTCGGCGCCTGGCGGTCGCCCCAGGTGTAGAGCCAGGTGCGATCGACATCCAGCACGTGGCAGAGCAGCACCTCGGCATCCAGCCGCGCGCTCGGCGAGCCGGCGTCAGCGAGGCGCCGAGCGGCCCGCGCCAGCAGGGTGTCGAAGGTCATCCGGCGTCCTGCTGGAGGGCCGCGAGCTGTTCGGCTTGATACTCGTGGATCAGCGGCTCGATCACGGCGTCGAGCTGCTCGCCGCTGACCACCTCGGCGAGCTTATAGAGCGTCAGGTTGATGCGGTGGTCGGTGACCCGCCCCTGGGGGAAATTGTAGGTGCGGATACGCTCGCTGCGATCACCGGAGCCCACCAGCGAACGCCGGGCATCGGCCTGCTGCTGGCGCTGGCTGGCCACCGCTGACTGCTTGAGTCTGGCGGCGAGCAACGCCATCGCCTTGGCGCGATTCTTGTGCTGGCTGCGCTCCTCCTGGCACTCCACCACCACGCCGCTGGGCAAGTGGGTGATGCGGATGGCGGAGTCAGTGGTGTTGACGTGCTGGCCGCCGGCGCCGCTGGAGCGGAAGGTATCCACCCGCAGATCATTCGGGTCGATATCGATGTCAACCACCTCGTCGGCCTCGGGCATCACCGCCACCGTGCAGGCGGAGGTATGGATACGCCCCTGGGATTCGGTGGCCGGCACGCGCTGCACCCGGTGGGCGCCAGACTCGAACTTGAGCCGCGCATAGACGCCCTCGCCCTTGATCCGCGAGATGATCTCCTTGTAGCCGCCCTGCTCTCCATGGCTGGCGCTGACCACCTCGACCTTCCAGCCGTGCTGCTCGGCATAGCGGGCGTACATGCGAAAGAGATCGCCGGCGAACAGCGCCGCCTCGTCGCCGCCAGTGCCGGCACGGATCTCGAGGAAGACATTGCGCCGGTCGTCGGGGTCGCGGGGCACCAGCAGCTGCTTGAGTCGGGTTTCAAGGGCCTCCAGCCTGTCGCGGCCCGCGTCGCGCTCGAGCTCGGCCAGCTCGCGCATCTCGGCATCGGCATCGCCGAGCAGCTGCTCGGCGGAAGCAATGTCGGCCTCCACGGCGCGATACTCGCGCCAGGCCTCTACCAGGGGTTCAAGCTCGGCGTATTCCCGCGAGTAGTCGCGAAAGCGGGTCTGGTCGCTGATCACCTCGGGCTCCGCCAGCAAAGCGGAAAGCTCCTCGAAGCGCTCGACGAAGGCATCGAGGCGCTGGCGCAGGGTGGCTTTCATCGGCGCATCCTATCGGGAGTGGTCGGTGGATTCATCCAGCAACAAAGTGGTGGCGGCCTCCAGCAGGTCATGACGCTCCCGGGAAGCCGCCTCGCGCATCGCCACGGTAGGGCGATGCATCAGCCGGTTGGTCAACTGATGGGCCAGGCGGCGGATCACCAGTTCGGGGTCCTCGCCGCGGGCCAGGCGGGCCAGAGCCTGCCGCTCGGAGAGCTCGCGCATGGCCTCGCCGCGAGCGCGCACGTCGCGGATCAGCTCGCCGCCACTGCGGATGCGCCGCGCATGCTGCCAGTGGTCCACGCCTTGCTCGATCAGCGACTCGGCCTGGTCGGCGGCCACCTGGCGATGCCGGCGGTTCTCCTCGATGACCTCCTGAAGATCATCGACGGTATAGAGGAAGACATCGCTGAGCTCACCCACCTCGGGCTCGATATCCCGGGGCACGGCGATGTCGACCATGAACACCGGGCGGTGGCGGCGCTTCTTGAGTGCCCGCTCGACCATGCCTTTGCCGAGGATCGGCAAGGGTGCGGCAGTCGAGGAAATCACGATATCCGCCTCGGCCAGTGCCTCGGGAATCGCATCGAGGGTGATCGCCTGGCCGCCTAGCGGGCCGGATACGGCCTCGGCCCTTTCATGGGTACGGTTGGCCACGGTAAGCCGGCGCACCCCCGCCTCGTGGAGGTGGCGCGCCACCAACTCGATGGTCTCGCCAGCACCGATCAACAGCGCCCGCGAGCGTGTGAAGTCACCGAAGATTCGGCTGGCCAGGCTCACCGCCGCATAGGCCACTGACACCGGGTTGCGACCGATGCCCGTCTCGGTTCGCACCTGCTTGGCCACGGCGAAGGTGTTCTGGAACAGATCCTCCAGCTCGCCGCCCAGGCCATGGGCCCGACGGGCCGCCTGGTAGGCCTCCTTGAGCTGGCCCAGAATCTGCGGCTCGCCCAGCACCATGGAGTCCAGGCCCACCGCCACCCGCATCAGGTGCCGGGCCGCCTCATTGTCGTGGAAGTGGTAGGCACAGCCCAGCAGCTCCTCCACGCTCAGGCCATGGAAGCGACCCAGCCAATCGAGGATCTCGCGCTCGCCGACAGTATCGGTGACACAATAGAGCTCGGTACGGTTGCAGGTGGAAAGCACCGCCGCCTCGCGCACCGTCGGCAGCGCACGCAACTCGGCCAACGCCGACGCCAGCTGTGTCGGCGAGAAGGCGACCTGCTCACGCACCTCGATGGCGGCGGTACGGTGATTGATACCCAGGGCAAGAAGCGTCATGCGTTCAGCGTCTTCGCGAGTCGTGGTTTCGGCAGAGGCGCAAGGTGATGTCCGCCGATGCGGACCGCCCATCCTCGAAGCGCCATACTCTACCACAGGCCATCCATCGGGCGCGCCATGACATGCCATAAGCGGGATCATGCTTTGCCCAGCGGAGTCAAGCCGTTATGCTGGCCTCTCGCCCTCTGGCACGAGACGCGCATGCTCCGCGTAACGCTCCTTCAAATCCTGCAAAGTCTGCCACTGGCGCCATTGGCGCTGGCGTCCCTACTTGCTGGCTGTCAAGGCCTGCCGGGAGCCTCCTCGCCCGCCATCCCCTCCCAGGATCCCATGGCGGAAGCACCGCCGGTCAGCCGCGGGCTGGATGCCGACGGCCTCTCCCGGCTGCTGGTAGCCGAACTGGCCGGCCAGCGCGGCGACTACCCGCGAGCCACCCGCGGCTTTCTCGACGTCGCCGAGCGCTATCACTCGCCCTCCCTCGCCGAACGAGCCGCGCTGGCGGCTCGGCTCAGCGAGAACCCCGGGTTGCTCGAGGAAACCGCACGGCGCTGGCAGTCTCTGGCCCCCCAGGACGACGCACCTGCCCGCCTGCTCGCTAGTCTCGCCATCCTGCGTGGCGACTGGGATGACGCACTGGCGCAGCGCCTGGAGGCCATCTCGCGAGGTGCGCAGGAAGATCTGACCGGCTTTGTTGAGAGCGCCCTCGAGTCCGGCACCGACCCGGCACCGCTACTGGCCAGAATGCGCAGGCACCTGGCCAGTAGCGGCGAGAATCGTCCCGACAGCGAACTGGCCGCTGCCCTGCTGGAGGCCGCCGCCGGCGAGCGCGCAGCGGCCGAGCAGCGGTTGGCGCGCCTCGCCCGACAAGCCCCCGAGCTTCCCGATCTATGGCGGATTCGTGCTCGCCTGGCCCTTGAAGCCGATGCCCCCTCTCAGGCTCGCTCGGCGGCACAACGTGGCCTGGAGGTGGCGCCCGGCGACCCGCGTCTGATGTTGCTGCTGGCACGCGCCGAGATCCGGCTGGGTGGTATCGAGGCCGCCGAGACCACCACCAATGCCTTGCTCGACGAGCATGGCGAAGACCCCCAGCTGCGCCTGGGCCTGGCACGACTCTTCCTGGCGGAAGGGTATGCGCCCCCGGCACGCCGGCTGCTGCTGCCGCTGGTCGGCGATGACACGGCCCCGGCGCTGGCCCTCCTGCTGCTGGGTGCCATCGCCGAGGAAGAGGGCGAGATCGACAACGCCCTGCTGTATTACCGCCAGGTGCCCGAGGGCGAGCAGTTCCTGACCGCCCGCATGAACGCGGCCCGCATGCTGATCGACAACGACCGGCTGCTCGACGCACGCGCCTTCCTGCGCCTCGAGCGGCTGCGCCACGCATCCTACTCCAGCGACCTGGTTGCCCTGGAGGTCGAGCTGCTCGACAAGGCCGGCCTCGGCGAGCAGGCCGATGTCCTGCTTGACAGTCAACTCGACCGGCGACCCGATGACACCCAGCTACGCTACCTGCGGGCCATGCGCGCCGTTGCCGATGGCGATCTCGTCACCATGGAGGCCGACCTTCGGCATATCATCGCCACTGATCCAACCAATGCCAACGCCCTCAACTCCCTGGGCTATACGCTTGCCGATGCCGATGTGGAAGGCCGCCTGGACGAGGCACGCGCGCTGATCGAGCGGGCCCACGCGCTGGAGCCCGATAATCCGGCCATCCTCGACAGCCTGGGCTGGGTCCGCTATCGCCAGGGCGATGCCGAAGGCGCCCTGGTCTGGCTCGAGCGCGCCTGGGCGGCGATGCCCGACCAGGAAGTTGCTGCCCACCTGATCGAGGTACTCTGGGCGCTGGGTGAGGAACAGCGCGCCCGTGAACTGCTCGATCAGGCCCGGCAGCGCTTCGAGGAGCGACCGCTGATCGACGAGCTGCTGCAACGCTACCCTGAACTCGACGCCCAGAACGTGCCGACTGACCGCAACGAACGGACCTCGCCATGACCACACTGCCGCGACTGCTGGCCCTGCTGCTCGCCTTGGCCTGGCTGGCCGGCTGTGCAGGCCAGCCTCTCACTACCAAGGGCGAGCAGCGTGTCGCCGGACAATGGGCCGCCCAGGCCGAACGCATCGCCGAACTCGACACCTGGGTACTGGTCGGCAAGGCTGGTCTGCGCACCCCCGAGCAGGCCACCAGCGCCAACCTGGACTGGAGCCAGCACCCGTTTTACTACCGGCTGCTGATCAGCGGCCCCTTCGGCAGCGGGCGCAGCACCTTGGAGGGTCGCGAGGGACGCTTCTCACTGACCACCGCCGAGGGCCGCTTCGAGGCCGCGACCCCGGAGGCGTTGATGGCCCAGCAGCTGGGTTGGTCGTTACCCGTCAGTGCCCTCTCGGACTGGATTCGTGGCTTGCCAGCCCAGGACAGCCCCTACCGACTGGAAAAGGACGCACTGGGCTTTCCCCGTCTTCTCGAGCAGGATGGCTGGGAGATCGCCTACCGTGACTGGGTACGCGTCGCCGATCTCTGGCTGCCCCGGCGCCTGGTGATGAGCTATGACGATCTTAAGGTCACCCTGGTCGTCACCGACTGGCGCCCGGTCCTCGATGACTGACATGTCACCGACCAGCCACCTTACCCAGACACGGGTGCTACCGGCGCCGGCTAAACTCAACCGCCTACTGCACATCACCGGCCGACGGCCGGATGGCTACCACGAGCTGCAGACGCTGTTCCAGTTCCTGGATCACGGCGACACCCTCAGTCTGCGCAGCCGCAAAGATGGCGAGCTGCGCCTCACACCGACCCTGCCCGGGGTGCCCGACGAGACGAACCTGATCCTGCGTGCAGCCCGCCTGCTGAAGGAGGCAAGCGGCTGTCGGCTCGGCGCCGACCTGCATCTGGAGAAGCGTCTGCCTCTGGGCGGCGGCCTGGGTGGCGGCAGCTCTGATGCCGCCACCACCCTGCTCGGCCTCGATGCCCTGTGGGGACTCGGCCTTGAGCTTGCGCCGCTGGCCGAGCTCGGCCTCAGCCTGGGGGCCGACGTCCCGGTGTTCGTGCATGGGCATGCCGCCTGGGCCGAAGGAATCGGCGAACACCTCACTCCGATCGCGCTCGACACCCCGTGGTTCGTGGTGATCCACCCCGGCGTGACGGTCGCCACCCAGGCGGTGTTCGGGGCGCCGCAATTGACACGCCATACCCCCCCGATTACTATGGCGCGCGCCCTGCAGGAGGGAGCGTCAAGCTGGCGCAACGACTGCGAGCCTACCGTACGGAAACTCTACCCCGAGGTGGCGCGTGCCCTCGATTGGCTGGAGAGCCGAACCCCGGCCATGTTGACCGGCACGGGTGCCTGCATCTTTGCCTGGCTAGATGACGAGGCAGCGGCAGACCGGCTTTTGGTCGAGCTTCCCGACGGCTGGCAGGCCTTCAAGGCACGCGGCCTGAATCGCTCACCTCTGCATGCGGCGCTGGGTCGATAAACCCGCTCGCCGAGGCAACTCGCAACGACTCTCGACCCGAGCCCTGACGACCCCACACAGTAAAGGTGGCTGCGCGTGTCAAAATTGATGGTTTTCGCCGGCAACGCCAATCCCGAACTCGCCCGAAAGGTTGCCGAGAGCCTGGACACCCACCTGGGCAATGCCTCGGTCGGCCAGTTCAGCGATGGCGAAGTCGCGGTCGAGATCAACGAAAACGTGCGAGGCAAGGATGTCTTCATCCTGCAGTCTACTTGCGCACCGACCAATGACAACCTGATGGAACTGATCCTGATGGTAGACGCCCTGCGCCGGGCATCTGCCACGCGGATCACTGCCGTGGTGCCCTACTTTGGTTACGCTCGACAGGATCGCCGCGTGCGTTCCGCGCGCGTGCCGATCTCGGCCAAGATCGTCGCCGACATGATGGTCAAGGCCGGTGTCGACCGAGTCATGACCATGGACTTGCATGCCGACCAGATCCAGGGCTTCTTCGACGTGCCGGTAGATAACGTCTACGGCTCACCGATCCTGCTCGATGATATCGAGCGCCAGAACTACGACGATCTGGTAGTGGTCTCGCCGGACGTCGGCGGCGTAGTGAGGGCGCGCGCCATCGCCAAGCAGCTCAATGCCGACCTGGCGATCATCGACAAGCGTCGTCCCTCGGCCAATCAGGCCCAGGTGATGCATATCATCGGCGAGATCGAGAACCGCACCTGTGTGGTGGTAGACGACATGATCGACACCGCCGGCACCCTGTGCAAGGCCGGCGAGGCGCTCAAGGTGCGCGGCGCTCGACGCGTGGTCGCCTACGCCACCCACCCGATTCTGTCGGGGCCGGCGGTGGACAACATCACCGACGCGGTGCTCGACGAGGTGGTAGTGACCGACACCATCCCCCTTTCCGATACCGCGCGACGCAGCGGTAAGATCCGCCAGCTCAGTGTCGCCGGACTGATCGCCGAGGCGATCCGCCGGGTCAGCAACGAGGAATCCGTCAGCGCTATGTTCCACTGAACGCGGGTCCACCGAGACTCGCTCGGCGGGACAGGGTGCGGGACACATGCCCTGCGGGGCTCCCGGAAACGCCGTGGCCTGGTCGCGGGCCACGACGCTTTCCTTACTTCCAGAAAGAGGCAACTTCATGTCCGATTACACACTCAATGCCAGCGTTCGTCACGACCTGGGGAAAGGTGCGAGCCGCCGCCTGCGTCGTGCGAACGAACAGGTGCCGGCCATCATCTATGGTGGCGAGCAGACACCGCAGCCCATCGCCGTCGACAAGACCAGCTTCTACAAGGCGCTGGAAGACGAGGCGTTCTTCTCTTCCGTGATCGACCTTCACGTGGATGGCAAGCCCCAGCGGGTGGTGGTGCGAGACCTGCAGCGTCACCCTTTCAAGCCGCTGATTACCCATGCCGACTTCCTGCGCGTCGATGCCACCCACGAGATCTCCCTGCGCGTGCCGCTGCACGTGGTGGGCGAGGAGACGTGCAAGGGTATCAAGGACGAGGGCGGTGAGCTCCATGTGCTCTCCAACGAGGTGGAAGTCAGCTGCCTGCCGAAGGACCTGCCCGACTTCCTGGAGGTCGACATCAGCGAGGTCGAGCTGGGCACCACCCTGCACCTTTCCGACCTCAACCTACCGGCCGGCGTCACCCTGGTGGCGCTCAGCCATGGCGAAGATCACGACAACGCCGTGCTGAGCATCAGCAAGCCCACGGTCCGCGAAACGGAAGAAGGCGAGGAAGCCGGTGAAGGCGAGGAAGGCGAAGACAGCGCCGAGTAAGCGCGCCTGGCCGGGGCCTTGCCTGGCATGGCCCCTTCCTTCAACGATCAAGCGCCTCGGCGCTTGATTTTTTTGGAGTGACACGCAATGAGCCAGGTGAAGGCAATCATTGGACTGGGCAATCCCGGCGCCGACTACGAGGCCACTCGCCACAACGCAGGCACCTGGCTGGTGCAGGCCGTGGCCCGGGCGGCGGGCGGCGAGCTGCGCCCGGAAAAGAAGCTCCTGGGCCTGCATGCCAGGGTCCAGCTGGATGGCCAGGAGCTGCACCTGCTCGCGCCCACCACCTTCATGAACCGCAGCGGCGCCGCTGTGGCGGCCCTCTGCCAGTTCTTCAAACTGGCGCCGGATGCGTTGCTGGTGGCCCACGACGAGCTCGACATGCCGCCAGGCACGGCGCGCTACAAGACCGATGGGGGTCATGGCGGGCACAACGGCCTGCGCGACATCATTCGCGCCCTGGGCAACGACAAGGGGTTCCACCGCCTGCGCATCGGTATCGGCCATCCCGGCGATAGTCGCCAGGTGACGAACTACGTGCTGGGCCGGCCCGGCAAGGCCGAGCGCGCCGCCATCGACGCCGCCATCGACGAATGCCTGGCCACCCTGCCCCAGGCCGTGGCCGGCGACTGGGCCAAGGCCATGAACCGACTGCACAGCTTTTCCGCCTGAGACGGAAAAGCCAGCTGTAAGTTTGGCGCTATAAGCGGTACGTCACCCCCTGCTCAACGGTACGGCTTTTCTTGCAGCTTACAGCTTATGGCTTACGGCTCTGTCGAGTAGAATACTCGCCATTTTGCTCTCATGAACACGCTTTTCAGGACACTCCCATGGGTTTCAACTGCGGTATCGTCGGCCTACCTAACGTCGGCAAGTCCACGCTGTTCAATGCGCTGACCAAGTCCGGCATCGACGCCGAGAACTTCCCCTTCTGCACCATCGAGCCCAATGTGGGCATCGTGCCGATGCCCGACCCGCGTCTCGATACCCTGGCAGCGATCGTCAAGCCACAGAAGGTGATCCCCACCACCATGGAGTTCGTCGACATTGCCGGGCTGGTGGCCGGCGCCTCCAAGGGCGAGGGGCTGGGCAACAAGTTCCTGGCCAACATCCGCGAAACCCAGGCCATCGCCCATGTGGTGCGCTGCTTCGATAATGACAACGTGATCCATGTCGCCAACCAGGTCGATCCGCGCGCCGATATCGAGATCATCAACATGGAGCTCGCGCTGGCCGACCTCGACACCGTCGAGCGTGCCATCCAGCGCCTGGTGCGGGTGGCCAAGGGCGGCGACAAGGAGGCCATCGCCACCAAGGCGATCCTCGAACGTATCCAGCCCCACCTGGCCGAGGGCCTGCCGCTGCGAAGCGTCGGCCTCGACGACGACGAGAAGCGCCAGCTCAAGAGCTTCGGTTTTTTGACCCTCAAGCCCACCATGTACATCGCCAACGTCAACGAGGATGGCTTCGCGGCCAATCCCTACCTCGACGTGGTCAACGAGATCGCCGCCGAGGAAGGCGCCGTGGTGGTGCCGGTATGCAACCAGCTGGAGGCCGAGATCGCCGAACTGGAAGACGAGGAACGTGCCATGTTTCTCGACGAGATGGGCATGGCGGAGCCGGGGCTCGACCGGGTGATCCGCGCCGGCTATGCCCTACTCGGGCTACAGACCTACTTCACCGCCGGAGTCAAGGAGGTGCGTGCCTGGACGGTCAGGGTGGGAGCCACCGCCCCCGAGGCCGCCGGGGTGATCCACAGCGACTTCCAGAAGGGCTTCATCCGCGCCGAGGTCATCGCCTATGAGGACTTCGTTGCGCTGGGTGGCGAGCAGGGCGCCAAGGATGCCGGCAAGTGGCGTCTGGAGGGCAAGGACTACATCGTTCAGGACGGTGACGTGATTCACTTCCGTTTCAATGTGTAAGGAAGGCAAGATGGTGGCATGAGAGAGACAGGGCGATCACCGTTATCCCAAGCGCAAGCGAGAGGCGCCGGGGACAGGTCGACGCTGAGGCCCGAGAGTTTCTGTGCCGCCCTGTCACCGGGCAAGCCGTCGTGAGGACAAAAGCCCCGAAACCGCCGGCTTAGCGTCGTCGAGGCCTCACACCTCCAGATAGTCGAGGATGCCTTCGCCGGCCTGGCGACCCTCGTAGATGGCGGTGACCACCAGGTCGGAGCCACGCACCATGTCGCCGCCGGCAAAGACCTTCTCGTGGGTGGTCTGGAAGGCATGAACCCCCCCCTTCTCTGGCGCCTTCACCCGGCCGCGCTCATCAACCTCGATGCCCACGGTCTCGAACCAGGGCGCCGGGCTCGGCTGGAAGCCGAAGGCCACCACCACCGCGTCGGCGGGAATGATCTCCTCGGAGCCGGGCACCACTTCCGGGCGCTGCCGGCCGTTCTCGTCGGGCTCACCCAGGCGGGTGCGCACGACCTTGACGCCCTCGACCTTGCCCTCGCCGACCACCGCCACCGGCTGGCGATTGAACAGGAACTCCACCCCCTCCTCGCGGGCGTTGGCCACCTCGCGCTTGGAGCCGGGCATGTTCTGCTCGTCACGGCGGTAGGCGCAGGTCACGCTGGTGGCGCCCTGGCGGATGGCCGTGCGGTTGCAGTCCATGGCGGTATCGCCGCCGCCCAGCACCACCACCCGCTGGCCCTTCAGCGAAGTGAACTCCCGCGGGTCCTTCTCGAAACCCAGGCAGTGATTGACGTTGGCGATCAGGTAGTCGAGGGCCTTGTACACACCGGGCAGGTCCTCGCCGGGGAAGCCGCCCTCCAGGTAGGTGTAGGTGCCCATGCCCAGGAAGACGGCATCGTACTCCTCGAGCAGGCGATCGAAGGCGATGTCCTTGCCCACCTCGACGCCGAGGCGGAACTCGATCCCCATCTCCTCGAAGACGGCCCGTCGGCGCTCCATTACCGTCTTGTCGAGCTTGAACTCGGGAATACCAAAGGTCAGCAGCCCGCCGATCTCCGGGTACTTGTCGAATACCACCGGCTTGACGCCGTTGCGGATGAGGATGTCGGCACAGCCCAGCCCCGCGGGGCCGGCACCGATCACCGCCACCCTGCGGCCGGTCGGGGTGACGCGGGAGAGGTCCGGGCGCCAGCCCATGGCGAAGGCGGTATCGGTGATGTACTTCTCCACCGAGCCGATGGTCACCGCGCCGAAGCCGTCGTTGAGGGTACAGTCGCCCTCGCAGAGCCGATCCTGGGGACAGACCCGCCCGCACACCTCGGGCAAGGAGTTGGTCTTGTGGCACAGCTCCACCGCCTCGAGGATATTGCCCTCGCTGACCAGCTGCAGCCAGTTGGGGATGTAGTTGTGCACCGGGCACTTCCACTCGCAGTAGGGATTGCCGCAGTGCAGGCAGCGGTGCGCCTGGCTGGCCGCCTCCTGGGGTTTAAAGGGTTCATATATCTCGGCGAACTCCCGCGCACGGGTGCGGGCGTCCTTCTTCTGCGGGTCCTGGCGACCCACGTCAATGAACTGGAAGTCGTTGCTCAAGCGGTTAGCCATGGTCTCTGCTCCTGATGTCTGCGGGGCGATCTCGTCGTCTCGGCGGCGGCTGATTCCGGCTGACGCCGATTCACCTACTCCGGCTGACGCCGACTCTTATTCCGGCTGACGCCGGGATTGGGCCAGCAGGCTGCCCAGGCTCGCGGCCTTGGGCTTCACCAGCCAGAAGTGACGGACGAAGTCGCTGAAGTCCTCGAGAATCGCGCGGCCGCGCGCGGAGCCGGTCTCGCCGACGTACTCCTCGATGACCTCCCGCAGATGACGCCGATAGGCCTCCGTGGCCTCGGTATTTACCCGGTGAATCTCCACCAGTTCATGGTTGTACTTGTCGACGAAGGCGCGGTCCTCGTCGAGTACGTAGGCGAAGCCGCCGGTCATGCCCGCCCCGAAGTTGACGCCCACCTCGCCGAGCACGCAGACCAGGCCACCGGTCATGTACTCGCAGCAGTGGTCGCCGGCACCCTCGATCACCGCATGAGCACCGGAGTTGCGCACCGCGAAACGCTCGCCGGCGGTCCCCGCGGCGAACAGCTTGCCGCCGGTGGCGCCGTACAAGCAGGTATTGCCGACGATGGCGGTGCGGTGGCTCTCGAAGGCACTGCCGGCGGGCGGCACGATCACCACCTTGCCGCCGTTCATGCCCTTGCCGACATAGTCGTTGGCATCCCCCTCCAGGTAGAGGTGCAGGCCGCGGGCGTTCCACACCCCGAAGCTCT
>Ga0114983_1000568_pt1 | contig 15472 bp, 17 predicted proteins | sample Shrwel_input2_RT_FD_87182 | JGI IMG/M metagenome (GOLD analysis project Ga0114983, IMG submission 87182) | Subsurface microbial communities from deep shales in Ohio, USA - Utica-3 well 1 S input2 RT | ecosystem: Environmental > Aquatic > Deep subsurface > Shale gas/oil reservoir > Produced... | reverse complement strand
GGATAGTAGCGACGATATTCGAGCTGGCGATAGATGCCCGGCAGGTTGAGATCGAGAATCTCCTGAGCATCGGCGGGCGTCATCTGACGGCGCAGATACATGAACTCACGCTCGGAATAACGGGCGATACGCGCATTCAGGTCATCCAGGTCGACATCCAGGGCTTTCGCCAGCACCAGACGCTGAATGTCGTCCGGCGGCAACTCCTGAGGATTGGCCCAGAGACTGACCACCGGCGTGGAGATCGCCAACGGCTCGCCGTTGCGGTCGGTGATCATGCCCCGATGAGCGCTGATCGATTCGACGCGCAAGGTGCGGGCATCGCCCTGCCCCTGCAAAAAGGAGCGGTCGATAACGTGCAGGTAGGCGATACGCGCGCCGAGCATGCACAGGGCCAGCAGGATCAGCCCCAGCATCAGCCGGTAGCGAAAAGCGCCCAAGGGAGCGCTGGGAGGCGGGCGACGTGGTGTGGCAGCGCGGCGCTGGGTCGTGCTCATGGGCCGATCACCTCAACCCTCTCGATATCGGGTAGGCGCATCTCCAACCGCTCACTGGCAAGTCGCTCGATACGCGCCGGGCTTGACCAGGCACTCTCCTCGAGCAGCAGCTGCCCCCACTCGGTCTGTAGCTGGTTCTGCTCGCGCTCGAGCTGCTGAAGGCGGGCGTATTGCACCCGGGTCAAATGGCTGGTGGTGGTGACTGCCAAGGCACTCACCAAGGCCGCCACAACCAGCAGCAGTACCAGCAGGAGGCGCAGCTTCGGAAGTTGGCTCGCCTCCAGGCCTGGCATCCAGACTCGTCCCTGGCTCATGTCGCTCCTTTTAGCTGCTGCGTCTCGGCTGCTGCCTCTTGGCGGCTAGCGGATTGCGGGGTGCTGGCTATTTCAGCTTGCGCGCCACTCGCATCACGGCACTGCGCGCACGGGGATTCCCCTCGACTTCGGCGGCATTGGCCCGCCGGGCCTTGCCGACGGCTTCAAGGCGGCGATTGAGCTGATCATCGCGGATCGGCATGCCGCGGGGCAAGTGGGTGTCGCCACGCACATGCTCGCGGATGAAGCGCTTGACGCGCCGATCCTCGAGGGAATGAAAGCTGATGACCACCAGATGCCCGCCCGGCGCCAGGGCCTCCAGTGCGGCGTCGAGCGCGGCATCGAGTTGTTCGAGCTCGCCGTTGACATGGATGCGCAATGCCTGGAAGGCACGCGTCGCCGGATGCTTGCCCTTTTCCCAGGCGGGGTGCGCCGTCTTGATGACTTCCGCCAGATCGCCGGTGCGAGTGAAAGGGCGCTCCTGACGGCGCTCGACGATGGCCCGAGCCAGACGCTTGGCGAAGCGCTCTTCGCCATGGGTCTTGAATACCCAGGCGATGTCCTCGACCTTGGCCCGCGAAAGCCAGTCGGCCGCACTCTCGCCGTGATCGGGGTCCATACGCATGTCCAGCGGACCATCGCGCATGAAACTGAAGCCACGCTCCGGGTCGTCGAGCTGGGGAGAGGACACACCCACATCAAGCAGGATGCCGGATAGCCGGCCGTGCAGATCGTGCGCGGTGGCGATCTCACCGAGCCTTGCGAACTCACCCCGCTCGATGGCAAAGCGGGCATCATCGATGCTGGCCGCTTCCGCCAGCGCCTGAGGATCGCGATCAATGGCCAGCAGACGTCCTTCTGGCGCCAGGCGCGAGAGGATCAGGCGGGAGTGCCCGCCGCGTCCGAAGGTGCCGTCGAGATAGGCACCGGCGGGGTCGACGAGCAGGGCATCGACCGCCCCGTCGAGCAGCACGCTTTCATGGAGAAAGGAAGACGGGGCCGCGGCGTTCTCAGGTGAGGTCATGCAGGTCTCGATACGAACATAAACACCGGCCGACCATCTCATGGCCAGCCGGTGATGGGGAATGGAAGGGAGTCGGCCGATAAGCCGGGTTCTGTCGTGGACAGTCATTCCTCTAGGAAAGGCGTCGCCACCTTTCTCAAGCAACCTACCCGAACCCAGCGCGGGCCACGCCAATGGGTTCCTATTTGGTCTTGCTCCGAGTGGGGTTTACCATGCCACGCTCTGTTGCCAGGCGCGCGGTGCGCTCTTACCGCACCCTTTCACCCTTACCGGCCTCCCGAAGGAGACGTAGGCGGTCTACTCTCTGCTGCACTGGCCGTCGGCTCACGCCGCCCAGGCGTTACCTGGCACTCTGCCCTATGGAGCCCGGACTTTCCTCCCCCGATGACCTGCTAGAGGCCCTCAGCGGCGACTGTCTGGCTGACTCCCAGCGGCGAAGAATACCAGCGCAGTCATCCCCCCTCAAGCGATGACTGCATGACCGAGCCACGTCACCCGGCCTCGTCCTTGAGCGCCTGGGCACGGGCGTACCAGGCCTTCTTGGCGCCGCCGAGCAAGCGGGTGGTGATCGCCGCCGCCTGCTTGACGCCCACCCCTTCGGCGAGCAGCGCCTTGAGCAGCGTCTCGGCCTCGACCAGCGCCTCATCGTCGTCCGTCTTGGGCGAGGCGCCGGCCACCATCACCACAAATTCGCCCCGCGCCTGATCCGGGTCCTCCTCCATTCGCGACAGTAGCGAGGTAGCATCGCCATCGAGGAAGGTCTCGAAGGTCTTGGTCAGTTCCCGGGCGAGTACCACTCGCCGCGCGCCGAAACTGCCGGCGATGTCCTCGAGAGTATCGCGAATACGGTGAGGGGATTCGTAGAAGATCAGGGTTTCTTCCCGCTCAACCAGCGCCGAAAGGCGGCCGCGGCGGCCGCTGCCCTTGGCCGGCAAAAAGCCCTGAAAGAGGAAACGGTCGGTAGGCAGCCCCGCCGCAGAGAGTGCCGCGACGAAAGCACAGGCCCCAGGAATCGGCACCACTCGATAGCCGCTGGCACGCAGCTCGCGGACCAGCAAGAAGCCGGGATCACAGATCAGCGGCGTGCCGGCATCGCTGATCAAGGCCACATCCTCGCCGGCGGCAAGCCGCGCCTTGAGCTGCGCGACGCGCCCGCTTTCATTGTGCTCGTGCAGCGAGAGCATTGGCCGCTCAAGGCCCAGATGGCGCAGCAGGCGCGCACTGTGGCGGGTATCCTCGGCGGCAATCACAGCGACATCAGCCAGCACCTGACGGGCCCTGGGCGACAGATCGTCGAGATTCCCAATCGGCGTGGCGACCACGTACAATGCTCCAATATCTGAAACTGTCATTACGATTCCGAAAGCGGGTTATCTAAGGAAGGGATTCATGAACACATCGTCACGCGGCTTGCTGGCTGCGGCGCTGCTTGCACTGATGGTCAGCGGCTGCGCCGCGCCCAGTCTGATGTCGACCGAGCGTTCGCCGGAGGCCTTGCTCAGCCAGGCCGAGCAGCAGGCCCCCGGCCAGGCAGCCGACAGCCGCCTCGAGGCGGCCACCATCCTAGCACGCCGTGGCGAGGCGGCTAAGGCCAAGGAGATCGCTACCCAGCTCGACGACACCGCCCTCAGCGCCGAGCGTCGCCAGGAATGGGCGCTGCTGCTGTCGCGCCTGGGGTTAGAGGCCGAAGACGGCTGGAGCGTGATTCAGGCCACCGACCTGCTTGAAGACGGCGCGCAATTGGACCAGGACGCCGCCAATAACCTGCGCTACCGCCGCGGCCTGGCGCTGGGCATGCTCGACGAACCGCTGGCCGCAACCCAGGCCATGCTGAAGGCCCAGGCAGCCACCGGCAGCGATGTCCCCAACGACGCTATCTGGAAGCAGCTAAACCGTCTCTCGGCACAGGATCTGATGACACTGCGCAGCAACGCCGATGAGCTGACGCAGGGCTGGCTGTCGCTGCTCGAGCTGCAACGCCAGAGCGGTGGCGATATTGATAAACTGCTCGGCCAACTGTCGAACTGGCGCGACGCCAACCGCAATCATCCGGCTGCCCGCAAGCCGCCCGCCGAGCTGCTGGCCCTGCGCGATCTGCGCGGCACTCGGGTCGAGCGCATCGCCATCCTGCTGCCCGAGTCGGGCCCGCTGGCCTCCGTCGCCGGGCGCATCCGCCGCGGCATCGAGACCCGCCACGAACAGGCCGGCCAACAGGGCGCTTTCACCCCCAAGCTGGATTTCATCGACTCGAGCCAACAGGATCTGAACACCCTGTATGCCGAAGCCACCATGCGTGGCGCCCAGGTCGTGATCGGCCCTCTGGCCAAGAGCAAGGTCGAAGAGCTGGAGAAGCGCCAGCGACTGCCACTGCCAACCCTCGCCCTGAACTACGGCACGGCCGAGCGCAACGCCGCCGAAAACCTCTTCCAATACGGCCTTTCCGTCGAGGATGAGGCACGCCAGGTGGCCATCCGCGCTGCTCGCGACGGCCACCGTCGCGCGGCGGCCATGGTGCCCAACAATGACTGGGGGCGTCGAGTCGGCACAGCCTTCCGTGAGACCTGGGAAGACCAGGGCGGCGACATCGGACACTTGATGCACTACGACCCGGAAGCCCTGGTCAATAACAGCGTCAAGCGTCTGCTCAGCCTGAGTGGACCGGTAGACATGATGTTTCTGCTCGGACTGCCAAGCTACGCTCGCCAGATCCCACCCACGCTCGACTACCAGAAACAGCCGGACCTGCCGGTCTACGCGACATCTCAGGCCTACGAGGGGCGGCCTCAGCCGCGATCCGATAGCGACCTGAACGGCGTGCGTTTCGTCGAGATCCCCTGGCTGATTCCCGATGCAGCCGTTGGCGGCGTCGAGGCACTACCTTTCTATGCAAGCTATCGCACCCTGTCCGCAGAAGCCGACGACCCCGCGCTGCTCAAGCTGATGGCCATGGGCGTCGACGCCTATGAACTCGGCGTGCGTCTCCCCCAGTTCCAGGCCATTAGCGGCAGCGAGCTGTTCGGCGCTACCGGTACCTTGCGCGCCGCCAATGATGGCCGCATCCAGCGTCAGCTGCCTTGGGCGGAGTTCATCGACGGCTTGCCACAGCCGCCCCTGGAAGCCGAAGGCGAACGAATGATCGACACCGATACCGATACCGATTCGGGCAAGCGCCGGCCGGCCGGTCAGACAGACGGCAGAGGCAATGCCGGCGCCAGCGATGGCGAGCTTGACAACAGTGGGTTAGGCAATGGCGAGCTCCGCTGACGCAAGGGCGCGCGGTGCTGCCATCGAGGCCCTGGCCAACGACTGGCTCGCCGCCCGCGGCCTCACCCCGGTCGCCCGTAACCAGCACGCCAAGGGCGGCGAGTTGGACCTGGTGATGCGCGAGGGCGAGACCCTGGTGTTCGTCGAGGTTCGTCATCGTCGCGACAGCCGTCACGGTCACCCGCTGGAGACGGTGACGACCAGCAAGCAGCGTCGCCTAATCAAGGCGGCGCGTTTTTATCTCGCCCGCAACGGGCTATCATGTCCCTGCCGCTTCGATGTGGTCGCCGTCACCGGCAGTGCCCCCGATCTGGAGTTTCTCTGGGTCAAGGGCGCCTTCGAAGCGTTCTGATCGCTACAGGACCAGGAAGCCAAGATGGATTTCCAATCACGAATTCTCGGACACTTCAACGCCAGCATCGACACCAAGACCTACGCCAGTGAAGTGTTACCGCCCTTCATCGAGGTCGCCAGCCAGATGATGGTTCAGTGCCTGGTGAGCGAAGGCAAGATTCTGGCCTGCGGCAACGGCGGCAGCGCCGGTGATAGCCAGCACTTCTCCTCCGAACTGCTCAACCGCTTCGAACGTGAACGCCCGAGTCTGCCGGCTCTGGCACTGACCACCGACACCTCGACCCTGACCTCCATTGCCAACGACTACAGCTACAACGAGGTCTATTCAAAGCAGATTCGCGCCCTCGGACAGCCCGGCGACGTGCTGCTGGCCATCTCCACCAGTGGCAACTCGGCCAACGTGGTCCAGGCCATCCAGGCCGCCCATGACCGGGACATGACCGTGGTCGCCCTGACTGGCCGCGACGGCGGCGACATGGCATCGCTACTGGGTCAGGAGGACTGTGAAATCCGCGTGCCCGCCACCTCTACTGCGCGCATTCAGGAAGTACACCTCTTGGTCATCCACTGTCTGTGTGATTTGATCGACGAACAACTCTTCGGCCCAAGCGAGTGATCCCCATGCGTAACGCGATTATCCCCACTCTTGTTCTTGCCCTGACCCTAGGCCTTGGCGGCTGCACCACCATTGCCAACGTGGCCAACGATGGCCCGATTGGCGAGAACTATGGCGAACGCACCCTGGGCAGCAAGGTCGAGGACGAGAGCATCCAGACCAAGGTCAGCGTCAACCTGGGCAAGACCGACGCCCGACTGGCCGATGCCCGCATCAACGTCGACGTCTTCAATGGCGTGGTACTGCTGACCGGCCAGGTGCCGAGCGATGAGCTCAAGAATAAGGCCACCACCGTCGCCGAACAGGTGCGCAACGTGCGCCAGGTACACAACCAGCTGGCGATTGCCGCCAACCTGCCGATGAGCCAACGCCTGTCCGACGGCTGGCTGTCCACCCGCCTCAAGACTAACCTGGCGACCAACGAGAACATCGACGCGAGCCGCGTCAACATCGTGGTGGAAAACGCAAGCGTCTATCTGATGGGCTTGGTGACCCGCGCCGAAAGCGAGCGCATCGTTTCCGCCGTATCCGCTGCGGGAGGCGTGCAACGGATCGTCAAGGTCTTCGAATACCTCGACTGACCCGCGCTCTGCAGAGCATCATGACGCAAACACAAAACGGCAGGCCCTCGGGCCTGCCGTTTTGTGTTCAAGGGCTTTTTTAATCAAGAGACCTACTTTAGAGACTTACTCAAGAGACCCACTTTAGAGAAAGTCTCCGCCCTCTCAGGGAAAAAGTATCAGCTGAGTCTACTTGATGACGCGCAGCGATGGCCGACCCTTGGGCGGCGTCTTGGGCGCGCCCTCGTCGTCAATGCTGGTTTCGTCTCCAGTATCCTCGACGCTCGACAGTGACGGGCGCTCGTCAGATGCCGTTTCACCACTCTCGGCGTCAGTTTCTTCCGCCTCATGGCCCGGCATGACCGGCTCGTGACCGAACACCATGCCCACGCCGTTTTCACGGGCATAGAGCGCGATCAAGGCATCGATCGGCACCATCACCCGCATTGGCTTGCCGCCAAAGCGAGCGCTGAAGCTGATCGCATCGTTTTCCATGAACAGTTCTTCAACGGCCTGCGGCGCGATATTCAGCACGATCTGACCGTTCTGCACGAACTGTTCCGGCACCTCGACGCCAGGCTGTTTGGCATCGACGACGACATGAGGCGTCTGATCGTTGTCCAGGAGCCATTGATACAGAGCCCTAGCGAGATAGGGGCGACTCGATAGCATCTCGGGCCTCCATTGTCTGTGGTCCGGGCCCTATGGCCCGGTCCGTGGTATATCAGGTACGCATCTCGCGCTCGGCTTCCGACAGCGAGGCCTTGAAGGACTCACGCTCGAAAGTGCGCTCCATATAATTCATCAGCGGCTTGACCTGTTTCTCAGGAAGCTCGATCCCCAGTACCGGCAGTCGCCAAAGAAGCGGTGCCAGGCAGCAATCCACCAGCGAGAATTCCTCGCTCATGAAGAACGGCATATCCTCAAAGATCGGCGAGATGCCGATCAGGCTCTCACGCAGTTCCTTTCGCGCCTTCTCGGCATCCTTCTTGCTGCCCTGCTGGATCTGTTCGATCAGCGGGCACCACTCCCGCTCGATGCGATGCATCCACAGGCGGCTCTGCGCCCGGGCTACCGGATAGACAGGCAGCAGCGGAGGATGCGGAAACCGCTCATCCAGATACTCCATCATCACCTTGGACTCATAGAGCACCAGATCACGATCCAATAGCGTCGGCACGCTATTGTACGGATTGAGATCCGCCAACTCTTCGGGATGACTGTCTTCCTTGACTTCCAGGATGTCGACGGCAACCCCTTTTTCTGCCAGCACGATTCTCACGCGATGACTGAAGTGATCATCGCTACCGGAGTAGAAGGTCATCGACGACCGCTTGGCCACAACACCCATTTAACATTCCTCGCAACAGTTCGAGCCTGGATGATAACACGTTGACCGCGCTTCCAGGCGCCGAGACCCGCGATACGGGTCATGGAAAATAGACAAGGGCGCATGCCCAACGGCCATGCGCCCCCATGCCACCACTGAGTCGTCTCAGTGGATGTCGCGCCAGTACTCTCGCTTGAGCAGATAGGCGATGACGCCGAAGATAAAGATAAAAATCAACACCTTGGGCCCCAGCGCCTGGGCCTGAAGCTTGGAGGGCTCACCGACGTAGGCCAGGAAGTTGGTCAGATCATAAACCGCCCGATCAAACGCCTCCGGCTCCAGCTTACCCGCCTGGGTCACCTTGAGCACATCGCAGGACTGATACTTGCCCGTCAGCGGGTCAGGCTCATGCCCGGGCACCGGCCGATCAGTCTCGGCACAGACCATCTCCTGCACGCCCTGCAGCGGCTCCAGCGCATTGGGCATACCTACCAGCGGGAACACCGTATTATTCACACCCAGCGGGCGCTCCGGGTCCTTGTAGAAGCTGCGCAGATAGGTATAGATCCAGTCCGTGCCGCGCAGACGCGCCTCGAGGGTCAGGTCCGGCGGCGCGGCGCCGAACCAGGAGGTGGCGTCGCCCTTCTGCATGGCATTGCGCATCTGGTCATTGAATGCCAGGTCCTCGGAAAAGATCAGCTTCTGCTCGACTAGATCCTGAGGGATGCCCAGGTCCTCGGCTGCCCGGGAATAGCGCTGATACTGCAGAGAGTGACAGCCCATGCAGTAGTTGGTAAATAGCTTCATGCCATTCTGCAGCGACGCCCTGTCGGACAGATCCGGGGTCATCTCGTCGAAATGGACTGCCTGACCGCCCGCAGCAAACCCGGTCATCGGCATCAGCGCCACGAGCAAGGCGACGAGCAAGGCAAACATGTGCTTTTTCATTAGCCAGTCACCCTTTCCGGTACGGGCTTGGTGGTCTCCAGCCGCGTGTAGATCGGCATCAGCAGGAAGAAGGCGAAATACACCGCCGTGCAGACCTGAGCCACCAGGGTCCTCCCCGGCGTCGACGGCAGCACGCCAATCACACCGAGCACCACGAAACTGATCGCAAACAGCGCCAGCATGATCTTCGACAGCCAACCCTTGTAGCGCATGGAAAGTACGGGGCTCTTGTCCAGCCAGGGCAGTACGAAGAGGATCGCGATCGCGCTCCCCATGACCATTACCCCCAGGAACTTGGAGTCCAGGCCGAACAGCGAGAAGGTGATGGCGCGCAGCATCGCGTAGAAAGGCGTGAAGTACCAAACCGGCGCGATATGGTTGGGTGTCTTCAACGGGTCGGAGGGCTCGAAATTGGGCTGCTCCAGGAAGTACCCACCCCCTTCCGGGAAATAGAAGATCACCACACAGAACACAAACAGGAATACCGCCACCCCCACCAAATCCTTGACCGTGTAGTAGGGATGGAACGGAATACCGTCCAGTGGCTTGCCGGACTCATCCTTCTTGGCCTTGATGTCGACGCCGTCCGGATTGTTGGAGCCAACCTCGTGGAGCGCCAGTATGTGCAGCACCACCAGACCGAGGATCACGATCGGCAGGGCCACTACATGCAGCGCAAAGAAGCGATTCAGGGTGATCCCGGAGATCAGGAAATCACCGCGAATCCACTGCGTCAGGTCTGCCCCCACCACCGGGATGGCCGAGAAAAGCGAGATAATGACCTGAGCCCCCCAGTAGGACATCTGCCCCCAAGGCAGCAGATACCCCATGAAGGCTTCGGCCATCAGCGCCAGATAGATGGTCATGCCAAAGATCCACACCAGCTCCCGAGGCGCCTTGTAGGAGCCATAGAGCAGCGCGCGGAACATGTGCAGGTAGATCACCACGAAGAATGCCGTGGCCCCGGTGGAGTGCATATAGCGAATCAGCCAGCCGAATTCGACATCTCGCATGATGTACTCAACCGACGCGAAGGCCCCTTCCGCGGAAGGGTTGTAGCTCATGGTCAGCCACACTCCGGTCAGAATCTGGTTGACCAGCACCAGCAGGGCCAGTGAGCCGAAGAAGTACCAAAAATTAAAATTCTTGGGTGCATAGTACTTGGCCAGATGCTCTTCCCACATCTGGGTGGCAGGAAAGCGATCATCGATCCAGCGCATGATGCCGCGTTCTGCCTTGGCGCGATTCGGATTACCCATCAGGCCGCCCCCTTGTCTTCGCCGACAACGATAATGTTGTCATTGTCATAGCGATGCGGTGGCACTTCCAGGTTCAAGGGGGCCGGTACCCCGGTGAACACCCGACCCGCCAGATCGAAGCGCGAGCCATGACAGGGGCAAAAATAGCCACCCGGCCAATCACCGCCTAAATCGGCAGCACCGGGCTCAGGCCTGAAGGTTGGTGAGCAGCCAAGGTGCGTGCAGATGCCCACCAGCACCAGGATCTCGGGCTTGATGGAGCGCAGCTCAGGGTCCACGTAGCTCGGCTGCTGCGGCGCCGAGGACTCGGGGTCCCGCAGGCGGGAAGGATCGATGCTCTTGATCTGTTCGATCATGGTGTCGTCGCGCCGCACTACCCAGACGGGCTTGCCACGCCACGCGACGGTCATCTGCTGGCCGGATTCGAGCTTGGATACATCCGCTTCCACCGGAGCCCCTGCCGCACGCGCCTTGGCACTGGGCTGCCAGGAGGCAACGAAAGGGACCGCGACTCCCACCGCGCCCACCGCCCCAACGACGGTCGTAGCACCGACGAGAAAGCGACGCCGCCCTTTGTTCACGCCCTTATCCGCCATCTTGTCATGCCCCCTATCCAATCACCCGCTGCCTAACCGCGCCAGACACTGTCGCGACCTACGGATAAGATGATCTTTATGTTAGGAAACCGCCTGAACTAAAACAAGCGAAAGCCTTGCCACATGACGCAGCATAGCTGACTCAAATCATTGAACGGGCATAAAAAAACGCCCGACCCCCAACGGGGACCGGGCGTTCTGACGCGCTCTCGAAACGTTTAACGCTTGGAGAACTGCGGGCTACGGCGTGCTTTGCGCAGGCCGACTTTCTTACGCTCGACTTCGCGGGCGTCACGAGTGACGTAACCGGCTTCACGCAGCGGCCCGCGGAAGTCTTCGTTGTATTGCATCAGGGCACGAGTGATGCCGTGGCGGATAGCGCCGGCCTGAGCCGAGCCGCCGCCACCCTTGACGGTCACGTAGACGTCGAACTGGTCCAGAGTCTCGGTCAGCTCGAGCGGCTGACGGACGACCATGCGGCCAGTGACGCGACCGAAGAACTCGTTGAGTTCGCGGCTATTGACGGTGATTTTGCCGGTGCCCGGCTTGAGGAAGACGCGTGCGGTGGACGTCTTGCGGCGACCGGTACCGTAATACTGTTGAGTCATGGCAATCTACCCCTTAGATGTTCAGTTCTTGCGGCTGCTGGGCGGCATGCGGATGCTCGGTACCGGCATAGACCTTGAGTTTCGAGTACATGGCGCGACCCAGCGGGCCTTTCGGCAGCATGCCCTTGACGGCAGACTCGATGACGCGCTCGGGAGCGTGATCGATCATCTTCTCGAAGGTCATGGAGCGCAGGCCACCCGGATAACCGGTGTGACGATAGTAGGTCTTGGCCTGTGCCTTGTTGCCGGTGACCGTCACCTTCTCGGCGTTGACCACGACGATGTAATCGCCGGTGTCGACGTGCGGGGTGTATTCCGGCTTGTGCTTGCCACGCAGGCGGCGAGCGATCTCGGTGGCCAGGCGACCGAGAGTCTTGTCCGTAGCGTCGACGACGTACCAGTCGCGCTCGACGGACTGCGGCTTAGCAGAAAACGTCTTCATGGGTTGAATCACCAATTGTCGCATGGGGCAGGACTAAAACGTCTAATGACGCCGCCTACCATCCCTATTTTTCTTGGTTGTCGACCACTTGCCACAGAGGCAAATCGAGCGACAACGTTCGAGCGAGCGCGCAGTGTACATGACTCGTTCGATCAGGTTAAGAGTCCACGCGGGAAATTCACGGCTTATGCGCCAGCGCCAGATACTCGTGGGACTGCATTTCCTGCAGCCTCGAGAGGGTGCGATCGAACTCGAAACCAAGACTGCCTTCGGTGTAAAGCGACTCGACCGGCACTTCGGCGGACATCAGAAGCTTCACTGCTCGGTCATAGAACTCGTCGACCATATTGATGAAGCGCCGCGCCTGGTCGTCGCTGCCCCGGCCCATGCGCGGCACGCCGGACACCAGCACGGTATGAAACTCGCGGGCCAGCTCGATGTAATCATTCTGGCTGCGAGGACCGTCACACAGCTCTGCGAAGTCAAACCACACCACATCTTCATGCAGGCGGCGCGAACGCAGCAACCGATGATTGATCTCGATGCGCTCATCCTGCTCGCCATCGTGCCCGGCGAGCTCGCGAAAACTGCGAGCGAGCTCGTCGTCGGCAGCCTCATCCAGCGGTGCGTGGAAGATGGCGGCACGCTGCAGGGCGCGCAGCCGGTAGTCGACCCCCGAGTCGACGTTGACCACCTCGCAATGACGCTCGAGCAAATCGATGGCGGGCAGGAAACGCGCCCGCTGCAGGCCATCCTTGTACAGCTCGGAAGGCACGATATTGGAGGTCGTCACCAGCACCACGCCGTGCTCGAACAGCGACTCGAGCAGGGTCGCGAGAATCATGGCGTCGGTGATGTCCTTGACGAAGAACTCGTCGAAGCAGATCACCCTCGCCTCACGGGCGAACTTGGCGGCGATCAGCTTCAGCGGGTCCTTCTCGCCCTTGTAGTGCTCGAGTTCGTTGTGCACTCGCTGCATGAAGCGGTGAAAATGGGTGCGCATCTTCTCGGAAAAGGGCAGCGCCTCGTAGAAGGTGTCGACCAGATAGGTTTTGCCGCGACCAACTCCTCCCCAGAAATACAGGCCCATCACCGCCGGCGGCGCTTCGAAGGGCGAGGCGGTCTGCTTGGCGCCGAACAGACCGGCGACCCGGGACTTGAGCCCCTTGCGCTCATCAGCGGGCGGGCGCGGCGCTCGCTGGGGCGTGGTCAGCAGATCATCATAGAGCCGCTGCAGATGACGAACCGCCTGCTCCTGGGCTTTATCGTAGGCGAATCCCTCGCGTTCAAGGTCGGCCTGGTAGCGAGCCAGGGGCGTGCCCGCTTGAGCGGACGCAGAAGAACCAGCGGAAGTCGTTGTCGCACACATCAGCGTCTTGGCTACCTCGGACGGTGGTGATCGAAAGCGAACATTATACGTATCGAGACGTCGAGCGCACAGAGCAGCCATGATGGCAGCGCCTGCGCATTGACCTGAGTCTCGCTCTCCCTCATATAATGGAGCCAGGGGAGGCGCAGGTCGCGACCTCGATAACGCGCCACCCCCGGCAGTCAAGTACCGGTGCCGGGAAGACAGAACCATAAGGGGAACGACGTGTACGAGAGCAACATCGACTGGATCCTGGCCCTGGCCTGCGGGCTTGCCGGCATCGGCATCGGCGCGCTGGGCTACCACCTGCTCAACGCCAACGTGGCGCGCAATCAGAAGGTCCGCCAACGCCTGGCCGAGACTGAACTCGAGCTTCACCAGGTCAAGGACTCGCTGAACGATCATTTCGTGCGAGCGGCCGACCTGGTGGCCAGCATTCAGCGCCAGAGCCGCGAGCTGGAACAACAGCTGGCGCAGGGGGCCGATCAGCTCGGCCAAGACCAGCAGGTCAAGCGCCGCCTCCACCCGGAGACCGACGCGACGGAGCCTGATGAAACCCTGGACATGCCGCGCGACTATGCCGACGGCGGGCACGGCACTCTCTCCGAGGACTTCGGCCTGCAGCGCGGCGAGGAGCAGAATCCCGCCCAGCCTCCCCGCTACTGATCTCGCTGACGCCTAGCGACACAAGCGAGAGGTTTGCCAAAAACGACGAAAGCGCCGGCCTTGATGGCCGGCGCTTTCGTTTGCGGGGTCGTTTTCAGGGCAGTTTCAGGCCGGATTGTCGATATCCACGAAACGGTGGGTGATGCCATGCTCGGCGGCCAGCCATTCTCCCATGGCCTGAACGCCGTAGCGCTCGGTGGCATGATGACCCGCCGCCAGATAGCCGATGCCCAGCTCGCGTGCCAGGTGAGTGGTCCGCTCGGAAATCTCGCCCGAGATGAAGACATCCGCGCCTGCCGCATGAGCCGCGGCGATCATGTCCTGAGCGCCGCCGGTGCACCAGGCGATACGCTTGACCGGCCCTTGGTGCCCTTCGATCAGAAGCGGCTCCCGACCGAGCTGCTTGGCGACATGCTTTGCCAAGCCACGCTCGTCGAGGGCCTGGTCATTGTCACCCGAACCGGCCAGCGCCTCGCCGGGGTGGCCCAGCCACAATAGCCCTTCGCCCAGCTCACCATCGGCACAGCCGTCGACGACCAGGCCCAGCCGCTCGGCCAGGCAGGCATTGTTGCCAAGCTCGGGATGAGCATCCAGCGGCAGATGATAGGCCAGCAGGCTGATATCGTTAGCCAGCAAGGCCGCCAGCCGGCGCCGCTTCATGCCGACCACCTCGACCGGCTCGTTCTTCCAGAAGTAGCCGTGATGAACCAGCAGCAGATCCGCCTGCCAGGCGATCGCCTCATCGACCAGCGCCTGACAGGCGGTGACGCCAGTCATCACGCGGGTCACTCGGCTGCGTCCCTCGACCTGCAGGCCATTGACAGTGTAATCCTTGAAGCGCGCCGCCTGCAGACGCTCGTCGCAGGCAGTGACCAGGGCATCGCGAGATATCATTCGGGCCTCCGGGCATCGGTACATGAGCAATGATACAATCCGCCAATTGTACCGGCTGCGTCGGCCCCCAGCGACCGCCACCGATGACAAGGATTCTTCATGCGTCGTTTTCTCCTGCCCCTCGTCTGGCCAACCGTGGCCGGTGTCCTGGTTGCCATCGTGCTGCTGATTGCTTTCCCGAAGCTCAGCGGTCAAGCCCCTTCCGTGTCGCCGCCAGCCGCCAGCCCACAGCCCGTGCAAGAGACTGCGACGCCCCCCGAGGTCAAACGCCCGGCTCCCGAGGTCAAGAATGCCCCGGCATTATCACGAAATGCCGGCCCGGTCAGCTATTCAGAGGCGGTGGAGAGAGCGGCACCTGCCGTGGTCAACATCTACTCTTCGCGCATCGTCGAAAGTGAGCAGCACCCGCTGATGTCGGACCCGTTTTTCCGTCAGTTCTTCGGCAAGGACACGCCCAGCCGCCAGCGCATGCTCTCGAGCCTGGGGTCGGGGGTCATCATCAGCGATGAGGGCTACGTGCTGACCAACCATCATGTCATCAAGGGGGCCGATCAGATCCAGGTGGCGCTGCGCGACGGCCGCGAAACGCTCGCCGAGGTCATCGGCACCGACCCGGAGAGCGACCTGGCCGTGCTGCGCATCGATCTCGAAGATCTTCCGGTCATCGCGCTCTCCGACTCGTCACAGGCAGCCGTGGGCGATGTGGCCCTGGCCATCGGCAACCCCTTCGG
>Ga0114983_1000567_pt1 | contig 15519 bp, 12 predicted proteins | sample Shrwel_input2_RT_FD_87182 | JGI IMG/M metagenome (GOLD analysis project Ga0114983, IMG submission 87182) | Subsurface microbial communities from deep shales in Ohio, USA - Utica-3 well 1 S input2 RT | ecosystem: Environmental > Aquatic > Deep subsurface > Shale gas/oil reservoir > Produced... | reverse complement strand
CTGTGGAACGAAACGCTTCCCAGTCCTCTACCTCGTCGCAGAGCGCTAGTGCTGCCTTGGTCTGGTCATCATCAAGCTCCAACCGAGAAAAAAGCAGCAACAGGCGAAGCTCCGGGCTTAGCGCTGGCATTCGTGCTGCCGTAACTGACATAAGACATCCTTGTTAGGGTTGCTGACTTACAGCGATTCAGCAATGGATACGTCGGGTTCGAGGTAGCAGGCCACGACGGAGTAGATATTGAAGCTGAATCCGCCTGTGACAACAACTGGACCAGAAGTCACCCAAGCATGAGCAAGATACTCGCTGGTGGCTTGATTACGTGCAAGCCCGAAGCACAATACATAAGGGACTCGATAAAGGCGCAACAACATGGCTGCAGTCAATGCTTGGGGAAAACAATTCGAATCCCAGGGAGTGTATTGCGCCGTGTGGCGCACCAGATGACCAATGTAACGAGCCCGTTCTTGCTGGCACGAAGTCACCAAGGGAACTGCCGGACTCACGCCGTGCCATGTCCCCATGAAACGTTCCAATCGACGAAAACTTACCAAGTTAATCAGCGACTTGCTTGCACCAAGCAGTAGCCAGACGGGAATGAACCACAGCTTGAAGAACATCGGTTTTTTTAAAAAAGCAACAAGCTTTTTCAAGAAACACCTCGACCATTAGGGACGGTACAACTACTCGACAATTTCCATTAAACCGGCGGCAATCATTTCATTAAGGAATGGCAGTGTATCGGCCTCACACTTCTCAATGCTAACATCGTAGTCCTGACATAACCGGCCAATAACCTCACTCACCTGTATAGGACGTTCGGCCAAGTTCCAGATATCCACACCGACGGCACTTAAACCAAAATATTGGCCTTGATCGGCACTCATCATCACGACCTCGTCATCGACTTCTGCTGTCAAGATGTGGGGATTTCTCTGGACCGTATCATCATATTTTACCAGCATATTTATATCGCCTTATGAGTTATAAGTATTGGTTATATTTTTCATGATCTGATTATTTTTCCATGAAAGGAACGGTGCCAAAGCTCAAGCACACGCATGCTGCTATGAAGGGGTATAAAGCTTAATAAATCAAAATCTTCCAAAGAGGAAGGAGCATCTCTTATTTTTCTAGAAAGTGCTTTCATATCTAACCAAGGACAATCAATGCCCACGTACTCATCATGATGGTCTTTCAGCATGTTCCAACAATCAAACCTTATCTTTTTGCATTTTGTTTCATTTGCCACATCATACTTACTTACCCTCTTGGGAAGCACATCGGCCATAGCGGTACGGTAAACAATACGCCCACGACGCTTTTGCCAAAGCATGTCAGGAGGCAGTGACAGTGAAAATTCCAGGAGCCTCTTATCCATGAAAGGATATCGATACTGGATACCCAAAGGCCCTGCCCACGTAGACCAAAGGCTCATCCTGGCTGCAATATGACCATTGTTGAGCAAGGCACACTGCATGGAGCGTGGGTCTTTTGCATTACGCGATGTCAAACTGATGTCTATCCGGGCATCGGGATGCTGCTTCATGAAGTCTGGATGCCCCATGCACTGCAGCTTTTCCATGTTCAAATAAGGGCTGAAAGTCGAGTTAACGCACTCTGGAAGAAAAGGCAGCATGGCATCCTGAAAGAGAAATTTCGCGACGCCAAATGGATGACGTAGCCCCCCGCCCATGGCTCTTGCCATGTTGAAAAGATCCTTGAAACGTCGGTGTGAAAGAAGCCAAGATGGATAACTTCGTAAACCGAAAGTGACACATTCATCCGCTCCCCAGCCAGACAGCATCACGCGCGTACCACGTGACATGGCCTCTTGCATCAATGGCAATTCTTCAAAGAGATCCGCGGAATTTTCAAGCGCGAGATTTCGTTTGAAGAATTGAAGGTAATTGATCGCGGTCGCAGAACCGAACGTGACGTCGAAACCTTCTCGCTTGGCCAGCGCATCAATCTCGGTACGCTCGTCAAAACCTTGTGGATGTAACGGGAACTCGTCGTTGATCGGCGGTGCCCACGTATATGCCCTATCAAGCTTTCCGCCATGCTGTCGTAAGGCACGATGTGCCAGGACCGTAATGCCCGTGGAATCAAGCCCACCACTGATGTGTGAGCCAACGGGATGATTCAGGGATAGTCGATCAGCAACAGCCTGTTCCAAAAGTTCCCGCAACCGCTCTGCATACTCTTCGAGGCTAGCGGGTGCAGCTTGTTCAATGGCCTCCGGAAACCAGTAGCGGTTCACCTTCGTGCCATTCCTTGAAGCAGAAAGCCAATGGCCTGGCGGCAGGAATTTCACCCCTTTGATGAACGGGTTTTCATTCGCTCGCAAAGGTTGTGCCAAGAAAAATGCGACGCGAAATTCATCGACATCAAAGTCGATGCCAGGCGTGGTCACTATCGCTTCAACCGTGGTACTGAACAGGATATGGGTATTGTGCTCTGCATAGAAAAAGGGCCGCGCCCCCGCCACATCTCTAGCCGCAAAGAGCGTGCCATCACGGCTGTTCCATATCGCGAATGCAAAGTCTCCCAAGAGGTACCCAGGACATTCCTCGCCCCACCACAGGAAGGCCGCCAGGATGAGCTGAGAGTCGGAGACACGGCTTCCTTCAGTATTCGATATATCCAGCCTTCGGCATAGATCCTCACGGTTATCAATCAACGCATCTGCCACAATGCACAGCTCACCCTTTGCGTAGGGCTGAACATCATCTGGCTTGTTTTCCGAAGTGAGGTCCGAATGGACTTCTCTCAACGCCAACTTCTGATGACCTAGCATGGCATTCTTCATCTGAAGCACGCCACGACCATCTTTTCCCCAACTATCGAGCGTGGCAAATGCCGCATCAAACGAGGCACGTGGTAACATAGCATTGCTGAAGCTGACGAACCCAAAAATGGCACTCATTCATTCTCTCCTGCGGATTATGCCTTATCGTTTGTATTCGGTGCCATTAAATTAAGCCTTTGCGGTGGTGCATGAACATGGAACATAAATAAATAAGCGAGAATGATAGCCTGTATTATTTGTGAGCCTTTCCGTCTACAACATTTAAAATCAGCAAGATAGAACTTTCCTTCACCCTTCATAAATTTTTTAGCGCTTCGCAAATCAGCGTGAAAACAGCGGGCGGGGGTATCGCGTAGGCTGGGATAAGCCACTGGTGCATCCAGTGTGACGTGCCCTCGCCATACTCGGTGTGCTGGCGCTTACCGAGCCATACAGGGGTCAGAAGACCAGCCGTTATCGTGCGGTCAACGATCAGACCAGCCCGGGATTAACCTTTTCCACTTTGTCCAAAACTTTGCCCAATTTTTTACTTTACCTAAATTTTATCCAAAATAGCTTCTGATTATCAATAAAACCATTGTCAATAATCTATCTTCATGAGTGGCTTTCAGATTAAAGCCGATATTTTTCAATCACTTGCACTAAAGACACTACCATAACATTTCTTTGCGGCTCTTGACTAGCACCCTGACCAGTTCTAATATGGTATGGGTAGGGAAAAGCAGAAGGTAAAAATCATTCGATGAGGCACGGTGGTTACGGTGAAGTTGCCTCTGAGGACTTATTTTCACTTATCCCACCATCTTTCACCCCATCCAGAAAACAGGAGAATCACATCACATGGATACTCAAAACTCAAGCGATCAGAAAAACGCATGGGCCGCTCCGAAACTGAATGTAATGTCGGTTCGCGAGACTTACACTGGTCCCGTCAGATTCCCTGAGGAAGCCATCGGTCGAGATAGCGGCAAAGATCTTGGCCTTGTAGGTCCAACTAGCTCTTAACGCCATAATCCAGCATATTAAATAATGCTGACAAGGACTCCCGCTCCGCGGGGGTCTTTTTTAAGGAAACCAAATATTCTAGCAACTTATTTCGTTTAGTAAAGGCGAGAGGTTGTCATCGATATTAGCCAAGTTCCATGGCCTGCGGAAGCGGTATACGTCTATTTTTTCAGTCAATTCAGTAAGAGCTTTCATCATCTCACCGGGGCCATAGAACTCTTTTCCTAAATCTCCACGATAAAGCGCTGCAGCGAGCACCAGAAAAGCTTCCATACCCGTAATTCGTTCTAATGAAGGCGATTCTCCAGGCTCCGATTTTTCAAGCTTTACCAGTGCTTTCAGCGGTTTTGCCTCGAGGTCAAATGCCCTATCCAGCGATAGATGATATTTATCATGGCGGCTTAGGTCTCGTGTCAGTCCCTGCCTATCGATACCCAGCGCGGCCAGGGCATCCTGCCACAGCTTGACCCGCGAAGGCCCGGGATGCAGCAACGGCTCCTCCTCTTCCGGTTTGATCACCGCTACATCATCACTGACCAGCGGCCAGCCTTGGGTGTGATGCAGCCAGGCACCTAACGTCGACTTGCCTGCTCCTGAATGGCCCGTGAAGGCCCAGACGCCCGCCGGCGTATCCAGGGCACTCACGTGAAGCGGAAGCCATTGCCGTTGATAGATCAACACCCCCAACGCCGAGCCCAGAAGAAACAAGCGCACATCGCCAGGCCTTGTGGAAGCATCGCTTCCACCAACACCTCGCCTGTCGAGCATCAGCCGCTGCCCTCCTTCTACTCGATAGCGGGCAATCCCGGGTATTTCGATCTGACAGCGCTGATCCCCGATCTGAAACCACTGGTCAATGTAAGTCGCGTGCTCCATCTGATTCGTGACGTCGGGTGTCAAAATTTCTAGATCAGTCGATTCAACCGGCGGAATTTCCAGTATTTCGGGAATCTCGATTTCCGAAGCAATTGTCATACCATAGGTACGATAGTAGTAACGCCGGCTACTCGCGGAGACATTTCCGCGTCGCTCCTGCTGAGACAGTGATATCTCATGCTCCACACAAGAGGTCTGGTGTTCCTTTTGTTGACTCGCCACTTTTTCATACTCCCTTGATTGTGTGGTCGAGGAGTAGCCAATCGACACCTCTCCCTCTTGAAATGGGGCACCGCCTAAAGGCGAAGATCCGCCTGGCCCTTGGGCAGCAGGTACTTGAGATCATAAAGAACATGCTTGGGCTTACCCCAGGCGCGCATGCGCTCAACACCCAGCTCCCGGAATTCGCGGTGGGCCACGGCAATGATAACGGCGTCGTAGGCGCCGGCTTCAGGCGTCTCGACAGGCCGAATGCCATATTCGTGCTCGGCCTCGTCCTTGTTCACCTGAGGATCGAAGACATCCAGCGCCACGTTGTAGTCAGCAAGCTCACTGAGGATATCAACCACCCGTGTGTTGCGTAGATCGGGGCAGTTCTCCTTGAAGGTTAGCCCCAGCACCAGCACGCGAGCCCCCTCCACCTGGATGCGCTGCTTGATCATCTGCTTGATCAGCTGACTGGCCACATAGACGCCCATGCCATCGTTGAGCCGTCGCCCGGCGAGGATCATCTCAGGGTGATAACCTACCTGCTGGGCCTTGTGGGTCAGGTAGTAAGGGTCGACCCCGATACAGTGGCCGCCCACCAGCCCCGGCCGGAACGGCAGAAAGTTCCATTTGGTCCCCGAGGCCTGCAGCACCTCTTCGGTATCGATCCCCAGGCGGTTGAAGATCACGGCGAGCTCGTTGATCAGGGCGATGTTCACATCGCGCTGGGTGTTCTCGATCACCTTGGCTGCCTCGGCCACGGCGATGGAACTCGCCTTGTGCGTGCCCGCCGTGATCACCCGGCGATACAGCGAGTCCACAAACTCGGCCACCTCGGGCGTCGAGCCCGACGTCACCTTAATGATGCTCGTGACGCGATGCTCCTTGTCGCCCGGGTTGATGCGCTCAGGGCTGTAGCCGGCAAAGAAATCGCGGTTGTAGGTGAGCCCCGAAATCCGCTCGATCACCGGCACACAATCTTCTTCCGTCGCCCCGGGATACACCGTGGATTCATAGATGACCACATCGCCCTGCCCCACCACCTGGCCTAGCGTCTCGCTGGCCTTGATCAGCGGCGTCAGGTCAGGGCGCCGGCTGGCATCGATGGGGGTCGGCACGGTCACAATGTAGACGTTACAGCCGCGCAGCGCGTCAAGGTCGCTCGTAAAGCTCAGCTGTGTGGCCTCGGCCAGCAGATCGGGCTCGACCTCGAGGGTGTGATCCACCCCACCGCGCAGCTCGTTGATGCGCTTGCTGTTGATATCGAAGCCCACGGTGGGCATCAGCTTGCCGAACTCTACCGCCAGCGGCAGGCCCACATAGCCCAAACCAATCACGCCCAGGCGCACGCTATCCATTGTTAGCACTCTTTTCGTCCTTTATCGCGATGGTCACTGGCCGCCAGAGCGTTCGGCGACCTCAACGGCTTGATCCTGCAGAAAGGCGCCGGCACATCATGACGGGGCGTGGTCAGCCAGGATTTCTGGATCACGGCCACCTGCACGGCCGCCATGAAGAGCAGGATGAAGACCAGCGACTCCGGGTAATACACTGGCACGGCCAACACCGACATGACCAGTACGCTCACTCCACAGCTCAATACGCCGAGTGCCCAGGAGGAGTGCCAGGCGCGCTTGAGCGCCATCCACACGACAGCATTGAGGGGAATCAGCACCACGGCGGCGAAGCCTAGCACGCCGACCACGCCCAGCCCCGAGACCACGGCGGCCAGCAAGGAATGGTAGTGGTTGTATCCTGCCAGAGAGGCATTTGCCACGGTGGCCCTCCCCCCACCGTTGCCGAACAGCCAGTCAGCCTGCCAGGCCTGCCACGCCTGCTGCCACAGCATCAGGCGCTCCACCATGCCGGGATGAAGCGCATGGGCCTGCTGCACCTCGCCCCGCAACACCATGCCCATCGCCTGGAGAGGTTCGACGAACATCGATGACAGGGTTGAACCACCGCCCTGCATCATTTGCAGGCTGCCAATCCCCAACACTCACAGGATGAGCAGCATCAACATGCCCCAACGGCCAAGCCGATGCCCCTGATGGCGCCCCAGCACCGGGCTGACCACGGCAAAGCACAACATGCCGGCCAGGGTGGCCAGCCAGGCGGTCGCGAAGCCCGTTCCCACCAGGATAACGACCCCGGATACCGCACATACCAGCGAAAGGGCTACCTGATAGGCCGGACGCCAGCCGGTCCCCAGCCGCTGCAGGCCAGCAAACAACGAGGCCAGCACCACCATGAGCCCGGCGCTTGCCATGAACCCCACTCGCCCTGGCTGCCCCCACGCCCAGGGGCTGGTCAACATGCCCTGCTGGAAGCGTAACCAGTCGGCCTGCAGCACGAAGGCGACGGCGCCACCGCTGATCAGGGTCAACACCAACCAGGCCCAGTGCACACGCATCTGCGCCAGCCACCAGCCCAGCGGCAGGCTGACCAACCCGCACAGCGAGACAAAGGCCCAGCCATAAGGGTCAGCCAGCGCGCCGCTGAGCATCAGCCGCAGCAGCACATAGCCACTGAGCAGCAGGCTGATCCAGAACAGCGGCAACCGGTAGAGATCGCGCCATAACACCGGCGCCGAGGCCAACGCCGCCACCAGCATCATCGTGCCCCCGGCTAGCGCAAGGGACAGGTTCAGGGTCATGCTGAAACACAGCAGGTAGGCACCGAACACCGCTACCTGACGGCGCTTGCCGCCCACCATCGGGCGCCGCCGCAGGCGTACCGACAACCGCTGGCGTTGATGCGCTTTTGCAGCACTCAGCGTCGCCAGGTGAACGCGCCGCAATGCCTTGCTGGTCATCCAGGCTCGACGCACGAAGATGTCATGCACGACCACCAACCCCAGCAGCCCCGCTAACAGCAGCACATCGGGCACCCCCGCCAACGAGAACATCACCCCGATGCCACCCAGCGCGCCCACCACCAGCATCAGAATCATGGTGGTCTGCCCCGGCGTGAAACCCGCGCGCAGGAAGATATGGTGCAGGTGATCACGGTCCGGCGCGAAGGGGCTGATACCCTTGCGATACCGGCGCACCATCAAGCTCAAGGTATCCATCACCGGCAGCGCCAGCAGCCAGCCATAGGCCACGGGGCTGACCAGCGCATTCTCGCTTTGCGACAGGGCCACCACGAACCAGGCAATGGCAAAGCCCAAGGCCATGCTGCCGGAATCACCCATGAACACGCTGGCCTGGCGCCGCCAGGGGTGGCGCAAGTTGAACAGCAAAAACCCCACCAGGGCCGCGCCTAACGTCAGGATCACCGCCAACAGCGCCAGCTGGCTCTGCAGCGCCGCCACGAAGGCCAACCAGGCCAGCATGCTCAAGGCACTGCCCCCGGCCAGACCATCTACCCCATCCATCATGTTGACGGCATTGATCAGCCCGGTCACCGCCATTAGGGTCAAGGGCATCGCCAACCACCAGACGAGGCGTATTTCCCCGACAAGAGGAAAGGTGCCCAGGTAATTCAGCACATGACCGCCCGAGACCACCATCATGGCGGCCACTGTCAGCTGGATGCCGAGCTTGTCGGTATTACGAATGACGCGCGCGTCATCGACCATGCCACAGACCATCAGCCCCAGGAGCCCAAGATAAAGCGGGTACCAGGCGCCCATGGGGATGCCCAGCAACGGCTGCACCAGCAGAAAGCCGATGAACACCCCTAAGCCGCCGGTCAACGGAATCACGCCCTGATGATCCTTGCGCCCCCCCGGGATGTCGGCCAGGCCCCAGGTCACGGCGTGGCGGCGCAGAAACACGATGGCGAGGCTACTGAACACCACCGCCAGCAAGGGAAAGAACGGAGTTAACATCTGAGCACCCACCGAGATATCACGTGTTGGTTCCATCATGCACCGGCGACAGGCACGCCAGCGCCGCCTGTATCACGATCTGTTCATCGAACTTGGCCTCGATTCGCTCGCGCGCGGCGCTGCCGGCCTGCTGCAACTGCTCGGCCGGCATGGCGATGCATGCATGCATGCGCCTGGCCAGGGAATCGGCGCTTTTCACCGCGCACAGCCAGCCGGTCACCTCCGGCTCGATGGCGTGGCGACAGCCCGGCACATCCGACACGATGGCCGGCCGCCCCATGGCCGCCGCCTCCAGAACGGTGCGCGGCATGCCCTCGCGGTAGGAGGGCAACACCAGCACCTGAGCCTGCTCGATAAAGGGGCGCACATCGGTCTGCTCGCCCAGATAATCGATCACCCCGGCCTGCTGCCACTGACGCACCTCGGCTTCGGTAATCGCCGTGCGGTTGCTGGCCCCAAAGGGGCCAATCAACATGAAGCGTGTCTCGGGGTATTCAGCCTTGACCTGCTCGGCAGCCTGCACGTATTCGCGTACGCCCTTGTCGCCCAGCAGGCGTGCGATCATCACGAAGGCAAAGGGCGGGGCCGCCGGCAGCGGTGAGAAAGCGAAGCGAGTGGTATCCATGCCCGAGCCGGGTAGCACCGTGGTCGGGGTATCACGCAGCAGTCCATAGTGCTGAAACAGCGCCTGGTCCTCGTCGTTTTGGAAGAACACCCGTCGCGCGCCGCGATTGGCGAGGCCGTAAAGCGAGCGCACCCGGCGAAACAGCCAGCTATCGTGAAGGAAGGCCGTGCCCAGCCCGGAGACGTTGTTGGCGTAGGCAATGCCCAGCGCTCGGCAGGCAAGCCCGGAATAGATATTGGCCTTCACGGTGAAGTTGAACACGAAGGCTGGCTTCAGGCGGCGAAGCGTATTGGCCAGCGCCAGCAGGCTTTTCCCCTCCCCCACCAGCCGCGTGCTCTTGCCCTCCATGGGCAGCGCCAAGTGCTCAATGCCCAGTTCTTCCACCAGCTTCACCACGTACTCATCCATCGGCGCCAGCGCCACCACACGATAACCCGCCTCACGTAGCGCCAGGATGGTGCCGCGGCGGAAGTTATAGAGGTACCAGGAGGTATTGGAGACCAGCGCCACAACGTCCTTGTCTTGCATCAGTTAGCACATCCAGCGTGAGAAGAAGCGAAACTGGGCAACTTGCACATTGCGGACCCATTAGGCTGAGCTTAGCCCAACCACGCCACTTGATACGGCAACCAGGCATGAGCGTGATTCGCCAAAAACAGCCAAACCGCCTGGGCTGCCAGGTAATAGGCCATGACCCCAGCGACCATATAGGTGCGATAAACAATATCCCCGACGATCAGATGCAGACGCGCGAACACGAACATCTGCAGCGGTATCAGATAAAGGGCCACGCGATCCGTGGCCGTGGAAGACATCATGACGAGCGGGATACACGCGATCGCCAGTAGCGACATCCACCACCAGAGCCGTTGTTGCGCCAGGCTGAGCCGCATGTAGCGGTGGAACAGCAGAAACAGCACGGCCGGCACCGCGTTCATCAGCACGCGAATCAGCCCGCCCTCAGACTGGTAATCCGCCTCCACGTAGTTGGTCCAGAGCTGGTCGACGGAATCGAACAGGAACAGATAGCCGCCTATCAATGTCGCGGCCGTTCCCCAGGCCAGGGAAGCGAACCGGTTCTGGCTGGCGGCGAGGCCCGCGATGGGCAGCAGCAGTACGGCGGATTTATGGAAGGCCGCGCCAACCAGCAGCCAGATCACGAAGGCACGCAACCGGTTATCGCCAAGCGCCACAAGCCCCAGCAGCACAAACCCCAGCGCCACGGCCTGGCGGGTGTAGCCCATGCCCACCACGATGATCAGGTAAGGAACCGCCACCAGCAGAGCCAGCCACGGCAGCGGTTGTCGGCGGGCAAAGGCGATCACGCCGCTCATCAGAATGGCACCGCACACCAGATTGACCGCATAGATGCCGCCACCCAGCTTTGCCGATAACCAGTTGAGCAGGTAGTAGCCCGGATCGCCGTGTGTCAGCACCTCAGGCAGGGTCATGCCAGCGGCGCGATCCAGGTAGGCGAGATAGGCACCCCAATCCCCGCCCACCTCAAAGCGCAGGCCGATCACCAACGTAAACAGCGTGCCGATCAGCCCCCACATCAGCGGCCGCGACCCAGCGGCCAGCTCGCGTTGGGACAGCACCCCGACGGCAGGAATCAAAAAGAGTATCCAGTAAGGCAGCATGAGAACTCAGTTAAGCGCCTCGATTGAAGCGCATATAGACCAAAAGCAGATCAGTGAAAGATACGCCCGAACCACATCGTGAGTAACATGCAGGCCGGCGTGCGATGAAACAGCAATGTTTTGCAACTGGTCGCCATACTGACCCACAACCTCGGAAACCTGCTTTACCCTTCGCTGAAAACCTCCTCCATGCTCAGGCTTATCAGCATCCAGTCCCTCCTCACCCTCAGGCCTTCAAGCCACCAGCGGCTGGTACTCGGTGCTGGTCATCGGTTCAACGCTTGCCGGAAGTGAACCGGTGAATTCGATCAACAGGCGCTGGTTGTATGGCGCAGGTGGCAGATTGACCTGCGCGACATGCGCCTCCAGCATGCTTGGCGAGGTAAGCATTGAGTGGGCCAGGTCCGGGATCAGATAGCGAGGTGCCCAGCCAAGCATCAAGTATGTATCTTGTTCCTGTAGCTGGATGGCCAAGCCGGTAGCTGGATTATTCAGTTCCAGTGCCACTCGCAATTCCTCGCCACCACGCAGCCTTTCAATGGCTCGCTGCGCAGGAGCGCTGACATAGCGCCAGCCGTGCAGGAAAAAGCGACAGCGAAAGCTACCGTCGGGCTGTTTTTCGATCCACGGAAACACCTCCAGGTTGTCGGTCTGGCGCGCCCCGCCACTCACCGCCAGGATCTCGAAGGGGTCGGCGTCTGTGATGGTTAGCCCCAAGCGCTCGACCAGCGCCGGGTAGTCCTTGCGTTTGGCATTGGGCACCCGGTTCCTGAACACCGAGAAAAGCTCGTTGGATTCGTAGCGTCGCTGCAGATCGGGGAAGGCTTCAAGAGGTTGAAAGCCAATCTCCATATGTGCCCGTTCAGCACCTTGGGTATAACGGAAAGTTTATTTCTCCCCTTCGGCGTCGAGCCGACCGATGGTATACCAGTGGTGCGTTGCCTGCTGCCCCGCTTTGTTCCGGCGGCGATCCTCCCAAGCCAGATAAAGAGTGTGAGTCATTTCAGCCCCCTGAGTCGTCCATGGGTATAGGTTAGTAGCTATTTGGTGAATTCTCTGGAGCGCTCGCCGATACACCCCACGGGAAGCCGATCCACCACCCTCAGCGAGGGCTCGTATCCCACTCTCTGCAGGCATTTGATCCAGGGAGTCAGGTATTCACCTCAACGCCGATGAGCGACTTCGGCCAAATGCAAGGGATTCTCGCCATGGCGACCCTCCGTCTTCAGGTATACCCCACTTCTTGTGCGCTTGGCATACCACTCTACACGCCACGGTTCATGCGCCCATTCCTTCAGGCGATTCTCAGTGAGTTCACGTCCGAGCGATGAGGCGTGATCGAAGGATGGAGCTATCCAATGATGCGCCTGGCCCCCATCGACTGTCTGCCGTAACATCGCCCAGTTCTCGTGATGACGATCGGTGTTGAGTACCAGTGCATCCAGCAGGATGAAACCTCCGATGGTACGGAAGGCCGTCTCACGACGCCGGGGCTCAGTGCCAATGATGCGATCCACAACGGCCAGGATATGTTGCAGGGTATGGTCATGTTGTCCGCGAAACTTGTAGCGGTCATAGCCTTCGACAACCCCCTCCAACAATTCATTGCCGTGTACCAGTTCCACGCCAGGATCACTCAGGGCATCGAACTTGCGTGTCAGGCTACCAAGGCGCCCCTCGAAACGAGCAAGCTCCACGTCAGCGTGGGGAATACCAAGCAACGCCGCAATCTCAGCTGCCACCTTCTCGGCCCAATGTTCTCCTGTAGCGATGCCCTCATTGATGCGAGAAAACTTGAAAAGCCAAGGCTGAGGGTCGCCAGGCATTTCGACCCACGCTTTTTCCTTGGTCCCCATTGGCTCATCATCCAACACCCAGCTTGGCTCGATATCAATAACCGAGAAATCGGACATAACATTCTCTTAATGAGTCATCAATAGTGCCAAGCCAAACTCACTTACTTTTAGTTCTCTCTTTTCTTATAGTCCCAATTCTTTTATCAGAGCGTGTATCACGCCCATCGTCATTGCCGATAGTTCCAGCAGGTAAGCCATGTTTTTTCTCAAATTTTCCAACGGTACAGTCACTGCGTGTTTTTCTAGTTGCCATACTGCCTCCCCCCAAAAACATTTGCGGTTTGCTGAAGCCAGGATTCAAGCAAAACTTGCATCATAACCTTCAGGCGGCGATACAGCTACTCACTCCTCACCCTTCAACCTTCACCCCAGCGCCGCTGCCAGGCGAGCAGCTGCAGCACCGTCCACAGCTGCTGGGCGTGGTGGCCCTGGCCCTTGAGATGGGCCTGCCACAGCTTACGTACCTGGGCGAGATCCAGCATCGGCAGCGCCTTGAGGCTGGCGGTAGAGAGCAGATCCTCGGCCCAGTCGCGCAGCGGGCCGCGCAGCCAGGCGTCCAGCGGTACGGCGAAGCCCATCTTGGGGCGCTCGATCAGCTCGCGGGGCACATGGCGATAAAGCAGCTGGCGCAGCACCCACTTGCCCTGGCCATCCTTGAGCTTGGTCGCGGCGGGAATGCGCCAGGCGGTGTGGAATACCTCGGGGTCGAGGAAGGGCACGCGCACCTCCAGGCTGCTGGCCATGCTGGCGCGGTCGACCTTCACCAGCACGTCGTCGACCATGTAGTGCAGCGTATCCATCAGCAGCATCCACTCCACGCTGTTGAACTGCGCCAGAGCCGGGAACAGCGCTTCCGGCGCCCTGCCCTGCCCGGCGCCCTCCAGCAACGCGGCGGGCTGGCGGTTCATCGAGGCCACGCCGGCGAACAGCGCCCGCTCAGTGGGGCTTTCCAGCACCGCGGCCAGCTTGTGCAGCTTCTCGCCGAAGGTGCGCATCTGCAGCCGCCTGGGTAGCACTCGCCCGCCCCACTGCATCAGCCGATCATAGGTGTGGGCGGGAATCGCCTTGAGCGAGCCGCCCAGCGCCCGGCGGGCCGGCAGCGGCAGGCGCCGGAGCTTGTGCCAGATACGTGGCACCCAGAGGTGGCGATTGTAGCCGCCGAACAGCTCATCACCGGCATCGCCCGAGAGCGCCACGCTGACATGCTCGCGGGTCAGCCGCGAGACCAGCGCGGTGGGCAGCTGGGAGGAATCCGCGAAGGGCTCATCAAAGAGCTCGGGCAGGCGCGGCACCAGCTCCAGCGCCATCTGCGAGGTGGCCTGCAGGGTCAGGTGCTCGGTACCCAGGTGCGCGGCCACTGCCTCGGCGTGTTGGGATTCATCGTAGCGAGCATCGTCGAAGCCCACCGAGAAGGTGCGCACCGGACGCTCGGCCTGTTGCTGCATCAGCGCCACGATCAGCGAGCTATCGATACCGCCGGAGAGGAAGGCCCCCAAGGGCACATCGGCCAGCATGCGGCTGCGCACGGATTGCCCCAGCGCCTGCTCCACCGCGGAGACGGCGGCCTCGGGATCCTCGATGCGCCCCGCCTGAATGGCCTGGCGCGCCGCCTGCGCCGCCGACCACCACTGCTCCGGCGCCTGCAACCGCCCGGCCTGCACATCCGCCTGAGTGATGGTCAACAAGCAACCCGGCGGCAGCTTGGCCACGCCCTGGAAGATGCTCGCCGCGCCGCCCACGCAGCCGAAGCGCAGATAATCCTCCAGCGCCTCGCTGGCCAGAGTGCCCTGCCATTCGGGGTGGGCCATCAACGCCTTGAGCTCCGAGCCAAACAGCAGCGGACCACGCCCCGTGAGCGCCCCCTCTTCATTGCCTTGCCCTTCAGCGAATCCAACGTAAAGCGGCTTCTCGCCGAAGCGATCCCGGGCCAGGGTCAGCGTCTGCTCCTGCCGATCCCACAGGGCAATGGCAAACATCCCCACCGCCGCCTGCAAGGCGGGCTGGATGCCCCAAGCGACAAATGTGGCAAGCAATGTCTCAGTATCAGAATGCCCGCACCAGGCAGGGGGTTTCTTCCAGCTTCCAGCTTCCAGCTTCTTTCTTATGTCCAGGTGATTATATATCTCGCCATTAAACACCATCACATAGCGCCCACACGCCGAGTGCATGGGCTGGTGGCCCGCCGGGGAGAGATCGAGGATGGAGAGGCGCCGATGCCCCAGCACCACCCCGGCGCCCTCCTCCGCCCAGAAGCCGGTGCTATCCGGCCCGCGATGGGTGATGGCCGTCGTCATCTGCTGGATGACGGCCTGGGCGTGCTCACCAAGGCGCGAGGAAGCGGGCGGGAGAAAACCTGCCAGGCCGCACATGGTCAGCCCTCCCTGGCCGCACTGCGCAGGATCTCGGCCAGGCGTGGCGCCTGGGCCTGCAAGGAGAAGTGCTGCTCCACGGCTTGCCGCCCGGATTGACCCAGCGCTCTACGCTTGGCGGCGTCCAGCAACAACCCACTCAGCGCGTCTTGCCACTCGGCCGGCTCATCGGCCAGCTCGCCGCACTGCCAGCCCTGGACGATCTCGACATTGACGCCCACCGAGGAGGCCACCACCGGCTTGCCGGCGGCCATGTACTGAATCAGCTTGTAGCCGCACTTGCCGCGCTCCCAGGG
>Ga0114983_1000566_pt1 | contig 15556 bp, 14 predicted proteins | sample Shrwel_input2_RT_FD_87182 | JGI IMG/M metagenome (GOLD analysis project Ga0114983, IMG submission 87182) | Subsurface microbial communities from deep shales in Ohio, USA - Utica-3 well 1 S input2 RT | ecosystem: Environmental > Aquatic > Deep subsurface > Shale gas/oil reservoir > Produced... | reverse complement strand
GCGGGCGCCGAGCGCTTCGCCTTGACCCTGCTCGACGGCCTCTCCAGTCGCGAAGAGCAGGTGCTGGCCACTCTGGAGGCGGCGTTGGGGCGCATCCCCGGTTTCGGCGGCTCCGCCGGTGACGACAACCGCCTGGCGCGCACCCATGTCTATGCCGAGGGGCATTTCCACTCCCGGGCGGCGGTGGTGGTGATGGTGGCGACGCGGCTGCCCTTCGAGGTCTTCACCACCCACCACCTGCAGCCGCTGGACCACAAGCTGGTGGTCACCCGGGCGGACAGCGAGACACGTCGAGTGCTCGAGCTCAATGCGCTGCCTGCGGCCGAGGAATATGCGCGTCTGGTAGGGGCGCCAGTGGCGGCGCTGGATGCCGAGGCCTTTGCCCTGAATCCGCTGGCGGTGCGCATCGCCGACGCCCACTACGTGCGTTCGGTACAGCGGGTCAATTCCGACGGCAGCCTGAGCTTCTACTGCGCCGTGGAGACTGGCATCGTGCTGACCGCCATGCGTCCCACGCCGATGCTCGAGCAACTCGAGGTGGTCTTCGATGGCCTGGCGCAGCGTCTCGGCGAACCAGCCCTGGTGATCGGCTGCGACTGTTTCCTGCGCCGGCTCGAGATCGAGGCGCGTGGCGAGCTGGCGGCGGCCTCGCGGCTGCTGGCCCGGGGCCGGGTGATCGGCTTCAACACCTACGGCGAGCAGCACCATGGCATGCACCTCAACCAGACCTTCACCGGAGTGGCCATTGGATCCGCGACGTCCGCCTGAGCCTGGTGCCTCACCCGAGGCGCTGGCCGCCGAGAACGAACGGCTGCGCCGCATCTGCGCCGCCCTGATCGAGCGTGTGGAGGCGGGCGGCGTGCCCCATGGCGGCCCCTACGGCGCCTTCGAGCACTCGGTGCTGCTCGCCGAGCAGGTGCGCGAGCGCACCGAGACCCTGCAGCGCACCCTTGCGGCCCTGGAGCGCTCCCGGGCCGATGCCGAAGCGGCCAACCTTTCCAAGACCCGATTCCTCGCTGCGGTAAGCCACGACCTGCTGCAGCCGCTCAACGCGGCCCGGCTATTCGCCAGTGCACTGGAGGGACACCGCCTCCCCGACGAGTCGCAACGCCTGGTAGGCAGCATCAATCGCTCGCTGAAGGACGTCGAGGCGCTGATCGGCAGTCTGGTGGATATCTCGCGGCTCGATGCCGGGGTGCTCAGGCCCGATGTGACCAGCTTCCCCGCCGAGGAACTGCTCGGTGTGCTGGCCGAGGAGTATCGCCAGGTAGCCGCCAGCCGCGGCCTCGAGCTGCGCCATGTGCCAAGTGGCGCGGTGATCACCTCCGACCTGGCGCTGCTGGCGCGGGTGGTGCGCAACTTCCTGAGCAATGCCATTCGCTACACCCGCCACGGGCGTATCCTGCTTGGCTGTCGGCGGCGTGGCGAGGAACTGGAGATCATGGTCGGGGATACGGGGCCGGGTATCGCTCCGGCCCAGCAGCGAGTGATCTTCGATGAGTTCCATCGACTCGGTGCCGGCGGCGTGGAAGACGACCGCGGCCTCGGGTTGGGCCTGGCGATCGTCGAGCGCATCGCCGGCATGCTGGGCCATCCGCTGGGGCTGATCTCGCGCCCGGGGCAGGGGTCGCTGTTCTCGTTGCGGGTGCCCTACGGTACCTCACCGGCCACTCCCCACACGGCCAGGCACGAGACGCCGGGGCCTCTGGCCGGAGCGCGTGTCTGGGTAATCGACAACGATGCCGATATCCGCGACGGCATGGCCGCTCTGCTGGGTGGCTGGGGATGCCGGGTGGCAAGTGCCGCCACCCCTCAGGGGCTGGCAGGCACGCCGCCGGAAGTGCTGCTGGTGGACTATCACCTCGGCGAGGGGCAGCCGGATGGCCTGACGGTGGCCGGTCGGTTGCGGCGCCGCTACCCGGGCCTTCCGGTGGTGGTGATTACCGCCAACCATGATGCGGCCCTCAAGGCCCGTATCCGCGAGGCGGGCTACGCCTGCCTGCACAAGCCGCTCAAGCCGCTGCGGCTGAGGGTGTTGCTGGCCACGCTGCTGGAGGCTCAGCGTCCCCGCCGTGAGGCCAGGTAGGCGGCCAGGTCGAGTTCCCCGGCGAGCAGCACTGCCTGGATGCGGCTGGTGACGCCGAGGCGGCGCAGGATCGCCGAAACGTGGGTCTTCACCGTGGTCTCGGCGATACCCAGCTTGCGGGCGATGCCCTTGTTGGAGGCGCCGTGGCCGAGCGCTTCCAGCACCTCGAGTTGCTTTTTGGTAAGCCTCGTCAGGCGGTCGTCGAGGGGGGCCGGCGGCGAATCGTGCCTGGTGGGAGGCGGGCGGCACATCACCTGGGGCGGCAGATAGAGGTGGCCCTCCAGGATGCGATCCAGCGCGGCCAGCAGATCGTCGCGGGGCGTCGACTTGGGGATGTAGCCCACCGCGCCGAGTTCGATCGCCTCGAGCACCGTGCGACGATCCTGTTCGGCGGAGAGGATCGCCACCGGCAGGTCGGGCAGGGCATCACGCAGCCGCGCCAGGCCATCGAGCCCGGCGGCATCGGGGAGTCCCAGGTCGAGCAGCAGCAGGTCGAGGCTCGCCTCGTGGCGTTGCGCCTCATGCATGGCCTGGGCCAGGCTGTCGGCCTCCAGCAGCCGGCAGCCGGGCAGGCCGGCGGCGATTACCGCGGCGATGGCCTCGCGAAACAGCGGATGGTCGTCGGCGACCATCAGGGTGGTCATGGTGCTCTCCTTTCCTCTCCTCTGCGGGCCGGGCCCTCCTACCAAGGAAGGAGGGCGCCTCCTGCCACCGGAGTATGTCGCAGATTGCGCTTACGACCAAGACTGACAGTGCACAGCCTCTATAACGACAATTTCAGGAGCCAAGCCATGATCTACGCCAATCCCGGTGAATCCGGTGCCGTCATCGCCTTCGAGAAACGCTACGGCAACTATATCGGTGGCGAGTTCGTGCCACCGGTCAAGGGGCAGTACTTCGACAACGTCAGCCCGGTCAATGGCGAGGTGTTCTGCGAGATCCCGCGCTCGAGTGCCGAGGACATCGACAAGGCGCTGGATGCCGCCCACGCCGCTGCCCCGGCCTGGGGCAAGACCTCCGCCGCCGAGCGCTCCAATGTGCTGCTCAGGATCGCCGACCGCATGGAGCAGAACCTCGAGATGCTGGCCGTGGCCGAGACCTGGGACAACGGCAAGGCGGTGCGCGAGACCCTCAACGCCGACCTGCCGCTGGCCGTCGATCACTTCCGCTACTTCGCCGGCTGCATCCGTGCCCAGGAGGGCAGCGCCGCGGACATCGATGCCAATACCGTGGCCTACCACTTCCACGAGCCGCTGGGCGTGGTGGGACAGATCATCCCCTGGAACTTCCCGCTGCTGATGGCCGTATGGAAGCTGGCACCGGCGCTGGCCGCGGGCAACTGTGTGGTGCTCAAGCCCGCCGAGCAGACCCCGGCCTCGATCCTCGAACTGATGAAGCTGGTCGGCGACCTGCTGCCGCCGGGGGTGGTCAACATCGTCAACGGCTATGGCGCCGAGGCCGGCCAGGCACTGGCCACCAGCAAGCGTATCGCCAAGATCGCCTTTACCGGCTCCACCCCGGTGGGCGCGCATATCCTCAAGTGTGCCGCCGACAACATCATACCCTCCACGGTAGAGCTGGGCGGCAAGTCGCCGAATATCTACTTTGCCGACATCATGAACGCCGAGCCGGAGTTCATCGACAAGGCCGCCGAGGGCCTGGTACTGGCCTTCTTCAACCAGGGCGAGGTGTGTACCTGTCCATCCCGGGCGTTGATCCAGGAGTCGATGTACGACGCCTTCATGGCCAAGGTCATGGAGAAGGTGGGTCAGATCACCCGCGGTAACCCGCTGGATACCGATGTCCAGGTCGGCGCTCAGGCCTCCCAGGAGCAGTTCGACAAGATCATGTCCTACATGGAGATCGCCCGGGAGGAGGGCGCCGAGTTCCTCACCGGTGGCAACAAGGAGAGCCTGGATCCGAGCATCGACAAGGGCTTCTATATTCAGCCGACCCTGCTCAAGGGCCACAACAAGATGCGCGTCTTCCAGGAGGAGATCTTCGGCCCGGTTGTCGCCGTGACCACCTTCAAGGACGAGGCTGAGGCGCTGGCCATCGCCAACGACACCGAGTTCGGCCTGGGCGCCGGGGTGTGGAGCCGCGATATCAATGTCGCTTTCCGCATGGGACGTGGGATCCAGGCCGGCCGGGTGTGGACCAACTGCTATCACCAGTATCCGGCCCACGCCGCCTTCGGCGGCTACAAGAAGTCCGGTGTCGGTCGCGAGACCCACAAGGTGGCCCTCGAGCACTACCAGCAGACCAAGAACCTGCTGGTCAGCTACGACATCAATCCGATGGGCTTCTTCTGAAGCCTCTGGCCGCTCGGTTGTTTTTCTGAGCGGCCCCCCAACGCCAAGAAGAGCGGTTGCATCGCTTCACTTGCTTCCCCTGGCGAGCATGAAGCAAAGGTGCAGCGTCAGGCTGCCCGCCAATCGAGGAGATATACAATGGATAACACGATGAAAGCTGCCGTGGTGCGAAAGTTCGGTGAGCCGCTGGCCATCGAAGAGGTCGCGACACCCCGGCCGCAGCAGGGTGAAATCCTGGTCAAGGTGGCCGCCTCCGGCGTTTGCCACACGGACCTGCATGCCGCCCACGGTGACTGGCCGGTCAAGCCCAATCCGCCCTTTATTCCAGGACATGAAGGGGTTGGCCATATCGTGGCAGTAGGTGAGGGTGTTACACATGTCAAGGAGGGCGACCGCGTCGGGGTGCCCTGGCTCTATTCGGCCTGTGGCTATTGTGAGCACTGTTTAGGAGGCTGGGAAACCCTGTGTGAATCTCAGCAGAATACCGGTTACTCGGTGAACGGCGGCTTCGCCGATTACACCTTGGCCGATGCCGGCTTCGTTGGCCGCCTGCCCGACAACGTCGACTTCCTCGAGATCGCGCCCGTGCTGTGTGCCGGAGTGACGGTCTACAAGGGGCTCAAGATGACGGATGCCCGCCCGGGGCAGTGGGTGGTGATATCAGGTATCGGCGGCCTCGGCCATATGGCGGTCCAATATGCTCATGCGATGGGCTTCAACGTAGCGGCAGTCGATATCGACGATGGCAAGTTGGCGCTGGCAGAGCGGCTGGGGGCTACAGTGACCGTCAATGCCATGAAAATCGATCCGGTTGACTATCTGAAGCGCGAGATCGGCGGCGCCCATGGCGCACTGGTCACGGCAGTATCGCCCAAGGCCTTCGATCAGGCCCAGCGCATGCTGCGCCGCGGCGGTACCCTGGTACTCAACGGCCTGCCGCCGGGCGACTTCCCCCTGCCGATCTTCGAAACCGTCCTCAACGGCATCACCGTACGCGGCTCCATCGTTGGAACCCGCCAGGATCTGCAGGAAGCGCTGGACTTCGCCGGCGAGGGCAAGGTCAAGTCCACGATCGCAACCGACAAGCTGGAGAACATCAATGAAATCTTCCAGCGCATGATCGATGGCCAGATCGAAGGGCGCGTGGTCCTCGACATGACGGGCTGACAGCGCAAGGGACGGACGTTCCCTGCCCCTGGGCGCGAGGTCAATCGCGCCTTCTCGGGCCCCTGGCCCCAGGCGAGCCACACTGGGCTGCTGTCTCGCACGACAACCTGATGGCCGGCCGTGAGGGTCGGCCATCTGTCAGGGCCGCATTACCATCTTCGCCTCGGTGAGCCGCTTGACCACGCTCTTGAAGCTGTTCTTGAGGATCAGCATTTCGCCATTGGTCAGGATGATCACGGCCACCGGCTCGTGGCGCGGTTCATTCTCCGCTTCGATCTCGGGGCGGATCTGCGCGATCTGATCGAGATGCACTAGCAGAACGTACTGCTCCTCGGTGGTAGGGAAGTCGGTGATGACCTCGATGAAGCGATGACTCATGGCCTTCTTGCTCCGTGAGTAGGGGGATGGTCTTCAGTGTAGTCGGGGGCGCGGCGGTGATCGTTGCTGAAGCCTATCGGGGCCAGGGCGCGAGGCGACGCGCGACTTTATTTGCCTCGTCGCTACACCTCCCGGCCGCTTTGCGTCATCATCTCCCGCCCGGAGTTCGCGGAGAAAGCATGGCGATGATCGACCTCGAAGCCCCCGACCTCCACCAGCAGCGGCTGCAGCAGGTCGCCGCCCTGATCCGTGCCAGCGGTGCGCGCCGGGTGCTCGACCTGGGATGCGGCTCCGGCGGGCTGCTGCAGTACCTGCTGCGCGACGCCCAGTTCGAGTGGGTGGTGGGCCTGGAGCTCTCCGGGGAACTGCTGGCCCAGGCCAAGCTGCGCCTGGAGGACTTGCCTTCCGCCCGGGCGGGGCGCCTCGAACTGATCTGCGGCTCCTATGCCGATCGCCATCCGGCGCTGGTCGGCTTCGAGGCCGCGGCCATGGTGGAGACCATCGAGCATGTTCCCCCCGAGTCGCTGTCTCGGGTCGAGCGCGCAGTCTTTACCGGGCTGCGCCCGCAGCTGCTTGTGATGACCACCCCCAACCACGAGTACAACCCGCTCTATGACATGGCCCCGGGCGAGTTCCGCGATCCCGACCACAGGTTCGAGTGGGACCGGGCGCGCTTTCGCGACTGGGCGCTGGGCGTCGCGCGCCGCAACGGCTACCGGGTGCGCTTCTCCGGGGTCGGTGAGATGGATGATCAGCTTGGCCAGCCGACCCAGGTGGCGTGCTTCATGCGCTGAGTCGGTAGCGGGTGGCTGCCAAGATCCCTTGTCATTGCGGCGGGTCGCGCTAGCATGGCGGTATTGCGCGTTTACTTTCAGGAGCCGTCATGTGGCAGCAGCAGGAACTGCGTCTCGCGCCGCGTTCGCACGGCTTTCACCTAATCACCGACGAGGTGGTCGACAGCCTGCCCGATTTGCAGGAGGTCTCCATGGGTCTGCTGCACCTGCAGTTGCTGCATACGTCGGCGTCGCTGACCCTCAACGAGAACGCCGACCCGGACGTGCGCCATGACCTGGATGCCTTCCTGCGCAAGCGGATTCCCGGCGATCTGCCTTACTTTCGCCATACCCTCGAGGGGCCGGACGACATGCCGGCCCATGTCTGCGCCAGCCTGCTCGGGACCCAGCTGACCCTGGCGGTGCGCGATGGCCACCCGGTACTCGGCACCTGGCAGGGGATCTGGCTGGGGGAGCATCGCAAACACGCTGGGGCGCGGCGGTTAATGGCCACCCTCAACGGGGCCTGAAGCGCGCCCTTCCGCTCATAAGCGGGGACGGGGGTCAGGGACAAGTATCGCCAATCATTATTTCGGTGGTCATGACCCGGGACTGGGCGGGTTCCATCCCGAGTATCATGCGCGCGGCGATGCGGCCCTTTTCGGTGCTGTCCTGGCGGACGGTGGTCAGCCGGGGGGCACGATACTGCCCCTCGGCGATGCCATCGAAGCCGGTGATACGCAGGTCCCCGGGGATACGCAGGCCGCGCTGTTCGGCGAGCGTCACCACGGTCAGGGCGATGCGGTCGGACATGCACAGCAACAGGTCGGGCCGCTCGTCATCCGGCAGGTCGAGGATCTCCTCGATCACCGGGGTGCAGACCTCGAAGGTGTTCTCCTCGATGTTCCACATCGGCACCTCGGCCGGGTCGATGCCGGCCTCGGCGAAGGCTCGCTGGAAGCCGGCGAGGCGGGCCCGGGTGATGGTGCGCTCGGCCGAGAGCAGCGCCTGGTCGCCGTCGATGCGGCCATTGCAGGGCTGCTCGGTCAGCCGCAGGTTGATCACCGCAGGACGTCGCGTCGGTGTTCTCAGGGCATGGCGGGCGATGGCGTAGCACGCCGGCTCGTTGTCGACATGCACCGTGGCGTGATCCTCGATATCGAAGTCCACCGCCACCAGGGAACGCTCGGGAGGGAGGTCGGAGAACAGCTTCAGGCTCGGCATCAGGCCATAGATGATGAAGCCGTCGGCGATGCTCGAGGCGCCTGGCACGCTGGCGGCATTCTGGCGCCCCGAGAGCAGCAGCAGGGTGTGGCCGCGGGTGTCTAGCACCTCGGCGATACCCGAGAGCAGCTCGCTGGAGACCGCATCGTTGAGGCTGTAGGTCAGGCTCTCGGCGAGGATCACGGCGATGATCCGCGAACGGCCCGTGCGCAGGCTGCGGGCCCGGGCGTCGGGGCCGCTGTAACCCATGTGTCGGGCCTCGGTAAGGATGTGCTCGCGCAGCTTCGATGAGAGCTGGTCGGGCCGGTTGAAGGCGTTGGAGACGGTGGCGGTGGAGACGCCGAGCTCGTCGGCCAGGTCCTTGAGGGTCATGCGACGTGGCAGTACCAAGATCTTTCCTTGCTAAGCAATTCGTCGATCAGGATAACCGCTCATTGACCGATGGGACAGGATCGGTTCGCGGGCCTGCGCCACCCGGTCAGGCGGCGCGCCGTCCCGAGGCGATTTCCAGGGCCCGCTCCTCGGCATCGAACAGGTGCACATGCTCGAGTTCCGGCACCAGGGCGACTCGCTGGCCGAGCTCCCAGCGGCTGGGCGCCTCGCTGCGGTGGATCAGCAGGGTGTCGCCGACCCTGGGCTCGAGGTAGACGTAGACCTCGTTGCCCAGGTACTCGACGTTGACGATCTCGAAGCGGTTGTCGCCGTCGGCCTCGGCCAGGCGCAGGTGCTCGGGCCGCACGCCCAGCGACAGCTCGGCACCGGCGGGCTGGCCGCTGGCGTCCTGGGGAAGCGACAGCTCGCCGAGGCCTGGGGCCCTGACCCGGCAGCCCTCCTCGTTCCCACCGAGCAGTTCCGCCGGCATGAAATTCATGGTCGGCGAGCCAATGAAGCCGGCGACGAACTTGGTCAACGGCTGTTGGTAGAGGGTCTGGGGGCTGCCCACCTGCTCGATGCGGCCATCGCGCAATACCACGATCTTGTCGGCCAGGGTCATGGCCTCGACCTGGTCGTGGGTGACGTAGATCATGGTCGAGCCCAACCTGTGATGCAGGCGGGCGATCTCGTTGCGCATCTGCACGCGCAGCGAGGCGTCGAGGTTGGAGAGCGGCTCGTCGAACAGCAGGATGCGCGGCTCACGGGCCATGGCGCGACCCATGGCCACCCGCTGGCGCTGGCCGCCAGAGAGCTCCTTGGGCTTGCGGTGCAGCAGATCCTCGAGCTGCAGGATCCGGGCCGTGGCCATCACCCGCTCATCGACGGTTTGCTTGGCCATCTTGGCCAGCTTGAGGCCGAAGGCCATGTTCTCGTAGACCGTCATGTGCGGGTAGAGGGCGTAGGACTGGAACACCATGCCCACGCCGCGTTCGCGGGGCGGCAGGTCATTGACCACGTCGTCGGCGATCCTGAGCTCGCCGTCGCTGATCGACTCCAGCCCGGCGATCAGGCGCAGCAGGGTCGACTTGCCGCAGCCCGAGGGGCCGACGAAGACCACGAACTCGCCATTGCCGACCTTGAGGTCGACATCCTTGATGATGTGCTCATGTCCGAACGTCTTGTTGAGCTTTTCCAGGGTCACGCTTGCCATCTTGCGGCTCCTGGCCGGCCTCGGAGCCGGCCTTGTTGTGTGTTGTCAGTGGTCGAAGGCCAGGAAGGCCGCCTGATACGGCGGCAGGGTCAGGATGTCGCCATCGAGTGCCGAGACGAAGCCGTGCCCCTGGAGCGGGATGCCGGAGTGGGGCAGTGTCGTGCTCAGGGTTCTGCCGCCGAGGTTGAAGATGCACAGCAGGCGCTCCTGGGCGCTTTCGCGCAGGAAGCCAAGCAGCTCCTCGCCGACATCGATCAGGGTGAGGTCGCCGTCGACCAGCGCCGGATGCGCGGTGCGGAAGGCCAGCAGCGTGCGGGTGGCGGTCAGCGGCGAGCCGGGGTCGGCCTGCTGGTTCTCGACGGCCAGCGGCAGGTGGCGCTCCTCCACCGGCAGCCAGGGCTCCACGGGCGAGAAGCCGCCCTGCGGGGCCTGGCGCCAGGGCATCGGCGTTCGGCAGCCATCGCGGCCCTTGAAATCCGGCCACAGCACCTTGCCGTAGGGGTCCTGGATGCGCTCGAAGGGCACCTCGGCCTCGGGCAGGCCGAGCTCCTCGCCCTGGTAGAGACAGACGCTGCCGCGCAGCGAGAAGAGCATGGCCAGCATCACCTTGGGGTAGGCCACGGGATCCTCGCCTCGGCCCCAGCGGGTAGCGCTACGCTCCACGTCATGGTTGGAGGTCGCCCAGCAGGGCCAGGCGTCGCCGGCCAGACGCTGGAAGCGCTCGATCACCTCGCGGATGTAGGCCGGCGAGTGGGGCGCGTTGAGCAGGTCGAAGGTGTAGGCCATGTGCAGCTTGTCGCTGCCGGCGGTGTATTCGGCCATACGCTCGAGCGGGTTGTCGTCGCCGATCTCGCCGACCGTGGTGGTGCCGGGGAACTCGTCCATCAGGGCGCGCAGCTCGCGCAGGAAGTCCAGGTTCTCCGGACGGCTGATGTCATAAACGTGGCGCTGCCAGGTATAGGGGTTGGCATCCGGCGCGCCCAGGGTCTTGGGACTGCCCGGCGGCACCGGTGGGTTGTCGGTGAGTGCGGCGTCGTGGAAGTAGAAGTTGACGGTATCCAGGCGGAAACCGTCGACGCCAAGCTCCAGCCAGAAACGCATGTTATCGAGCTGTGCCTGTCGGACTTCCGGGTTATGGAAGTTGAGGTCTGGCTGGCTGGTCAGGAAGTTGTGCAAATAGTACTGGCGGCGGCGCGGATCGAAGGTCCAGGCCGGCCCGCCGAAGATCGACAGCCAATTGTTGGGTGGCGTGCCGTCGGGTTTGGGGTCCGCCCACACATACCAGTCGGCCTTGGCATTGGTGCGATCGGCGCGGCTCTCCTGGAACCAGGGGTGCTGGTCCGAAGAGTGGCTGATCACCTGGTCGATGATCACCTTCAGGCCCAGCGCGTGGGCCTTCGCCAGCAGGGTCCTGAAGTTCTCCAGGGTGCCGAACATCGGGTCGACGTCGCGGTAGTCGCTGACGTCGTAGCCGAAGTCGAGCATCGGCGAGGTGAAGAAGGGCGATAGCCAGATGCCGTCGACATTCAGGCTGGCGACGTAGTCCAGCTTCTCGGTGATGCCCGCCAGGTCGCCGATGCCGTCAGCGTTGCTGTCCATGAAGCTGCGCGGGTAGATCTGGTAGATGACGCCGCCGCGCCACCAGGTCAGGGTGTCTTGCATCTTGGGTTCCATTAGTTGATTTAGCCCTTGACCGCACCGGCGGTCAGGCCGGAGACGATGCGCTTCTGGAAGATCATCACCAGGATCACCAGGGGCACGGTGACGGTCACCGAAGCGGCCATGATCGGCCCCCAGGGCAACTCGTGCTGGCTGCCGCCGGAGATCAGGGCGATCGCCACCGGCACGGTGCGCTGGTCGTCGGTGAGCGTGAAGGTCAGGGCGAAGAGGAATTCATTCCAGGCGGCGATGAAGGCCAGCAGGCCGGTGGTCGCCATGGCCGGCCACATCAGCGGCAGGAACACCTTGGTGATGGTCACCCAGGGGGTGGCGCCGTCCATTATCGCTGCTTCTTCAAGCTCCATGGGCAGCTGCTTCATGAAGGTGGTCAGCACCCAGACGGTGAAGGGCAGAGTGAAGATGGTGTAGCTCAGGATCAGGCCGGCTGGGTTGTTGTAGAGGCCGAGCCCACGGATCACCTCGAAGAGCCCCGAGAGCACTGCCACCTGGGGGAACATCGAGACCCCGAGGATTACCAGCATCACCGTGGTCCGGCCACGGAAGCGCACCCGGCCCAGCGCATAGGAAGCGGTGATGCCGAGCAGCAGGGCGATGAAGACCACGGAGAGCGAGACGATGATCGAGTTGAAGATGGCGCGCACGAAGCTCTTCTGGGTGAAGATCTGCACGTAGTTGCCGAAGTCCACCGATGACAGCCAGAAGTCGACCCGGAACAGCTCGCTGGAGGGTTTCAGCGAGGTGATCACTGCATAGTAGAAGGGGAAGACCGCGTAGACCATCACCACGGCGATCAGGGTATAGAACCCGACCCGCTTGGCGAGCTTGGTCAGCTGATACTGGTTCATTGGTCCACTCCCAGTTGGCGGCGGCCCAGGTAGAGGTAGATCACCACGGCCAGGGCGATGATCAGGAACAGTATCGTCGAGGCGGCGCTGCCGTAGCCGACGTCCTGGAACTCGACCAGCTGCTGGCGGGCGTAGATCGACATGGTCATGGTGCTGGTGGAGTTGGAGGTCAGCACGTAGATCACGTCGAACACCCGCAGGGCATCGAGCAGTCGGAAGATCGCCGCCACCAGCAGGGCCGGGGTGATCAGTGGCAGGGTTACGCGGAAGAACACCTTGACCGGATGGATGCCGTCGACTTCGGCGGCTTCAAAGCAGTCCTTGGGCAGCATCTGCAGGGCGGCCAGCACCAGCAGCGCGACGAAGGGGATGGTCTTCCAGACGTCGACCATGATCACCGCCCACATGGAGTAGCTGGCGCTGGCGGTCCAGGCGATGGGCGAGTCGATGATGCCGACCGCCATCAGCAGGTGGTTGATGATCCCGAACTGGTCGTTGAGCATCCAGGCCCACATCTTGGCCGAAACGATGGTGGGGATGGCCCAGGGAATCAGCACCGCGGCACGTACCAGCATGCGCCCCTTGAACTCGACGTTGAGCAGCAGCGCGACGATGACACCAAACACCACTTCGAGTGACACAGAAACGGCGCTGAAATAGAGCGTGTTCCATACTGAAGTCCACCACACCGGGTCAGTCAGCAGGCCGTACCAGGCGCCGTCGTCATGGACCAAATAGTTCTCGATGCCGATAAAGGTGGCGCTGGCGGTATCCGACAGCGAGGCATCGGTGAAGCTGAAGTAGAAGGTGCGCAGCAGCGGCCAACCGGCGACAAGTGCCAGGGCCACCAGCATGGGCATGAGAAACAGCCAGGCAGCGCGAACCCGCTGGCGGCGTACCTTGGTACTACGATACCCCCCCTTAGGAGGGGGGGCGGCGGAGCTCACAGCCTGTGGAGTGGGCTCGGTGACGGGTGTCGACATGGGTACCTCCGGGATCACCAGTGGCGGCGCTTGATGCGCGAGAGCTCGTTTTTCACCTGGGCGACGGCCTCAGCACCGCTCTGCTCGCCGGAGAGCACCTGGTGCACGGCGTTGAAGAAGCTGTTGCTGACTCGCCCATATTTGTCGCCGGTGGGAGCGGAGGGGCGTGCCACGGCATTGGTGAATGTCTCGTAGAGGGTGCCGAAGAAAGGCACGGCGGCGAGTACCTCCTCGTCCTCATAGAGCGAGACCAGGGTGGGGTTGTAGGCGCCTTCAATGGCGCGACGCTTCTGCTCGGCCTTGCCGGTCAGGAAGGCCACCAGGTCGGCCGCGACCTCGGGGGACTCGGTATACTTCGAGATCGCCAGGTTCCAGCCGCCGAGGGTCGCGGCACTTTCGCCGTCGGGACCATGGGGCAGCTTGACCACGCCGACCTTGTTGCGCACGTTGCTGTCCTCGCTCTGGGCCAGCGACCAGGCATAAGGCCAGTTGCGCATGAACACCGCGTTGCCGCTCTGGAAGATGCCGCGGGCCTCCTCCTCGGTGTAGTTGAGCACACCTTTCGGGGCGATGTTGCCGATCCAGCTGGCAGCGAGATCCAGCGCCTCGGCGGCCCGGGCGTTGTCGATGGTGATCTCGCCCTCGGCATCGACGATGGTGCCGCCGCCGTAGCTGGCTATCCATTCCAGGGCGTTGCAGGTCAGCCCCTCGTAGGCGCGGCCCTGGAAGACGTAGCCCCACATCCGGTCATTGCCGGCCGCGCGCTCGGCGTCCTGGATCTCGCTGGCGATCACGGTCAGCTGCTCCCAGGTCACGGGGGCTTCGAAGCCGTGCTCCTCGAGCAGGTCCTTGCGGTAGTAGAGCACCCCGGCGTCGGTGAACCAGGGCATCGCCACCAGACGGCCGTCGATGGTGTTGTTGGCGACGATGGTATCGAAGTGGCCGGCGGCGGCATCCTCGCCGAGGGTCTCGCCGAGGTCGAGCAGGTGGTTGGCCAGCAGGCCCGGCCACACCACGTCGATCTGCATCACGTCGATGTCGCTGGATCGGGCGGAGAGGATCTGCTGGTAGAGCGAGAGTCGCTCGGTGGAGGAGTTGGGGGTGGAGACGATGTTGACGGTGTGGCCGGTTTTCTCCTCCCACGCCTCGACGCCCTGCTCGCACAGGGCGAGCTCGGCGCCCACTGCGCCGCAGGAGATGGTCAGTTCCACTGCCTGGGCCTGGCTGCCGCTCACGGCAGCGCCGGCCAGGGCGAAGGCTGAGATCAGGGTCTTCTTGAGCATGCTGGCTTCCTCGTCACTTGTTGTTGTCGCTGTCAGAGTATGAGGACCGATCGCGACTTGCCACTTGCAGGTGCCTAGACGTTCGTTCCTTCACGACTTAAACGATTAAGATTGTGTCTGAAACAGTTAGCCTTTGCTTATGCCGGAGTTCAACCACGACTTTGGTCGCAGCCTGCCTGGCGGTCAGGCCACCTCCTGGCCGCGGGCCGCCTCCAGAAGGGCGTACCACTCCAGTCGCGACAGCGAGAGCCGGGCCTCGTCGCACAGGGTTGTGATCCGCGTCGGGTCAAGGGTGCCGATCACCGGCACTGGCGAACCCGGCAGGCGGCGCAGCCAGGCCAGGGCAACGCCGGCGGGACTGACGCCATGGCGTTCGGCGAGACGTCCCAGGGCCTGGCCGGCGGCACCCTGGAACAGGCTGCCGCCATCCAGGGGCGACCAGGCCAGGGGCGAGAGGCCGTCCCGGCGCAGGGCATCGAAGTCGCCGTCGAACAGTGGCGCCGACCGGGTGAGGGAGAGCTGCAGCTGGTGGTGGGTCAGCGGATGGGACAGTGCCGCCTGCAGGCGGCGCCACTGTTCGGGAAGGAAGTTGGAGACGCCAAGAGCGGCGACCTTGCCGGCCCGGACGGCATCGTCCAGCACCCGGGCGGTGGCCTCGGCCTTCATTAGCGGGTCGGGGCGGTGGATCAGGAAGAGGTCCAGCCGATCGACCCCGAGTCTCCCCAAGGCCCGATCGATGGCGCCGGCAAGCCATGCCGGCGAGCTATCGTAGTGCTTCGTTTCGCCGGGTGCCATCAGGATGCCGGCCTTGGTGACCACCCTCACCCGGGCAGCGAGGTTCGGTCGGCGGCGCAGGGCTTCGCCGAACAGGCGCTCGTTGTGGCCGTTGCCGCCATAGATGTCGGCATGGTCGAACCATTCGAGCCCCTGGTTGAGGCGCGCTTCTAGCCAGTCGGCCAGCCGCGCCGGCGCCTGGAGGTCGGGGCGCTCATGCAGGCGCATCATGCCGAGCATCAAGGGGGGAGAAGGGGATGCGGGCGTCATTGCTTGTCCTCGTCATGGTATCGATGGGGCAGCGTATGCCATAGCAAGGGTTAATTTGTAGTTTTATTACCTTAAAGGCACCGAGTTCCTGCCCGATTCTTAGACATTGGTAGTAATTCTACAAAACCCTTTTTGTGGCCGTGGCCTGAATCGATTAAGTTCCGGTAGGTATTTCTTGCCGGGGTGACCCTCCGGC
>Ga0114983_1000564_pt1 | contig 15560 bp, 15 predicted proteins | sample Shrwel_input2_RT_FD_87182 | JGI IMG/M metagenome (GOLD analysis project Ga0114983, IMG submission 87182) | Subsurface microbial communities from deep shales in Ohio, USA - Utica-3 well 1 S input2 RT | ecosystem: Environmental > Aquatic > Deep subsurface > Shale gas/oil reservoir > Produced... | reverse complement strand
GTGTTCGGTTTGTGTTTAACCACTTCCTAGCTCAATCTAAAGACGATAAATACTTATCATATTCTAAATTTGCTGCACAATTAGGAGCGTCAATACTAATTAAATCAATAATTTTTAAAATATCTTTTCTAAAATAGCTTAGGTGTAAGATTTAATTTTTTCAGGTTGATAAATATTTATTTTTTTGCGGGATGTTTTTATTAAGCCTTCACTTTCAAACTGACCTAAAACTCTGGAAACTGTTTCTCTGCTGCTGCCGATCATACTGGCCAGTTCCTGCTGGGTTAGAGAAATATCTAAAATCACTTTATCTTTTTTCTTTTTACCGTATTTTTCAGCTAAAAAAATTAATAATCCAGCAACTCTAGCTGAACTATCTTTTAAAGCCAGATCTCTAACATTTTCTTGAGCTCGGCGCAGTCGACCACTCATTTCTCTTAGTAGTTTAACTCCAATTGAAGGATGTTTTAAAATTAAACTTTCTAATTCAGATTGATCAAAAATAATAACTTCAGTAGCAGTCATTGTAACAGCAGAAGCTGGATAATCACCTTTATCAAAAGCAACTATCTCTGCAATAATATCATTATTACTAAAGATGTTTAAAATTTGTTCATCTCCATTTTTAATCATCTTAGTAAGTTTAACCTGACCATCTTTAATTATAAAAAACTTGTTTCCCACTTCACCTTCAAAAAAAATATATTCACCCTTTTTATATTTTGTTTCACTGGTGATCTTATCAATCAAATTTAATTCTTTTTCTGTCAACAAACTAAAAAAAGGTATTTCTTTAACTATACTCATATATTTCCACCTCAAATTTATTTTCTATTTCTATGATAAATAATTATTCAGCAAAAAGCAAGCAAAAAAAGTTTTAGCTGAGTGATACAGGTCACAGAACATAGTTGAGTAAAATGCTAAACTTTAAATAGTGAATAAATATTATATAAAAATAAAAAAATAGTGATTTATTTCACTTGTACCGGGTACAAATAAGCTTATTTGTACCCGGTACCAATCAATATAAAGGAGTGGTTTTAAAATGAATAGAAAAATTGATGGTAATAAAAATTTATTTGAGATAACTGAAGAATATCCTGCAGTTATTTCGGTACTGGTTAATAAAGGTTTTAATCAACTTGATGATGAGGCAAAGCGAAAAAATTTTGGGAAACAGATAACCTTAAAGCAGGCAGCAGGTCTTAAAAATTTAGATTTAGAAAAACTTGTAGCTTTGATGGAATCAGAGATAGAAAAAAAAGACGTAAAAAATGTTAGTGGAGATAAAATTAAAGTATCAGGTTCTTTACCCTGTCCGGTAAAGATTCCAATGACTGAAGAATTAGAAAAAATAACAGCTGATCTTGATTATGAGGTGGAGCTTGATCTTAAATCTGCTTCACAGGGTCTGGAGTGGCTGCAGGATGGTTTTGAAGAAATTACTTCTCCTGATGAGCTTTCTGATATTTTTATTTCCGCTGGCTTTGATCTTTTCTTTGATAAAGATTTAATGGATCGCTTCCGCCGGCAGGATGTTTTTAAAGATGCTACCGGAATTAAAGAACTCAACAAAGATTTTACTGAAGCCGGTGTTGATTTATTGGATCCTGAAGGTGACTATTCTGTTTTAAGTATAGTACCAGCAGTATTTCTGGTCAACAAAGAAGAATTAGACGGAAGAGAAATTCCAAGAAGCTGGGAAGAAATATTAAGTGAAGAATTCGCCAACAGTGTTAGTCTGCCGGTCAGTGATTTTGATCTTTTTAATGCAATTTTATTAAATATCTATAAAACTTATGGTAGAGAAGGAGTACAGAATCTGGGACGTTCAATGAAAAAAGCACTGCATCCCTCCCAGATGGTTAAAGAAGGTGGCCGTAAAGCCGATGATCAGCCAGCAATTACAATTATGCCCTATTTCTTTACCAGAATGGCAAAGCGTTTTCCCCATATGGAATTTGTTTGGCCTGAGGATGGAGCAATTGTTTCTCCAATCTTTATGTTAACTAAAAAAGAAAAAAATGAACAGATGCAGCCTTTAATTGACCTAATGGCTTCTAAAAAAATGGGTAAAATTCTGGCTGAACAGGGATTATTCCCGAGCGTACTGCCGGAAGTTGATAATGGACTGCCCAAAAATGCAGATTTTATGTGGCCTGGCTGGGATTTTTTGAGAGGAGAAAATCCAGGCGAACTTTTAAGAGACTTAGAATCAGAATTTAATAAAGCTGTGGAGGTGGCTTCAGTATGAATTTAGTTACTTTTTCCGGACCACCTTCCTCCGGTAAAACTGCTGTTATTTTAAAAACTATTGAAGCAATTAAACAGCGAGATTTAAAAGTAGGAGTAGTTAAATTCGACTGTCTTTATACAAATGATGATGAACTTTATCGTAAAGCAGGAGTGCCGGTTAAAAAAGGTTTATCCGGCTCGCTCTGTCCTGATCACTATTTCGTCAGCAATATAGAAGAGGTTGTACAGTGGGGTAGAGAAAGAGATTTAGATCTTTTAATTACAGAAAGTGCGGGACTCTGTAACCGCTGTTCCCCCTATATTAAAGATATCAAGGCAATCTGTGTAATCGATAATTTGAGTGGAATTAATACGCCTAAAAAAATCGGTCCCATGTTAAAAACTGCTGATATTGTTGTGATTACCAAGGGGGATATTGTCTCTCAGGCAGAAAGAGAAGTTTTTGCTTCCCGAGTTAGTACTGTTAATCCTGATGCAATGGTAATGAATGTTAATGGGCTTACCGGCCAGGGTGCTTTTGAGTTTTCAACTCTACTTTATGATGAAGAAGATAATATAGAGACTGTAACCGGTAAAAAGTTGAGATTTTCTATGCCTTCTGCTATGTGTTCTTACTGTCTTGGAGAAACAAGAATAGGTAAAGAACATCAATTAGGAAATGTTAGAAAAATAGAACTGGGTGATGAATAATGATCAGTAAAGATAAACTAAAAAATTTAACAATCAACGAAATTATAGAAGAATATCCCTATACAGAAGGCTTTTTTGAAGATCAGAAGCTGGCTGTTGATGATAAAGATAAGAGTCTGAAAGAAATTTTTTCAGAATTAACAAGAGAAGAAATGGAAGATGTAGTCTTTGATCTGGATCAATTTACAGATAGTTTGACCTCTCATATTAGAAATATGCAGGAATTCTTAGGTGAAAATGATTCTATAGTGGGGACACTTTCCATAGTTGCAGGAAAAGATAAAGATGGTGAGTGGGAAAATTACGAAAAACTGGATATTAAAAGTGGAGAGATTATTTCTATAGTTGGGCCTACTGGTTCTGGTAAAAGTCGTCTGCTGGCAGATATTGAATGGACTGCTCAGGGAGATACTCCGACCAAAAGACAGATTTTAATTAATGATGAGGTACCTGATAAAAAATGGCGCTTTACCGGCGGCAAAAAATTGGTGGCCCAGCTCTCACAGAATATGAATTTTGTGATGGATCTTTCTGTTATGGAATTTTTAAATCTGCATGCAGAAAGCCGCCTGATTGATAATCAAAAAGAGGTTGTAGAAAGAATTTTTAATGAGGCAAATCAGCTGGCTGGTGAGGAATTTGGACGTGAAACACAAATTACTAGTTTAAGTGGTGGACAGTCGCGTGCTTTAATGATAGCAGACACTGCAATTTTAAGTTCTTCTCCGATTATTTTGATTGATGAGATTGAAAATGCCGGAATTAACCGGGAAAAAGCGCTTGAGCTGCTGGTAGGAGAGGAAAAAATTGTCTTAATGGCAACTCATGACCCAATTTTGGCTCTAATGGGTGATAAGAGAATAATAATTAATAATGGTGGAATTAAAGATATTATTGATACTACTGCAGAGGAAAAAGAGTTAATGAAGGAATTAAAAGTTTTAGATAAGGTTATGACTGATTTAAGAGATGATCTGCGTTATGGTAATAACTTATCTCGAATTAGTGATGAGCTGGCTGCAGTTAAAAATGCTTAAAGCTTAAAATTTTATAAATTAAAGTAGATAATAAAATATTAGATAAATTGAGATCCCGGAAGAAGTGTTAGCTCCACTTTTCCGGGATATCTTTTATTAAAAAGTAGATTTAATTTAATAGTTTGATCAATACTGATATTTTTTGCTGCCCATAAAAACCAGCCCCTTTTAATTAGATAAACATCTAATGTCAAGAATTTTTTCTAATTTTTTTGAAAATTGTTTTTAAATAACTTTTATTTTTTAGCAGTAGTGGATATAATATAATTAGCAGTAAAGATTATTGATTTGGGTCAGGAGGTATTAAATTGAAAATAATTTATATTGACGGCAAAAGATTATATTATGCTTTTTTATCAGGAGCGCAAGAAGTTATTGCCAATAAAAAAGAATTGAATAGAATTAATCTCTTTCCGGTAGCTGATGGTGATACCGGAAGTAATTTATCCAGGACTTTAAGTGTGGTTAAAAATGAAGTGGTAAAAGATAATTCCTTAACTATTACCCTTGATTCTATGGGAGAAGCAGCACTTAAAGGAGCAATTGGTAATTCAGGGATTATTTTTGCTCAATTTATAAACGGTTTAAAAAACAGTGTAGATCGAGAAGATAACATTAATGTAAATAAATTTGCTCAGGCAGTTGAAAATGCTGTTCATTATACCTATCAGGGAATTAATAATCCTATTCAGCTCAGCCTGCTGTAAAAAAAATTGAAGACAAACTTAATTATCTGGCAGAACACTATGATTCCATTATTGCAATTACTGTCTCTTCTAAAATGAGTGGAACTTATAACAGTCTAACTAAAGCTGCTCAAAATGTTAGAACCGAGAAGAAAGAATTTAAAATTGAAGTAATTGATTCCAAAACTAACTCAGGTGCTGAGGGATTATATGTGATAGAAGCAGCCGAACAGCTGGAAGCAGGCAAAAGTTTTGCTGAAATAGTTGAATATTTAAAATCTATTCGCGAAAAGCTCTACATTTATGTGAGTGTCAGTGATTTTAAGTATATGGTTCGGGGAGGTAGAGTTAGTCCTCTGAAAGGAAAGCTGGCTGGATTTTTAAATTTAAAGCCGATTATTTCAATTGATCGGGAAGGTAATGGTGTTGCTTTTGCCACTGCCTTCAGCAAAAAAGGTAATTATAAGAAAATCAGATCAATATTAGAAAAGCACCAGCAGGAAAATGGTATTAAACGTTTTGCAGTTATTCATGGTGATGATTTAAAGAGAGCAGAACGGTATAAAAATACTTTTAGCGAATTATTAGATATGGAAGCTGATTTTTTAGAATCTATTTCACCAATAGTTGCTATGAATGCTGGCAGAGGTAGTACTGCTGTGGCCTTAATAGAAAAAAACTAGGGGGTTGTTAAAATGTTGAGCTCAATTTATTTTCAAATATTTCTTTTAGTCCTGCTTTATTTTTCTTTATTCTTTGTGATTGCAGTTCTAAAAAAGGATAATTCTATTGTCGATATTGGCTGGGGTCTGGGTTATGTTTATACAGCTAATATGACACTTTATCTGACTAATAATTATAATCTGCGGTCTTTTATTATTACTTTCATTGTAACAATCTGGGGTCTGAGGTTGAGCTATCATATTTTTAAAAGGAATCTTGGCCAGGGCGAAGATTTTCGCTATGCAGAGTGGCGGAAAAACTGGGACCACTTTTATCTGACATCTTTTTTGAGAGTTTTTATGCTGCAGGGAGTACTTTTATTTATAATTTCTACACCGATTATTAAAATCATATCTGCCCCTTATCAAAGTTTAAAGATAATTGATTTTATTGGGCTTTTAATCTGGGGTATTGGTTTTGCTTTTGAAACAGCAGCAGATAAACAGCTTAAAGACTTTAAGAGCTTAGATGAGTCAGAAAAAGATGGCCATGTACTAAAATCCGGTGTCTGGGAATATACCCGTCATCCAAATTATTTTGGTGATGCTTTGGTCTGGTGGGGATTTTACACAATTGCTCTGGCAGTTAGTGGTGGCTGGATCTTTATTTTTAGTCCAATAATTATGACCTTGTTACTTCGTTTTGTTTCCGGGGTACCACTATTAGAAAAGCGATATGCTGATGATGAAGAATACCAGAGATATGCGAAAAAAACTAATAAATTTTTTCCCTGGTTTTCTAAAAAATAAATATTGAGTCTGGAGGAATTTATTTTGAGAGATTTTAAAAAACCGAATTTGATTTTAAGTAAATGTTTAGAATACTGTAAATGCCGCTACAATGGTGATAAGATTCCTGATAAATTTGTTAAAAAATTAGAAGAGCATGTTAATTATATTAAAATTTGTCCGGAAGTTGAGATTGGTTTAGGAGTTCCCCGCAACTCGGTTCGTCTGATTAAAAAAGATGATGAGTATAGACTTGTGGATTCAATGACAGGAGAAGACCATACCGAAAAAATGGATAACTACATTGAGGAACTTACTTTAGAATTGAAGGAAGAAGAGGTGGAAGGTTTTATTGCTAAAACACGCTCTCCTTCTTGTGGCAGCAGTGATTCTAAGGTTTATTCTAAGTCGGGCAAGGTACCGGCACTGGGTGAAAAAAGAGCCGGTTATTTTACTGATAACTTAACAGCAGCCTTTCCTTCACTGGTTATAGAAAATGAAGGTAGGCTCAAAAACTTTAAATTAAGAGAAAACTTTTTGATTAAAATTTTTATACTGGCAGATCTGCGCTCTGTTATTGAAAGCGGTAAAATAAAAGAACTAATTGATTTTCACAGCAATAATAAATATTTGATTATGTCATATAACCAGAATGGTTTAAATAAGCTGGGGAGAATAATAGCAGCTCACAAAAAAGGAAAGGCTGAGCAAACAATGAAGAAGTACAGAAAAGAGATGATTAGAACCTTAAATGTACTCCCTGATACAGGTAAAAGAGTTAATATGCTGCAGCATATTTTTGGCTATGTATCCTCAGATATCAGCCGTGAGGAGAGAGAATATTTTACAGATACTCTCAAAGATTTTAGAAAAGATAAGATTCCATTTTCTCTACCTCTGGCCTTACTAAAATCCTGGGTAATCAGATTTAAAGTAGAGTATTTAATGCCGCAGACCATTTTCAACCCTTATCCGGAAGGTTTAATTGATTTAAGTGATTCTGGTAATGGTAGGTTATAAAAAATTAGCTAGATATTAAAAGAGGTACAAAACTATTAGCTTTAAGTTTTGTACCTTTTAATTTTTTATACGATTTGTAGTTCATCTGTACCTTTCATCTGTACCTGGTACAAATAAGCTTATTTGTACCAGGTACCTATATATGTCTTACTCCCACTCTGTATGGAATGTACCCTCATCATCTCGACGTTGATAAGTATGGGCACCAAAGAAATCCCGCTGAGCTTGAATTAAGTTTGCAGGCAGTTCTTTAGATTTAAGGCTGTTAAAATAGTCAAGAGCAGCGTGGACAGCAGTCAGCGGCACTCCGGATTGAGCTGCTGAAGTTATTACGGGTTCTATTTCTTCAGCAGTAGCGTTGAGCTGTGCTTTAAACTGCTGGACTGTGATTAAAGTATTTAACTGCATATTTTCTGCAAATGCTTCCTGAATTGGATCTAAAAGCCCGGAACGAATTATACAGCCATCCTCCCAAATTCGGGCAATTTCTTTATAATTTAAATTATAGTTATATTCTTCAGAAGCAGATTTCATTAATTTGAATCCTTCTGCATAAGCAATTACTGAAGCGAAATACAGGGCTGATTTGAGTAGTGGCAGCATTTCTTTTTTATCAACTACCGCTCTGGTACTGCTGGCAAATTGAGCTGAGTTTTCTACTCTTTCTGTTTTAAGTGCTGACATTAAGCGGGCATTAACACCGGCATTAATTGTAGGAATCGCAGTACCTAGATCTAAGGCACTCTGTACACTCCATTTACCTGTACCTTTGTGTTTAGCTTTATCAAGAATTAAATCAATTAATTTTCTGCCCGTCTTAGGATCATCTTTTTTCATGATTTTAGCAGTAATTTCGACTAAATAAGAATCCAAATCATGATTCCATTCGGCGAAAATATCTCCCATTTCTGCTGGTTTTAGCTGCAGTACTTTACGCATATAATCATAGATTTCAGCCAGAACCTCCATGATTCCATATTCAATTCCGTTGTGAACCATTTTTACATAGTGACCTGCAGATTCAGGTCCTAAGTAACTGACAGTAGCCCCTTTTTTAGTTTTAGCAGCAGCATCTTCCATTATATCTGATACTTCTGCATATGCCTTTTCATTACCACCTGGCATAATCGAAGGGCCGTGGAGAGCTCCATATTCACCGCCGCTAATTCCTACTCCAAGGTAGAGAATTCCTTTTTCTTTAAGATTTTTCATTCTGCGATTAGTATCTTCAAAATGAGAATTTCCACCATCTATAATAATGTCATCTTCTTCTAGATAGGGAAGCAAACTGTCAATAACTATATCAACAGGTTTACCGGCTTTGATCATCAGCATTATTTTGCGGGGTCTGGTAAGTGAAGAGACAAAGTCTTCAAGGTTGTAGGCGGCTTTGACCGGCTGATCCTGTACTTTGTTATTCATAAAATCCTTAGTTTTGCTTTCTGTACGATTATAAACTGCAGTGGAATGATTGCGGGCAATATTAAGGGCTAAATTCTGGCCCATAACTGAAAGCCCGATCAGACCAATTTCATTTTTTTTCATTTATAATTACCTCCTGTCGTCTTATTTTAAATTTTAAAAATAAGCATGATTAATGATTTATTTGAACAATTTAAGCATAGTTTCAATTTCTCCAGGCTCAAATAAATAGGCTCTAGCTGGAAGACCATCACTATCTGCAATTTTTAAAAGAGAAAGTAGTAAGATATAGTTTCCGACTGAAATTTTGTTCAGCCTCAGCCCTTCTAAAATCATTATTTTTTTACCCAGCAGTTTTTTGTGAGTTGGATGCTCAGACTGAGCTCTTTCTATACCATTTGTATCGATTCCAACTCCTTTGATTTTTTTTTCTCTTAAATATTCAGCCCCACTTTCAGCTAAATATACAAATTTTTCTGGTGTTTTTTCTAGAAAATCAGGCTCAGAATTTTTAGTTTTTAAAATCAGAAATGAATTTTCTTTTATTTCAAATTCTTTTAGATCAGCAGCTGTAATTTTTTCATTCACTTTACTTAGATCAAGGAGCTGGGCCTGATAAAATGGATTTTCTGCAAAAAATAAATTAGCATTTTCTCCATCCTGCAGCATATGCAGTGGTGCATCAACATGAGTCCCGGTGTGAACATTCATCTGCAGTTCTGATTCGTGGGCATCCCCCTGACTGAAATCTCTGACCGTTGATAAACGCGGTCTAATTTCATCTTTACCTTTATAAACTAACATATCTTTTTTGATTGTCATTGAAATATCATACATTGATATCCCCCCGTTTTAATTTTAATAAACCTGCTTTAGATTAAAGCAAATATTTTTGTGTAATTAATATTATTTGTCCAGCCAGCGGCGTCCATCTACTTTCAGAAGTTCTGCAGCAGCTTCTGGACCTCGACTCAGTGCTGGATACTGGTGCAGTTTAATATTTTCTGCTGCACACTTCTGCTGAATTTTATCAATAAATTTCCAGGAATAAGAAACTTCCTTCCAGCTGGTAAATAGTGTTTTGTCACCGGCTATCATATCATAAATCAGGCCTTCATAATTTTCAGGAGAATTAAAAAACTGCTGACAGCTCTGACAGAATTCCATTTCGACCGGGATAATTTTGCCGCTGCTGGCCGGTTTGCGGGTATTAAATCTTAAAGAAACTCCTTCTTCCGGTTGAATTTTAATTAATAAAAGGTTGCTGTCCAGGTCCTGATTCTGAAGATAGGCTGAGTGAAAATCATCTTTAAATTCAATTCCGATTGCAGCTTCTTTTTTGTTTAATCTTTTACCTGATTTAAGATAAATTGGAACATCACGCCAGCGTTCAGTATTTAAAAATAATTTAAGAGCCATAAAAGTAGCGGTTTCTGATTCAGGAGCGATCTCTTTTTCTTCCCGGTAGGCATTGATTTGTTCACCATCAACGGTATTTGAGGTATACTGTCCCCGAACAATGTGTTTATCTATATCACTCAGATCATTGTCAGCCAGTTCTTTAAAAATCTCAACTTTTTTATTAGAGATTTCTTGAGCACTTAAATTTTCTGGTTCATCCATGGCGATTAATGATAAAACCTGAAGTATATGGTTCTGGAACATATCCTTAATAATTCCGGTATCATCATAATATTTGCCGCGATCCTTAACTCCTTCAGATTCATTTAAATAAATCTGTATATTATCAATATGATCTTTATTCCAGACTGCTCTAAAGATGGGGTTGCTGAGTCTGATAACCATTATATTCTGAATCATTTCCTTACCCAGATAATGATCTATTCTAAAAATATTTTTCTCAGAAAAGATATCACTGAGGGTGGTGTTTAATTTTTGAGCTGAATCGAAATCGTGCCCAAATGGTTTTTCAATAACCAGTCTTGAATCATTATTTTCAAATCCGACATTCAATAAATTGTAATCTTTTAAATTCTCTGCAATTTCAGCAAAGAATTTAGGAGCAGTTGCCAGATAAAAAATTCGATTTGAAATTTCTTCACTTTTAGATATCTGCAGTAATCGCTTTCTCAAGCGTTCAAAATCATTATCATCTTTAAATGAAAGCTGAAAATATTCTATATGCTCTGATAGTGACTGCCAGATTTGATTATCAATTTTTTCTTTTTTATTTTGTAGTGAATTATATAATGCGACCAGATAATCAGTTTTATTATCATAACGGCGTCCGGTAGCTATAATTGTATATTTTTCTGGCAAAATGCCTTTGGCGGCTAAATTATAAAAAGCAGGGATAATTTTGTTATGTGCCAGATCCCCAGTTCCACCGAATAAAATGAATTGAAAATCATCTTCAATATTTTTATCGTCTGGATTGTTATATAGTTTATTTTTTTTATTCACTTGAAACACCTCCTATAACTAGTATAATGTTAACATTAATACTCGGATATTACTGTAAATAGATTAACATTTTAAAAACCCAGTTCCTCACCAACAAGAATAACTTTGATTCTTCCAGCTTGACGGGAGCGGCGGGTAATAACTGTCTGACAGCAGATAGTATCATCAATCTGGCAGCTGCTGCAGTAACCTGTTTTTGCACAGGGTGTTTTTTTCTTTAATCTGACTGAATTAGCGGGTGCTGCCTGATTCCTAACTCTCTTAACAGCACTTTCTTCATCAATTGTAACTTTATTCATTCCAGCAGCAATTATTACATTTTTTGGACCATAGATTAAAGCTGCCAGGCGGTTACCATTACCATCTACATTTACTAATTTACCAGATTGGGTTATAGCATTGGAACTCATTAGATAATAGTCAGCATTTAAAGCCTGATGATAAATTTCTTCCTTTTCTTCGGGATTTTTGGCTGCAGTTCTATCCAGAAGTTTATAATCGCCGGCCCTTAATTTATCAAAGACTCCAATTTCCTGCAGGGTCATTGAGCCCCCCCAGGAAACTAAAGAATTTTCTTTAATTAATTCGAGCATCTTTTTTTCTGCAGCTTCTGAACTTTCAGCAAAATATCCTTCAATATTTCTCCTGGCAAAATTTCTGATTAAATTTTCGGCTTTAATTTTGTAATAATCTTTTTTTGCATTCATAATAATTCTCCTTTCAGAATTTGTTCTCTCACTAATATTAATTGTACAAAAGTACTTAAATTACCTTCTTTATTTAATTAATTATTTAAATTAGTGGAAAATAATCGTAAAATCTGCTATGATTATAGTATATATAGGTTAAATTTAGTTAAAATATCAAGGGAGTTGATATAATGAGTAGTGTAAGTGCTGCTATGCAGGATCAAATTGCTAGTATTCAGCAGGCATTAAGTATTTCTGGAATGCAGAAGTCAATGGGTCAGAGTGCTGATCAGGTTTCTAAACTTGTTGAAGGTATGAAAGAGACTTCTCGGGCAGTGCAGCAGACTCGAGCAGCCGGACCTGGTAAAGGCCAAAATATTAATCTGACGGCATAGCAATATTCAAATTAAAAGATTAAGGGCCTTTGATCAGGTCCTTTTTTTATATTTTGTTTCAATTTTTAGATAGAAAGTTGAAAGAGCGAGGTGATAAATTATGTTTATTTCAAAAAATAAATTTTTATTTTTCTTAACCTTAATTATGATTTTTATAATTAGTTTAACTATAACTGTTGGAGCAGAAAATAATCAAGAAAAAGTAATAAGTGATAAAAAAATTACTATTGCTTATGTCCCCAGATCACTGGATAATCCGATTTTTCTCGATGCTTTTGAACATGCACAGGAAAAAGCTCTTGATCTTGGAATCAATATTGAGTGGGTGGCCCCTTTTGCCTATAATGCTGAAGAGCAGATAAAGATAATTGAGAGTTTAATTGCCAGAAATGTAGATGGGATGGTAGTTAGTGTTAATAATACTCCAGAATATATTAAGGTGATTAATAAAGCGGTAGAAAAGGGAATAGCAGTTGCAACTTTTGATGCTGATGCTCCTGACAGTAAAAGACTTTTTAATATTGGAATTAATAATTATAAAGCGGGTCAGGTAACAGCTGCAGGTTTGCTTAAAGTTTTAGATAATAAAAACATTGATTATTCTGCACAGAATAATCAATTAGACATAATGATTATGACAGGTGTTAGAGGTGCTTTAAATTTAGACAAGAGAATTGAAGGGTTTTTGGATAAAGTTGAAAGCACTAATATCAGAGTCCAGGATATTGTAGAAAATCAGGATAGTGTTAATCTTTCAGTTGAATTACTGGAACAGTATTTACAGAAAAATCCTGATGTCGACATTATATTTTTTGTAGGGGGCTGGCCTTTTTATGTTCCAGCAGAAGCTCTACCAAATTTTCAGCAGTGGGCAAAAAATGGTGGAGTGGCAGTAGGAATAGACATTTTTTATGATGCCCTTTTATTACAGAAAAGAGGACTGCTGCAGTATCTTGTTGGTCAGGATATGGCAACCATGGGTTCTAAAGGACTGTTAACATTATATAATTATATAAAATATGGGGTAAAGCCACAGGAATATATTGAAACAGGGTTACAGGCTGCCAATGATGAAAATTTACAGCGGCTTTTACAGACTCATCGACCATGGCGGGTTAAATAAGGTGGGAATTTAATGTTTAATAATCTTTTTAAAAAATTATTCAAAAAAATAGGGATCCATACAATTAGAACTAAATTAATCATATCTTTTTTGGTAATTGGTCTGCTGCCAATTTTATTATTTGGCCTGCTTTCTTTCAATATTTATCGGGGAGCAATTAATGATAGGATTAGTGATTACTCTCAGGAAATGGTAAATAGAATGGAAAGAGATCTGGAGGATTACATTAATGAGATAGAAAGATTTTTAACTAGAGAACAGGATTTTTATATCAATCAGTTTATAAAATTAACCCAGGCTAATGATTTTCAGAATAATAGGAAATATGCTTTCAGAATTTGGGAGGATTTTAATAATTTAAAGCAGATGAAACCCGGATTGAAAGATATAGCTATTACCTTCCAGGATGGTCGCAGGATCAGCAGCTATGGTATTTATAATATTAATATTAAAGATTTTAAAGATAGAATGTATTCTAATTTGAGTGGAGAAATATACTTTACTTCACCATATAAAAGTTATTTTCAGCAGGAAGTTATTACAATTGTTAGTCCTTATTATCCAGAAATAGCGGAAGAAAATGTTTTGATTTCTGCAGATATTGATCTGGATGTACTGGCAAATCTAACAGATTTTAATCTTGGGGAAAAAAGTTATTTTTTTATTGCTGATCAAAATGGTGACATTATCTATCATCCAAATCACGAGCAAATAGGGGAAAGAAGTCTTTTGTATAATGCTGGTTTTCCCAACCGCAAGATTAGTTTAAATGGAGAACAGTATATACTGACTTCCACTTTTTCTAGATCTACAGGCTGGTATATAATAAGTATGGCTTCTGCTGATGAGGTTGAAGCTGAGCTGAATTATATTACGAATCTGACAGTTTATATGACTGTTATAATCTTGAGCTTAATAATTTTATTAACCTTATACTTATCATCATCTTTATCTAAACCAATCCAGAAGCTGCAGGAACTAACTCATCGAGCTTCGGAAAATGATCTTTCTGTTAAAATTGATATCAGTGGTGATGATGAAATTGCCGAACTGGGAAAAAGCTTTAATAAGATGATCAGGCGGATAAATAAATTGATGGAGCAGAATGTGAGGGAACAGAAAATTTTAAGACAGCTGGAGATGCAGAGTCTGGATAATCAGATCAAACCTCATTTTATATATAATACCCTTGATTTAATAATTGGGCTCTTAGAAAATAAGGATATTGATCGAGCCACCCATATGGTTGAGGCACTGGGTAAGTTTTTCCGTTTGAGTTTAAGTCATGGTAAGGAAATGGTATTAATCAGAAATGAAATAAAACATGTCAAAAACTATCTTTTTATTCAGCAGTTTAGGCACGGAGAGGAATATGAATATATTATTGATATAGAAGATTTTGAAATAATGGATAAACACATTCCGAAATTAATACTGCAGCCGATTGTTGAAAATGCAATCTATCATGGTCTGCTGCCGGTTGAGAAAAAAGGATTAATTATTGTTAAAGGTTACCGAAAAGATAAGAATATTTATTTTAAAATTGTAGATAATGGAGTCGGAATAGCAGCTGCAAAAGTTGAAGAGATTAATAAAATTTTAAGTGGAGAGTTAAAAACTGATGATCAGCAAAAGTACTTTGGTCTGCGTAATGTGGATCAACGCTTAAAGCTGATGTACGGTGGCAATTCTGGTCTGAAAGTTGAAAGTATCAAAGGTGAAAAAACTATTGTTACTATCAGAATTGACCAGAGGGGAGGAAAATGATTTGAGTTATAATTTGCTGCTTGTTGATGATGAAAAGCCAATCCGGAAAAAATTAATTAATAATACGGACTGGGAAAAGGAAGGCTATCAAATTTTTGCTGCCTCGAATGGAGAGCAGGCTCTGAAAATAATTAAGGAAGAGGGAATTGATATTCTGGTCACTGATATTCAGATGCCTAAATTAAGCGGAATGAATTTAATAGAAAAGCTCCGAAAAAGTAGTGGTCATTTAAAGGTGATTGTAATTTCTGGTTTTGCGGAATTTGAATATGCTCAAAAGTCAATTCGCTTTGGTGTTAATGATTATCTATTAAAACCATTTCGTTCCGAAAAACTGCTGCAGATTGTTAATAAAGCTAAAGATGAGTTGATTAGGGAAAAAAATAATGAAAAGCAGCTTGCTATTTTAAGAGGAGAAATATCTAATTATATTAATGCCAACAAACTTAATACAATTTATAATTGGTTGATTGATGATCAGTTTTTTCAGCATCAATCTCTGATTATGGATAGAATCAATTTAAATGCAGTTTTAAAAAGAGGTAATAAAGAAGATATTTTAAAGACTGTAAATAAAATTATTGACGAATTAAAGAG
>Ga0114983_1000561_pt1 | contig 15568 bp, 10 predicted proteins | sample Shrwel_input2_RT_FD_87182 | JGI IMG/M metagenome (GOLD analysis project Ga0114983, IMG submission 87182) | Subsurface microbial communities from deep shales in Ohio, USA - Utica-3 well 1 S input2 RT | ecosystem: Environmental > Aquatic > Deep subsurface > Shale gas/oil reservoir > Produced... | reverse complement strand
GTGCTGCAGCATCTCGGCATAGCCGAGGATCGAGTTCAGCGGCGTGCGCAGTTCGTGGCTGATGCCGGTGACGTAGCGGCTCTTGGCCAGATTGGCGCGCTCGGCAGCGAGCTTGGCGGCTTGCAGTTCGATATCGGTCTTGCGGTGGGCGTCGATCTCGCGCATCAGCAAGGCGGTCTGGCGATTCGATTCCTCCTGCGCCACGCGGCGGCTTTCGCCATTCAGCACCAGCCACCAGCAGAGCACGGCGGCGATCACCACCAGTACGGCGTACAGCTTCAGGAAGCCGGCGCCGAGCGCGGCGATCAGCGTGGCGTCGGCGGCGATCTCGCCGGATTCCTGCATCCAGATCAGCGCCAGCGCGCTGCTGATCACGCTGGTGACGATGGTCAACAGCAGCAAGTAGTGGCCGAGCCGCGAATCGAGCCGTGCCGACAGCGTCTTCGGCAGCAGCCGCGCCAGCGCCTGGTTGATCTGCTCGCGCAAGCTCGCGCCCGGCTTGCAGGCATCGTGGCAGCGGGCATCGAGCGAGCAGCACAGCGAGCAGATGTTGCCGCGATAGGCCGGGCACAGCGCCATGTCCTCGCGCTCGTAGCTTTTCTCGCAGATCACGCAGCGGTGTTCGGCGGCCGCGTTCAATGAGGCGTCCGGCTTGCGGGCGAGGTAGTAACGGCCCTTCGTGCCCCAGGCGATGGCCGGTGCGCAGACAAACGCGGCCAGCAGTGCAATGAACGACGAGAACGCCTGCGCCAGCGGCCCGAAGGCGCCGGTGAACGCGGTGATCGACAGCACCGAGGCGATCAGCATGCTGCCGACGCCGACCGGGTTGATGTCGTACAGATGGGCGCGCTTGAACTCGATGCCGGCCGGGGACAGAGCCAGCGGCTTGTTGATGACCAGATCGGCAACGATCGCGCCGACCCAGGCAATCGCCACGTTCGAATACAGGCCGAGCACCTGTTCCAGCGCCTTGAACACGCCGAGCTGCATCAGCACCAGCGCGATCGCGACATTGAACACCACCCAGACCACGCGGCCCGGATGGCTGTGGGTGACGCGGGCAAAGAAGTTCGACCAGGCCAGCGAGCCGGCATAGGCATTGGTGACGTTGATCTTGAGCTGGCTCAAGACCACCAGCAGCGTCATCGCTGCGACGGCGACGGCCGGCGAATCGAACACATAGCCGAAGCCGATGCGGTACATCTCGGTCGGCTCCAGGGCATTGGCCTGCGGCACGCCGGCGCGCAGCGCAATGAACGCCAGGAAAGCCCCGCCAAACAGGCGGATCGCGCCCATGCCGATCCAGCCCGGACCGGCGACGATCAACGACGCCAGCCAGCGCTTGCGGTTGTCCTGGGTCTTCTCCGGCAGGAAGCGCAGAAAATCCACCTGCTCGCCGATCTGCGTGACCATCGCCATCAGCACGCTGGCCGCTGCACCAAACTGGATCAGCGAAAACGCCGTGCTGCCGCCTGGTGCCGCGAAATCGGGCAGCTCGCGCGCCAGTTCCGGCGCTTTCCAGATCACGAACACGAACGGCAGCACCAGCAGCACCAGCCACAGCGGCTGGGTCCAGGCCTGCAGGCGCGAGATCAGCGTGATGCCGTGGGTCACCAGCGGAATCACCACCAGCGCACAGATCAGATAAGCCGGCGTCAGCGGAATGCCGAAACACAGCTTCAAGGCCAGCGCCATGATCGTCGCTTCGAGCGCGAAGAACAGGAACGTGAACGAGGCGTAGATCAGCGACGTGATCGTCGAGCCGATGTAGCCGAAGCCGGCACCGCGGGTCAGCAGATCCATGTCGACGCCGTACTTCGCGGCGTACCAGCCGATCGGCAGGCCGGTCAGGAAGATCACCAGGCTGACGGCGGCGATCGCCCAGGCTGCATTGGTGAAGCCGTACGACACCAGCAGCGAGCCGCCGATCGCTTCCAGCAACAGGAAGGAAATCGCGCCGAATGCGGTATTGGCGACCCGGAACTCGCCCCACTTGCGCGCCGACCTTGCGGTGAAGCGCAGCGCGTAGTCCTCCAGCGTCTCGTTGGCCACCCAGGTGTTGTAGTCGCGGCGGATCTTGATGATCCGCTGCTCCTGCGGTGCTGCACGGGGGGTGGTCGGCTGAATGCTCATGTGCCGGATACAGGCGCAAGAAGCCTGCCCCGGTGGCAGTAAGCGGATACGTCAGATGACGTAGCCGCTGCGCTCATCATTGCGGCCAACGAGAAAACCCGCGCCATTGCGCGATGCACGCAGCTTCGGGTCACCGTCCCCGTGCCGTGTCAGCCGCGCAGCGTGCCGGCGGTCGGCCGAATCGAAAGCGTCACCTCGATCTGACACGATGGCCGCATGTCTTTCGAAGCGACTGCTCCCCGTGTCGAATCCGGCGCCATCGTTGCGCTGCGACTGTTCGATATCGCCTACGCGATCGATCTCGCGGCAGCGGAGCGGCTGTGGGCGATTCATGCCAGCACCGGCAGCCGCCGCAGCCAGCTGAGCATGACCCCGGCCAAGGCGGTGGCCTTCGATGTGCCGCCGGTGCTGCTGAATCTGGAGCCGATCCAGTTGCTGATCGACGGCCAGATGCTGATGGCCACCGTCAGCGCCCGTCTTTACGACTTCGGCGTGGTCGCGCTGGCCTTGCGGGTGCCGGTCATGCATCTCCACTGGACCGAATTCAGCCATCTGCTGAACCGGATCGATGGACAACTGGGCCCGGAAGCTGACGCCAGCATCGATGCAGCGATGCAACCGGAATGCTGGCAGCCGCTGCTCGCACTGGTCAGTGCCGTGATCGGCCCCGCGTTGGTCCGTCCCACGCCGTCGACGATGCAGGAGGACTACCTGCTGGGCATCGTCGACCGCTGGAGCGAGCCGCTGACTGCAGCCGAGGTGCAGGCACGGCTCGATCTGGTGCCGCTGCTGTCCGGCGAACGTCGCCCACTATCCGAAGGCGCAAGACGCGACCTGCTGCGGCACAGCTATTCCTACTTCGACGACGACCTCGTCGTGCTGACCTGGGACCGTGCATTCATTTACGAGCCGCGACGGGAAACCGATGTGGCCGACGTCATCGAAGTGGCCAACGCCCAGCTGCTGGAACTGCGCTACTACGACGAACTGCTCGACGACGAACTGCCGCGCATGTACGACCTCGTCGAAGCCGAACGCAGCACCGGCCGCTTCATCAACCCGCTGGCCCCGCGCCGCTTCGCCGACCTTGCTCGGCGCCTGCACACGCTGGTTGCCGAAGTCACCGAAATCACCGAACAGGTCGACAACGCGCTGCAAGTGACCGAAGACGTCTACCTGGCCCGCATCTACTCCGCCGCGCTCGACCAGTTCCGCGTGCCGGCGGTTGCAGCGGCCGTCGACCGCAAGCTGGCGATCATTCGCGATACCTACACGGCGCTGTACGAAGAAGCCTCCGGTGCGCGTGGTGCGCTGATGGAAGCCGCGATCGTGCTGCTGATCGTGTTCGAGATCGTGCTGGCGTTGATGGGGCACTGAGCCTCCATCAAGTCGTCGCCGTTCAGAACCCTTCTCCCTTCGGGGCCGGAGCATGACTCCGGCGGAAGGGATGAGGGAGCGCCGCTCCCGCGTGCACCCAGCTAGCGCGCGGCATGCCGACCCAGTCCCGTCATTCCGGCGAAAGCCGGAATCCAGAGCCCAACTAGCGTCACCACGCGAGCGTCAGCGCAAATGCAGCAAGCCGGTAGACGAGCTAGCTGTCCCAGCGGCATCCCCAACTGCAGCCACCTTCCGAGGTCTACCTCGCGGCCTTGCTTCCCGCCGCCCGCCAACCATCTGCTCGATCCGATCCAGAAACCGCGAAGCCCCTCCCCGTTTCACACCCGACACTCGGTAGCAGCTAAGGACCCGTCCGGTTACGCCGAACCGCCAACACCGCATGCTCGCGAAACTCGTCGCGAGCTTTATCTCCCGAACGCCAAGGTACAAAAACTGCCGCTTTTCAGTCCGAGAGACAAGCCTCTACAGGGTTGGTCAATTGCGGGACATGGATTTCGCTTGCTCATCCTGCCAAGACACGAGCACCGCAGCGGAGACGCTGCAGGTGATCAACGTCGCGACCCCAATCGCGATCAACAGGCCCCGGTTCTCACGCGAGCTTGCCAAACCGGTCTGCAGCACTTGAACTCCCTTCACCACCAAGTAGATGCCCAGCAAATACGTGATGATCTGAAGCATTCCAGCCATCTGAACCCCCTCGTTTGTAAAGACGCAAGGTAATCGCCAACGCTTGCGGCGTATGTGAATGCCGTCACGTCGGCATCAGTAAACTTGATTGGTATTGGTATCGACGGTGTACGTCTTCCAGGTGACACCGACGCGCGAACATCTCACCGAATACTTCCCGTTGCTGATGAACAGCGTCTCCATCTGTCCGCAGCCCGTGATGTGGTTCTTAACCAGAGCTCGCGCAACCGGCACCACCATTTCTCCAGACCATTCAGATGACGGCCGCGTCGAGGAAGTGGGCGCACGTGAAGTCATCAACCCTCCGACGTACAGAACCGCGACAAGACCGGCCGCGATAAGCCAACGGTTTCGATAACTCGATTGCGTCAATTCCGCCGTAGACCTAGACGGAATCGAACCGCGATCAGGAAAGTTTGACATCGGAAAGCCGCATTTCGGACAGGTGAACGCCGAGTCACTGACTTGTCCGTTGCACTCAGGGCACCGGATAAAGGCCATTCTGGTTGCCTCCGCTTCAAGTTCGACTGTGCCGTCTGCTTCGAGGGGTTATCGGAGCCAGACTAGAAGTTAAAAGGGCCAGGCTCAATTCAATTTGTAAATTCAATGACTATGGGCAGCACTAGAGGGCGTTCTCAACGATTCTTCATTCGCAAGATCAGCATCGGGATATGCCTATCAGCGATACGGCGACCGCTCCTTGAGCAAGCCCGGCAAGCCCTCGAACTCCGTATCCTCGTGAACAAGGATCGCCTGTGATTTGAGCGCTGCAGCAGCAATCCAGGCATCGGCCAGGAAAAGTGGATGGCAGGCCTTGATGTCAGCCGCTCGTTGAAGCGGTGCTTCCGACTCATGAGAATTAAAGGGGCCAAGCTCAATTCAACTCCGAAGAAGACAAAACGCCCGCATCAGCTGGCGCATTTGTACCAAGGGCAGTTAAAGGGGCCAGGCTCAATTTAATTCGCAGATTCAATGACTAACCCCCGCACCAACGGACGTGTTATTGATTTTGTAGCCGCAAGATCAGCGTCGGGATATGCCCATCAGCGATACGGCAACCGCTCCTCGAGCAAGCCCGGCAAGCCCTCGAACTCCGGGTCCTTGTGAACAAGGATCGCCTTCGATTCGAGCGCTGCAGCAGCAATCCAGGCATCGGCCAGGGAAAGTGGATGGCAGGCCTTGATGGCAGCCGCTCTTTGAAGCAGTGCTGCCGACTCGTGTACCCATTCGATCGGCAGTGCAAGGCAGCCGGCGTGGGCATTCCGCCCTGCCGCCTCGCCTTCGTCCTTCCAGACTCGGTAAAGCACTTCCATCTGGGTGATGAAACAGGCGAGGCACGTCGCGCCGCCGGTCGCTGCGGCCTGCAGAAGGTCGTCGACGCGATCGGCGCCCGGCTCGTTGTCGCGTAGCGCCAGCAGGGCGGATGTGTCCAGCAAATAGCGTGGGCCTGTCACGGCCGGATGTCGTCTTCGGCCTGCCGATCCGCAACCAGCCGTGTGCTGGCGCCGCCGCTGCCCTTGCCTCGGAAGGCGGCAATGGCATCGAAGTAAGCGGCAACCGCGCCGCCATCGGCTTTGGCGCGCTCCTTTAGCGCGAGGTACGTTTCGCTCGACACCATGTAAGCCGCGATCCGCCCCCTGCGGGTAATGCCAATCGGTTCGCGTTGCGCGCGGTCCAGCAGTTCGCCGAAATGGTTCTGGGCGTCGGCCGAGGTCATCGTGGTCATGGCGGGGCTCTGGGGTCGGGATTGGCTAATTTAGCCAATTGACCGGTTCCCCGCCATGCCTGACGCCTCCCGTTACGACATGAACTCCACCCGCACATCCTCCTGCGAAAGCAGCGGCACCGGCACCGCTTTCGCCTGCCAGATATCCGTGCAGTACTCGGCAATGGTCCGGTCCGACGAGAACATGCCTGACCTGGCGCTGTTCAGGATCGACATGCGGGTCCAGTCATCGGTGTTGAGAAACGCATTGCCTGCTCGGGTATGGGCGTCGGAATACGAAGCGAAGTCGGCGAACAGGCAGTACGGGTCGTGGTGCACGAGGCTGTCGACCAATGGGCGGAACAGTTCGCCGTCACCTCTGCTGAAGTAGCCGTAGCGGATCAGGTTGATGACTTCTGTCAGTTCCGGATTGCGGTCGGCCCATTCGGCCGGGCGGTAGCCGGACGCTTTCAGCGCAGCGACCTCTGCTGCATCCATGCCGAACAGGAAAAAGTTTTCGGCACCGACCTGTTCGCGAATCTCGATGTTGGCGCCGTCCATCGTGCCGATGGTCAAGGCGCCGTTCATCGCGAACTTCATGTTGCCGGTGCCGCTGGCTTCCTTGCCGGCCAGCGAGATCTGTTCGGACAGGTCGGCGGCCGGGTAGATGCGCTGGCCGTTGGTGACGCTGAAGTTCGGCAGGAAGGCGACGCGCAGCGTGTTGCGCACCGCTGGGTCGCGGTTGACGACATCGGCAATCGAGGTGATCAGCTTGATCATCAGCTTGGCCATCCGGTAGCCGGGTGCGGCCTTGCCACCGAAGATGAAGGTGCGCGGTGTCATCTCCAGGTTCGGGCTGGATTTAAGCCGGTGATACAGCGCGATGATGTGCAGCGCGCTGAGGTGCTGGCGCTTGTATTCGTGGATGCGCTTGACCTGGATGTCGAACATCGATGACGGGTCGACCGCGACATTGCAGCGCTTGCGGATCACATCGGCGAAGTCGGTCTTGTTGGCGCGCTTGATCTCACGCCAGCCAGCGCGGAACGCGGCATCGCCAGCGTGCTGCTCCAGGCCCTTCAGTTGCGACAGATCCTTGATCCAGCCGTCGCCGAGGGCGCTACTGATGTGCTTGGTCAGCCTGGGGTTGGCCAGCACGATCCAGCGCCGTGGCGTGACACCATTGGTCTTGTTGGTGAACTTCTCCGGCCAGAGTTCGTGGAAGTCCTTCAGCACGTCGGCCTTCAGCAGTTCGGTGTGCAACGCAGCCACACCGTTGATGGCATGCGAGCCGACGCAGGCCAGATGTGCCATGCGCACGTAGCGTTCGCCGGATTCGTCGATCAGGCTCATCCGCGCCACGCGCTCGCCATCGCCGAAGTACTTGTTGCGCACTTCGTCGAGGAAGCGGGCGTTGATCTCGTAGATGATTTCCAGATGGCGCGGCAGCACGCGCTTGAACAGTTCCAGCGGCCAGCGTTCCAGCGCTTCCGGCAGCAGTGTGTGGTTGGTGTAGCCGAAGGTCTTGCGGGTGATTTCCCAGGCCTGCGCCCACGGCAGGCCGTTCTCGTCGGTCAGCAGGCGCATCAGTTCGGCGACGGCAATCGCCGGATGGGTGTCGTTGAGCTGGCCAGTGAACTTCTCGTGGAAGCGGTCGAGCGGAATCTTCTGGGACTTGAGGATCCGCAGCATGTCCTGGATCGAGCACGACACGAAGAAGTACTGCTGGGCCAGCCGAAGTTCCTTGCCTTCGATGTGCTCGTCGTTCGGGTACAGCACCTTCGACAGGTTTTCCGAAATCACCTTCTGGTTGACCGCGCCCTGGTAGTCGCCGCGATTGAAGACGTCGAAATCGAAGGATTCCGGCGCTTCGGCCTTCCACAGCCGCAGCGTGTTGGCGGTGTTGTTGCGGTAGCCGAGGATCGGCGTGTCGTACGGGATGCCCATCACCGTGCGGTTCGGCACCCAGCGCACGTGCAGCCGGCCGGTTTCATCCCAGCGGCTTTCGGTGTGGCCGCCGAGCTTCACTTCGGCCGCCCATTCCGGCCGGCACAGTTCCCAGGGATTGCCGTAGCGCAGCCACTTGTCGGTCTTCTCGACCTGCCAGCCGTCGACGATGGTCTGGTGGAAGATGCCGAACTCGTAGCGGATGCCGTAGCCGATCGACGGGATTTCGAGCGTTGCCAGCGAATCGATGAAGCAGGCCGCCAGTCGCCCCAAGCCGCCGTTGCCGAGCCCGGGTTCCTCTTCCTCGTAGAGCAAGCTGTCGAGGTTCAGGCCCAGTTCGCTCATCGCCTTGCGGGCGTCGTCGAACAGGCCGAGGTTGATCAGGTTATTACCCAGATGCGGGCCCATCAGGAACTCGGCCGAGAAGTAGCAGACGGTGCGGGCGCCGGTCTTCTGGTACTCGTTGGCAGTGGAAATCCAGCGCTGCAGCAGCCGATCGCGCACCGCGTAGGCGAGTGCCAGGTAGTAGTCGGTCTTGGTCGCCAGTGCCGGGAACTTGCCCTGCGTGTAGAACAGGTGATGCAGGAAGGCGTGGCGCAGCCGCAGCACCGGATCATCCGGTGTGTCGTCGAGGCGACGGTTGAATTCCTGCGGCATTGCATCCGGCTTGTTCACGCGGCGGCTCCAGCGGTGGGCGGCGGTTGACCGCCATCAGCGACTGCAAAATTCGTGCTGATGCGGCGGCGGCTCCGCGCAACGATGACGATGGCGCGGAGCGGCGACGCGGGCTCAGCCGCGAAACGCGCTCGGCGAAATGCCCTTCCAGCGCTTGAACGCGTGCGTGAAGCTGGCCCGCTCGGCGTAGCCGAGCCGCTCGGCGACTTCATCCATCTTCATCCGCGCGGTCGACAGCAGTTCCTCGGCCAGCGCCTGCCGCACTTCATCGGCCAGCGCGCGGTACGAGGTGCCTTCGGCGCTCAGCAGGCGGCGCAGATGGCGCGAGGTCATGTTCAGCTCGCCAGCGATGGCATCCATGTCCGGCATCTGGCCGGGATTCTTCAGCAGCCGGTCGCGGACCTTCCCGGCAATGCCGGCGCGACCACGGCGACGCGCCAGCAGCGCGCGGCACTGGTCCTCGCAGGATTGCCGCATCAGATCGTTGGCCTGCGGCAGCGGTTCTGCGAACAGCTGCAGGTCGAATTCAACGTGATTGCGCGGACCGCCGAACACCGGCACGCAGCCGAATGCCGACTGCAACTGCTGGATCAGGCCCGGCGGTTCCGGGAAGCGCAGCTGCACGCCGCACGGCTGCACCGGTGCCGCAAGCAGCTCCCTGTTCAGCGTCATGATTGCGGCCATGTCGCGCAGCACCACGAACTGCGCCAGTGCCGGGGGCGTGCTCTGCTCGTCGATGATCATCGACGCCGTACCAGTGCCGAGATCGAGCCAGATGCGATTGACGCTGTAGGTGAGATCCAGATAGCGCAGGCCGACCTGCACGGCGCTGCCGAGCGTGGCGCTCGACGCCATCGCGAAACCCCAGATCCCCATCGTCGTCAGGTGGTAGCGGGCGCCGGCTTTCAGCGCCAGTTCGACATCGCTGATGCCGCGCGCAGCCAGCGCGTCAATCAGGTTGGCAATCACCCGGAATTCCTGCGCGGCCTCGATTTCCGCATGCGGATCATCGAGCAGGGCAGGGGCGATTGCCGTGCCGCGCAGGCAGATCGATCGGTCGACGGCGTATTCGTCGGCCAGGCCGCAGAGCATGCGGGTGCTGGCAATGCCGCGGCGGACGTGGGGATCGGACATCGGATGAGCGCAATTCGGGATGTCCGAAATTATCACGCTACGGTCCGCGGCGACCATCCCGCTGAGCGCCTCGGCACCCTAAAGTTGCCGCCATCACGTTCACCCTCTGGAGCAGTCGCATGGTTCAAGCCGCCTCGCAGCCCATCAGCGTCGCCATCATCGGTACCGGTTTCGGCGGGTTGGGGCAGGCCGTGTACCTGAAGAAGGCCGGCATCGAATCGTTCACGATCTACGAAAAGGGCGATGAGGTCGGCGGCACCTGGCGCGAGAACACCTATCCGGGCGCCGCCTGCGATGTGCCATCGCATCTGTATTCGTACGAGTTCGAGCCGCACTATCCCTGGGCCTACCGCTACGGCAAGCAGGCAGAGATTCTCGGCTACCTGCAGCACGTGGCCAGCAAGTACGGGCTGCGCAAGCATGTCCGCTTTGGCAAGCAGCTGGTCGAGGCCGCGTTCGATGACGCGCGCGGGGTCTGGAAGCTGAGCTTTGCCGATGGCTCGAAGGCCGAAGCCAACGTGCTGGTGTCGTCGGTCGGCCAGCTGCACAAGCCGCAGATTCCGAAGATCAGGGGTGCCGAAACCTTTGCCGGCACCGCGTTCCATTCGGCGCGCTGGCGCCATGATCTGGACTTCACCGGCAAGCGCGTCGCGGTGATCGGCACCGGCCCGAGTTCGGTGCAGTTCGTGCCGGCGATCCAGCCGGTGGTCGGCCACATGGACGTCTACCAGCGCTCGCCGGGCTGGACGGTGCCAAAGGTCGATCGCAAGTTCAACGCCTTCGAGCGCTGGCTGCTCGACACCGTGCCGGCGCTGCACACGCTGGATCGCAAGCGCATCTTCTGGTGGTTCGAGTTTCTGGGCTCCGCACTGCAGCGGCAGTCGCCGTTCAATGGTGTTGCCACCGCGATCTTCCGCAACGCGGCGCGCTTGCTGATGAGCCTCCAGGTCAAAGACCCGGCAATGCGCAAGAAGCTGACGCCGGACTACGCGATCGGCTGCAAAAGAGTGCTTCTGTCGAATGAATGGCTGCCGGCGCTGACCGCGAGCAACGTCGATCTGGTCACCGACGGCATTCGCGAAATCGTGCCGGAAGGGATAATCGCCAACGACGGCACGCTGCGCGCCGTCGACACGCTCATCTACGGCACCGGCTTCGAAGCGACCGGCTTCCTTGCGCCGATGACCATCACCGGTCGCGGCGGCCAGACGCTGAACCAGCGCTGGCAGGACGGTGCCGAGGCCTACATGGGCATGACCGTGTCCGGCTTCCCGAACCTGTTCATCCTGTACGGACCGAACACCAATCTCGGCGCCGGCTCGATCATCTACATGCTCGAAGCGCAGGCCAAGTACGTGACGCAGGCGGTGCAGGCGCTGCAGGCGAAATCGCTGCGCTGGCTTGACGTGAAGGCCGGCGTGATCTCCGCGTACAACCTGATGCTGCGCCGGCGCAGCAAGGAAGATTCGGTCTACGAGACCGGCTGCCAGAGCTGGTACATCACCGCCGACGGCAAGAACACCGTCAGCTGGGTCGGCTACATGAACGAGTACGCGAAGCAGGTCGCGCGTCTGAAGCTCGACGACTTCGAGACCGCACCGGCGGCGCTGGCGGCGGAGCGGGTTGCCGAGGCAGCCTGAGCGCAGCCGCAAGTCCGTCCGCACGCAAAGACGCGAAGAAGCAAAGACACAACGGGAAATGTGTATCTGACCTCGATTCAGGCTTCTGCTGTTCTCCGCGTCTTTGCGCCTTTGCGTGAGGCCTGCTTCCAGTCGGCGCCGCCCGTGGGAATGTGTATCCGACCCCAATTTGGGTTTTTGCCGTTCTCCGCGTCTTTGCGTCTTTGCGTGAGGCCTGCTTCTAGGCGGCGCCGCCCGCAACCGAACGCGGGCTGCATCCGGTCGCCCGCCGGAACGCCCGCGCGAAGTTCGAGGCATCGGTGTAGCCAAGTTCAAGCGCCACGGTGGTGACCGGCTGGCCCTGCGCCAGCAGCGTTCTTGCCCGTTCGACGATCACTTCGGACGCCAGCTGACGGAAACCGGTGCCCTCGGCTTTCAGATGGCGGTCGAGGGTTCGTGACGACAGGTTCAGCGTGTGCGCCAGTTCGTCCAGCGACGGCAGCCCGCCATTGGCTTCGCGCAGCATCATCCGCACCCAGCCGGCGACCTGGCCGCTGGCGATGACCTTGCGGAACGTCGCTTCGCAGCGTGATTCGGCTTCCTTCAAGGCGCCGGCGTCGGCCAGCGACAGCGGTGCTTCCAGCAGGCCGATCGGAAAGCGGATGCGCAGGCCGGCCATGTCGCCGACCGCAAAACGGACGCGTGCCTGCAGCAAGGTGTCGTAGCGTGCCCGGTGCGGCAGTTCCAGCGCGATATCGAGGTCGTAGCGCGGCATCCGTTCGCCAAGCAGTTCGCCGACCACTGTGTCGACGGCCGCCGCGATCGCATCGGTATGGAACACCAGACAGTCGTGACTCATCGGCAGGACCGGCACCAGATGCAGCGCGCCGTACTGGGCATCGCGACGCACCTGCACCCGGAATGTCGGCGTCAGCATCGAAAAATAGCGGCTGAGCATTTGGAACGCGTAGCCGACCGTCGGGCTGGCCAGCAGCCCGTAGCCCAGGATCAGGTGCGACGTCAGGCGCAGGCGCAGCCCCAGATCGAAGCCCCAGTCCTGCCGACCGGTCTGGGCGAACAAGCGCTGGATCAGCAGGTCGACCTTGGCCAGCGGCATCGTGGCATCCGGTGCCATCAGCACGGCCGCGTCGAGATCGAGCCCGGCGATCAGCGTGTCGATCCGGACCTGTTGCAGTTGCAGCAGTTCCAGCAGGCGGCCGAAATAGCGCGCCGGTACTTCGCGTTCGCTTGATGACATCGACTATCCCTTGTTGAGCGTGGGCGCTTCGCAGCGATCCACCGCGATGCACGATTCCCGAGCAATGTCTGAAAATGAATGATCGTTGTCAAAAAATGACCGGTCAGCCGAGCGCGCGGCCCGCAAACTGCACGCCATCAGAAACCGTCGACTGCTGTTACGGCAGTCGGCACGAGAACCGGAGGAAAGGTCATGGCAAGCATCGCGAATACTGCGGCAGCGGCGGCAAGCTGGCGCGACGGCAAACGCTACTGGTGGCTGATGAGCCCGGCGCTGCCGGTGCTGGTACTGGCCGGTCTCGCGGCCGTGCCGTTCGCCGAAGGTGCCGTGCTGACCACGCTGCTGTGCTGGGTCGGTTTCGCGCTGCTGTACGGGATTGCGCCAGTGCTCGACTTCTTCGTCGGCACCGATCCGGTCAACGCGCCGGAATCGGCCGTCGCCTCGCTCGAGCAGGACGTCTGGTACCGCAACATCGTGTTCGCCTACGTGCCGGCGCAGTACGCGGTCACCGTGCTCGGCGTCTGGGTGGTGATGACCCAGGACCTGACCTGGTACCAGATGCTCGGCGTGCTGCTGTCGACCGGCGTGATCAACGGTGTCGGCATCAATACGGCGCACGAACTCGGCCACAAGACCAACAGCCTCGAGCGCTGGATGGCCAAGCTGACCTTGGCGCCGGTGGCCTACGGTCACTTCTATGTCGAGCACAACAAGGGTCACCACAAGCATGTGGCGACGCCGGCCGATCCGGCCAGCTCGGCGATGGGCGAGACGCTGTACCAGTTCCTGCCGCGCACCTTCATCGGCAGCGCGAAGTCGGCGTGGACGATCGAGGCCGAACGCCTGAAGCGCCTCGGCAAGCCGGTCTGGTCGCTTGAGAATGACAATCTGCAGGCCTGGGGCATGACCGTGGTGCTGTTCGGCGCGCTGACCGTCTGGCTCGGCTGGCCGGCACTGGCCTTCCTCGTGGTGCAGGCGTTCTACGGCGCCTCGCTGCTGGAAGTCGTCAACTATCTGGAGCATTACGGTCTGGCGCGCCAGAAGCTGGCCGACGGCCGCTACGAGCGCTGCCAGCCGAAGCATTCGTGGAACTCGAACCACGTGGTGACCAACCTGCTGCTGTACCAGCTGCAGCGCCATTCCGATCACCACGCCAACCCGACCCGTCGCTTCCAGGCGCTGCGCCATTTCGAGGACAGCCCGCAGCTGCCGTCCGGCTACGCCTCGATGATCCTTGCCGCGTACTTCCCGCCGCTGTTCTTCGCACTGATGGATCACCGCGTCGCCGAGCACCACGGCTACGACCTGACCAAGGCGCGTCTTGCCGACCACGCACGGGACGGCCTTATGCGCCGCTGGCACCGTCCGGTTGGCCCGGTCGTGGCAAAGGAAACGCTGAGCGCCGAGGATCTGGCGGCTGTCGAAGCGCGCCGGCTTGCCGCCGCCAACGCCGCCGGTGAAGGCTGGCAGTGCCCGAACTGCCACTACGTCTATGTCGAATCGCGCGGCTGCCCGAACGAGGGCTGGGCGGCCGGCACGAAATGGTCGCAACTGCCGACCGCGTGGACCTGCCCGCAGTGCGCGGTGCGTGAGAAGCCCGACTTCACGCGGATCGGCTGAACCATCCGACACGCGCAGCCTGTCCGGCAGCCGCCGACACGGTCGAAAGATCGTGTCGGCGGTTGCCGTATTCGTGTGAAGCACGTCACCATACGGCCACGCACGGTCCGGTCGTCTGATGTGTGCGGCAGCGATGAACGGATGTCCGGAACTATCACCAAAAAATCCGGAAGCCGCGAGCCATCGTCCGGTTTCACAGCGTATATTTGCCGCCGCCGGGATCAGGTGGTCAGGGTGCTTACCCGCGCGCACTCGTTCTGAAGGCTCGTTGAAACGGGCCGAAGCACGAGAGACTTTCCGCATTAATCATTGATTCAATAATCATTCGTACACGCGCCGTCCTTGGCGTGGCCGTGCCCTTCCTGCACTGCACAACCACTGCCTGAACTGTCACTCGCGAGATCACCTGATGCATTCAGAACCACAGGGCAAGTTTTCGAAGCTGTTCGTCAGGGTCACCGAGCCGATCGTGTTCGGCAACCGGCCACGCACCCTGGTGGTGCTGGCGCTGGTGACGCTATTCATGGTGTGGGAAGCCCTGCATCTGAAGATCGATTCCGGGTTCGAGAAGCAGCTGCCGCTCGGCCATCCGTATATCCAGATCTTCAAGCAGTACGAAAAGGAATTCGGCGGCGCCAACCTGGTGCTGTTCGCGGTCACCGAAAAGAAAGAGAAGGACATCTACAACCCGTCGTTCATGGCCACGCTGCGGGCCGCGACCGATTCGGTGACCTTCCTGCCGGGCACCGACCGCGCCCGCGTCAGCTCGATCTTCACGCCGGACGTGCGCTACCTCGAAGTCGTCGAGGATGGCTTCGCTGGCGGCAACGTGATTTCGGCTGACTTCACGCCGACGCCGGAGAACCTCGAGAAGGTCAAGGCGAACGTGTCGAAGGCCGGTATCATCGGCCGCCTCGTCGCCAACGATCAGCGCGGCGCGATGATCTTTTCCGAGCTGCTGGAAAAGGACCCGATCACCGGCAAGACCATCGATTACATCGAAACGGCCGGGCGCATCGAGGAGATCCGCCAGAAGTATCTGAACCCGAAGTCGTACCAGCTGAAGCTGAAGGCCGATCACGAGCCGCTGAAGGCCGGTGACGTCGTCAAGACCGTCTACAAGGATCCGCGTGGTCTGCTGTTCGGCTTCAAGACCATCGATGTCGATCTGCAGGCGGCCGATGGCAGCAACCAGATTTTCTCGGTCGAAGGCAGCGAGCTGGACGTCGCGGAAATCGAGAACGCGACCTACAACCCGAATGTCGACATCGCGATCATCGGCTTCGCCAAGGTGGTCGGCGACGTTGCCGACTCGCTCGGCGAGGTGGTCGGCTTCTTCGGCCTGACCCTGCTGCTGACCTGGTTCCTGCTGACGCTGTACACCGGCTCTGC
>Ga0114983_1000560_pt1 | contig 15585 bp, 12 predicted proteins | sample Shrwel_input2_RT_FD_87182 | JGI IMG/M metagenome (GOLD analysis project Ga0114983, IMG submission 87182) | Subsurface microbial communities from deep shales in Ohio, USA - Utica-3 well 1 S input2 RT | ecosystem: Environmental > Aquatic > Deep subsurface > Shale gas/oil reservoir > Produced... | reverse complement strand
CTGTTCCGTCAGAGCTATGTGCTCGCGTTTCGCCGCGAACATCCGCTGGCGCGACAGGCAACCGTCACCCAGGCCGATTTCATCGGCTGCGAACATGTCGTGGTGTCGCCGGGCACCGGCCATGGCGAAATCGATCGCCTGATGGAGCGCAAGGGCATCGAGCGCCGGATCCGAGCGACCGTCCCGCACTTCAATGCCATCGGCAGCATCCTGGAGGCCACCGACCTCGTGGCCACGATTCCGTTGCGGCTTGCCGAGATGCTGCGCCGGCCGTTCGGCATCAGCTTCGTTCACCATCCGGTGGAACTGCCCGAGGTCTCGATCGATATCTTCTGGAACGCGCGACTGCACCGGGATCCCGCCAACCAATGGCTGCGCAGGCTGATCTTCCGCCTGTTCTCCGACCAGCAGATCGGAGGCGCCTGAACGATGGAAGTCCTCGTTCGGCCTGCCGGCCGCGTCATCAGCGTCAAGCCTGGCGACAAGTTCCTGCCAGCGCTACGCGCCGAGGGCCTGGCCATCTCATACAGCTGCGAGGACGGTCGCTGCGGGCTGTGCCGCTGCAAGCTGCTGCGCGGCAACGTCGTCGAATCGGCGCGCCCGCCACGGCCGCTGTTCGGTCATCGCACCCGCTACGTGCTGGCCTGCCAGAGCTCCCCCGCCGATGATTGCGCGATCGAGATTCCGGACGCCGACGAGCCGGTGACGCACCTGCAGCGGCGCTTGCGCACGCAGGTACTTGGCGTCGAGCCGCTGGGCCACAACGTTCGGCTGCTTCGCCTGGCAAACACGGAAAACCTGCAGTTCTCGCCGGGCCAGTTTGTCGAGCTGGAGCTCGGCCGCAGCTTTTCGCGCGTCTATTCGCTTGCCGGCCTGCCTGGCGACGATGAGCTGCGTTTCCATGTCCGCATTCATCCGCAAGGCAGCGCAGGTCAGATGATTTCCGAACGCCTGCAGGTCGGCACTCCGCTGCGGCTGCGCGCGCCGTACGGCGCCGCCTGGCTGCGGCGCCGGCACGATGGTCCGCTGCTGGTCGCGTCCTCGGGTACCGGGCTGGCGCCGTTGCTGTCGATCCTGCGCGGCATTGCCGCAGCCCGGCTCGCCAACCCCGTGCACGTCTATGTCAGCTTCCTGCTTCGCGAGGATGTGTACGGACTCGACGAACTGTCAGCAGCACTGGAACGCATTCCGAACCTGCGCAGCTCGCAGGTCATCGTCGCCTACGGGGCCATCAAGCGCGGTCTGCGCCGGGGTCTGCTGACCGAGGCGCTTGAAGCCGACATCCCGAACTTCCACGACTGGCAAGCCAATCTCTATGGCTCGCCGTTCGCGATCGATGCGGCGATCCATCTGCTGCGCCGTCGTGGCATCAGCGAGGATGATCTCCACGCGGACCCTTTCCATCCATTCGGAAGCTGAAGCGGATACCGGTCGTTCCACTCGTTAGCCGCCGGCCTGAAGGCGGGCCGCCGCCGCAACGGCAGAGGCCCGCACGCGGACTCAATGCGCGGCTGCCAGATCGCGTTCGCCAGGCACGCCGCGCCGCGGCCCGATGACCAGCTGCCGCGCGCCACGGACCGCACTCGGCGAAATGCCGTAACGCAGCTTGAACTGGCGGGAGAACGAGGCGAAGTGCTGAAAGCCATGGTCCATCGCGATGTCGGTGATCTTGCGATGGCTGTGACGGGCATCGCGCAACAGGCGCATGCAGCAATCAAGGCGGATTTCGCGGATCGCCCGCGTCGGCGTCAGACCATGACGCTCGAACAGCAGATACAGCGCACGACGCGACATGAACAGTTCGGCAGCGATTGCATCGGCATCCAGCACCGGATCGGCGATCCGGCGCAGGATCACGGTGCGGGCGCGTTCGAGGCGGCTGGTGCGTGTCGCTTCGGCGCGCGGACGTTCGGCGTTGTCGGTACCTGCAGCCTCGGCGCGCGACCAGCGCTCGATCAACGACGTATCGACCCGGAAGCGGCTCGGCATCAGCGCGGCATAGGCATGGGCTTCGATCACCGCGCGACTGAACAGCACGCTGCCACGGTCATCGCTGCGCATCGTGTCGAGGGCCGACGCATATTCGGATTCGCGCCACGGCAGCTCGTCACTGCGCAGGCCGACGAACCAGCGGTACAGCGTGTTGTAGCGGAGTTGTTCGAGCAGCTGCTCGTGGCTCGGAAACGAGTACAGCGCCTGCAGCAGCGCTGCCCGAATCAGCGGTGCGCAACGGATTGCCGGGAGCGTTGCGTCCTTGCAGATGTCTTCGACAAGACTGCGGATATGGACCAGCGGATGAACGTCGTCGGCGCCGGGAAGGACATCTGCCCTGTTGGCCGAGCCATGCTTGATGAACCCGGGTGCGCGGGAATCGTACATATCGAGCTGTCCTCCTGTCCGGCGAAGATGCCTGCCGCGTCTCCAGTGGCGCGTCATGGTCTTGCGTCTTGAATTCAGTCTCCCCGATCCGACTGTCAGCGTCATTCGCCCTTGGTGATATTCGATATTCGCCAAGCATCGGTCGCGGTAATGACGGGGCCTGGCGCGTCGACCAACAAGGCGACCACACCCGTCCAGAGGAAGCTGCATGAAAAGCCATGCGCCTGCGGGGTTCCACCCGGTTTCTACGGACACTTTCGAGTAGGCCGAACCTGGCGCAAGGACTGCTTGCATCGACGCGAAGGAAGCTCAGCGCGCAGTTCAAGCAAGGGGCTGTCGAACAGGTGCCGCAGCTTGGGGTGAGCTGCGCCCGAATGGGCGCAGCTCGGACGCGCCATCAGCACGGCCAGAGGCAAGCTAGCTTCGGCTGGGCGGACACTCGGCATCACCTGCTCGCGACTGGTCTACCCGCTCGGCACTCTTGGCGGCACTGCCAATTGAACCGGCACGGCAGATGACGCCTCGTACGAACCCTAGGGAACGTCGCCCTCGGGTTCGCCGCACGACGGCGATCGACGTTCAGTCCTTGATGCCGTAGCGGTCCGACAGAACGGTCAGGAACACCTCGATCGCCGCCAGTTCGCGGTTGTAGATGCGCACTTCATCGAGCGCGCCGGCCAGCGGATAGCGGTAGGTGCGCTCGCCGAACAGGGGCGACTGCGCGCCGAAATACAGCGGCTGGCCGTTCGACACAGCGAAATTGTGGTGGCCGTTCTCGATGGTCTGCTGAAGCTCGCCATCGATATACAGCCGAATGCGTTCCGGATTGCTGCGCTGCGTGATCGTCACGTGCAGCCACTTGCCGAGCTGCGGCTTGATCGGCGTGGTGAGCGCGACGGCCGTCGAATAGTCGATGAAGCCGGCGGAACCCGGCGCGGGGGCCGGCGCCGACGCGATGTAGCTGAAGAATCCCTGGCGATCGTGGCTCTTGGCGACCGCCATCTGAATCGCGTGCGGGACGAAGTTGGCAAACGCATCCTCGCCGGCGAAATCGTCGAAGCGCGCCCAGTAGCTGACGGTGAAATTGTTGCCGAACGCCAGCGACGGACTGGCCGGAATGGTGACGTAACCCAGATCGCGATAACCGCCGAACTTGGCCGCCGTACCCAGAATCCCCGGAACCAGGCTGACGGCGCCGGTCGCCACACCGTTATTGCCTCGGCTGCTGCAATCGGTGCTGGTGGTCGAGTTGAAGCAGTAATGGGCCACGAGTCCGTTCTTCGGACCTGCGGCATAACTGACGCCGGCAGCGATGACGCCGGCAACAAGCAGGGGAACTGCGGCAAACAAGGACAAGGTACGCGTGATCGACATGGCAAGGCTCCTGCGCGATGGATTGAGCCGCCCAAGACCTGAGTCATCGTGGCGGCGAGCCAATCTGAGCGGATCTCACGCTCAGGTCCTCGCGGAATTCCAACGGAACTCCAACGGATTCCTCGCGATGTCACCTAATGCCGTCAACGTGCGGTAGACCATGCCCCGCCGTCGCCAGAAACGAAAAAGCCCCTGCGGTCAGGGGCTTCTTGTTGATGCGAATAGGGAATGGCGGAGAGGGTGGGATTCGAACCCACGGTACCTTGCGGTACGCCTGATTTCGAATCAGGTACGTTCGACCACTCCGCCACCTCTCCGCGTTGCTTCAGCAGCTTCGCGCCGGAGGGTCGATTCCGGACGCGGGCTTTGTCGCTGCAGCCCGTCTATTCTATCAATCCGGTTGTGCCCGCGCAGGACTTTTTTGCGCGACCGCCTGCCGGTCTGGCGACCGACAGGCGTTGCGGCACCAGTGGCCGCAGCGCCACAGGACAGGACACCCGCGCCGGGTGGGATCATAGAAACAGAACCGCCACCGCAGCTCGACGAAGCTGCGAGTGGCTGCAGGCACGCGAGACCGACATGACGACCGGAGCAGCTTCACGATGACGGCCACGCCGCGCCAGGTATCGGCGCTGCGCAGCGCGCTCCTCGCTGCGGTTGCGCTGCTTGCTCTGGTCACCTGCTCGCCGAATCCGAACCGGCTCGAGCGCGCGCTTGCCAGCGGCGTGCTGCGGGTGGCGACGACCAACAGCCCGACCACCTGCTTCGCCGGGCCATCCGGACCAACCGGTTACGAGTGCGACCTCTTGCGCGGCCTCGCTGAAAAACTGGGGATGAAGCTGGAACTGGTCTACCTTGCCAACGCCTCGCAAGTGCTCGATTACGTGGCCGGCGGCCGAGTCGATGTCGGTGCGGCAGGCATCAATGTCACGGCGTCGCGCAGCGAACAGGTGCGCTTCACCAAGCCGGTGCAGACGGTTCGTCAGCAGCTGGTCTACCGTGCCGACGAATCCAAACCACGCGACCTCGACGGTCTCGACGGCAAGCTGGCGGTACCGAAGGGCAGTTCGATGGCCGAACGCTTGGTTGAACTGCGCGCCAGCCGCTACCCGACGCTGCTGTGGCAGGAAATCCCGGATGCCGGCGGCAACGATCTGCTGGCCCGCGTTGCCGATGGCGAACTGACCTACACGATCGCCAATTCCGATCTGGTGGCTTTGAACCGCCGCCATGCGCCGAAGCTCAAGGTCGCCTTCGACGTTTCGGGCAACGAGGACATCGCCTGGGCATTGCCGTCAGGTAGCGACACCAGCCTGTACGACAAGGTCCAGCACTATCTGACGACGTTCCCGGAAACCGAGCTGGCACGGCTGCGCGATCGTCATTTCGGCGTCGTCGAAAATGACGAGTACCTCGGCGTGGTCCGCTTCGTCACCGACGTCAAGGAACGCCTGCCGAAGTATCAGCGCTATTTCGAGGACGCTGCCGAGCGCTATGGCCTCGACTGGCGCACGCTGGCGGCGATAGGCTACCAGGAATCGAAGTGGGATCCCGACGCGGTCAGCCACACCGGCGTGCGCGGCATCATGATGCTGACGATGGACACGGCCGAGCACATGGACGTGAAGGATCGCGAGGATGCCGTGCAGAGCATCGAAGGCGGCACGCGCTACTTTCAGCAGCTGCTGCGCAAGATGCCGGCGTCGATTCCGGAGCCGGATCGCACGTGGATGGCGCTCGCGGCCTACAACCAGGGCCTGGGGCACTTGCACGATGCCCGCAAGCTGGCCCAGAAGGTCGGCAAGAATCCCAATCGCTGGGATGACGTGCGGGAAGGCATGCGCCGCCTCACGCAGGAGCAGTGGTACTCCCAGACCAAGCATGGCTATGCGCGCGGTGGTGAAGCCGTGCACTTCGTCACCAATGTGCGCAGCTACTACGACGTGCTGCTGTGGATGACCGGCGGGACGAACGTTGCGCCGAGCACCGAGGCGCAGGCGGCGGCCGTCAGATCCGCAGCCGAGTCACCGGCCGACCGTTGAGCAGATGCTCGGCGACGATCTCGTCGACGTCCGCCTCGCTGTCATACCGATACCAGACACCTTCCGGGTAGACGACCATCACCGGTCCCTGCTCGCAGCGGTCAAGGCATCCGGCCTGATTGACGCGCGCGCGACCGATGCCGGTGATCGCGGCCTTCTTGACCTTCTGCTTGCAGTAGTCGCGCAGGCCGCTGGCGCCGTGATCCTCGCAGGAGGCACGGCCATCGCTGCGCTGGTTGCAGCAGAAGAACACGTGGTGCTTGAAGTAGGGATCCGGCGTGGGGCTGCTGGCGGGGTCGCTCATGGCGTTCCGAACGAATAACCGAGGTTGATGGTGGAAATCTGGTCGACGTGGCGGGTGTCTTCCGGCACCTGCGAGTTGTAGCGGATTTCGTGATTGAAGGTCGCGAACAGGTTGCCGACGATGGTCAGCTTCAGCGCCGAAATCGGGTTGACGTAGATATTGGTCTTGCCGGCTTCGGTGCGCAGCGTCTGGCTGAACTCGGCATTCGGCGAGATCGCCCAGACGTACTTGCCGCCGAACGTGGCGATCGCCGCGGTTTCGTAGACGTCGTCCTGATCGCGAGTCCGGTTGGCACCGAGGCCGGTTTCGACATCGAGCGTATGGATCGGCCCGGTCAAGACGTGGCGGCCGTAGCCCAGCGTCAGCGCATAGCGTTCCGCGACACCGGCAAAGCGATCGTTGTCGTAGGCCAGATTGGTGTACGCGTAGTTGTGCTCGTCGAACTGCAGATCGGTCTTGTTGGCAGCCGAGTAGCGTTCGTCGGTGGTCAGGCCGTCCCGCGTGCCGCTGAAGGCCAGCGCGCTGAAGCGATTGCCCCAGCGGCTGCGCCGGTACTCCAGCGCGCCACGGACGTTCACGGAACGCGTGCGCGTGTTGCCCGAGGTATTGACGACGCCGAGCGCGAGATCGCCACGCCACGGAGACGGCGCAGGCGGCGCGGGCTCGGGTGTCGACCCCTCGTTGTCCGGAGCGGCGCCGGATTCAGCAGCATCATCTACGGCAGCCTCAGCTGCAGGAGCATCTGCGGGCGCCGCCGGCGCGTCAGCCTGCGCCAACCCGCTTCCCAGCATGAGACACAGCAGCAGGGCGGCACGAAAAACCGGCAGGCAAACAGTCGGCAGCACGGACATCGGTGAGGGTTGCTCCTGTATTGGGGTTTGATCGAGGACGCCTTCGGCCCGGGATCCTGGCCGGTGGCCTGTGCTAGCGTCGCCGCCATCATGCCGCTGCCCGAACCGCGCCCGTTTCCGCTTGCCGACGCCGATCTGTGCGTGAAATGCGGGCTCTGCCTGCCGCACTGCCCGACCTACGGGCAGTCGCGCAACGAAGCCGATTCACCGCGCGGCCGAATCATGCTGATGCAGGGTCTGGCGACGGGGCGCATTGTCCCGTCATCCACCGTTGAACGCCATCTCGATGGCTGTCTCGGCTGTCGGGCCTGCGAACGCGTATGCCCGGCTCAGGTCCCGTACGGCGCGCTGATCGATGCCGGCCGCGCCGTGCTGGCCGAAGCGCGCCCTGCCCGCTTGCGGCGATCCCGCTGGACCAGCGCCGTGCTGTCGCGGCGACCGCTGCGACAACTGCTGGCGATGCTGCTGCGGCTGTACGTCGCGTGCGGTTTGCAGACCTTGATCCGCCGCTTTCATCTGCTCGGCCGCGGCCGGCTGGCGCGACTCGAATCGCTGCTGCCGGCTTCATCTGACATCCGCCGCCCATCGACTGCAGTGCCCGCTGCAAACAAAGCTGCGCGAGGAACCGTGGCGATCTTCACCGGCTGCGTCGGCGGGATTGCCGATCCGGCACTGGCCGACGACCTTGCGCTGCTGCTGGCCGATTGCGGCTATCGGGTCCGCCGCCCAAGTGCGGAGACCTGCTGCGGCGCCATCGATCAGCACGCCGGAGACCCTACGCGCGCCGAACGGCTGGCGGCGCGCAATGTTGCTGCGTTCGGCGATGGCGATGATCCGATCCTGCCGCTGGCGACCGGCTGCGCCGCCACGCTGGCCGCCTACCCGCGTCTGGCCGCCGGTGGCGATGCGTTCGGCCGTCGCCTGCGCGATCCGCTTGCCTTCCTGATGGCACACGCCGATGCGCTGCGCTTCCGCGCCACGCCGCTGACGGTTGCCATCCATGAGCCGTGCACGCAGAAGAACGTGATCGGTGAAGGCCGGGCGCTGCGGCAACTGCTGGCGCGCATTCCGGAACTGACGGTGGTGGAACTCGATGCTTCGGGCCGCTGCTGCGGCGCGGCCGGCACCCACTTCATCGATCACGCCTCGGAGGCCGACGCGCTGCTCCAGCCGAAGCTCGACGCGATCGCCGCACTGACTCCCGACCTGATCGTCAGCGCCAACATCGGCTGCGCGCTGCATCTGGCCGGCGGGCTGCGCCGGGCCGGCGGCATCAGCCCGGAGGTGCTGCACCCGGTTCGACTGCTGGCACGATGCCGGGCTTGACGGTCGGCGCCTCGGGGTCTGCCGTCGCCAGCCGCGCCTCGACGCGCAGCAGCACGCGCTCGGCCAGTTCGTCCTGGATGTAGCGGCGCAGGCGCGCCTCTTCGGCTTCCTTGGCGAGAATCTGCTGGGCGCTGAAGCTGTAGTCGCGCGACACCGTCTGCGACTCCGGCGCAATCAGGATCTGCGCCTTGCCATCGACGACGCGGCGCATCTCGAAGGTCACGCGCGTGACCAGCCGGTACTCGATCGCGCGGCCATCGGTGCCGATCGACAGCACTTCCTGCGCTTCGCGCAGATCAGTCAGGCGCAGCACCACGGACGCATCGTCGGCCTTGGACACGACCTCACCACCGCCACGGGTGATGCGCGCCTTCAGCGCTTCCTCGACCGGCGGCGCGCTGACCCGATACGGATCGACCAGTTCGACGTGTACCGACTTCAGTGCCTTCGGCAGCGGCCGGCTGCCCACCGGGTGGAAGCCGCAGGCGACCATCGCCAGCGCAGCGAGCGAGATACCGATCGGTCGAACAGGATTCATGCGCCGATCACACCACGAAATTGACCAGCTTGCCGGGCACCACGACCTGCTTCTTGATCGCGGCACCAGCAAGGAAGCGCTGCACGCCTTCATCGGCCAGTGCAGCGGCAATGATCACGTCCTGTGCCGAGCCCGCCGGCACGCTGATCTGGCCGCGGAGCTTGCCGTTGACCTGCACGACCATTGCGACGTTGTCCGACACCCGGGCATCGGCTTCCGGCTCCGGCCATTCGGCGTCGATCACCGGGGTCACGTTGCCCAGTGCCAGCCACAACTCGTGCGCGGCATGCGGCACGATCGGCGACAGCACGCGCACCAGTGCACTCAGCGCTTCGCCCAGCACCGCCCGACCCTGTGCGCTGCGGTCATCGAACTTGGCCAGCGCGTTGACCAGTTCCATGCACGCGGCGACAGCGGTGTTGTAGTTGTGGCGACGGCCAAAGTCGTCGCTGATCTTGGCCAGCTGATCGTGCAGCTTGCGGCGAAGGTCCTTCTGCGCGGCGTTCAGCGCGGCGCGGTCGAGCGGCTCGGTGGCACCGAGGGCTGCGTGATCGGCCACCAGCTTCCAGACCCGCTTCAGGAAGCGCAGCGCGCCTTCGATGCCGGCATCGCTCCATTCCAGCGTCTGCTCCGGCGGTGCGGTGAACATCATGAACAGGCGCACGGCATCGGCACCGTGCGATTCGATGATCGCCGCCGGATCGACGCCGTTGTTCTTCGACTTCGACATGGTGCCGAGGCCGACCGCGGTCACCGCTTCGCCGCTTGCCTTCAGCGCGTAGCTGCCGTCGGCGCGCTTCTCGACGTCCTTCGGATGGATCCAGTCGCGGCCACCGGCCTCGGTCGTGCGGTAGAAGCCTTCGGCCAGCACCATGCCCTGGGTCAGCAGGCGCTTGAACGGCTCGGCGACCGCCGGCAGGCCGCAGTCGCGCATCAGCTTCGAAAAGAAACGCGCGTACAGCAGATGCAGGATCGCGTGCTCGATGCCGCCGATGTACTGATCGACCGGCAGCCAGTAGGCCGCGCGCTCGTCGACCATGCCGGTCTGGCAGCCGGCGCTGGCGAAGCGGGCGTAGTACCAGCTGGAATCGACGAAGGTGTCGAAGGTGTCGGTCTCGCGTCGCGCCGGCTTGCCGCATTGCGGACACGGCACGTTGACGAAGCTGTCGAGCTTCAACAGCGGATTGCCGCGACCATCCGGCACCAGGTCTTCCGGCAGCCGCACCGGCAGCTGGTCGGCCGGCACCGGCACAGCGTCGCAGGTCTCGCAGTAAATGATCGGGATCGGGCAACCCCAGTAGCGCTGGCGCGACACGCCCCAGTCACGCAGCCGGTAGTTGACGCGGCGGCGGCCGGCGTTCTGCTGCTCCAGCTTGCTGGCGATGCCGTCGAAGGCGTCCTTGAACGACAGGCCCGAGAACTCCGCGGAGTTGATCGTGAAGGCTTTGTCGGTGAATGCAGCGGTGCTGAGATCCGGCGCCGGCCCGTCGGCCGTCGCGGCGATCACCGCCTTGATCGGCAGACCGTACTTGGTCGCGAACTCCCAGTCGCGCTGGTCGTGTCCCGGCACCGCCATCACCGCACCCGAGCCGTAGCTCATCAGCACGAAGTTCGCTGCATAGACCGGAATTCGCTCAGCCGTCAGCGGATGGATGACGTCGATGCCCAGCGCCACGCCGCGCTTCTCCATCGTTTCCATCGCTGCTTCGGTGACATCACCGCGGCTCGCTTCATCGACGAACGCCGCCACGGTCGCATCACGGGCAGCCGCTTCCAGCGCCAGCGGATGCTGGGCGGCGACCGACACGAACATCACGCCGTACAGCGTGTCCGGCCGCGTCGTGAACACGGTCAGCTTCTCGCTGGTCTCCCCTCTCCCGCCGGGAGAGGGGCCGGGGGTGAGGGAAGGCCGGTCAACCGTGAAATCGATCTCCAGCCCTTCCGAGCGGCCGATCCAGTTTTCCTGCATGCGGCGCACGGCTTCCGGCCAGTGCTCGAGCTGCTTGACCTCGGCGAGCAGCTCGTCGGCATAGGCGGTGATCTTCAGGAACCACTGCGGGATCTCGCGCTGCTCGACGATGGCGCCAGAGCGCCAGCCGCGGCCGTCGATCACCTGCTCGTTGGCCAGCACGGTCTGGTCGACCGGGTCCCAGTTGACGCGCGAATTGCGGCGATAGATCAGGCCGCGCTTCAGCAGTTCGGTGAAGAACCACTGCTGCCAGCGGTAGTAGTCCGGCTCGCAGGTCGCGAGGCGGCGATCCCAGTCGTAGCCGATGCCGAGCTGTTTGAGCTGCCCGCACATGGTGTCGATGTTCGAATAGGTCCACTCGGCCGGCGGCACCTTGTTCTTGATCGCCGCGTTCTCGGCCGGCAAGCCGAAGGCATCGAAGCCGATCGGCTGCAGTACGTTCTTGCCCTTCATCCGCTGGTAGCGGCTGATCACGTCGCCGATCGTGTAGTTGCGCACATGGCCCATGTGCAACTTGCCGGACGGGTACGGGAACATCGACAGGCAGTAGAACTTCTCCGCGCCCGGCTTCTCGACGGCCTTGAAGCACTGGTTGGCGGCCCAGAACGCCTGGGTGCTGGACTCGACTTCGACGGGGCTGTATTCGGCTTTCATGGGGCGGCGGGGCGTGATGCGCGTGCGGAACGGCGGGCTGCGAGGGCACACAGTTTACAGGCTGGTTCCGCCGGCCCTGCGCCGAGGCTGCGCGCGCGCAGGGCAGGCAGCAGGATGGCGCGGCAGGTCGACATTTTTTGTCAGCTTGTGACCGCTCCGAACCACGCCGCGTCAGTCGGTGACATGGGCGCTTGAGCAATCGTCATTGATTTATCGAGGATTTTTCAAAATCATGTCGTGGCACGCGGGTTGCTCCCTGCTCCTCGCGTCGCACCCCGAATCTGCAGTTTCTCGCCACCCATCCGGAGCACTCCCATGAAGAAGGTCCAGCAAGGTTTCACCCTGATCGAACTGATGATCGTCATCGCGATCATCGGCATCCTCGCCGCCATTGCGCTGCCGGCTTACCAGGACTACGCCAACCGTGCCAAGGTCAGCGAAGTGGTGGTGGCGGCGGATGCCTGCAAGTCGGCGGTCACCGAATCGTTTGCCTCCTCGGGTACGCTTCCGGCCGATGCCTCGGCGGCAGGCTGTGTCACTGACCAGACCAGATATGTCTCCGCGCTGGCAGTCTCCAACGGTGCCATCACCGTTACCGCCCGGAGCACCGGCCAGTCGGCGATCGACGGCGCCACGCTGATCTTCACGCCATCCTCATCGGCCGGCGGCACGCTGACCTGGGCCTGCAATACCGGCACGATCCCGAGCAAGTACCTGCCGCAGGCCTGCCGCTGATCGCAGTGCCTACCCTGGGCTGATCCGATCCCGCTGTCACCCGATCGATCAGCCTGCGAAAACGCCGCCGCCAAGGCGGCGTTTTCGTTTGCAGCCACGGAGCAGAGCGTGAAACAGGCGACCTATCCCGCATCCGCCATCCTGCTGGCGCTGGCCGCGGCGGCGGCTGTGCTGCACAACGGCGGGCTCGACACGTCCTCGCTCGCAGCGGCAGCGGGACTGCTGCTGGTCACGCTCCTACTCGGCATCGCCACCGGTGTAAATCTTCACGCCACGCCGCTGCCGACACTGCCGCTGACGCTGGCGAGCGGGTGTCTGCTGGTGCTGGCGCTATGGCTCGTGCTGATGCCGGGCCTTAGCGAGTTACCCGGCACCAGCGTGACGGTAGGCTGGGTAGTGGCCGCGCTGCCGCTGGCCTATCTGCTTGCCGTGGTCACGCTGCGCGACACGCGCGACTGGACCGCGGGCTTGTCGCTGGTCAGGGTCGTTGCCGCCTTGGTAATGACCGTCGGGGTCATCGATTTTCTGGTCGTTCGCAGCCGGCCGTTCTCAGTATTCGAGGACGTCAATGCCTTCGCCGCGTTCTGCAATGTCTTCGCGCTGCCAGCGCTTGCCCGCCTGCACACCCGTCTGCGCAGCGACGGCATGGGTGCAGCCTTGCGGTCGGGCAATGCGGCATTCGTGCTGCTGGCCCTCGCCTGTCTCGCCGCCACGGCATCGCGCGGTGGTCAGCTCAGCTTTTTGCTCGGCCTGACCGTGCTCGGGCTGTTGCTGGTGCGCCATGACCGCAGTGCCTGGAAGACGATCGCGGCGAGCCTGCTGGTCTTCGTCGCGCTGCTTGCGGCGATTGCACCGTTCCAGCAAATGGGCAGCTCGCTGTCCCGCTTCACGTCGATGGACAGCGACAGCTCCACCAGCGACCGGTTGGAGATGCTGAAGTCGACCTGGCGGATGGTCGAGGACGGTCCGTGGTACGGCAGCGGGCTCGGCACCTACAAGGTCCGCTACCTGATGTATCGCAGTCCGGACGAGGTTTCGACAACCGGCGATCTCGCCCACAACGATTACCTGCAGATGCTGGCCGAAGGCGGCCCGATCCTCGCGGGCCTGTTGGCGCTGCTGGCGCTCGGCGTGGGCCTTGCAGCGCTGCGGCTGTGGCGCTGCGCGCGGACGACGACTGCTGACAGCCCGCAGTTCATCGAATCCGCCGGTCTGCTTGCGGCCTTGTTCTGCCTGTTCGGCCACGCGGCGCTGAATTTCATCTTCTACGTGATGCCGCTGGCGCTGATCGCCGGCCTGTATCTCGGGCGGCTCGATGTGCTGCGTGGCGATGTCCGCCAGCTCGATATCGGCCGTCATGTCTCCCGGCCGATGCTGATGACGCTGGTCGGCGGTCTGACGCTATGGCTCATCGCGACACTCGGGCTGCAAAGCGCCTATCAGGCGATGACCACCGGCCAATGCAGGCTGCGGCTGTGCACGCAACTGGCCGGTGACGAGCCGTTCTACGGCCGCTACTCGGCCTTGCTGATCGCCACCCAGCCTTCCTACCTGCCGGCACGGGAATGGTTCGTGAACGCCTACACGGCCGCAGCGGCCCGCGCGACCGACGACCGGCAGCGCAACGATTCGGCCCGGATGGCGGCACGAGAACTCGCCGACCAGATCCGCCGCTATCCGGCAGTGCCATATCCCTACCGCGACCTCGCCAGCCTGCTGATCAAGTATCCCGCCGCAGCCGACGCCGTCGGGCCCGGCGTCAGCAATCAGCCGGTGGCCCTGCTGCGCGAAGCGGTACGCCGCAATCCGCTGGATGTCCGTGCCCGCACGCAACTTGCCACGACACTCGATGCAGGCGGACAGACTGAAGCGGCATTCGAGCTGCTGCATGACGACGGCATGCGCTGGTGGAAAGTGCAGCCGCTGTCAGACAGCGGACGGGCCGACCTGCTGAAAGCCGCGATTCCGCTGGCGCTTAAGCTGGGGCGCTGCGCAGACGCCGCCGAGATGGCACGCGGACTGGATGCTTTCCTGCCGGGCGATCCGCTGGCCCAGCCGGTCGATGCCGACGCGGAGACGTGTCGGCCCGATAGCGCCCAGACCCCGACCGCACCGGGCTGAGATGCCGGCGACGGCTTGCATCGCCAATTCGGCGCGGGATACGGTTCCGTAACACTCCTGCACCGACTGAACGATGAGCGCCACCGCTTCCCCGCTGCCCGACGTCACGTCGCCCTCAGCCAGCAACGTCGACGCGCCGAAGACCGGCTTCGCGCAGGAACCCGGCTACCTGTTCGGGCCGTGGATGGATTTCTTCTGCCTGGGCGGGGCGACGCTGCTGATCATTCCCTGGTTCGGGCTGCTGCCGACCGACTGGAAGGAATACGCCGACGTGCTGGTGATCACCACGGCGGTTGCCCACTTCATCAACAACCCGCATTTCGCGCATTCCTACCACCTGTTCTACCGCGACTTCACGCGGCGCGGCTTTGCGGCCGAGTATCCGCGCGAGTGGCGCATCCGCTACCTGATCGCCGGCATCGCGGTGCCGCTGGCGCTGATCGGCTTCTTCCTGTGGTGCCTGCTGACCAAGAACGCGCGCGCGCTCGGTTACAGCGTCAACCTGATGTTCTTCACGGTCGGCTGGCATTACGTGAAGCAGGGCTACGGCATGCTGATGCTCGATTCGGTGCTGAAGCGTCGCTTCTTCACCGAGACCGAAAAGCGGGTGCTGCTGTGGAATGCCTACGCGGTCTGGTTCCTGTCGTGGCTGCTCGGCAACGCGATGGCCTACAAGTCCGACTACTGGGGCATTGCGTACTACAGCTTCGCGACACCGGAACCGATCATGACGGCGATCGAGATCATCACCGGGCTCAGCTCCGCCGCGGTGCTGGTGATGCTGGCGCGCAAGTGGCTGGCCACGCGCATGCTGCCGCCGATCAACGGGCTGGTCGGCTACACAGTAGCGCTGTACCTCTGGCTGCTGTACCGCGATCCGGTGCTGACCTTGGTGTTCCCGGCGCTGCATTCGATCCAGTACATGGTCGTGGTCTGGCGCTACGAACTGAACTACCAGCAGGCGCAGACCGGCGGAACCCGCAACCCGGTGCGCTTCGGCCTGCGCATGGCCCTGTTCTATGCGATCGCGCTGGGACTGGGCTACGTCGGCTTCTGGCTGGGGCCGAAATGGCTGGCCACGGTCGCACCGTCGCTGATCGAAGGGGTCGGCGATTACGCCTTCCTGCTCGCGGCGTGGATCTTCATCAACGTCCACCACTACTTCCTCGACAGCGTGGTCTGGCGCAAGGGCAACCCGGAAACCGGGCAGTACCTGTTTCGCTGAGTTCGCGGCGGATCGGCCGCCGATTGCGGCAGAATCGACGCAAGGCGGGTGTCGGCCGTCGAAGCGG
>Ga0114983_1000559_pt1 | contig 15647 bp, 15 predicted proteins | sample Shrwel_input2_RT_FD_87182 | JGI IMG/M metagenome (GOLD analysis project Ga0114983, IMG submission 87182) | Subsurface microbial communities from deep shales in Ohio, USA - Utica-3 well 1 S input2 RT | ecosystem: Environmental > Aquatic > Deep subsurface > Shale gas/oil reservoir > Produced... | reverse complement strand
GTTCAGGTGCAGCTCGGCGGTCATGGGGCCATCCTGGCGGACTTGCCCCACCCAGAGGCTGACCTGATCAGCGAGCTTCTGTCCGAACTCGGGCGAGTGCAAGGGCACCGGGATGGAGGCGCTCTCGTGGCGAGCCGGGCTCAGGTTGGACAGGGTCTGCCCGAAGCTGGCTGCGCGGCCGCCATCGGCGGCCATCAGCGCCGCCATGGGGTCGCCATCGCGGCCAAGCGGGGTGGCGTCGCCGGGGCCCAGGAGCTTGTCGACTTGCAGGGCCGCTGCAGCGGCACCGCCGCGGCCGTCCAGTGCGCCGTCGCGCTGACCCAAGGCCAGGCCACCGCCCGCACCCAGGGCCAGGCCCTGGCTGCCGCCTCGGCCCAGGCCTCGGCCTGGCTTGTCATCGTCACGCCCGATGCCCGGCGTGGACTCCGCGGCGCCCGACTCGGCGTCCCCGAGTTCGGCAGCGGCTGCCGCGTCCTGGGCGGCGGCGCCATCGGCCTGCGTCAGGCTGACCAGCCACGCCAGCATGCTGGCCGTGTCGCCACCCTGCACGGTGGCGGGGGGCGTGAGCTCTCGCACCACGGCCGCGCCATCGCCCAAGGCGGTGCTGAAACTGACCTGGTCTTCGGCGGCCGGCTCCTCGCGGGCTCGCCCGGCCTCGTCACCCGGCGGGGAGGCCGAAGCGGCATCCGCGCCCTCGCTCTGGGCGCTGGCGGGCGCCCGATTGGCGGGACGGCTCACGTTGTCGGTGCGGGCGCGTTGGGCCGATTTGTTGTCGATGGGCTTGCTGTTGGCTGGCTCCGCCGCGGCCCCATCGGCGTCCGCCGCTGCACGCGCTGCGGCACGCCCGGCTTGCAAGCGAGCCGTCGCCAGCGCCTGCTGGGAGGCGACCGCGGCCACCGGTCGCGGCGCGGGGGCGACCGCCGCGGGCTTGCGGAGGCTGGCTTGCGGGCCGGCTTGGGGGGTGGCCTGCAGGCTGCCCTGCGGGGGCGCCTGATGCTGGCTCATCCAGCGCGCGAAGCTTTCCTGGCCGCTGCCCTCACCTCGGCCACCCATGCGACCGAGCATGTCCGACAGGTTCGTCGAAGCGCTGGCCGCGTTGGCGGAAGGCAAGGCGGTGGAGGCGGTTTTGATGGGGGTGCTCATGGTGGAAAACCTCTCGAAAATCTGGGGGGTGAGCGTGTCTTCAAGCGGCGCCGGAGGCCTGCTCATTGGACGCGGCCTCCGTTGCCTGCTTGAAGCGCACGCTGCGCGCGGCCATTTCATCGGTGGCTTTCTGCTCCTGGCGGGACTGCTTGAGTTGCGCCTCCGCCTGGCGACGATCGATGAGCTGCGAGACCGCCGCCACCCGGCGCTCCCGCTCGATGAGTTGGGCCCGGCAGCGCGCCATGTGCTGCTCGGAGAGCCCCACGCGGCGGTCTTGTTCGCTGACGGCGTCCCCCAGGCGGTCGATGAACCCCTGGTAGCACAACACGATCTCGACGCCGCCGGACTGCCTGAACTGGTTCTGCCAGCGACGCTGGTAGTCCTGGCGCCAGTCGTGCAGGGACTGCGCCTGCTGGCGCGCCGACTCATGGGCCTGGCGCGCGGACTCCAGCGTGGACACCGCCGCGTCGCGCTCCTTCTGTGCCGACTCCAACACCATCAGCAAGGCCTGGATGCCACTCATGAAGCTGTACTCCCGCCTGATGAATCAAAGGTCAACCCGCGACGATGCCGTGCAACTCGCCCACCGCATCCTCCAGCCAGGCCGGTGAATGCATGTCTTGCTGCAGCAGCTTGACCATCTCGGGGTGCACGCGCACGGCCTGATCGAGGTCCGGATCGCCACCGGGCACGTAGGCGCCCAGCTGGATCAGGTCCCGCGCCTTGCTGAACTTGGACCACAGCTGGCGAAACCGACGCGCGTCATCGATATGTTGCCCGTCGGCGACGTTGTGCATCACCCGAGAAGCACTGCGTTCGATGTCTATTGCCGGGAAATGGCCGGATTCAGCCAGCTCACGCGACAGCACGATGTGGCCGTCCAGGATGGCTCGGGCCGCGTCGGCGATCGGGTCCTGCTGGTCGTCGCCCTCGGACAGCACCGTGTAGAACGCCGTGATGGAGCCGTGGCCATTGAGGCCGTTGCCGCTGCGCTCGACGAGCTGCGGCAGCTTGGCGAAGCACGAAGGCGGGTAGCCCTTGGTGGCGGGTGGCTCGCCAATGGCCAGTGCGATTTCACGCTGCGCCATGGCGTAGCGGGTCAGCGAATCCATCAGCAACAGCACGTGCAGGCCCTGGTCGCGGAAGTGCTCGGCCACGGCGGTGGCGTACGCGGCGCCCTGCATGCGGGTCAGCGGCGGCGCGTCGGCCGGGGCGGCCACCACCACCGAGCGGGCCAGGCCGTCTTCGCCCAGGATGTCCTCGATGAACTCCTTGACTTCGCGGCCCCGCTCGCCGATCAAGCCCACGACGATGACGTCGGCCTGCGTGTAGCGGGCCATCATGCCCAGCAGCACCGATTTGCCGACGCCGGAGCCGGCGAACAGGCCGATGCGCTGGCCGCGGCCCACCGTGAGCATGGAGTTGATGGCGCGCACGCCCGTGTCCAGCGGCAGGCGCACCGGGTCGCGCTCCATGGCGTTGATGGCGCGGCGCGCCAGCGGCTCGCTGCGGATGTGCTGCAGCGGGCCCTTGCGGTCCAAAGGCTCGCCTTGTGCGTTGACCACGCGGCCCAGCAAGCCCGCGCCCACCGGCAGGTGGCGGGTGCGGTCTTCGCTGCGACGCCACGGGTGATTGGGTCGACCCAGCACCGGCGTGTTGATGGGGATCTGGCAGGGGATGACGCGCGCGCCGCTGGCCAGGCCGTGCACCTCGGCGGTCGGCATCAGGTAGGCGCGGTCGCCCGCGAAGCCCACCACCTCGGCCAGCACCGGGGTCGACTCCAGGCGCGTCTCGGAGTGGATCTCGCAAACAGCGCCCACCGGCAGGCGCAGGCCCGTGGCCTCCAGCACGAGGCCGGCCACGCGCACCAGCTTGCCCTGATTTTCCAGCGGCATGCGGGCGCTGGCACAAGCGTCCAGGTCGTCGAGGAAGCGACTCCAGCGGTCCATGCCCACGTCGGTGTGGGCGCGCATGGGCATGTTCATCTCGGGTCCTCCTGACGCGAGGTGGCAGCCGGGCGCCCTGCGGGCAAGCTGTCAACCTCATCGTCGATCTCTTCCATGGGGTGGGCGTCGGCCGGGCTGGTCGCCTCGCGTCCGTCGTTCCAGGGGGCCTCGTAGCCCAGGGAGGCGGCCGCGCGGCTCCAGCGAGCCTCGATGGTGGCGTCGATCACGGCGATGTCCGACTCCACCAGGCAGCCTCCGCGGTTGACGCCGGCATCGGGCACCAGGCGGGCACCGCGGGCGGCCAGCATCTCGGTGAGGTGGGCCTGAGCCAGGGCATGGTCTTCGGGGTGGATGCGCACCAGCACCTGGCGCGCCGAGGTCAGCAAGGCGCCGAGGGCGCTGTCGGCCACGGCCACCACCACCTCCGGGTTGACCTGCAACTCGGTTCGCACCACCTGGCGGGCCAGCTCCAGCGCAACGCCGGAGATGCGGCCGGCCAGTTGCTGCTCCAGGGACTCCAGGCGGCGGTGAAAGTCGCTGGCCAGCGCCCCCACCTGCTCGCTCATGTATGCCGCCATCTGCGCGGCCTGCGTCTGCTTGTAGCTTTCCAGCGCGGCCAGGCCATTGCGGTAGCCATCCTGGTAGCCCGACTGACGGGCCTCGTTGACCAGCTCATCCACGTTGGGCGCGGGCGGCGGCGGCGGCGCCTCGGCCTCACGCTGCTGGGCCTCGGCCTGACCGGGCATGCCCCCCACCACCGGGCGGCGAACAGCCGGACGGGGCGCGGCTGGCGAGGCCGGTGCGGCCTGGGGCGGGATCGGCTGGCCGGTCGCTTCCGGGGCGTGGCGCGCGGGTTGCGGCTTCATGCCGGGGCGCATCTCGGCTGCGGCGCGCTCGGCCAGCGTCGGCCGGCGCACACCGGCCTCGACCTTGTCCACAGGGCGCGGCTCGAAGGTCTGCGGCGACCAAGCCGAGACCTTGCCACCCAGCTCCTCGCGAGGGATGAAACGGGTGTAGGCATGAGGGGCCTGAGCGGGAGCCTGGGCGCCCGGGTTCAGTGGCGGCACGTTGGGCTTGTTCGGGGGCTTAGACGTACTCATCGTCGCCTCCGCTGCTCAGCACGATCTGGCCTTCGTCGGCCAGGCGGCGCACGATCTTGAGCATTTCCTTTTGCTCGGCTTCCACGTCGGAGAGCTTGACCGGGCCGCGCGACTCCAGGTCCTCGCGCAGCGTCTCGGCCGCGCGGCTGGACATGTTCTTGAACACCTTCTCGCGGATCTCCGGAGAGGCGCCCTTGAGCGAGATGATGAGCGACTCGGTCTGCACTTCCTTGAGCAGGGACTGGAAGCCCTTGTCGTCGAGCTTGCCCAGGTCATCGAAGGTGAACATGTTGTCCGTGATCTTCTGGGCCAGGTCGCCGTCGGCTTCGCGGATGTAGTCCAGGATCGAGGTCTCCAGGCTGGAGCCCATCAGGTTGATGATCTCGGCGGCGGGCTTGACCCCCCCCAGCGACGACTTGCGGATCTGCGACCCACCCGCCAGCACGCGAGACAGCACCTCATTGAGGTCCTTCAAGGCCGAAGGCTGGATGCCGTCCAGCGTGGCGATGCGCACCAGCACCTCGTTGCGATGGCGCTCCGTGAAGGCCTTCAGCACGGACGAGGCCTGATCCGGGTCCAGGTGAACCAGGATGGCGGCCACGATCTGCGGGTGCTCGTTGCGCAGCAGCTCGGAGACAGACACCGCGTCCATCCACTTCAGGCTCTCGATGCCCGTGATGTCGCTGCCCTGGATGATGCGGTCGATCAGCAGGTTGGCCTTGTCGTCGCCCAGCGCCTTGCGCAGCACCGACTTGATGTACTCGTCGGTGTCGGCCACCAGCACGCCCATCTCGGTCGACTCCTGAGCGAAGCGCTCCAGCACGTTGTCGATGCGCTCGCGCGTCACCGTCTTGAGCTTGGCGATGGTTTCGCCCAGGTGCTGCACCTCCTTGGGCTCGAGGTTCTTGAACACCTCGGCGGCCTCTTCCTCACCCAGCGACATCAGCAGGATGGCGGCGTCTTCCAGGCCTTTTTCGTCCATGGCTGGCGTCCTCGTGTCAGTTGTTCATCCAGCCGCGAACCACCCCGGCCATGGCCAGCGGGTTCTCCTTGGCGAGCTTGCGGGCCGTCTCCAGTCGGGGGTCGACACCGGGGGCGCCCAGCGCCGGCAGCTCCTGGCCGTCGGCGCCCATCACCACGGGGCCGTTGCCCCCGGCGATCGCAGGCAGCTCCTGCGGGTCGTCCACCACCGCGCTCAAGCGCTTGGCCTCGGCCTCGGAGGGCGGCTGCGGCTTGGCGGCCTGGATGGCCGGGCGAATGGCCCCGAACACCACGATCAGGGCGGCCAGGGTCAGCGCGCCCGGCACGGCCAGGGTGCGGATCAGGTCCACCGTCTCGGGCTGCTTCCACAACGGGGTGTCATCGACCTCCTCCTTGGGCACCTGGAACGGCGTGTTGATCACCTTGATCGAGTCACCCCGCTTGTCGTCGGCGCCGATGGACTCACGCACCAGCGCGGTCAGCTTGTCGAGCTCCTCCTGGGGGATGGCCGTCGACGTCGTCTTGCCCTTGGCGTCGGTGGCGGTGCGGTGGTTCAGCACCACCGCCGCGGTCAGGCGGCGGATGTTGCCCGTGGCGCTGCGGGTGACGCGGACGGTCTTGTCGACCTCGTAATTGGTGACGGCCTCGCGGCGGCTGGTTGCGCTGGCGGTGGCGTTGCCCGCGGTCTGCAGCGGCGCGGCCGTGCCATTGACGGGCGCGGTGGCGGGAGCCGGCGGCTGGTTGCTGGCGGCACCCGGCACGCCGGACGGCGTCGCGCCACCCTGCCCCAGGCTTTCGCTGGTCTGCTGGCTGCGCACGGTGGCGGGGGCGGACGCGCCCTGGTTAGGGCGGTACTCCTCGGCCGTCGACTCGATCTGCGAGAAGTCCACCTCGGCCGTCACCTGCGCACGCAGGTTGTCCTTGCCCAGCACCGGCTCCAGGATGTCGCGGATGCGCTGCGCGTAATTGGTCTCGATCTGACGCACGTACTGCAGCTGCTGCGCGTCCAGGCCGGCCTGGTCGGCGCCCGGCTCCTGAGGGCCGGACAGCAGCGTGCCGCTTTGGTCCACCACGCTGACGGCCTTGGGCGACATCTCCGGCACGCTCGACGAAACGAGGTGGACGATGCCGGCGAGCTGCCCGCGGTCCAGGGTGCGACCAGGGTAGAGCGTGAGCACCACCGAGGCCGACGCCTTTTGCTGCTCGCGAAAGAAACCGTTCTGATTGGGCAGGGCCAGGTGGATGCGCGCGCTTTGAACGCTGGAGATGGCCTGAATGGAGCGGGTCAGCTCGCCCTCCAGCCCGCGCTGGAAGTTCAAGCGCTCCTGGAACTGCGTCACGCCGAACTTCTGCGACTCCATCAGCTCGTAGCCCACCACCGAGCCCTTGGGCAGGCCCGACGAAGCCAGCTTGAGGCGCACATCGTGCACCTTGTCGGCCGGCACCAGGATGGCCGCGCCCCCGTCGGCGTGCTTGTAAGGCACCTGCATCTGCTGCAACTGAGCCAGGATGGCGCCGCCGTCCTTGTCAGACAGGTTCGTGTAGAGGACGCGGTACTCGCCCTCGCGACCCCACATCATCATCGCCACGAAGATGGCCAGGATGGCCGCGATGCCTCCGGCCAGCATGACCTTGCGCTGCGCCGGCAGGGCCATGACACGCTGGGCGAAGCCAGGGGTTGCGGCGTCCACCACCTGGGCGGGGGCTGCAACCGAGAGCGACTGATTGGGGGCGACTGTGACTTCCATGGGCGCTTTGAGCGTTGAGGCCGCGCATCGTTGATCACGATGCCGCAATCCGGCCTTGACGAGCCCATTATTCGGACTTGGCGCAGGCAAAAGTGCCGGGAACAGCCGGTCATTTGCCAAGCACTTCAGCGCATGGGGCACCCGGAGTCGCGCGTAGAGTGGGCCCCATGGTGAGGAGACTCACCGCCCAACGACCATATCGGCACCATGGACCTCAAACTCAAGCCCTTTGATTTCGCCCAGGCCGCCACCCGCGCTGGCATGGCCGACGTCGCCCGGCGCGTGGAGGCCAAAACCCGCACGGAGGGGCTTGAAGCCAGCGAGGGCCCCGAGCGCGCCAGCTTCCAGAGCGCCTTCACAGGCGCCTTGAAGTCGGTGAGTGCCGCCCAGAGCACCGCCTCCAGCATGCAGCGCGAGGTCCAGTTCGACAACCCCACCGTCAGCCTCGAGCAAACCATGATCGCCATGCAGAAGGCGCAACTGGGGTTCCAGTCCGCCGTGCAGGTGCGCAACAAACTGGTTCAGGCGTATACCGATATCATGAACATGCAGGTCTGAGCACCTGCATCGCCGCCCGGCCGCCTCCGGGCACGCCCGCGTGAATCGGCCCCCGGCCCGCCTGCCATGAATCAGCCCCGACCGACCCTGCCGCTGGGGCAGATGCTGCTGTGCGGCGCCCTCATCGTCACACTGTCGATGGGCATCCGCCACAGCTTCGGCCTGTGGCTGCAGCCCATCACCCTGGCCCACGGCTGGAGCCGCGAAGACTACTCCGTGGCCATGGCCGTCCAGAACCTCGTCTGGGGTGCCGCCGGGCCCCTGGTCGGCTGGTGGGCCGACCGCAGCGGCGCCTTTCGCGTGCTTTGGCTGGGCGCCCTGCTCTACGCGCTGGGTCTCGTCGGAATGGCCACCACCAGCCAGCACCTGCCCTTCGTGCTCACCTGCGGCGTCGTCATCGGGCTGGCGCAAGCCTGCAGCACGTACGCGGTCATCTACGGTGTCGTGGGGCGCAACATCTCAGCGGCGCAGCGGTCCTGGGCCATGGGCATCACCGCCGCAGCCGGGTCTTTCGGACAGTTCCTCATGGTGCCGCTGGCCAGCACGCTGATTCACGGCATCGGCTGGTCACCCGCGCTGATCAGCCTGTCGATGGCCGCCCTGCTCATCGGCCCCCTGGCGTTTGGGTTGCGTGAAAGCGCGCGACACCACGCCGCATCCGGCGGCCCCTCGGTCACCGACGCCGCCCCGCTCGGCGCCGGTGCCGCCTTGAAAGAGGCCCTGGGTCACCGCGACTACCTGCTGCTGACCGCGGGCTACTTCGTGTGCGGCTTCCAGCTCGCCTTCATCGGCGTGCACCTGCCCAGCTACCTCAAGGACCACCAGCTCGACCCGGGTGTCGCCACCACCGCGCTGGCCCTCATCGGCCTGTTCAACGTCCTGGGCACCTACGCCGCGGGCTCGCTGGGCCAGCGCCTGCGCAAAACCTGGATCCTGTCCTTCATCTACGCCATGCGCGGCATCGCCATGCTCGCGTTCATCGCGATGCCACTCACCCCCGTCAGCGTGGCGGTGTTCGCCGCCACCATGGGCGCGCTGTGGCTGTCCACCGTGCCACCCACCAACGCCGTGGTGGCCCAGATGCTGGGCGTGAGGCACCTGTCCATGCTCGGCGGGCTCGTCTTCTTTTCCCATCAGATCGGGTCTTTCATGGGTGTGTGGCTGGCCGGCAGGCTCTACGATGCCACCGGCAGCTACCAGGTCGTCTGGTGGCTGTCCATCGTCCTGGCGTTCGCCGCCGCGGCCCTCAACCTCCCGATCCGGGAGCACCTGCAGCCCGCGCGCCGGGTCGTCACCGCATGAGCCCTGACCCATCGCCCCGGCGGCCTGCGCCCCTGCTGCGCCCCCTGGGTTGGCTGGCGGCGGCGGTCGCGCTGGCGCTGGTTTTCGGCTGGTACCTCAGCCCGCATTTCATCGTCGAGATGGCGGGCCGTTTCTGGAGTTGCATCTGACATGAGTGTGGTCATCATCACTGGCGCATCCGATGGCATCGGCGCCGAACTGGCGCGCCAGATGGCGCAAGAACAGGGATCCAGCCTGCAGCTGACGCTGGCCGCGCGCAACGTCGACAAGCTCGAGCAAGTCGCCTCGCAATGCCGCCAGCTTGGCGCCATGGTGCTGGTGCGCCCCACCGACGTCGGTGACGAAGCCGCTTGCCGCGGCCTGATCGCGGACACGGTGGCGCGCTTTGGCGGCATCGACACGCTCGTCAACAACGCCGGCATGTCCGCGCACGCCCTGCTCGAAGAGGTCAAAGACCTCTCCTGGTACGAAGACCTCATGCGCATCAACCTGTGGGGCAGCGTGTGGTGCACCCACGCCGCCCTGCCGCACCTCAAGGCCAGCAAAGGGCGCATCGTCGCCGTCTCCAGCCTGGCGGGCCTGGTCGGCGTGCCCGGGCGCACCGCCTACAGCAGCACCAAGTTCGCCATGAACGGCTTCTTCGAGGCCCTTCGTGTGGAGATGGTGCCCCATGGCGTGTCCGTCACCCTCGCCTACCCCGGCGTCGTGGCCACCGAGATCCGCTACCGCGGCTACAACGCCCAGGGCGAGGCCGCGGGCAAGAGCGGGCTCGATGAATCCGGTGCCATGAGCGTCGAAGAATGCGCCCGCCTGATCCGCACGGGGCTCAATGCACGACAACGTGACATCGTCATGTCAGCCAAAGGCAAGCTCAGCCGTTGGATGAAGCTGCTGGCGCCTGCGCTGGTCGACAAGCTCGCGCTCAAAGCGCTCAAAAGCGAGGTTCGGCCGCACTGAGCAAGCCCGAAAGAGCGGCGCCGAAGATCGCGGAGCCATCGGCGCCAGGCGCCTCGGCCAAGAGACACACCCCCGGTAGAATCGCCGGGTCTGAAGGAATCACCATGAACCCCATTTCTGGCAGCATCGTCGCCCTCGTCACGCCCCTGCATGAAGACGGCAGCGTCGACTACCCCACCCTGCGCGCCCTGATCGACTGGCACATCGCCGAAGGCACCCACTGCATCGGCGTCGTCGGCACCACCGGCGAGTCCCCCACCGTCTCGGTGGAAGAACACTGCGAAATCATCCGCGTGGCCGTCGAGCAGTGCGCCGGGCGCGTGCCCGTCATGGCCGGCGCGGGCGCCAATTCCACCCGCGAAGCCATCGAGCTGTCCGAGTTCGCCAAGAAGGTCGGCGCCGACTGCACCCTGCAGGTCGTGCCCTACTACAACAAGCCGACGCAAGAAGGCATCTACCAGCACTTCAAGGCCATCACCGAAGCCGTGGACATCCCCGTGGTGCTCTACAACGTGCCCGGTCGCACGGTGGCCGACATGAGCGTGGAGACCACCCTGAGGGCGGCCCAGCTGCCCGGTGTCATCGGCGTCAAGGAAGCCACGGGCAACCTGGAGCGCGCCGCCTGGCTGATCAAGCAGGCGCCCAAGGGTTTCTCCATTTACTCCGGCGACGACCCGACCGCCGTGGCCCTGATGCTGCTGGGCGGACACGGCAACGTCAGCGTCACGGCCAACGTGGCCCCGCGCGGCATGTCGCAGCTCTGCGAGGCCGCCATGGCCAAGGACGCCGCCCGCGCAGTCGAGTTGCACATGCAACTGCTGCCGCTGCACAAGCACCTGTTCGTCGAGCCCAACCCGATCCCGGTGAAGTGGGCCCTGTCTCGCATGGGCAAAACTGGTGGTACGCTGCGGCTGCCCCTGACTCCGCTGTCGGCTGGCGCACAAGCCACCGTCGAGGCGGCGCTGCGCGAAGCCGGCGTGCTCTGAGTCCTCGACACCTCCGTCTTCCCCGCCCTCCCAGCCATTTCAGCCATTCCCAAGGGGCCCGACCGCGTCGCGCCCCGACACAGCCTGCTCCATGCCGATCACACCTCGCCAACAGACCGCCATCGCCCTGGGCTGCGCCCTGACTGCGACGCTGCTCGCCAGCGGCTGCTCGTCCATGTCCAACGCCCTGTCCGGCGACAAAATCGACTACCGCACCAGCGGTGCCCAGACGGTTCGCCTGGACGTCCCGCCTGACCTGAGCCAGTTGCCCGGTCAGTCGCGCTTCACCCAGGTGTCGCCCGCCATCGTCACCGCCAGCAGCCTGGGCCAACAGGCACCCGGCGCGCAGGCGGAGGCCAGCCAGGTTGCGCCCAACAAGCTCGGCGGCGTGCGCCTCGAGCGTCAGGGCCAGACCCGCTGGCTCGTCGTCGACCAGTCCCCCGACCAGGTCTTCGAGCGCGTGCGCGGCTTCTGGGTCGACAACGGCTTCGAGCTGGCCGTCGACCGCCCCGAGGCCGGGCTGATCGAAACCAGCTGGGCAGAAAACCGCGCCAAGGTGCAGGAAGACGGCATCCGCCGCCTGCTGGGCTCGGTCTTTGATCGGCTCTACGACAGCGGCGAGCGCGACCAGTTCCGCACCCGCATCGAACGCACGGCCACGGGCAGCGAGATCTACATCACGCACCGCGGCCTGGTCGAAGAATTCGAAGACCAGACCCGCAAGGAGCGCACCACCTGGCGCGCGCGCCCCAGCGACACCAACCTCGAAGCCGAGATGCTTTCTCGCCTGATGGTTCGACTGGGCGCCCCCAAAGAGCAAGCCGCCTCGGTTCGCGACGAAGCCGCCAAGCCCGACTCCAAACAAACCGCGCTGGCCTCCTTGGGTGCCGACGGCGTGAGCGTGACCCTGCGTGGCGAGCCCGAACTGGCCTGGCGCCGCGTCGGCCTGGCCCTCGACCGCAGCGGCTTCACCGTTGAAGGACGCGATCGCGCCGCGGGCCTGTATGAAGTGCGCATGGCCGTCAACGACCCGGAGGCCGCCAAGACCGGCTTCTTCGGTCGCTTGTTCGGCGGCTCGTCGGCCAAGGAAGAAACGCTGGCGCGCTACAAGGTTCGCGTGGCCACACAGGGTCGCGAAACCCAGGTTTCGGTGCAGACCGAAGCGGGTCAGCCGGCGCTCAACGACACCGGCAAGCGAATCGCCCGCCGACTGGCAGAAGAGCTGAACTGATCTTGACGTTGCAGCGCACGCTGCGACGTCCACATGACAAACCGGCCCTTGAGGCCGGTTTTCTTTTGCTCGTCACACGGATGACATGACCTCATGGAGGCCGGCCATCTGGGCATTCAGGCATGAAAAAAGCCGCTCCGAAGAGCGGCTTTTTGCTTACGCTTGAACTGAGATCAGTTCGAAGCGGCCGAAGCGGCGTCCGAAGCGGCCGAAGCAGCGTCGGAAGCAGCGACGACGGCAGCCGAGGCAGCCTCGACAGCAGCGGAAGCGACGGCGACAGCTTCGGAAGCAGCGGAAGCTGCGTCAGAAGCGGCAGCAGCAGCTTGTTCTTCTTTCTTGCCGCAAGCGGCCAGGGCCATGGCGGCGATCAGCGAAGCCAGCAGGAGCGACTTTTTCATGCTTGTGTCCTCAAAGGAGTGTCAATAAAGCGGTGGTCTTGGAACTGTGTTCTAAGCCCGAGACCCGTCTGATCGGGCGGCAAGGGCAGAGGATGCATCGCAACTGGCGTTGCTCCACATTCAGCCATCGATTATACGGCGCATCGGGCTATTACCTATAGGCCCAGGGTGGTGCATGGCATCCCCTCGGTGGAGCGTTGCAAATTAGCGTCAAAATCAGCCTGCCAGAGCTGCAAAGTCGCGGGCTCGGTGCTCCACAAGCCTGCGCCGGTCAAGGGATCCAGCACCTTCAGGCCCACCTGATCGCGCCACAAGCACATCGGCTGCAAGCTCGCGGCGAGCTCATCGGATGCGGTCCAGCAGGACACCCTGTGTGCCCAGGAGCGTCGCCAGGTCAACCACCGAGGGTGCCGGCGGGTCACTTCATCGTAGCGAGCGGCAAGCAGGGTCAGCCGGGGCAGGGAATGCGCCAGCGCCCAGCGTTGCAAGGCCTCAACCGTGGCCCGCTCCCCCAAAGGCCAGGCCGCGAAATCAAGGTCACACCAGCACGCTTCGGCTGGCGCCGTCGTCGCCATGGCCAAAGCCGCTGTGAAGCGATCGCGAAAGTCTCGCCAGCCAGCGATGCGGCCACCACGGTGGCCCTCAAGCGGGGTGAAATCGCTCACGACGTGCTCCTTGCAAAAGAGTCAGGCCAAAGGATGCAGCCAACCGTCCTCGGCCCATTGGTCGAGCAGTTCGCGCAGCGTGGCACTGGCTTTGCTGACGGTGGCGGCATCCAGCCAACGCTGGTCCGCCAGCAAACGAAGGTGGCGGGCGTCCTGCCCGGCCGTGCGCCACGACTCGCCATTGGCAAAGACGCGCTGGGCGTCGTAGACCATGCGCGTGCGCGGATCGAGTCGCACCCCCACCCCATCGGGCAGAGGCTCGCCCGCGTGGAACCAGACACGGGGCTTGGGGTCGGTCAGGATCTCGCCCAGCGCCGAGCGCAAGCCCGCCGGGTCTTTGAGCAGGCGCTCGATGGCCTCGGCCGCGAACGCCTCCAGCGCCTCGGGCACCAGACCAGGCGTGGACGTGGCCTCCTGCTTCGGATCCCGATACAGGCGCCGAGGGGCCTCGCCGTCGAGTTCCTCGGCGAAGCGGATCAGGACCTCGCGAGCCAACTCGGTGGCCTCGGGCACCCGAAAGCCGATCGAGCACGTCATGCACTCGCCCTGAGCGATGCCATCATGCGCCCATTGGGGCGGCAGGTAGAGCATGTCGCCCGGCTCCAGCACCCACTCTTCCTCGGGCTCGAAGTTCTGCAAGATCTTCAGCGGCACGTCGGGCTGCAGCGTCTCGTCTTTGAGTCGGCCGATGCGCCAGCGTCGCTGGCCCTGCACCTGCAGCAGGAACACGTCGTACGAGTCGTAATGGGGCCCCACCCCGCCCTCGTCGGTGGCGTAGGAAATCATGAGGTCGTCGAGGCGTGCGTCAGGCACGAAGCGGAAACGCTGCAGCAACTCGCTGGCCGCCGGCACGTGCAAGTCCAGGCCCTGCACCAGCAAGGTCCAGCCCGCCTGGGTCATGGGGGGCAGGCTTCGGCGCACGAAAGGACCGTGGCGAAGGCTCCAACCCGACTTGCCCTGCACGATGAGCCGCGACTCCACCTCCTCCTCACCCGCCAGGGCAAAAAGCGCAGCGCGGTCGATCGGGGCACGCACGTCGGGCACGGCCTGACGGATGAGCAGCGGCTTCTTCTGCCAATGACGCCGCATGAACTGCTGGGGTGTCAGGCCGCCCAGGAGGGGCGTGGGCTCGTCAGGCGATGGCGGCAGCGGCAGGGAAAGGTTGCGTGTGTTCATGCCCGTATTGTGCGGCGAGCGGCCCCGCCTGAGGCCTGCGGCGAGTCAAGGGGTGCGCTCGGGCATGAGATGATCTCGGGATGATCATCACCTCCCCCTGTGTGGTGAGCTTGACCTGGCGCCTTGAGGACGCCCAAGGACAGCTCATCGACGAACTCAATGAGCCCATGGAATTCCTGATGGGCGGCGACGACCTGCTGGGCAAGGTCGAACAGGCCCTCGTCGGCCAGACCACCGGCTTCGAAGCCCACCTGCACCTGGAGCCGGAACAGGCTTTTGGCGATTACCGAGCCGAGCTGGTGTTTTTCGAGCCGCGCAGCATCTTCCCCGATGCCGTCGGTGAAGGCATGCAGTTCGAGGGCCCGCCCGAAGGCAGCGCCACGCCCGACATGCCCCAGGATGCGATCTACACGGTCACCGAGGTGTACGACACCCACGTGGTGCTCGACGGCAACCACCCCTTGGCGGGCATTTCGCTGAACCTGAGCGTGAAGGTGTGCGACGTTCGATCGGCCACCGAAGAAGAGGTCGAGCAGGGCTCTGTGGCCTTGTCTCCGCTGTCACTCGGCGGTGGCGACCACGGCGGGCACGGCGCACCGGAAGGCGCGACGCTGCACTGAGCGCCCCTGGCGGGCGCATGGGCGCATGGGCGCATGGACTCTATGGGCGCGGCGCTTCAGCGGCCCATCGCTCGCCGGTTCGCCCGTTCGCCCGCTCGCTTTTTCAGCCGCGCCCGGTCGAGCCGAAGCCGCCCTCGCCTCGCTGGGTGGCCTCGAAGCCATCGACCAGGCGGAAGGACGCCTGCACCACCGGCACGATCACCAACTGTGCGATGCGCTCCATGGGCTGGATCGTGAACGCCTGGGCGCTGCGGTTCCAGCAACTGACCATCAACGGCCCCTGGTAGTCGGAATCGATCAGCCCGACCAGGTTGCCCAGCACGATGCCGTGCTTGTGCCCCAAGCCCGATCGCGGCAGGATCATCGCCGCCAGACCAGGGTCCCCCAGGTGCATGGACAGCCCCGTCGGGATCAACTCGGACTGACCGGGCTGAAGCACCAGTGGCTCAGCCAGAGCCGCCCGCAAATCGAGGCCGGCGCTGCCCGGGGTGGCGTAGGCCGGCAGGCAGTCGGCCATGCGCGGGTCGAGGATTCGGATGTCGACGGTGGTCATGCGGGGGTCGGTTGAGGGACAGGGAAACTGCGAGAGGAACCGCGAGGAAAACCGCGACGCCACTCAGGCGCGCAGCAAGCGAGAGGCCAGCTCGTCCATGAGCGCGCGCGCCAGGGTGAGCTTGTCGGCCTGGCTGCCATCGGCGGGCAGGGGCCTGGCTGTGTTGGCGTCGACCAGCATGAGTGAGTTGTCGTCCCGACCGAAGGTGGCCGGCCCGAGGTTGCCCACGATGAGCGGGATGCGCTTGCGCTGCAACTTGGCGCGGGCGTGCTCCAGCAAGCGC